>Ga0209048_10007048_pt1 | contig 10433 bp, 10 predicted proteins | sample FrelakmetCRP12CR_FD_187146 | JGI IMG/M metagenome (GOLD analysis project Ga0209048, IMG submission 187146) | Freshwater lake sediment microbial communities from the University of Notre Dame, USA, for methane emissions studies - CRP12 CR (SPAdes)... | ecosystem: Environmental > Aquatic >... | reverse complement strand
TGAGCTCGGAGGGCAGGATGCGATGGCCGCGCCCGTGGCGTGGCAGGAAGATCAGGCGCACACCGGCGAAGGTACCGCAGACGAACTCGTCGGAAGGATCGCCGAAGGGCGTGCTCAGGCGCACGCGCTCGACCTCCTCCAGCCCCGCCATCTCGTACAGACCGCTGCCGCCAATCACACCAACGGTGTTCACCACGCTCCCTCTACTTCTGGATGATCGTCAGTCGCGGCCCGGTAACCACATCGAGTCGCGGCACCACGCCGAGCACATCGCCATCGATCATGTAATGGCTCGGGCGCGAAAACTCAACTCGCACGTGCTGCGCCAGGTTGTCGTACAACGTGTCCAACGCCAAGGGCCACCCGCGCCACAACCTCCACAGCCGCGGCAGCACGTGCCGCGGAAGGACCGGGCCGGCCAGCAAGTGGAAGAAGCCGCGCTTGCGTGTCGCCAGGTACGTCGCCTGCAAGCCGAGCCCGATATCGGTGATGCTGCTGGCATAGATGAACGTGAAGCGCCGGTGCGGAACGCGTTCCTCATCGCAGTCGATGTCAGCTTCAAGCGGCTGCAAGAAGCCCCGCGACAATGCCGAATGCGTCAGCCCTGAGAGGATGAGCCGGGCAAACAGCTTGCCGGCGGTCCTCGGCCCCGGTGCGCCGCTGGCGTAGTACACCTGCAGGAAGTCAACGACGACGCCGCCGCCGATCATGAAACCGAAGTGCTCGCCGTTCACCTGAATCAAGTGCCGCTCGCTCACTTCGAACGGCTTGCCCGCGCGATAATCGGCCACCGTATGCGCCAGCACCCGTTCGGGGCGGCCGTGCCGGCAGCCAACAGAACGGGCAATGGTGTTCATCGACCCCGCCCGCAATGGCAGGAACTGCGGCAACGGCTCATTGCCGTATGCACGCACCATCGCCGACAGCGTGCGGAAGAAGCTGCCGTCACCTCCACAGACGGCAAGGATGTCGATGCGGCGCTGGCGGAACTCGCGCGCCAGCTGTTCGACCTCTTCGAGCGAGCCGGTCTGCCGCACGATGCCATCCTTGCCAACGGCGTCGGTGAACAGCTGCGCCCGCTCCCGCGAGTGCCGGTTGGCACGGGCGTTTGGATTGAGGACGACTCCGATCCCCGGCACGGCTTACGCGACCTGCGCCCCTTCTCGACCTGGGAGTGTCGACAAATGAACCTTCCGGGCAGGCGAGACGCCCGCCCCACAAGTTTCCTGAACGCATTGAGGTATTGTTGTGGCGCAGGCGTCTCGCCTGCGGGCATCTTGCGACACTCCCACCTCGGAGATGAGCCTCAGGGAGCTGTAGGGCCGGCTGCGCAGACCGCTGGGCTTTGCTGGGTGCCCGCACCGGCCAACGCGAGTTGGCCGCAGGCGGCCTGGATATCGCGCCCGCGGCTTTGGCGGATGGTAGCGTGGACGTTGTGCGCTAGGAGTTGTTCCTGGAATCGCAGGACGGTCGGCGGCGGCGAGCATACGAAGCCCGCTCCGGGAAACGGATTGAACGGGATGAGATTGACCTTGGCACGAATACCGCGCAGCAGGTGCACCAGCCGAACAGCGTCGTCGAGCGCATCGTTGATTCCGGCCAGCATCACGTATTCGAAGGTGATACGACGGCGTTGGGGGATGGGCAATGAGCGGCACATCGCCAACAGCGTCTCCAGCGGGTAGCGCCGGTTGATCGGCATGAGCCGCTCGCGCTGCGCGTCGGTCGTTCCGCTGAGCGACACGGCGAGCTGCACACTGGTATCGCTGACCAACCGCTGCATCGCCGGGACCAAGCCGGCGGTCGAGACGGTGATGCGCCGCGCCGACAGACCGACACCCCAGTCAGCGGTGAGCAGCTCCACCGCCTGTACCACCGCGTCGTAGTTGGCGAGCGGCTCGCCCATACCCATGAACACGATGTTCGATATGCGCTCCTCGGCACGCAGCGCTTCTTGCGCCGCGAGCACCTGACCGGCGATCTCGCTGGCAGACAGATTGCGCAGCAACCCCAAACGTGCGGTGGCGCAGAAAGTACAGCCCATCCCGCACCCAGCTTGTGACGAGATGCACAACGTCAGGCGCGGCGGATCAGGGATCAGCACAGACTCGATCGCGGCACGGCCCTCCAATTGAAACAGCAGTTTGCGGGTACCGTCGCCGGACTCGGCCACCACACGGGGCGTCAATCGCGGGAAGGTAAACTGCTGCGCCAGCGCCTCACGCAGCGAGTGCGGCAGATCACTCATGGCCGCAAAGCTGATGGCGTGACGACGATAGATCCAGGAGAGGATCTGTGTTGCGCGGTACGCCGGCTGGCCCTGTGTGGCCAACCACGCGCGCAGCGCCGGAGGTATCAGCGCCACCGGCGCGGGCGCTACAGGCGCAGGCGCTGCGAGGGCGTGGGATGTCTGCCGGCCAGTCGTCAGTTCAGCCTTCGCAGATCTCGGCTTGACTGAAGAAGAAGCTGATCTCCCAGCGCGCAGTGTCGGGAGCGTCTGACCCATGGCATGCGTTCTTCTCGACATCGGTCCCCAAGTCGCCCCGAATGGTACCCTTCGGCGCTTTGGTCGAATCGGTCGGTCCCATGATCTCGCGATTCTTGGCGATGGCGTTCTCACCTTCGAGCACGGACACGAACACTGGCCCCGACGACATGAACTCGACCAGGCTGCGGTAGAACGGACGCTCTTTGTGCACGACGTAGAAGCGCGCCGCAGTATCCGGTGAGAGCTGCAGCAGCCGGCCGGCGACAACGCGCAGGCCCGCCGACTCGAAGCGGCGCACGATGTCGCCGATGGCGTGCTTGGCAACCGCGTCGGGTTTGACGATGGACAGCGTACGTTCGATCATTGCTTCCCCTTCAGAGCGGCAGCCATGGTGCTGCCCAGTTCGGCGGGGCTCTTGGCGACGCGCACACCGACGGCCTCGAAGGCCTTGATCTTGTCTCCCGCGGTACCGCGGCCACCGGCGATGATGGCCCCCGCGTGCCCCATGCGTTTTCCCGGGGGAGCCGTCTGGCCGGCAATGAAGGCGACAACCGGCTTGGTCATATGCGTCTGTACGAACTCCGCGGCCTGCTCCTCCGCCGCACCACCGATCTCACCGATGAGGATCACGCCTTCCGTACCTGGATCATCCTGGAACAACCGCAACGCGTCGATGAATCCGGTGCCAATGATGGGATCTCCACCAATACCGATGCAGGTCGATTGCCCGAGCCCGAGCTGCGTCAGTTGGTGCACCGCCTCGTAGGTCAAAGTGCCGCTGCGCGACACAACGCCAATGGTACCCGGCTTGTGAATGTAGCCGGGCATGATGCCGATCTTGCATTCGCCCGGCGTGATAACGCCGGGGCAATTCGGTCCGACGAGGCGGGTGGAGCGGCCGTCGAGGTAGCGCTTGACGCCTACCATGTCGAGCACGGGGATGCCTTCGGTGATGCACACCACCAGCTCCAACCCGGCATCGGCTGCCTCCAGGATGGCGTCGGCCGCGAACGCTGGCGGCACGTATATGACCGATGCATTTGCCCCGGTGGCGGCAACCGCCTGACTGACGGTGTCGAAGATTGGTATCCCTTCAAAATCAGCTCCGCCTTTGCCGGGCGTAACACCAGCGACCATCTGCGTCCCATACTCGCGGCAGGTGCGGGTGTGGAACTGGCCGGTCGAGCCGGTGATGCCCTGGGTGATGACTTTCGTCGCTTTGTTGACCAGAATGCTCACGTCGTAAACCTCGCTCGCGCAGTGCTCCGCAAAAGCGGTACCGTAACCGCTCACAAACTGGATGTCAATTTTGCGCTAGAGATCTGAGATTCGGAGTAGGCTTCAGGCTTCGGACTTCAGGAGTTCTCGAACCCGAAGCCTGGGGCCCGAGGCCCGAAACCTTGACTACTCCGAATCTCAGTAGAGATGTCAGGACACGGCGCGAGCGGTGGAATTGCGGGACAGCTCGGCGCGGACGTGTTCGAAGGTGCGGCGCATGCCGTCTTCGAAACCGATGGTGGGATGGTAGTGCAGCAGGCGCTCAGCTTTCTCGATGGACGCCTGGGTGTGGCGCACATCACCAGAGCGCGGTGGGGTGTGCTCGATGGTCACCTTGCGGCCGACCAGCTTCTCGACCTCGAGGGCAATCTCCATGACCGAGTGTCGTGAGTTGCAGGCGATGTTAAACACCTCGCCGCCGATCCCTGGCGTGGTGCACGCCAGCAGGTTCGCCTGCACGACGTTGTCGATGTACGTGAAGTCGCGCGACTGCTCGCCGTCGCCGTGAACGATGATGGGCTCGTTGTTCAGGGCAGCCCGCATGAACAGCGGCACAACCGCGGCGTACTTCGACTCCGGGCTCTGCTTCGGGCCGAAGACATTGAAGTAGCGCAGGCTCACGGTTTCCAGTCCGTACAGGCGCGTGAACATGCGGCAGTACAGCTCCGCCGCCAGCTTGGCGACCGCGTACGGGGAGATCGGCGCCGGCGTCTGATCCTCGACCTTGGGCAGCAGTGGCGAATCGCCGTACGCCGAGGACGAAGAGGCATAGACGACGCGCTGCACCTTCGCCTCGCGGGCCGCGACCAGCAACTGCAACGTCCCGTGGGTATTCACGGCGTCAGTACTCAGCGGATCGTCAACCGAGCGCGGCACCGAGCGCAGCGCCGCTTGGTGGGAGATGTACTGCGCGCCAGCGACGGCGCGGCGCAAGGCCTCCATGTCGCGCAGGTCGGCCTCGATGATTTCTATCCGATCCTTGACCGCCACCAAGTTGGCCGGGTCGCCCGTGGAGAAGTTGTCCAGAACACGCACCCGCTCCCCCTTGCGAACGAGCGCTTCGACGATGTTCGATCCGATGAATCCGGCTCCGCCAGTCACCAAGTACATATAGTCTGCCCCTCCACTGTCATTCGCCCGTCTTCTCGAGCACCAGAAAGCACCGCGTCGCCGTGACGGACGGAACGAACGACACAATACGATCAACGACCTCTGCCACGGTGACAAGAGCCGCAGGCAGGAGGCTCATCGGTTGAAAGCCACCCGTGAGGATCCATGGTAGGGCTGCAAATGCGTGTCGGCGAATCACCCGCAACGGTACATCCATCTGCTCCACGTGCCCGCCGGCGCGGAAGTATAGATACGGCAAAGCCGCATTGCCTTGCATGGCGTCCTTGTTGCCGGCACCCCAGGGATCGGCTGGTGGCACGCTCAGATCACAATCCTCGTGGTGCACGTAGCGAAACAGCAACCGGCCGGCCATGCCCATCCACGGTTCGAGCATCACGAGTCTGCCGCCGGGACGCAGCGTCCGCGTCGCTTCGCGCAAGAACTGCTGCGGCCGGGGAAGGTGATGGAAAACATCCACGAACACGATGGTGCCGACCTCGCCGTCTCCAAACGGCAACGCCGCGGCGTCCACAACGCGGTCGGCGTAGGGGCTCGGCGCCACATCGGTGGCCACCACCTCCGGGTACATCTCCTTGAAGAACCCCGGGCCACATCCGAGCTCAACAATGGGCGCGTTTGGAATACACGCGTCACGCAGCACGCCGAACCAGTACGTGTACACCTTGCGCAAACTTGCCTTGCGCGCCCACACGCTGCGATGCGCGGCAACCCAGTCGGCTGGCGGCGCGTGCGAGATCACACGCGGGCCTCGTGGCGGAGGTAGCGGTGCGGTTGACAGATCAAAACCCGTTTGCGACGAATGTCCACATGCCGCCACGGAGCAATGGCGCGCGACCCAAGCGTCGCGGAGGCGCCCCGCTGGGCGAGATCGCGCACGGCGATACACTCGCTGAGTTGGGTGAAGTGTGGAGCTGGACGACTGCCGCCGGGCGAGCGCGCCTGCAGCGCCGCATCGAGCTGTTCGTAGACAGTCTCGGTCTGCGCAAACAGCCGAAGACGGTGCTGGAACTGGGATGCGGCACCGGCGTCTTCACCGAACAGATGGCCGCATACTGCAGGTCGCTGGTCGCCGTTGACATCAGTGAGGCGCTGCTCGCCCAGGCGCGTCTCAAGGTGCCCTCCGCACACGTCCGCTTCGCGCGTCAGAACCTCGAGGACATTGAACCCGAGCAAACTGGCCGCGGCTTTGAGGCGGTCTTTGGCCGTTCCGTGCTGCACCACTTGGATCTCGATCAGACGCTCCCGCAGCTCGCTAGGCTGCTCGCTCCGGGTGCGCAGCTGGCTTTCTCGGAGCCGAACCTGTTGAACCCGCAAGTGCGCATCATGTTCTCTGGCCTGGAGTGGGCCAAGCGCAAATGGGCGGTCTCCGATACCGAGATGGCCTTCTACCCGTGGGAGCTGCGATCGATCTTCGAGCGTCACGGCTTCGAGGTGTGCGCCCTCTTCCCCTTCGACTTCATGCACCCGGCCATTCCGGCGCGACTCGTGCCGCTGGCCGAGTCCGTCGATCACCTGCTCGAACGGACTCCGCTGCTGCGTTTCCTTGGGGGCTCCTACTTCGTTCACGTCCGCCTGCCGGCTACGCCATCTTGAGCTTGCGCAGCGCCACCCAGCACATGCGCGCCATGATGAGGCCGTTCTTGAAACGCTTCGTCATCTTGGTCACGCCTGCCGTGCGTTCGACGTAGTGGATGGGCAGCTCGACGATCTTGAGGTTGTTCTTGGCGGCGCCGAAGATCCAGTCGTAGTCGCCCCAATTGTCGATGTCGCCGAAGTAGTCGCGTGCCGCGAGAATCTTGGCGTAGTTGTGGCGCATCACCACCTTGGTACCGCACAGCGTATCTTTGATGCGTTGTTCGAGCAGAAAGCTGAACACGGTCGCGAACAGCTTGTTGCCGAGAATGTTCAGCGGCCGCATCGCATCCCCAACCAGTGGGTAGACCATGCGGCTGCCGTTGATGAACTCGCCCTTGTTCTCGGTGATCGCTTCGAAGAATGCCGGCAGGTCTTCGGGCATCACGGTCATGTCGGCATCGAGAATCATCAGCACGTCGCCGGTCGCCTGCTCGAGGCCGGCGCGCACGGCCGCCCCCTTGCCGCGCCCCGGACCCCGCACGAGCTTGATCCGCTGCTCGGGATGCGCCGCCATCAGCTCACGCACGCGATCGGCGGTCGCATCGGTACTACAATCGTCCACGAAGATCAGCTCCGTGAGCGCCCCGATCTGTCCGACGCGCGCCGGAATCTTCGGGACGTTGTCCTCCTCGTTCTTGCACGGCACGACAACCGTGCACGAGTGCTTCTCCGGCACTCGTGGCAGCGGCATCTGCGGGCGGGCCACCACGTAGTGGACGAAACCGACGCGATGCAACAAGGGCAACCGGCCCAACACGTCGTTCAACAGCTCGGCGACACCGGGGATGTACTTCGGGCACGGCATGCGCGCGCCGATTTTCACCACCTCGAACCCGGCCAAATGCAGAAAACCGCGCAGGTCGTCGTATGAGAGCCAGTTCTGTGTCGGATTGTCGAGCTTCAGACGCATGGCCGACGCCGGGCGCATCAGCGGCTCCCACAGGTGGTTGTAGAAGACAATCACCAGGCGGGTATCCGGCCGCACCAGCGGGCGCAGGCGCTTGAAGGCGCCGAGCACGTCGGCGAATTCGCCGACGACGTTGACCATGGTGATGGCGTCGAAGCCGCCTGCACCGTTGCGCACCTCATACGCCGGCAGCGAGAGATCCTCGGCTGCCTGGTGGTAGTACTCGAACCCCGCATGCTTGGTCCGGGCAAGACCGAGCATGCTTTCGCTCAAGTCGACTCCAACTCCAACCGACGGCTCTAGGTTCGCAAGGTGGTCGCCGTTCCCGCAGCCAATGTCCAGCACGCGCTGCCCGGGCGCGACGATGAACTTCAGGATGCGCTCCAAGGCTGCGTGGTAGTAGCGGCTGCGCGCCACCCACTGCTCCCAGTCGGGACCCAGCTTGTCGTAGAACGCCTGGACGCGAGTTTTCTTGCCGCTGATCACAACGAGATGCGGCGTGGCCGTGTCCTCCCGTCGCTCGGATGCGAGATGCGCGTTGGACCCGGGGCTCATCCTTGCACCAACTCCTCGAGAATTTGATCTAAGTTGCGGCTCACCCGCCATTCGGGATAATGCGTCCGAAACTTCGTCAGGTCCGAGATGTAGCAAATGTGGTCGCCTTTTCGCGGGTGATCGTGGTAGCGCGTGTCGAGCTTGCGGTCGAGGAGCGTCTCAATCTTGCTGACGCATTCGAGCACGCTGGCGCTATTCGCCCGGCCGCCACCGAGGTTGTAGACCTCGCCCGGCCGCGGGTTCTGCGCGAACGACCAGAGCGCTTGGATCACATCGTAGCTGTGGATCTGATCGCGAACTTGCTTCCCCTTGTAGCCAATGATCGTATACGTCTCGCCGGCCTTGGCGCACTTGACGAGGTAGTTCAAGAAGCCGTGCAGCTCGACGCCAGAATGACTGGGGCCTGTCAGGCAGCCGCCGCGGAACACGCCGGTGCGCAGCCCGAAGTAGCGCCCGTACTCTTGGGCCATGACGTCGGCAGCAACCTTGCTCGCACCAAACACACTGTGCAGGCACTGGTCGATTGACAGCGTTTCCTTGATGCCGTTGTAGTCTTCGGGCTCTGCATAGTCGTAGCGGGTCTCCAGCTCGACGAGCGGCAGATAGTTGGGGGCATCGCCGTAAACCTTGTTGGTGCTCATCACAATGAAGACCGAATCGGCCACATACTGGCGCGTCGCTTCGAGCAGGTTGATCGTTCCCACCGCGTTGACGTCGAAGTCATCAAGCGGGCGCGTCGCCGCGAGGTCATGGCTCGGCTGCGCAGCGCAATGAATGATGAGGCCGGGGCGCCAGTCCTCGAACAGCTTGAGCATGGCCGGCCGATCGCGAATGTCCGCGGGGACGTGCATGAAGCGGCGCGTGCACTCCTTCAGCCGCTTCAACATCCACGAGGTGTCACCTTTCTCGCCGAAGAAATCGCGGCGCATGTTATTGTCGACGCCGAGCACAGAGTGCCCCTGCCCGTCGAACCACATGACCGCTTCGGAACCAATGAGACCGCTGGAGCCAGTAATAAGAACCTTCATCGGTGTGCTGTCGCGATGCGGAGGTTCCTACTATCTGCCCACCGCTCCGTTGCCGTGCAGGGGCCGGGCAGCACGAGGTGGGCGCCCGTCACCCCCGACCGCGTCGGCTCGCAGCAGATGCTCAAGGGCACGCACGCGTTCTTCGAGGTCGTGCCCGCGGCGCTCCGGCTGCTCGCGGCTGAGCGCCGCCCGCCCGCCTTCAAGGAACATGTTCCGCACCTTGTAGGCAGTGGTGTGACTCACCCGGTAGTGGGCCCGGATCTCCTCAAGCGTCCGTTCGCGCTTGATCAGGTCGAGCGCCAGCGCAACCTTTTCCTCCAGAGTCAACTTTTCTCGCGATCTCATAAGCCCTCCTCGGGCAACGGAGGCCTCTCTCGACAATTTGCGCGGCGCGCAATGAGAGGCTCTCCTGAGAGAGAGGCACCGTGGATGACATCCACGGCAGGGAGCTGTTCCTCAGTCCATTGAAACCGTGGCGGCACGATCATCGGTAACCAACCGTGGCGGCAGCGGTTCGCTGCGAAACCAGTGGCCCGCAAAGCACGCCAGCCCGACCAGAAAGCCCCATCCCCAAGCCAAGTGGATGGTGACGAACACCAGCGCGACCCACATGAGCGGCGCGCGCTGTGCGCTGTGTGCGGCCTGCCATGACGCCGCACCTACCGCCGCGAGGTAGAGCATCGCGGCGAAGAGACCGAGCATTCCGAGTCGCGGCAGTACCAACCAGATCGGCAACACGAGCAGGAGCGTCAGCACCAACGCCGGCGGCACAAAGTGCCTCCAGCTCATTTGCCGTGGATGCTTCTGGCAGACGCGCACCTTCCACAGACCGTACTCGTAGAATTGTCGGGCCAGCGGGCGCAGGGACTGCCGGTTCTGATAGGACGAGCGCATGCGGGGGGTCATCAGCACCCGTCCGCCGAGCTTGCGCAGACGATAGTTGAACTCATCGTCCTGATTGCGCACCAGCTCTTCGTCGAACAACCCCACGCGGGAGAACACTGCTCGTGGCCACATGCCCATGTACACCGTATCGACGAAGCGTTCCTCGGTGCCAAAGTGAAAGTACGCACCGATCCCGAACGGAGAACTCGTGGCCGCCGCCACGGCGTCGCCGACGCGTCCACCGCCCCGCGCAACCATCGGCCCGCCGACATTGTCGGCGCCCGTCCGCTGCAGCGCCGCAACGCCCTCGCGCAAGTAATCGGGCTCGAGCGTGGTGTGCGCGTCGACCCGGGCGACGATAGCACCGCGCGCCGTGCCGATTCCCAGATTCAGTGCGTGCGGCACGATGCGCCGCGGATTGCGCAAGCGGCGCACACGGCCGGTCTTGGCTCCGTAGGCATCGATCAGCGAAGCGGTGCCGTCCGTTGAGTCGCCGTCAATGACGACAACCTCGACTCGCTCGGCG
>Ga0209048_10007047_pt1 | contig 10434 bp, 9 predicted proteins | sample FrelakmetCRP12CR_FD_187146 | JGI IMG/M metagenome (GOLD analysis project Ga0209048, IMG submission 187146) | Freshwater lake sediment microbial communities from the University of Notre Dame, USA, for methane emissions studies - CRP12 CR (SPAdes)... | ecosystem: Environmental > Aquatic >... | reverse complement strand
CGCCTGGCGACCTGGAGCGCCGCCCAGGTGGCTGCCCCCGATGAAATGCCCACCAATAAACCCTCTTCCCGCGCCATACGCCGAGCGATATCAAAAGCATCGTCGTTTTTGACCCGGATGATTTCGTCATAAATGTGCGTGTTCAACACATCCGGCACAAAACCGGCTCCGATGCCCTGAATGGGGTGCGGACCCTTCGGTCCACCCGACAGGACTGGCGAAGCATCCGGCTCGACTGCAACGGCTTTGAAAGATGGCTTGCGGGCCTTGATTACCTCTCCCACTCCGGTGATGGTGCCGCCTGTGCCAACGCCTGATACCAGGAAATCAACCTTGCCATCGGTATCCCGCCAGATCTCCTCGGCAGTGGTTTTGCGATGGACTTCCGGATTGGCCGGATTTTTGAACTGCTGAGGCATGAAGTAGCGCGGATCTGAGGCAGCCAGCTCTTCCGCCTTGCGGATGGCGCCTCCCATCCCATCCGGTCCAGGGGTCAGGATCAGCTCCGCCCCGTACGCGCGCAGCAACACACGGCGTTCCTTGCTCATCGTCTCGGGCATGGTCAGCACCAGCTTGTAGCCTTTGGAGGCACATACAAACGCCAGGGCGATCCCGGTGTTGCCGCTGGTCGGCTCGACAATAATCGTGTCAGGCTTGATCTTTCCGGCTTTTTCAGCTGCTTCGATCATGGAGACGCCGATGCGGTCCTTTACGCTATGAGCCGGGTTGTAGAACTCCAGCTTGGCGACGATTTCTGCGCCAGCCCCATTTGTAATGCGGTTGAGGCGCACCAATGGGGTGTTGCCGATTAACTCAGTGACGTTATTTGCTATTTTCATTCTAAGCTCCATAAGTGATTAAACCATGAGATTTAAAAGAGGATTATTAAAATGACAATTATGAGAGGTATTGGCTGGCATTGGTTGGAATTCTTAAGATAAAACGGCCAACTGCTGGCTGTACGAAGGGTCGTTCAGCTATGCGCAAGCGGTGAACCAATACACGCCAGACCTAGGATGGATCTGCGGGTAACTGTTCACCGCCTGCGGCAGGTGGCCGTTTTGCGTCAGTGAAAACGCGAGGCGGTGGTTACAGTCCCCGCCTCAGACAGATGCAAATGAGCATGCGTGATTCCTAAGATTAGTCCAGGTAGACGAATTTGGACTATTTTAGGCAGAATGAGGCATTTTGTCAAGGAATACCTGAATCCTTTATCATAAAACCAGCCGATTGCCCTGGTTGACAACTACCGACTTGAACTATACTATAGCTCTTACCAAAAGCCTGGAGATAAAAGGTATGCCTGAATTAATCACAGATAATCTAACGGCGAAGTCGTGTTTGGTAACAGGCGCCAGCGCCGGCATCGGCGAGGAAGTGGCCTACCAGCTCGGACAATTGGGAGCTGAGGTGGTCCTCGGCTGCCGTAATCCAGAGCGCGGCAACGCTGCCCTAGAACGGCTGCGCCAGCGAGTCCCCGCAGGACGGTTTGAGCTTTCGCTGGTAGACCTGGCCAGCCAGGCATCGATCCGGTCGTTCGCCCAGAGCTTCAGCGAGGCACACCCGCAGCTAGACGTGCTGGTGAATAATGCCGGGGTATGGCTCGACGAACATCAGCGCTCGGTAGATGGCATCGAGCTCACCTGGGCTACCAATGTGCTCGGCTATCACCTGCTTACGGCTGTTCTGCGAGAGCCTCTCCGGCGTGCTGAAGGCGCGCGGATCGTAAACGTAGCCAGCAGCCTGGCGTACGGTTTGGACCTGAGTGATGTAGAATTCGAGCGCCGGAGGTACCATGGAGAAGACGCCTACGCCCAGAGCAAGCAGGCGGACCGAATGCTTACCTGGGCTCAGGCGAGGAAATTGGCCGGCTCCGGCATCACCGTCAATGCGGTCCACCCCGGTCCAGTAGACACTGCCATGTTGCGCCACTCAACGCCTGGCTTTCGCGGGTTGCCGGTGGAGCTGGGCGCGGATACCATCACCTGGCTGGCAGCGAGCCAGGAGGTCGAAGGCGTCACCGGTCGTTTTTGGAAAGACCGGCGCTCACGCCCTTGCGAGTTCGCCGACCCGGATCAGGAGCAGACTCTATGGGCTTTGTGCAACCGGATGACCGGGCTGGATCTGGAATAAAACCTCAAGGGGTCAGGGGCTTGACTCTGCGGGAATCGGTTTGGGTTTCAAATAAATAATTAAGGAGGACGAATGTCAGTAGAACTCACACCCAGAGGAACACGCGGCTCTAACTTAGAGAAGATGCCGCGCCCAATCAAGAAGATCATGTTTGGTCTCCTGACTTTCATGATGCGGCTCGGGAGAGCCCGCCTGGTCTATTTGACAACCGTCGGAGCCAGGTCTGGTCGAAATTATACCGTGCCACTGCAATGGTTCCCGGCCGGACCGGATGCCTGGCTGGTCGTAGCTTCGTACGGTGGCTCGGCCAGGCACCCCGACTGGTATGTGAATTTGGCCAAGAACCCGGACAAGGTATGGATCCAAATCGGGAAACGCAAGCTCAAAGTCCGGCCGGAGTCATTGAAGGGCGGCGAACGGCTGGAAGTCTGGCAACGGATTGTCTCGGAAGCGCCGGTTTACGCCGGGTACCAGGAAAAAACTGACCGCGAGATTCCTTTAGTCCGTCTCCGCTCAGAGCAATGAGGGTTGCCAGACCCATCTTCCGATAACTGGTATTGGTAGAGGATTATTTAATCACTGGAAAGGAAAAACCGAATATGAGCGTCTTTACACCCTTAGAAATTGAATACCTGCAAAGCCAACGGCTGGGGCGGTTAGCGACGGTTAACCCCGAAGGCAAGCCACAGATCGCGCCGGTAGGCTTCCGATATAATCCAGAGCTCGATACGATCGATATCGGCGGGCGGTTCATGAGCAAATCCAAGAAGTTCCGCAATATTCTCGAAAACCCGGCTGTATCTTTAGTTGTCGATGATGTCCTCCCTCCCTGGCAACCGCGCGGCGTGGAAATCCGCGGCAAGGCGCAGGCCTTACCCACCGGCGGCAAAGTGCTGTTTGGCGATCGATATGAGGCAGACGAGGGTCTCATCCGCATCACGCCGGCCCAGATCATTGGATGGGGAATTGATAACCAGACTTACCGGCCATTCAACCGGAAAGTCGAGCAAAAATCAAGCGGATAGTGGTCGTTGCTGCCGAAACTCGTTTGAGGGGCGTTTATAAAATAAGGAACGCCAGAGAATAGGATGAACCACAAGGATTATGTCAATTTACTGCGTGGAGCAATCGCCTCGCCTGGTGGTACCTGGGCAGACTTTGGATCGGGCGCGGGCGCATTTACATTGGCGCTGGCTGAGCTGATTGGAACATCTGGGAAAATCTATTCGGTAGACAAAGATCAAGGCGCACTGCGCGAACAAGCCCGGGCCATGCGTGCTCAATTCCCGGATGTGACTATCGTCTATCGCACTGCTGATTTCACCCACCCGCTTGATTTGCCGCTTCTGGATGGTATTGTAATGGCCAATGCCCTCCACTTTATCGCGCCGCCTAAGAAACCAGCCATCGTGGGGTTATTCAAGGGCTACCTGCGGCCGGGTGGGCGGATGGTCCTGGTGGAATACAACGTCGATCATGGCAATTATTGGGTGCCTTATCCACTTTCCTTTAAGAATTGGGAATCCATCGCCCAACAAGCCGGGTTTGCCAATACTCTACTATTGTCGACATCTCCCAGCCGCTTTCTTAAGGAATTTTACTCGGCAGTAAGCTGGTAGTCAGAGCCCCCAACAAACGGGATGGTTTGTGGGCCCTCTGGCAGCACGCAAATCTTCGCCTGCGGGCCGAAGTGAGCCCGTAGCTTTTCCAAAGTCGCCAGGATATTTCGGCAGGGTTTTAACCAAGATCCTTCGATCTGGTCATCAGTCAAACCATCCGAATACAAGTACACCTCGGCTTTGAGCTGCACTAGCGCCTGCACCTGGGCTTCCCACTGGTCGAGCTCCAGAAAACCGGGTGTGTGGATACGCTCTATCAGCGCCACGGGGCTACTGGCTTCACGCAGCAGCCTGCCATACAACCCATGTTCGGGGATACCATCCCAACATTCGGCGGCGGCGATGATCGCCCCACCCTGCCGCACCACCTGGGCAGCGGCGCTCATGCCCTTCACGGTCTGGTAGAGGTTCAGGTCCAGCGGGTATCCCGAATTGGTGGTGACTACTATATCAAAGGGTTGTGGTACTGCTACCATTGCGGTCTGGCGTGCGAATCCACAGCCCTCGGCATGCGCCCCATCCAGGCTCCCAGCGAAAACGCCTGTAATGCGCTTCTCTTTGTTAAGCGTAACGTTCACCAGAAAAGTTCTGCCGGCCTGGTGCGCTACCTCCTGGACTTCCTCCCAGATCGGGTTACCGTGCGTCACGCCCCAGGTAGCCCTCGGATCGCCGATGTTCTTCGCATCATGGTTGCCCAGGATAGTGCGCAGGCCCCCCATGCCAGGCATCAAGGCTTTGCCTCCGCCCGAGAAACCGGCGAAGAAATGCGGCTCAATGAAGCCTGTAAGGATTTTAACGTCACAATCCACCACGGTCCGGTTGAGCCAGATTTCGTGGCCGAAAGAAGTGCGTCCAAAACATACCTGGGTGGAAGGATCAAAGGCGTCGTTTTGGAGGATGGGATACGCGTCCACCAGGTAATCCCCCAGCATCGTACGCAGCTCGGTTTCGGTATTCTTGCGGTGCGTCCCAGCCGCGTTGAACAGGATGATATTCTCCTTGGGGACATGCTGTAACTCTTGCAACACAGCCGGCAAGATCAATTGGTGAGGAGTGGGACGGGTAATGTCGCTAAAGATAATCCCAACATGGTCGCCCGCCTTGACCACCTCGCGGAGTGGTGGTGAGCCGAGTGGTGAGCGCAATGCATGGGTCAATGCCCCCGCCGGATCGGGCAGGGCTGGTTGGTAGCTGGGCTCTACTACCCTCACATCCCAGTCATCCGGCAGATCGAGCCATAAGCCAGACTTCCCATAGGCCAGCTTAATGTGCATTTTTTATTTCCTGAGGCTTACCCTCTCGCCACATTTTAGAATCTGGAATGCCTGCCCTTGCCTGCGGGCTGCCTGGCGGAAAGCTGATGGCGTCACCGTATTAAATTCGAACATATCGTAATGCATGGGGATGCACAGGTCGGCGCCGATAGCAGCTGCCAGCTCTACCGCCTCCGGTCCATTGAGATTTCCGGGCACTCCCCGCTGCGGGTCGCGCCCGTTGATCGGTAACAATGCGACGTCTATACGAAAAGGGCGTAATTTCTCCGCCCAACCATCATATGGCGCTGCGTCACCGCTATGGTAGATCGTCCACAGGCCGGCCTGCACCACAAAGCCAATGAATTTATGGTTACCCCAGCTATCGGTCTCAAGGCATTCGTGAGCGGATGGTATAGCGTGAAATGTAAACGGACCAACTGTTATCGCCGCCTCACCAGTGATGCCTGTCAGGCGCTCCGGTGGGACTTTCAACCGGTTCGCTGCGAACTCCCGGTTGGCTTCTGAAACCAGCACCACCAGATCGGGATTGGTATCCAGCAACGGGATCAGGGTCTCACCGTCCAGGTGGTCCGTATGATTATGGGTGGAGGTAACAACGTCAATAAAATCCAAGCGCTGTGGGTCCACCACCTGCCGGGTCATCCGCACGTGAGGTTTATCTGTGCCGGTATATTTCCTTGTCAACGAATCCGACAAGTAAGGGTCCAGCAACAAGTGGGCTCCCTGCCATTGCACCAGGAAACCACTTTGACCTAGCCACCACAAGTGCAGGATTTCTTTAGAACCCGCCGCCCGGTGAACATCCTCCAGGAAGGCCTCGCCAACCAACACTGGCTCGATCATAGCCCCAGCTCCTGGCGCACAATCTGCACCCCACTCACCATGTTTTGGAGCTTCACTTTCGCCGCCCAGCGCGCGGTCTGGCTCAAGCCGCAGTCCGGCGCGAATGACAGTCGCTCGGCGGGGGCGTACAGCAGGCACAGCCGCACGCGCTCTGCAATATCCTCAGGCGTCTCGATGTAATAGCTCTTGACGTCCGCGATGCCCACCGCCGCCCGCTTGACGCTGGTGATGGCTTCGATTACCTCGATCTCGGCAAATTCCCGGCTGGCCATCTCCACATGCATCTCGTCCACCTTCATCTCCAGGAAGTCCGGGAACATTGGGGCGTAGCGCCGTTTGCCCACCGCCCGGCCTTTGAAGTTGCCGAAGCACAGGTGGGTGGACAGCAGGCAGCGACCCACCACCGGCTCTACCGTGCGGTTGAAAATGTCCACCAAACGTTTTGTATTTTCCAGGTGGGCGTAACAGCTCATGGAAGGCTCGTCGATGGTCAGCTCCTGGCATCCGGCAGCCACCAGGTCTTCCAGCTCCTTGCGCACAATCGGAACCAGCGCTTCTGTGATGGCGTACCGGTCGGTATATTGAGCGTTCGGGACAAGGCGACCGCTCAGGGTATACGGCCCGGGCACGCTGGCCTTGAGAGTAAAACCGGGCGGCGCAAGACGTTGCAGTCGTTGGAACTCCGCCACCGCCCCCAACCCGTGCGGTGCGGTCAGATCGCCTGTGATCATATGCTTGCCACGCTGGTCGTGGGCGGGAGGACCGAAGATGCGGCGTGGCGGCTCGCTCTCCCCTAACCCTTGCAGGAAACCGTAGAACGAGAGGTTGAAATCCAATCGGGTCTGCTCGCCGTCAGTGATCACATCCAGGCCGGCGGAAGTCTGGTCGTGGATGGCGGCGATTACGGCATCTTCCTGCATTTCCAAGATTTCATCTGTGCCGAACTGGTCCAGGTGCTGTGAGGCAAACTCAAGCCAGGAAGGGAACGGGTAGCTGCCTATGACGGTAGTGCGCAAGGGGCGTGGGTCCATGGGATAAAACTCCAGTGTTTAGAATGGGGGTGTGTTGACCATTATAACCAATTCTCGCCACAGTTCGCGAACGGCTGCCGCGGAATGAGCGAGAGCCCGACCGCCTTGGGCGATGCTATCCAGTAGGTTTAATTTCCCGCTCGACGATCTTCGAAGCGATGTAGGTCGCATCGTCTCCAACGCCATATAAGAGGCTGGATTTACGGACGTACAGCCACAGCAATCCCAGGAAATACAACCCCGGATAAGCTGTAACTCCCCTTGCCTGCACCGGAAAGCCATCTACTCCGAAGACCGGTAGCTTGACCAGGCTGAAATCAAATTTGTAACCCGTGGCCCAGACCACGCTGGTGATGCCGGCCGATTTCAAGTCTAGCTCGGTTATGATCTCTGCCTGGTAACCATCGCGCAGGACGGGCACAGTCTCTGCCGGAAAGTCCAGCCCATTTTGAGCGGCAAATTCATCTAGCTTGCCGAGGGTCTCAACCTCGACCTGGTCTATTTTTGCCAGGCTTTCTTTCAAGTCTGAAGCCAGGTAAATCTTGCCATCCCAGGCTTTCTGCAAATGACCCAGCAAGACCACCCCATCTCGCGCAAACTGGTGCAGGTTGAGCGTATGCCCACCGTCTTTTCCAGAAACTTGTGGGTTCGATGTATACCTGGTGTGCGGGGCGGGCATATTCTCCAGGGTTCGATCGAACTGGCCGGTTCTATCCAGCCACCAGGTAATATCTTTGCCTCGGTAGCGGCGCGGTAACCGCCCAATAGTGCTCACACAAAGGAAAACCTTCCTACCGCTCTGGTAAAGCTCTTCAGCGATCTGGCAGCCCGATTGGGCGGTGCCCACCACCAGCACCGCACCAGGAGGCAGTAAACTGGGGTTCCGGTATTGGCTGGAGTGGAGCTGCAGGATTTCCGGTGAGAAACCAGCGCTGAAAGGTGGGATCTTCGGCTCCTGAAAATTGCCACTGGCCATGACGACGTTTTCGGCTTCCCAGGCGCCCGCTGTGGTGCTGACAAGATAGCCATCTCTTCCGGGCTTCTGCTCGACGGAGTTTACCCGCACATTGTATCGCACCGGAAGCTTGAAGCGCTCCACATAGCTCTCCAGGTAAGCCACGACCTCCATGCGCGACAAGAAACCATCCGGGTCATCTCCGTTGTATTCAGCCCCCGGCAGCTTGAGCATCCAGTTGGGCGTTACCAAAGTGAACGAGTCCCAGCGGTGGTTGCGCCAGGCTTCGCCGGCCTGGGCGGCCTGCTCCAGGACGATGTGGGATCGCCCATACCGAGTCAGATAGTAGCTGATCGACAGACCAGCCTGCCCGCCGCCAACAATAACGGTATGTATCTTTTCATTCATTCGTTATTCCTCCCAGACATAGATAGCCACTAGATTCTTAATAAAAGAAGGATGGTACGGTCAGTCAATTTCCCACTTAATGGTCGAGCTTATCCAATTGAGGATTATTATGCTATTTATTATCATAATAATTATAACAAGAATTCGATCCGCAACCAGAGCTCATTTATTGATAACAGGTTGCCTGGTACACCTGGGCCTAAATAGGTGAGGGGATATGATAGGATAAATTATATTGAATAAATCTATTTGTCCCTATTGTCGTGTTTCCTCGACTTACTTATAGAACTGAACATAAATAAAACCCGCGGGAACTAATGAAAACGATCGGAAAGGAAATTCATGGCAGAAAGCAGTAATGTAATGACATCCATAAAGGTCGATCGTGAATCAGATGAATTAAGGATAATCAAAGCCGCCAGACAGGATCCCAAGGTATTTGGCGAGTTGTATAAGCTGTATGTGGGACAGGTCTTCCGATATCTCTATAGCCGGGTTGGAGATGTGCATGAAGCAGAAGATGCCACCGCTCAGACATTTCTCGTTGCTTTTGAATCCTTTGACAAATTTCGGCAGGATGGTCATTTTGCTTCCTGGCTGTTTACAATTGCCCGCAATAAAGCGGTGGATCACTTTCGTCAACGGAAAAAAACATCATCCATCGACGAAGTTGCTGATTTTCCTGTGGATAATGATCCTTTATATGGAGTAATTCAATCAGAGCAGACAGTAGCCCTGTCAACCCTCATTCAAGCATTACCCGAGGAAGATCGTGAGCTGCTGCGTTTGAGGTTTCTCGCAACCATGAGTTTTCCAGAGATTGCCCATTTCCTTCACCGCAATGAAGACGCAGTTAAAAAATCGATCTACCGGTTATTGGCGCGATTGCACAGCCAATTGGAGGTTCCAAATGAATGATTGGACTTCAACCCCTCAGTTTGAAGAGGATATTCGCCAATCCTTCGGAGTACCTGTAATTCGCTCAGAATTTGTTGACCAGGTGTATGGTGATTTAATGCATCGGGCTAATGCAAAATCTCGAAAACCTCGTCCATTTTTTGGATTGCGACCCGCATGGACCATTGCTCTCGCTATTCTATCCCTGATGATTATCGCCACCCTGGTGATTGGCCCACAGAAAGTCTATGCGTCCGTAATGAAGCTTTTTGGTTATATTCCGGGTGTGGGTATTGTGGATCAAAATAGCCCCATCCGCGTATTGGCTGAACCAGTCAGCGTCACCAGAGATGGAATTTCCATCACAGTAACCTCGGCGACCCTGACCGGGGATAGAACCCAGATCGTGTATCGTATCTTTGGTGTCCCCGGTTCGGCCTACCCCGACCGCGAGGACGTGATGGGCTGTATGCAGCGAGAGTATTTGCGCCTCGCGGATGGTACGCAGCTTGCCCAGGTGAATTATGGCTATCAGCCTGTACCGGCGAGTGTGAACAAGGCTGTCTTCGTGATTCCATGTATCGGTAATACCCTTCCCGGCAAGGTCCCGGAAAACTGGGAGCTGCCTCTGCGCTTTGTGCCTGCCCCGCCAGACCTGACCATGATGCCGGTGATCGAGCTTTCTCCCTCGCCCCAGGCCAGCCTGACTGCGGAAGCCACTTCTCAACCAGAAAATGGTAGCGGTACACCCGTACCACCGGTGGACAGCTCTGTGACTGTGAGTAAAGTGATCGAAACGAGCGATGGCTATATCTTGATTGGCCAGTTCCAGCCTCAAAGCCAGCCGGGAGAGTGGACGCAGACGGTCGGCGAGCCGGAGATTCGAGATGCAAGTGGCAAGAAAGTGAACCACACCTATCCGATGGATGTCAACGTGGAAATGGGAAATACCAGGCCCGGCATGAATGGTTGGGCCATGCAGTTCCAGGCCGCCGGACTGGTCTATCCCTTGACCATCACCTTCTCGGGCGTTGAAATCCGCCAGGCCGTCTCCAGCGCCACAGCCAAATTCACCTTCGACGTCGGCTCCAACCCGCAGCCCGGCCAGGAGTGGACCCCCAATCAGGATATTCAGCTCGCCGGGCATACTCTAAAGCTAGTCTCGATCTCTGCAGATTCGCGCGGCGGCTACTCGTTCCGTTTCCAGGTTGACCCAGAAGTTTACAGTGCCAGCGTACAAATTGAGGGATACACACCCAATGGCGGCGGTG
>Ga0209048_10007046_pt1 | contig 10434 bp, 8 predicted proteins | sample FrelakmetCRP12CR_FD_187146 | JGI IMG/M metagenome (GOLD analysis project Ga0209048, IMG submission 187146) | Freshwater lake sediment microbial communities from the University of Notre Dame, USA, for methane emissions studies - CRP12 CR (SPAdes)... | ecosystem: Environmental > Aquatic >... | reverse complement strand
TGCGGGATCTCCCATTCGTAATCGCCAATCTTTTTCAAGTCTTTCAGGGATAGCATGGGGTTTTACTCCAACTTACACATCGAACACGATCTTGACCTCCAGCCCCCTGGGGGTCTTCTGAATTGCCAGGTTGTGGTAGGTGACCGCCTTAATCTCTTTATCGATTGAAACCAGATGCGCTCCGCCCAGGCTGGCGTGCAGTAACCCGCCCTCGATTTGCAGGTTAAAGACGTCAAAAGCCAGGCTATCCTGCTCCCCCAGAAAGAGTAACTCAGCCAGAAAAGTCACCAGCAGACTTTCGGGGTCCCTCATTGGAAGGTTGAGCCTCCGGTCGATACGGGGACCGGCTTGGAGGCGGGCACCAGCCAGGGCATACATGCCGCGTGCGGACTGCTCTAACAATGCCGGCAAATCAGGAGCCCAGGCTTCTAGCTCCCAATCAGCGGTGTGCTCCAGTTCACGAAAACCAGCCAGTTGTTCAGTCATCTCTCCCCTCGGATGCATAAATTATCATGAATTATAATACGCAAGGCTAAACCGGGGAGTTCTGCTGCGTTATAATGGGTTTTGGTAATAGAGAACATAACTGCGATTGATAACATCATCGTGATAAAGAATATCTTTATGAAAATCAGCCTGGCAAAAATTGAAGCTCAATTGCAAGCCCTGGTGGAGGGTAGCATGGAGCGCCTGTTTACATCCAACCATCGACCCACCGACCTGGCCGAGCGCCTTGTGGGAGCGATGGGGGCAAACCTGCAACCCAACCCGGACGGTCAGGCTGTGGCGCCTAACCTTTATACACTCCAGGTGCATCCCAGCCAGGTGCATTCTCTGACAGAAAACAGGGCGTTGCTCGATAGTTTAACCCAGACGCTGCGCGAGGCTGGCGAACAGGCTGGAGTAATTTTTCCGGCCCCACCGGTAGTACGAGTGGTGGGAGCCCTAAAAATCCATCCTGGCGAGGTGCAAGTTCTGGCTCAGAACAGCCTGGCTAACCTGCCTGAGACCAGCGACATGGTGGTGGAAACTCTTTCAGAGCCTCAGGCTATCCCACCCGATGCCTTCTTGATCGTGGATGGCACCCAAATTGTACCTCTCACCCAAACAGTGATTAATATCGGGCGGCGTGCAGATAACCATATCGTAATCGATGACCCGCGGGTGAGCCGAGTGCATGCCCAAATGCGGGCAATCAAGGGCCGGTATGTCATTTTTGACCTGGATTCAATGGGCGGCACTTTCTTGAATGGTGAGCCGATCCATCACAGTCCGCTTACCCCAGGCGACGTAGTCTCGTTGTCAGGCGTCCCGCTGGTTTACGGGCAGGACCCGGTCGGGCTAGGCGAAACCCAAGACTTTATCCTATGAGCGGCCCCATCCTGTTGGTGATACGCGTCGCCATCACAATTGCCCTGTATGCCTTCCTGGCATTGGCCCTCTATACCCTTTGGATGGACATCCGGCGGCAGAGCAGGCTAATGTCTTCAAAACAGGTGCCTTCGCTTACCTTAACCCGAAAGGCAGAGGCAGATACACGCTCCTACAGGTTTTCCACTCCCGAAGTCACAATCGGTCGCGACCCCGCCTGTGATTTTTGCCTGGAAGACCGGACGATCTCTGTCAAACATGCCCGGCTTACTTTCCACCATGGCCACTGGTGGGCGGAGGATTTGCATTCCACTAACGGTACTTTTATTAACCAAGAGAGCCTCTCCAAACCATTGGTGGTTACTGCCGGCGACCAATTGCGCTGCGGTCAGGTGGAGCTTTTGATTTCAATCGGGGATAGCGTAGAAACCGGCGTATAATGGTGATTGGCCGAAAGTAACTTAATTTAAATTTGGGCAAATCTCGGCCAATCACTCGAGCAATTCGTCGCAAGAAGCTTACATGTTTGTAAAATTTCTTTCGACGAATTGCCAATGGCTGCAATCTTTGAAGCTGTTACACAAACCCAAATTCCTAGCATTCCAGCGGAGCAAAACCTATGCAAGAATATCCCACCCTGGGCGTAATCGGTGGCTCTGGTCTATACGCAATGACCGGCCTGCAAAATGTCGAGGAGAGAGACCTGTCAACACCCTTTGGCAGGCCCAGCGCCCCGGTTGTAGTCGGTACGATGGAAGGGCGGCGAGTGGCTTTCCTGGCTCGGCACGGCCTCGGCCATCACATCTCACCCACCGAAGTCAACTACCGGGCTAATATCTATGCCCTCAAATCGCTAGGCGTGGAGCGCATTGTCAGCATAAGCGCCTGCGGCTCGCTGCGAGAAGATTACACTCCAGGCGATATCGTCATCCCCGACCAGGTCTTCGATTTCACGCGCGACCGCGAGCGCAGCTTCTTCGAAGGCGGTTTGGTCGTACATATCAGCGTGGCCGACCCGTTCTGTGCTGATCTTTCTCAACAACTTTACCAGGCTACCCAGGCAACAGGAGTAACGGTACACACCGGCGGGTCATTAATTACAATCGAAGGGCCGCGCTTTTCAACTAAAGCCGAGTCGAATTCCTTCCGCGCCTGGGGGATGTCCATCATCGGTATGACTGCCTCGCCAGAAGCTTTCCTGGCGCGCGAAGCCGAGATATGTTATGCGGTGATGGCCCATGTGACTGATTATGACGTCTGGCACGTCAGCGAAGACACAGTCACGGTGGATAAAGTAATTGAAATCCTAAACCAGAACACCCAGGTGGCCCAGCAGGCGGTGCGTAACCTGGCGAGCGAGCTAACGCCTGAGCGTCCCTGCGATTGCCCGCATGCCCTGGCCGGTGCTCTGATCACCCGCCCCGATGCAATCCCACTCGAGACAAGGCAAAAGCTGGGGTTGTTGGTGGACAAATACCTCAATAGAGAATAGAGATTGGAAATTAATAAGACCCAGGCGCGCCTGCTGCTTCTGGCCGGGCTTTTTTTGGTGCTGTATGCCGCGGCGATAACCCTGGCGCCAGCCGCCCGGGCGCGTTCATGGCAGGTAGACTTACGTTGGGACCATTGGGCGTCCATACTGCTGTGGATTGGACTGGCTTCAACGGCCCATTTCTTGAGCGCTCGTTGGCTGCCTGACCGGGATCCTTACCTGCTACCCATTGCGGCCTTGCTGAGTGGATGGGGCCTGTTAACCATCTGGAGGCTCTATCCAGGCTTTGGCGTCCGGCAGAGTATTTGGCTGTTGGTGACTCTGGCGATTGTCCTGGCAGGCCTGCGGCTGCCTGCCATGGTGAGTTTCTTGCGCCGTTACAAATATGTCTGGCTGACCGGCGGGCTGATATTGACCGGCTTGACTTTGCTATTTGGCACCAACCCATCCGGAGGAAATAACCAGCGTCTGTGGTTGGGCTGCTGCGGGATATATTTCCAGCCTTCCGAGCCACTCAAATTACTGCTGATTGCCTACCTGGCAGCTTACCTGGCAGATCGCCGGTCTTACCTGACCTCCATAGCATCCCTCTCAAAATCCACCTGGTCGACGAAAATCGCTCCGCCTTTACTGCCCCTACTGGCGCCTACCTTGATCATGACTGGCCTGGCGCTGCTCCTGCTAGTTGTGCAGCGCGATCTGGGCACAGCCATGATCTTCCTATTTATTTACGCGGCGGTCGTATATGTGGCCTCCGGCCAAAAGCGGATTCTAGTATTCGGCGCGGCTGCGATCGCATTGGCCGGTGTGGTGGGATATTACTTGTTCGAAGTGGTGCGGGTGCGGGTGGACGCCTGGGTAAACCCATGGGCGGATCCTAGTGGTCACTCTTTCCAGATCGTTCAATCCCTGATCGCCTTCGCCAACAGTGGCCTTCTGGGGCGTGGCCCTGGCATGGGCAGCCCAAGCCTGGTGCCCATCGCCCATTCGGATTTCATCTTTGCTGCCATCACAGAGGAAACCGGCCTGGTTGGGGCGCTGGCATTGTTGGTATTGATTGCCTTATTGGCAAATCGCGGCCTGCGGATCGCCCTGCGTGCCAAAGACTCTTACCAACGTTACCTGGCGGCTGGTCTGACTGCCTACCTGGTCGGGCAGAGCATTTTAATCATCGGCGGCAACTTGCGCCTTTTGCCGCTCACTGGCGTGACGCTGCCATTCATCTCTTACGGCGGCTCATCATTGCTGACATCCTTCCTCTCGCTGCTGCTCCTGATCCACATCAGCAACCAGACAGAATCTGAGCCAGCCCCCCTGCCAGACCCGCGACCGTTTATGCATCTGAATGGGTTGTTATTAGGTGGTCTGGGTGCTGCCGCGATCGTTACAGGTTGGTGGGCAGTCTATCGCAGCCCGGTCCTGGTAACGCGCACCGATAACCCGCGCCGGGCGATTACCGATCGCTACGTACAGCGCGGCGCTATTCTGGATAGACACAACACGCCCCTGACCGTTTCATCGGGAGAACCTGGGACATTCACACGCCAATACCTGTACCCAGATCTGAGCACCGTACTGGGCTATACCGACCCGGTGTATGGCCAATCGGGGTTGGAAGCTGCTTTAGACGATTATTTACGCGGCCTAAAGGGCAACTCAGGGCGCGCTTTGTGGTGGAACCACCTGTTGTACGGCCAACCGCCGCCCGGCCTGGATGTTCGCCTGACCCTGGACCTGGGCTTGCAGCGCACCGTCGACCAGCAGCTGGGCGACCACGCCGGCGCGGTGGCGCTTCTCAATGCTGAAACCGGCGAGATCCTGGCGATCGCTTCGCATCCCACCTTTGACGCCAACCAATTGGAACAGAACTGGGAAAACCTGGTGCAGAACCCGCACGCCCCGCTGTTCGACCGGGCGACGCTAGGGTTATACCCACCCGGCGCCGGTTTAGGGCCCATGCTCCTGGCATCCGCCCAGGCCCAGGGGAAATTGCCAATCCTGCCCCAGACCCTCACGGCCGAACTGGGCGGTCGCACATTAACCTGCGCCCGGCCCGAGGCAGCCGGCACCTGGGAAAAAGCCATCGCTGGTGGCTGCCCTGGCCCGGTGGCCGAGCTTGGAAAATCCCTTGGAGGGACAAAAGTACTGGAAGTCCTTGATGCGCTGGGCCTGTACACTTCGCCACAGGCGCTGCTCCCCTCCGCCAGCAACGCCCGTCCGACCTCTATGCCTGATCCGTCAGCCGATGTGCTGGGCGGAATTTCTTCCACCGGGAGCGGACAAGATTTATGGTTAAGCCCTTTGCAGATGGCCCTGGCAGCTGCCACGCTTAGCTCAGGCGGCCTCCGCCCGGCGCCATACCTGGTGAGCGCGGTGAACACCCCCACATCAGGTTGGGTGATCCTGCCTCCTGCGGGAAAACCCACCCAGGCTCTTCCAAAAGCAGCCGCAGACATGGTATCCAAAGCACTGGCAGTGGAAGGCAAATCATTCTGGCAAAGCCTGGCAACCGCCCCCTTCGGCAGCGGACAGAAAGGCGAGGGCGGGATTAGCTGGTATATCGGCGGGACTCTGCCGGATCGGGGAGGCCCGCCCTTGGCCGTTGCAGTCCTGCTAGAAGAGGAAAACCCGGCCCTGGCGGAACAGATTGGGCAGGCTGTGTTGCAAGCCGCGATGCAGCCGTAATTTCTCACCATTTCATTGTTCTTAACGCCATCTTAACTCCAAAGCGGTTATAACAAATCGAATATTCTAAGACAGGAGGAAATTGTGAGCGACCTGATTTATGTCCTGCTCATCATTATTTTCTTCATCAGTTGCTACGGGATGATCCTGGCACTTGAGAAATTGAAGGAGTAATACGATGACACCTTTATATTGGATTGCCGGGATAATTGCCCTGGCGCTGTTGGTTTATCTGTTCATTGCTTTGTTGATGCCGGAGAAGTTCGGATGACAACTATCGGCTGGCTGCAAATCGTAATTTACTTTGTCGTCCTGATCCTGCTGGTAAAACCTTTAGGGGGGTATATGGCAAAGGTGTATCAGGGCGAGCGGACCTTCATGAGCCCGCTGATCGCGCCGGTAGAAAGGCTGATCTATCGCCTGGCCGGGATCGATCCAGCCACTGAGATGGATTGGAAAGTCTACACCGTGGCTATGTTGCTGTTTAGCCTGATCGGATTTATCTTCTTATACCTGCTGCAAAGACTTCAGGGTTTCCTTCCGCTCAACCCGACGGGAATGGGCGCGGTATCGCCCGACTTGTCGCTCAACACCGCAGTCAGCTTTATTACCAACACCAACTGGCAGAACTACGGCGGTGAATCGACCATGAGTTACCTGACGCAGATGGTGGGATTCACGGTCCAGAATTTCATATCAGCTGCGGCTGGTATGGCCATCCTGGTTGCTTTTATCCGCGGCTTTGTCCGCCACAACACCAAAGAGTTGGGGAATTTCTGGGTCGATTTGACCCGCAGCACACTGTATATCCTGTTACCTCTATCGATCATCCTGGCATTAGTACTTGTATCACAAGGAGTGGTACAGACACTTTCACCCAGCACCACTGCCCAATTAAGACAAACGCTGGTGGGAGCTGATAATCAAACCATCACCACTCAAACGATCGCCGTTGGTCCTGCCGCCTCTCAAATTGCTATCAAACAGCTCGGTACGAATGGAGGTGGTTTCTTCAACGTAAACTCTGCGCACCCGTTGGAGAACCCTACCCCGTTGTCGGATTTTTTCGAAATGTTGTCAATCATCCTCATCCCGGCTGCCCTTTGCTATACCTTTGGAAAGATGGTAGGCGACACTCGCCAGGGATGGGCAATATTGACGGTTATGATGATATTCATCATAGCGTTTACCTGGTTCGCCTATGCAGCCGAATCCACTGGCAATCTGAAGCTGGCTCCATTGGGAGTAGACCAGACTGCTAGCAACCTGCAACCAGGGGGGAATATGGAGGGGAAAGAAGTTCGCTTCGGGCCGGTCAATTCAGCCTTGTGGGCTACGGTCACCACGGCAGCCTCCAATGGATCGGTCAATTCAATGCACGATTCGTTCACTCCATTAGGCGGCATGGTGACGCTGGTGATGATGATGTTTGGTGAGGTGATTTTTGGAGGCGTAGGATCTGGGTTATACGGGATGCTGATTTTTGTGATCGTGGCCGTCTTTGTGGCCGGGTTAATGGTCGGCCGTACCCCGGAATACCTGGGCAAGAAGATCGAGACTTACGAGATGAAAATGGCCTCCCTGCTGATCCTCATCATGCCACTGCTTGTTTTGGGGTTGACGGCGGTGGCAGTTTTAACAAAGGCCGGGCAAACCGGACCCTTGAACCCAGCCCCGCACAGTTTCAGCGAAATTTTGTATACCTTTACTTCACAAGGGAATAACAATGGCAGCGCCTTTGCCGGGCTGACTGGAAATACGGTCTTTTACAACCTCACCGGCGCGCTGGCTATGTTGATCTCTCGCTTTTGGTTGGCGGTGCCTACCCTGGCCCTGGCCGGTTCGCTGGCCGCCAAGAAGAAAGTACCTGCCGGCGCGGGGACCCTTTCGACGACCTCGCCCCTTTTTATCGGGTGGCTGATCGGTGTGATCATCCTGGTAGGCGCGTTGAATTTTGTCCCGGCCCTGGCTCTGGGGCCGATAATTGAGCACTTAATTTTGATCGGGGCATAACGATGATCGACCCATTAAAAAAACCCAAGAATATGAATAGAGAGTTGTACCAACGGGCAGTAATCGCCTCTTTTATCAAGCTTGACCCGCGCGTGCAGGTGCGTAACCCGGTGATGTTTGTGGTGGAGGTCGGCAGTGTGCTGACGACGGGTCTGTGGATCCAGGCACTGGCAGGCAAAGGGGAAGCTCCTGCCTGGTTTATCGGTGCAGTTGCCATCTGGTTGTGGTTCACGGTAATATTTGCCAACTTTTCCGAAGCCCTGGCTGAAGGGCGTGGAAAAGCCCAGGCAGAAGCGCTTCGGCGTACCCGCAAAGAAACCAGCGCCAAGAAACTGGCAAAACAGCCCGTAAAAGGACTGCGCCCCTCGAACTTCACCATGACACCATCGACGAGCTTGCGCCAGGGGGACTTTTTCATCGTTGATGCCGGTGATATTATCCCCGCGGATGGCGAAGTGGTTGATGGGATCGCTTCAGTAGACGAATCGGCAGTAACGGGAGAATCTGCGCCGGTGATCCGCGAATCAGGCGGCGACCGCAGCGCGGTGACGGGCGGGACGCGCATCCTTTCCGACTGGCTGGTGATCCAGGTGAGCGCCAACCCCGGCGAGGGGTTCCTTGACCGGATGATTTCTCTGGTGGAAGGCGCCAAGCGGCAAAAGACGCCCAATGAAATCGCGCTGAATATCTTGCTGGCCGCTTTCACGATCATCTTCCTGGGGGTGTGCATCACGCTGTTGCCGTATTCGTTATACAGCGTCAGCACCGCCGGACAGGGCACCCCAATTACGATCACGGTGCTGATCGCTCTGCTGGTCTGCCTGATACCCACTACCATCGGCGGGTTGCTTTCGGCGATCGGCATCGCGGGGATGGATCGCTTGATCCGGCGCAATGTGATTGCCCTGTCAGGCCGGGCCATCGAGGCCGCAGGCGACGTGGATGTCCTGCTGCTGGACAAAACCGGCACCATCACGCTCGGCAACCGGCAGGCCGTGGAATTCTTGACGATCGGCGATACCACACCCCAGGAACTGGCTGAAGCCGCCCAATTATCTTCGCTGGCAGATGAAACCCCTGAGGGGCGGTCTATCGTCGTCCTGGCTAAGGAGAAATATGGCCTGAGAGGGCGGACTGTCAGCGCCACGGAAGAAGCGCCTCAAGGGATGCATTTTATTCCCTTTACTGCCCAAACCCGCATGAGTGGGGTTGATTTCGACGGTACCAGCATCCGTAAAGGCGCACCGGATGCCATGATCGAATATCTGCAAAATGCCGGCGGTATCGTTCCACCCGACATGCGCCAGACGGTCGATTCAATCGCCCGCAACGGGGGAACCCCGCTGGTGGTGGCACAGAATGACCGTGCTCTGGGGGTCATTCACCTGAAGGATATCGTCAAAGGCGGCCTGAAGGAACGCTTCACCCAGATGCGCAAGATGGGCATCAAGACGGTTATGATCACCGGTGACAATCCATTGACCGCTGCGGCGATTGCTGCCGAGGCCGGCGTGGACGATTTCCTGGCTCAAGCCACCCCGGAAAATAAGCTGACCCTCATCCGCGAATACCAGACAGGCGGCAGGTTGGTAGCGATGACCGGCGATGGCACTAATGACGCCCCGGCGCTGGCCCAGGCTGACGTAGCAGTGGCGATGAATACCGGCACACAGCCGGCGCGCGAGGCTGCCAACATGATCGACCTGGAGAGCAATCCAACCAAGCTGATCGAAATCGTGGAAATCGGCAAGCAGTTGCTGATGACGCGCGGCTCGCTGACCACTTTCAGCATCGCCAACGATGTGTCCAAATACTTCGCCATCATCCCGGCGGCGTTTGCTTCAACTTATCCGCAGCTGGGCGTCCTGAACATCATGCACCTGGCCACGCCCGAGAGTGCCATCCTTTCAGCAGTCATTTTCAACGCCATCATCATTATTATGCTGATCCCGTTGGCGCTGCGAGGCGTGCCTTATCGGGCAGTCGGGGCAGCTCAGCTTCTGCGCGACAACCTGCTGATTTATGGCCTGGGAGGCTTGATTGCGCCGTTTATCGGCATCAAGCTGATCGATATACTCCTGGTCGCCCTGAAACTGGTGTAACGTTTTCGAATGGGCCGACAATATCCAGAGTTAGCTCTGAAAAGGGAAACAATTATGTTCAAGAAAATTCAATCTAACTTTACAATTGAAATGTTAGCATATTGTGTCTGGTCATTGCTGGCTGTTGGCATCGTAACAGCCATCTTGTGGGCTATCGGACGGCCTGTTTTAGGCGAGGCGGTGATTGCCTTGCTCTATCTGCTGCCCATCGGGTGGTCAGCCGCCCGGTGGGGACAGGTACCTGGGATTATAGCGGCAGTGGCCGCAGCCCTGGCCTTTGACTTCTTTTTCATCCCACCATTTTATACGTTCAGCGTGGGTAGCCTGGAAGAGTGGCTGGTTCTGGTGATCTTTCTGGCAGTAGCGGTGTTGATCGTTGGGCGTATCCAAATCGGGTTTGCACGCGCCCAGGCACGCGAACATGAAGCCATTTTTATGTATGAATTAAGCGTCGCGCTGGCCGGTGCGCATGACCGGCAGGAAATAGCCCGCACGCTGGCCGACCGCCTTCAGCAGCTGTACCTGGCGAAATTAGTGGAGGTAGCCCTTCAATCCGACGGGCAGTTACCGCCGGTGGTTGCCAGGGTGCCAGCAGATACCTTAATAAAGGACCGGCCCGACCTCATCCTGCCGATTATAGCGGCGCGTGAGATGATAGGCGAAATCCGCGTATGGGCGGGTGGAATCCCGCTTCCGTCTGGAGAGGATCGCCTGCTCCAGTCTTTTGCCAATCAGGGCGCCTCGGCGCTCGAGCGTGGCCGGCCTGTTCAG
>Ga0209048_10007045_pt1 | contig 10436 bp, 12 predicted proteins | sample FrelakmetCRP12CR_FD_187146 | JGI IMG/M metagenome (GOLD analysis project Ga0209048, IMG submission 187146) | Freshwater lake sediment microbial communities from the University of Notre Dame, USA, for methane emissions studies - CRP12 CR (SPAdes)... | ecosystem: Environmental > Aquatic >... | reverse complement strand
GTCTGGATTCTAGTCGTCAGTCGATACCCTTGCATAACCAATTTTCATAAGCTTTTTTGTCCCTGATTTATGGCATAGATAATCCATTGTGGTTAACAAAATTAACGTAACGTAACAGAACAGAACCTTTATTCCTTGGTCATAAGTTTCAATTCGCTGGCCGCCTCGATACCAGCGACGATTGGCGAAATGATATTAAGACGCACATAAATGGGATGAATCAACTCACGCAAACGTGGTAATAATACAAAGAATGCTAATGCGCTGACCAAGCAAACGCAGCCATTCATTATAAACGCGAACGGAATGCCGAGCGTTCCGGCCACATATCCGGTAAGCAGGCTTCCAAAGGGAGCCATGCCCAGAAAAGCCATAGTAAAAAAACTCATGACCCGACCACGCTTGTCTTCCTCGACAATGGTTTGCAGCAACGTGTTACTGGCCGCTATCTGCACCATTAGCCCGAATCCGATGACGGTCAGCGCGGCATACGCCATCCAGAACTGGGTTGCCCAGGCAAAGGCGATAAATCCAATCCCTATCAGGACCAACGCAATCCAGATCCATCTTCCCAGGCCAAGGACACTGCTACGCGCAGCAAGAAACAATGCTCCGCCTAAAGCCCCGAGGCCAGCCGCAGTACTCATCATTCCCAGAGTGCGGGCATTCCCGTGCAGAATTTGCACCGAATACTCAGGCAGGATGACATTGTAGGAACTACCCACCATGCTTGCTGTGCAGCATGTCAGCAAAATTATCCGAATCGGTAAGAAGTGGAATGCATAAAGGAATCCTTCCCGTAGTCCCTCGCGCAAACCTTTCCCGTGATGACACATGACGTGAGGAGCAAGGCGCATAGCAAGCAACGCAATCAGTACCGCAAAATAGCTGAGACCATTAACTAGGAAACAAACGCTTGCGCTGGTTTGGGCGAGCAACAAACCGGCCAGTGATGGCCCCAGCAGCCGGGCGATATTCATAAGCGAAGAATTAAGCGCAATGGCATTACTGAGATCATTCCGGTCAGTAACCATCTCTGTCAAAAAAGTCTGCCGGCCTGTAATATCGAACGTATTCACCGCGCCGAGAAATACACTCAGCGGTAATATTTGCCAAACGGCAATCGTTCCGGTCATGTCAAGAGCCGCCAGCGCAAATGCCTGGATCATGGCAAGGCTTTGGGTAAACAACAGCAATCGACGGCGGTTCCAGCGATCAACCAGTACGCCTGCTAACGGGGATAAAATGAGCGAAGGAATCTGCCCGCAGAAAAGTACCAGGCCCAACTGAAAAGACGACCCGGTCAACTGGAACACCACCCACGACATGGCGATCTGCTGCATCCATGTACCGACCAGCGAAATGCCTTGCCCAAGGAAAAAAAGACGAAAATTGCGGTGCGAAAAAGATCGCAGCAGTGATTTTAGATAGAGTGATGGTAACAAAACGAGCTTTTTCAAAGTGACTGCGATTTCTAAGGCTAATCTTTTTCAGTTTCGTAGAGTGACGGACTAATGCCCGCGTGAGCGAGATATTCCCGTAATTGCTTGATGTCATATTTTGTGCATACACTACTATGGTGTGGATGGTGCAGAATACCCTCAATATTATTTAGCACCACACGAAAACGGGCACCATGGGTAGGCTCTACGGTGGCTCCCAAGTGATGAAGCAAGGATTCGACTTCACGCCAGTGAATGTTTGCACTGACCGGATCTTGAAATATTGCCCGAAGCAGGTTTAAATGGCGGCTCATGACAGGTGACCCCTTTCCACATTGATTTGAGAACAGCATACCCCTTAAAAGCTTTACTGTTCAATAAGCAGCTATCATGAAGTTGAAGTCCACTGATATTGCTTATTGTTGGTTGCTACAATCGTGTCAGTGCTTTTCATCTACCCAATCATGGCTGATTTCACAGCCAATGCGCGATCTCCAATCAGATAACCTATGGAAATCATAGCATTAAATACCTTACTGCATTAATTATACTTATGGCACGAGAACTGCCGCTCCCTCAAACCGGCCTGCACACAGATCGTCAAGGGCTTGATTAGCCTGATTGAGTAGATAACTGATAGTCTTGGTAACTACATGGCGGTTTTTATTCCGCCAATGTTGGGTATAACTTCACCGCGGTAAAAAGCAGGACGATGAATACCGTAATCATCATCCCGAAAGCTATTTTGATGGCGCCAACTATCAAATCTTGAATACTGCAAATGAAAAAGCATTTGGAAACACTCTCCGCCTACTTAGCGCTCCGATGTGTTTTCATTTTCGACAGCGCTTCATAGCCGGAAATCACATCGAACAGCTCCTCGTCGATGCTAGTCTGGCGTAGTTGGTGGAAAGTGCTGTGGAAATTCTCCAACAACTCATCGATGTTTTTGTCGGCGCGTTCCATCGCCGATAGGCGGCTTGCGTTCTCGCTTGCCAGAGATTCGGCACATGCCTGGAACAGTGTGATAAAAAGATACTCCCGAATCAGTGCGCGTAGCGTCACGGTACCGCCACACATAACTTCAGGCAAGACCTTGGTTGGCCATGGTACTTTGGCCAGACCTTGTTGCCATTGCGCATCGAGCGGCAATAACCTAAGACTTAATGGTTCGTAGAGTACCCCAGTCTTCGGACGATTATAGAAGATGTAAAGGTGTGCATAATCGCCTTTGGCCCGATGGGCCTCGCTTTCGATTTGTATCTGGCCGACGAGCGGCGTGATAGCCTGAACGGAAGTCGGTACTGCGAAGAGTCCGGCCATAGGCAGATTTCCGTCTGTCAGGCGCGCATGAACACGCTCGCCAACAGCCCAGACCTGGAGTTTTCCGGGCATCTTGGCGAGTGTCTCGATCGCAAAATCAGCTACCACATCATTAAACTGGCCCACCAATCCCTGGTCGGACCCAAATACGACCGCGCCAATCGCACTGGCATGGATTTGTCTTTGCTGTTGAATCATCGAGTTTTCGGGTTTGTTTTCTTGAAAACACGCGCTTAAGCCAAGCTCCACAGTTCGATAGTAGTCGCCTAGCCCGCTCACCGATTTCTCATATTGTCCTATGCTGGAAGCTGCTAGGGCTTTCATGGTGCGGACTACGGACTGGAGATCGCCGGCACTGCTGATCTTTCGACGTAGGCTCTCGGTATTATCACTCATGCTTAATCCTTCAGCTCCGCTTCGTTTACCGGCTTGGACTCAGGTTCAGAGTCGACCTCCGGTTTAAACTTAGGTTTTGCTTCGGTCTTGGGCTGAAAATTGACGAGTGCTTGCTTGGCTATGTCAATGATGGCGTTACGATCCTCATCACTCAGCTTTTCGGCAGTATCCAAACGTTGCTTTACCTCTGGCGCGATGTTCGACGCGGCAACTTCAACAGCGTGCTCAGCATCTATCATCTGCGCTAGCGGCACCAAGTCGAAAAGTCCGACCGTCAATGCCAACAAGATGGCGATTTGTGCGGGGACCGGCACCGGAGCAAATTCAGGCTGTTTGAGGCAAGCACGGATGCGCTGGCCATGCTCAATGGACTTACGGGTATTATCGTCCAGGCGCGCGCCGAAGCGGGCAAAGGTTTCAAGTTCTTCAAACTGGGCATAGGCGAGCTTGAGATCGCCTGCTACCGCCCGGTATGCAGCGCGTTGCGCTTTACCACCGACCCGTGATACGGATTTGCCGACATCAACTGCAGGCATTATGCCTAGCTCAAACAGCGAAGGGGAAAGATAGATCTGACCGTCGGTAATCGAAATCAGGTTAGTCGGAATAAAGGCGGAAATATTCTGAGCTTCGGTCTCAATAATTGGCAATGCGGTGAGCGATCCACCCCCAAGCTCTTCACAGAGATGCGTCGCGCGCTCCAGTAATCGCGAGTGTATATAGAAAATGTCGCCGGGGAAGGCTTCGCGACCGGGTGGCCGGCGTAATAGCAAAGAAAGTTCGCGATAAGCGCGGGCATGTTGCGTGAGATCGTCATATACGATCAGCACATCGCGGCCCGCTTCCATAAAATGCTCCGCGATGCTGGTTGCGGCATAGGGCGCAATGTAGGCAAGCCCGGGCGGATCGTTGCCTTCGGTTACAACCACAACGGTGTATTCCAGCGCGCCTTTTTCCCGCAGGGTGGCGACTGTTTTTGCAACTGAGGAAGCACGTTGACCGATAGCACAATAAACACACAGTACTTTTTGGTCACGTTGATTGAGAATGGTATCAAGCGCAATAGCGGTTTTACCGGTCTGCCGGTCACCCAGAATCAATTCACGTTGCCCACGCCCGATAGGAATAAGTGCATCAATCACTTTGAGGCCGGTCTGCAACGGCACTGTAACCGGCGCGCGATCCATGATCGGCGTTGCCGGACGTTCGATGGGCAAGCGCTCGCTGGCAGTCACCGGCCCATTACCATCGAGAGGTATACCCAACGGATCGATGACCCTCCCCAACAAGCCATCGCCAACAGCCACGTCCATGACCCGTCCGGTGCGCTCGACTTCATCACCGGCGTGCAGATGCCAGTATTCGCCGAGCAGCACCACGCCAATTTCATCCTCATCGACGTTGAACGCGATACCGGACACGCCACCTGTAAACGTTACCAACTCGTCAAAACCCACACTAGGAAGCCCGGATACCTTGGCAATGCCGGCGGATACAGTCATGATCACACCTATCTCGCGCGGTTGTAGTTGCGGCGTAAAGGCTTCCAGGCTTTGGCTTATACCTGCGAAGGTATCATCGAAAACACGTTGCAAAGGGCTTGCAGGCTCACTCATTTGACCGCCTCTGGAACAGCTGGTTTGGTCACCTTTTCTGGCTTGGGTTCAGATTTGTTTTCTGGTTTTATTTGCGGTTTGGATCGTTCTTCCAGTAGTTCACTGACGTTCTTTTCCAGTACGGAGATATAATCCGCTATGCTCCAAGCCACTTTACAGCCATTAGCAGTGAGTTCTATGCCGCTGATGACCTCCGGTGCGGTCTCGAAACGGACGTTGATTTCAGCCGAGAAGGTTTCATTAAGTGCATTTTGTATTACCGCGCATTGCTCCACCGGTAAGTTAAAAGCGCTGCGAACAAGCGCTGGTTCCGAAGCTGTTTTAAGGGCTTGGGCGAGTTTTTCTTTCGCATCACCATTCATTTCACGCAAACGACGAGTGAACACATACCCCAGGCGTTCTTCCAGATCCGTTGTGGCAAGATCCTTCAGCGCCTTACGCACGATAGCAAACACTTCCTGCTGCGTCTGACGGGTAATGGCTTGATTAAGGTTATGGGCATCGTTTCTCAGCGTTTCCATGCGCTTGGCACTTAAAGCATCGATTGCCTTGCGTGCTTCATCGAGAAGTCGCTGCCGTTCGGCTTTTGCTTCATTCGTTGCCTGCTCCAGCAGCCCCGTGCGCTGCTGGTCGAACACCTCGTTTTTGTGCTGAAACTCGTCGCGCTCTTGTTGGGCTTCGGCCTTTTTCGTATCAGCATCGCTAAGTTCTGAGGCAATCCGCTGCTCCCGTGCATCGATAGCATTGAGGATCGGCTGGTATAGAAAACGCTTCATCAACCATACCAGAATGAGGAAATTGAGCGCCTGCGCACCGACGGTAAACCAATCGATAAGCATGGCTTAATGTCCTGCGGATTGAGCGATAATATGATTCCAGAACGGATTCGCAAAAATCAGAATCATGGAGACTACGAAGCAGTAGATGGCTGTAGATTCGATCATGGCCAGACCGACAAACAAGGTTCGCGTGATTGTCGCGGAAGCATCAGGTTGCTGCGCCAGCGCCGTGAGTGCTGTCGAGATGGCCTTTCCTTCCGCAAGCGCAGGCCCCAGGCATCCGAAACTGATGGTAAGCCCGGCAATGACAATAGATGCCACCGCAATTAGAGTTATGCTATCCATAATTTATCCTTTGGTTGATTAGATTCATGATGTTTCAAGTTTTTGCGGTTGGAGCAGCTTCAGGCTTCGGTATACGCGTTGCGGCCGCGATGTAAACTGCCGCCAAAATACTGAAGATATAAGCTTGCACCATGCCTGTGAGCAGGCCGAGCACCGTCATGACAACCGGAAAAATGAAAGGGGTAATGGTCAGCAGAATTGCGATGATCATCGCTCCGCTCATCATGTTGCCGAACAGTCGAACCGCCAAGGCCAGTGTCCGGGAGATTTCGCTGATGATATTAAACGGCAGCATAACAAAGGTCGGCTCCACATAGGACTTCAAATAACCGCCAATGCCTTGATCCACAATACCGAAGAACGGTACGGCCACCAATACACATAACGCAAGCGCTGTGGTGGTCGAAAGTGAGCCCGTAGGCGGTTCATAACCGGGAATAACGGTGCATAGGCTAGCTATGGCAATAAACAGGAACAAGGTACCCAGAAAACTGAGATAGTGCCTTGGCTGGCTTAAGCCGACATCCTGGATTTGATTTTCAATAGCGGTGACGATAATTTCCAGTAGATTTTGCCAACGGGAACGTTGCAAGTCCGTGGAAAGATTGCGCGTAATGAATTTTGATCCAAGAACCAATACCAGCATCAATCCCCACGTGAACACAATAGTGGCATTGAGTTTAATAAACCCGTATTGCCAAAAGATGATCTGGTCCGGACTAAGGTGCATGGCGGCTCTCCTGCGTCAAAGGTGCTTGGTTTTGTCTCGGAGACTGAGCCCATGATGCCTGTTCTAAAGGTAGTCGAAGGGTTATAAACAGGCGTACCACCAGAAAGCCAAGGAGACACAGCAGGAGCCGCTCCCAATGACCACCACCAACCCAGTAAAAGCCAGTCAGAGTAATACCCATCCTCAGCAATAAACTGCTAAAGATCCATAGTGCTGGGCGTTGCGATGCCAGGCTCTTGCGAACCGTCCACCAAAGACCACCAAAAAAAAGCGCACCTAACAGCACCCCCATCACTAACGCGAATATTAGCATCAGCCATTCATTCATGATTATCCTCCTCTTTGTCTCGCATGGCCTTGTCTTGCTTGTCGATCCAAAGCCATGCATTTAAACAGCCGATCGAGAGACCGGCTACCAATAACGCCAGCGTCCAAGGATGCTGGCCTGGATGATGTTTGTCCAGCCAGGCACCAAGCACAGCGCCTAGAAGTGTAGGAACAACCACCGACCAGCCGATCAGTCCCATCATCCCTAAACCGAACCAAAGTCCCGGCGTGGGGTTACGTGCTGCCTTGAGTTTGCGTGCGGCTTTCGCCCCGACTTGTTCGGCGAAAGTCGACGCGCTCTTTAAGGAGCTCTTTGGCTTGTTATTCATGTTGAAAGTGAGCGAATCGACGAATAAATCCGGTTTCCAATTTCGCCATGACCGTACGAACGCTTTGCTCGTTCTCGTCTAGCGTCAGAAACTCCTTCTCCACCATAGCGCGCAATTGGGCCAGATCCATTCCCGCTAGCGCCCTCCGCACAGATACGAGTACATCTGAACCGGTTTTCACAAGGACCCCTTCATCGATTGCCAAATAAACTTCGCCCTCCGCTTCGGTTTCATAGATCAAAATGCCTGGTGAAAGCGCCGCAACACAATCAAGCCGTTGTGGTAAAAGGCCAAACGAACCTTCTCCTGTCTCTGCGACAATGCGTAACACATCGGTTTTTTCGGCGAAGATTTGGAAGGGTAAAAGAACCTTAAGATTCATGAGTGTCGACGGCATTTTCAGTCTCCGCTTGGGATTTTACAACAGGTTTAGGATTCGGCTCCGGCGTAACGGCGGGTTTCACGTCTTCGTGGATTTCAGTCTTTGATGTTAATTTAGAAGTATCGTTAGCACCGGGTTTACCGGAGGTTGCTTTCTGTTTCGCTCCATCCACTGTTCCGATCATATACAGCGCACTCTCCGGGTAGTCTTTGAATTCATCGTTCAAAATTTGCTCACAGCCATCCAGCGAATCCTTGAGGCTCACGAGCTTGCCTTTAAGCCCTGTAAACTGCTCGGTGGTGAAAAAGGGCTGAGTCAAAAAACGTTCCAAGCGTCGCGCACGAGCGACCACATTGCGATCCGCCGGGGACAGTTGTTCCAGGCCAAGCATCGCAATCATATCTTTAAGTTGCGCATATTGCGCGAGTGTTCGCCGGATTTCCTGCGCCAGAGCGTAATGCCGTTCGCCTACAATACCCGGCGTAGCCATCTTGGAACTGGATTGCAGCGGGTCTATGGCCGGGAAAAGCCCTTCACTGGCCCGCTTGCGTGATAGCACAATGGACGCCGAGAGATGCGAAAACGTATGCACCGCCGCCGGATCGGTGAAATCATCCGCTGGCACATATACCGCCTGAATTGAAGTGATGGCGCCGGTATCGGTGTTGGCAATGCGTTCTTCCAATCCTGAAAGCTCGGTACCCATCGTGGGTTGATATCCTAAACGCGATGGCATTTGCCCCATTAAACCGGAAACTTCCGAACCGGCTTGAATAAACCTGAAGATATTATCGATCAACAGTAAAACATCGCGGTGCTCGTCGTCCCGGAAATACTCGGCCATCGTTAGTGCCGCATGCCCCACGCGGAAGCGGCTGCCCGGCGGTTCATTCATCTGCCCGAAGATCATCACCATGTCAGGCAATACCCCGGCTTCTTTCATGTCGCGGTATAGCTCCTCGCCTTCGCGACAACGTTCGCCAATACCGCAAAAAATGCTGACACCCTCGTGGTGGTCAACCATATTGTGGATCATTTCAGTGAGCAATACCGTCTTGCCTACGCCCGCCCCGCCGAAAAGCCCTGCTTTACCGCCGCGTTCCAACGGTACGAGTACATCAATAACCTTGATACCGGTTTCAAAAACTTCAGACTGGGTGGAACGGCGTGACAACGGTGGCGGCGCACGATGGACCGAACGCCATTCCACATCCGTAGGTGTGTCTAATCGATCAATAGCGTTACCGAACACATCAAACATTCTTGAGAGAATGCCCTTGCCAACCGGTGCCTTCAAAGGCCCACCGGTATCTTCCACCAGCATGCCGCGGGCAAGGCCTTGTGTTGCTGTCAAGGCAATTCCACGGACGTGATGAGCATCGAGTTGCGATAATACTTCAATGACGATTGTCCTTTCTTTCGCCCTCAGTAACGAATAGATGGGCGGTAAAAGTTCATCGAATCGAATATCCACAACGCTGCCGCGTACCGAAATAACTTTGCCCAGATTTTGAGAGTTAGGGTTGCTATTCACAATATCCGCCCATTCTATAACTACTACAAACCACTTTTCGACCTTCAATTTGGCAATGACGATTTATTATCGACCAAGGCCGTATCCTTCGCAGACTGATTGAGCTTATATCTGGCAAACTTATCAATATATCAATTAAGGATTGATCTATTTCAGCCAAACTGGTGGAATCGGTATAAATTTCTCTCCTATCCACCCAATACCAATTGTTCCAATTTTTCATGCTGTTTCCAAAACAATTTATTGATGATTTATTTCCACATGACGTTACTGTTTGCTTTTGCAGCGGCAGTCAGTAGATTAATGAGAGGCAGACTTCGATGAGCCAGGCTCACCTCTGACTTATCCCTATCCTCATCCATATCATCAAGCGGCGGAGAGTTTTTTTCTGCATTAATAGCGCTTGTTAAACGGCTCAGTGCCTCAGAAACATCCACCGCCAGAATTGCCCCTGGAATGGTTGCACTGTGCCCCATCATTTTAAGCAAAGAAAGAGCTATATCTCCAAACAGGGTGATGTCTGAATACGCATTGGTCGAAAATGTCACCAGCATAAAGTCCTCCTCGAATTAATAAGTTGTGACTGCTTGCTTAGTTTTGCAAGTAAGCCGGTTGGTTCCAAATTGCATTTTTATACGCTGTCTACTATCGTCCTTCTTCTTTGTTTGAGTTCTCATTTGTGTCCGTCCACCTCAAGTTGAGGGATATTAGTTGTTGTTATTTTTGTACCAGGTCCATTGCGCTATCGTATTGACCACGGCGCGCGTTTCGATTGCATTTGGCTCGGTAATATAGGGCTTGCTGAGCCGCTATAACATTGGAAGACTCGCCTCGCCAAATATCCAAAGCCGGTTGCTGGATGGCACGGGCAAATGAAAAAGACAATGGCCAAGGCAGTCGAGACTTAAATCTCGCATTCATGGCATTTAAATGAGCTGAGGCCAGATCGGCGGATTGGCCGCCAGACAAGAAGGCAATTCCCGAAACGGCAGCGGGGACAGCTCGCAAGAGGCATTCGACTGTTGCATCGGCTCCCTGGATTACCGTTGCTTGATAGGAACAAGTCAATCCCGAAAGCACCATGTTTGGCTTAAGAATCAAACCTTCTAACGTTACTCGTTGTAGGTAGAGCTGATGAAAAACTGTTCGCAGGACTTCCTCAGTTACTTCAGAGCACCGCTCCAGCGTATGTTCGCCATCCATCATCACTTCCGGCTCTATAATGGGAACCAG
>Ga0209048_10007044_pt1 | contig 10436 bp, 9 predicted proteins | sample FrelakmetCRP12CR_FD_187146 | JGI IMG/M metagenome (GOLD analysis project Ga0209048, IMG submission 187146) | Freshwater lake sediment microbial communities from the University of Notre Dame, USA, for methane emissions studies - CRP12 CR (SPAdes)... | ecosystem: Environmental > Aquatic >... | reverse complement strand
CGCGGTCACCATGAGGTGGGCACCGCCGGCCAGGCCGAGATCAACTACAAGTTCAACACGCTGCTGCACGCGGCCGACGATGTGCTGCTGTTCAAGTACATCATCAAGAACACCGCGTGGCAGAACGGCAAGACCGTCACGTTCATGCCCAAGCCGCTGTTCGGTGACAACGGTTCCGGGATGCACGCCCACCAGTCGCTGTGGAAGGACGGCAAGCCACTGTTCCACGACGAGTCCGGTTACGCCGGCCTCTCGGATCTGGCTCGCCACTACATCGGTGGCATCCTGCACCACGCCCCGTCGCTGCTGGCGTTCACCAACCCGACGGTGAACTCCTACAAGCGTCTGGTGCCGGGCTACGAGGCCCCGATCAACCTGGTGTACAGCCAACGCAACCGCTCCGCTTGCGTGCGTATCCCGATCACCGGCAACAACCCGAAGGCCAAGCGCCTCGAGTTCCGCTGCCCGGACAGCTCGGGCAACCCCTACCTGGCGTTCGCGGCCATGCTGATGGCCGGTATCGACGGCATCAAGAAAAAGATCGAGCCGCTGGCTCCGGTTGACAAGGACCTCTACGAGCTCCCGCCGGAGGAGGCCGCCAACATCCCGCAGGCGCCGACGTCGCTGTCGGCGGTGATCGATCGCCTCGAGGAGGATCACGACTACCTGACCGAGGGTGGTGTGTTCACGTCCGATCTGATCGAGACCTACATCGCCTACAAGCGCGAGAACGAGATCCTGCCGATCCAGATCCGCCCTCACCCGTATGAGTTCGCGCTGTACTACGACGTGTAAATCCTTGTCGTAGTTGGCCGGTCGACCCCATCCGGACCGCGGTCCGAATAGTATTGTTCAGCCATGACCCAGAGACTGGACGCCCGCCTCGATACCTACCACTCCCCCGTGCTCGGCCTATTCCGGATCGTCATCGGCTTCCTCTTCGCACTCCATGGCACGGCGAAGCTGTTCGCCTGGCCGGTCTCGCAGGGCGGTGCGGCGCCGGTCGGCGCCTGGCCGTACTGGTGGGCCGGCGTCAATCGAACTCGTCGTCGGCGTGCTGGTCATGCTGGGCCTGCTCACCCGCATCGCCGCCCTGATCGGCTCCGGAGAAATGGCCTACGCCTACTTCACCGAGCATCAGCCGAAGGGCTTGCTGCCCATCCAGAACGGCGGCGAGCTCGCCACGCTGTACTGCTTCGCGTTCCTCCTGATCGCCTTCGCCGGCGCGGGCGCGTTCGCGATTCAGGGCCGACGGCGGGCCTGAACCCTCACACGCATTCCAGCAGCGTGTCCGGCGTCTCGCCGACTGGCCCGACGGTGGCGTAGGCGCGCAAGCGTCCCGTTTCGGAATCCGCTGCCGCACAGACGATTCCGCACCGTCCCGCATGGACCCGCCGGGCGATGAGCGGCGATCGTTCCAGCAGCCCCAGCCCGGTGTTGACGATGTGCGCCGACGTCACCGTTTCAAGCGACTCGGTCCCGGCCCCACGCAGGACGATCGACGACATCACCTTTTCGACGACTGTGCGGGTGGCGCCGTCGGGAATCACACCCTCGTACCAGGCCCGCATCCCGGCGCGCACGGCCCGGCACTCGTCGTGACCCAGCACCACGATCAGTGGCACCTCGAGGGCGTCCACGGCGTACTCCATCGTGGCGAGCACTCCCGCATCGATTACGTGTCCCCAGTTGCTGACGTCGAGCAGTGAGCCCCAACTCTGCCCGAATACCATCTCGCTGGCGATGGTGGCGTCGGCACAGCGGAACACCACAGCCGTCGGGGTGTCCTCCGGTGCCGCCGAGCGGTGCCCTTGGACCGGAACTAAGAAGCGCTCGTTGCCTGCACGCAACCGCTGCCAGGCGATCAGTGGATCGGACATTGGGTGTTCCTTTCGGTTGGGTACTGCGGTTCAGCTGAAGTAGTCGGGGCGGCTGACGTAGGTCTCGGTGACGAACATGACCCCGGAGGAGGCGTCCAACAGCGGGCGCAGGCCCGCCAGCAGTGCCTCGACCTTGGTCTCGGGCACCACCGTGATGAGCAGTTCCAGCGCGGCCTGCTGGTTGAACAACAGCCGCCCCTGCCGGTAGCCGTGGTGACCGAGACCCGAGACGCCCGAGACACTCGTGTAACCGGTGGCGCCGATGCTTTGGATGAGCTCGCGCACCGCAGGCGCATCCCCGCCGGGAACCACCACCTCGATCTTGACCATCTTGGTCAGTGTTGGTGCAGTCATGAAACCATCTCCTCGTCCAGAACTGTTGGGGTTGCTTCTGATTCGAACCAGTGTTGCCAGCCGCTGCGCGTCCACCGCTGCCATGGCGCCGAGGCGTCCTCCCGGGCGGCCACGCTGAGCCAGTCGTTGCCGAACAGGTGCTGCAGGATCGGGTTGCGCTCGACGATCGTGTCGATTCGATCCAGTGGCGCTTGGATCACTGCCAGCAGTCGCAGCGGTTCATGTCGCAAGCCGTCGCCGTCGGCCAGGGACTGCCAGGGCAGACCCAGTCGCAAGTCGCCGGTGTGCCCGGCGATCACGCCGGCAGTGCCCACGACGTTGTGGATCGTCTTGGTGCCGGCTCCGAACACCTCCGGCGCGACCGTGGAGAAGTAGTACTGGCAGTTGATCCACTGCGCCACCACCAGTGGCGCGGTGAGGATCGTCTCCAGTGCCGCGCCGTCGGCGTCGACGTCGGCCTCGTAGGAGTGCAGGAAGGTGCGTCGCTGCAGATTCGTCCCGGCGGTGACGTCGCGCGGGGCGACGATGAAGGCGGCGTTGCCGACCAACCCCCACTCCGGATACACCTGCGCCCAGTCCACGGACCGGGTCGCGACGTGCCTCGCGGCCCGTCCCGGTGTGACGGTGCGCTTGGCGCCCGGCAGTATCGCGCATCGTTCGGCGGCCAGGGCTGCGCCCGCCTGCCCCAGGTCGGCGCGCAGCCGTGCGACGTCGGCCTGGTGATCGGAGGGGATGAGGTGGGAGTCGAGGACCGCCACCCGGTCGGTAGCGGTGTCATGTTGTGCGGCAAGGAAATAGGTGTGGTCGGGAATGTCTATCCCGAGCTGGCGAAGCTCGTCGCGCACCTGAGGCTGGTTGAGGATCATCGCCGCGGTGCGGGCGTTGGGGCCGCCGGCCTGCCCCCCGCAGGCGCCGCAGTCCAGTGCAGCCTGATACGGGTTGTTCTCCGTCGAGCTGCCGTGCCCGCAGAAGACCACCAGCCGACCGAATCCGCGGACGAGTCCCATGGTCGTGAGCGCCACCTGCGCGAAGAGCACCCGCTCACCCAGCGGGATGGCGTCGACGGTCAGCGCCGTCGGGGCATCCGGCACCGCCAGGCTGTGCAGGCGCTGCCGGATGCCGCCGCTGACGGCCGGCGCGAGCGTCTTGGCCGCCGACAGCGGCGCCGCGGCCCAGCCGGCCGCCTCCGCGAGCGTAAACGGTGCCGCCAAAGCCTCTTTGGCGGCATGGAACGCCGACTCGGCACCGGCCAGACCCAGCACACCGGCCACCCGGCGGGCGTTCTGCTCGGCCGTGTGGGGCGCGGGCGTCTCGTGGATGTCGTAGCTGGGCGCGATCAGCACCGGGCAGAGGTCACTGGCGGCACCACCGAGCAGGTCGGTGAAGCGGATCGCCACAGCGAAGAATCCGGCGAAGCCGAGGGTCTCGTAGCCGTCGACCGTTTCCAGATGGCGGCGAAGGCCCTCGGATCGAGTGTCGATGCAGGTGACGATCTGGGTGTGTGCCTGTCCCGACGCGCGGTCGGCCGTCACCGGGCCAGTCAGTTCGCTGAGCAGGTTGTCACGGTAGTGGGTCTCGAAGGCGTTCTGCCACAATATCTCCCGTGCCGACACCGGCAGAGCGGCCAGTACTCGGGACGCACCAGCCAGGTCGGCGTCGTTCGCTGCCGTCAAACCCCACACCTCAACCAGGTGGACCACCCGGTCGCGGGCCGATGGCATCGGCGCCGCGGCGAGGTCAACGCTGACCCGGCGGGGGTGGTGGGACAGCAGGGCCGCTTCGTAGGTCAGCCGGATGGCGAGGTAGTCCATGACGTCGATGCCTTCGCCCCTACTGCTGCACCAGTGCACGTGCGCGGCCCAGCCGGGCATCCGGGTGAGATGCGCTTGCAGATAGGCGATCCGGGCGTCGTCCTCGACACCGAGGGCGGCCAGTGACCGCAGGGCGGCGTCGTCCGCGCGGTCGGGTGTGCGGCGCAGTTCGGCGCGCACGGCGCGCGGGACGGAGGGGTCGCTGGGAGCGAGCGCCCGCCAGGCGGCGAAGAACCCGTCTTCGCGTCCCGGCATCGGCCAGGCACCGCCACCGAAGTACGCCGAGCACCATTTCGCGGACTGGTTGTCGACGGTGTCGGCGACGGCCGGGGCGGTCTCCTCGGCCCGGGTGCGGCAGCGGCGCACGGGCTCCGGCGTTCCGGTGCCGTGCAGGAGGTCGGCCCGCATCAGCTCGGTCGCGGTGACCTGGCGTATACCGAGCTCCACCGTGGGCAGCTCGGGAAGGTTCGGGAAGCGGCGCAGCAGTGCGGCGTCCAGGTCGGCGTCGGTGATCCGGCCCTGGTGATGCAGCTGACGAAAGGTGCTCAGGGGCAATGTTCCCGGCGTGCCGAAGAGGTCCGCGGCCCGGCGGATTGCCTGCTCGAAGGGCATGGACTCCAGCCCGGCCAGCGGGTTGACCGCGATGAAGGTCTCCAGCGGGTAGTGCGTGGGCAGCACCCGGGCGGCGAGCGTAACGTCGCTGCGCAAGCGTGCCCGTTGCGCCTCATGGGTTCCGGCGTGGTTGGTTGTCACCAGCGTGCTCCTGTCAGTCGGGTTGCGGGCAGGGGGGGTGCGATGTGCCCGGCGTTGAGCGCGCGGGCGTAGACGGCGCGGTGCAGAGCCGATCCGCGGGCCCACCGCAGTACCGCCAGACCGGCCAGCGCCGCGACGGTCGCGCCGATGACCAGCCAGGTCAGTTGGGGCGGCGGGGTGCCGGCGGGCAGGGCCGGCGCCAGGAAGGTGCCCACCGCCGACACCAGTCCGACGTAGGCCAGCGCCACCGGAAGTAGTACCACCGCGGCGGTCACCGTCGCGCCGAGGCCGCGACGGCGCACCAGCCAGCCCCAGGTGGCGGCGGCTCCGGTCACCCATGCGAAGACCAGCAGCGCCTGCTCGGCGGTGTGGTCGCCGGCGGGCAGGCTGACCGCGCGGACCGCCGCGTACAGCGCGCTCGCCGGTAGTGCGACAGCGGCGCCCGCGGTGAGCACCAGGCGAAGGCGGGTCATCGATGCTGTGGGTGGGCGCGACGCCGCGCGGCGTTGCCGTGCGATCGCCGACCCCGAGGACAGGAACAGGGTGGCCTTGTAGAAGCCGTGTGCGACGAGGTGGAACACCGCGGCGGCCCACAGTCCCAGACCGCACGTGAGAATCATGAAGCCCATCTGAGCCATGGTCGAATGGGCAAGCGCCCCTTTGATATCCGGCTTCACCAACATGATGACCGCGCCGTAGGACAAGGTGATGACACCGGCCAGGATCGTCAGGCCGCGGGCCAGCTCGCTCGAGGCCAGCGGCGCCAGCCGTACCAGCAGGATGCCGCCCGCGTTGACGACACCGGCGTGCAGCAGCGCCGACACCGGCGTGGGCGCCGCGAGTGTGGCGGGCAGCCAGCGGTGGAAGGGGACCTGGGCCGACCGGGACAGGGCCGCCGTCACGATCAGGCAGGCGATCACCGGCACGACCGCGCCGTCGAGCCGCTGGCCGTCCAGGGCACGCAGATCGATGACGCCCCACTGCGCGGTGGCCATTGCCACGGCGGTCCACAGGGCGAGGTCGCCCACCAGGAATGCCGTGGCCGTCCGACGCACTCCGTCCCGCGCGGCGGGCAGGTGCCAGTACATGCCCAGCAGGAGGCACAGCGCGATCCCCGCCACGGTCCAGCCGACCGCGAGGCCAACCAGCGTGGTTGCCATCACCAGTCCGGCCGAGCCGGCAGTGACCAGCGACGCGCAGGCGGTGAACCAGGCCGCGCGCGGGTCCCCGGCGAGATAGCGGACCGCGAAGGCCTGCACCACCGTGCTGACCCCGAAGACCAGCATCAGTAGCAGCGTGGCCAATGAGTCGGCGGAGACCGCCAGCCCCCCGAGGGTGGCCGAGGCGACATGATCACGGCCCGCCTCGATCGCCAGGATGCACGTTGCGAGGAAGCCCAGGCCCGCGACCAGCGCACCGGCCTGGCCCACCGCGTGCGGCCGGTGCTTTCCGGCGGCCGCAGCGACCAGCGCGATCAATGCCGGACCCACCAGCACCGCTAACAGCAAGAGGCTCGCGTCAACCAACATGCGACACAAATTACGTGTATTTGAATACGTCTGTCAAGCTTCTGGAATTATGAGTCGCGTGTGTCGGCTAGATCGTCGGGCGAGGCGGGTTTCCTGTCTTCTCAATGCAGAACTAGACTTCTCCTATGGCGGAGTGGACGTTCTTGACCAACCACGCTCACACTCTGCTGTGCATCGCCCGCGATCCCGGAATCCGGTTGCGCGATGTGGCCGAACGGGTGGGCGTCACCGAGAGGGCGGCCCAGCGGATCGTCAGCGACCTGGTAGAAGCGGGCTATCTGGAGCGGCTGCGGGAGGGTCGTCGCAACTCCTACCAGGTTCGCGCCGACCGCCCGCTGCGCCATCCGGTCGAACGGGGCCATCGCGTCGGCGAGATCCTGGCGGTGCTTCATGACGCAAAGGGCGCCGGCGGGGCGTCCTGAGCCGTACCGGGGCGCAGTCATCGCGGTCGGCACCCGACACGGCAAGGCACCGCAACTGGCGTCCGCCTTCGACCGACACCTCGGCGCCGGACTGCTCACCCCGCCCGACCTGGACACCGACCAGTTCGGGACCTTCTCCGGCGAGCGCGCCCGCCGCGGCACGGCCCTGGAGACCGCCCGCGCCAAGGCCCGGTTGGGTATGCGGGCGGCCGGGCTGCCGTACGGACTGGCCAGTGAGGCCAGCTACGGCCTGCTTCCCGGGTCCGGCTTACCGGGACATGAAGAGCTTCTGATCTTCCTCGACGACGTCCGCGGCATCGAGGTCGTCGAGGGCTACCGCAGCGCGGGTACCCCGGGCGGCGCCCACCATGCCGCCGTCGTCGACGACCTGCCGACCCACATGATCGAGGGCCTGCCGGCGCAGGCGCTGATCGTGCGCCCCGCGGGCGGTGAGCCGGTCGACGTCATCAAGGGCATCACCACACCGCGGCGACTGCGGGCGGCCATACATGCGGCGGCGCTGCGTTCCCCCGACGGCCTCGCCCTCGTCGAGCCCGACTTACGAGCCCATCACAACCCCAGCCGCCGAGAGGTTCTGACCCGGCTGGGCGAGACACTGGCACGCCGGCTGGCCAGTCACTGTCCGGCCTGCGACACGCCGGGATTCGGCCGCATCGACACCGAGTCCGGTCTGCCGTGCTTCAGCTGCGGGTCTCCGACACCATTGGCGCGCAGGGTGATTCATGGTTGCCCCCGCTGCCCGCACCGCAGCAGCCACGCCGTCAGCGCGACGTCCGCCGAGCCGACGTGGTGCCCACGATGCAATCCCTGACCGCTCAGTCGTCGAGAGCCAGATCCTTCCGGAAGCGCCGCATCCCGTCGATCTTCTCCGACACCGAGGCGTCCGGCGCGCAATAGAACACCCAGGGCATCGTGATGATGCCGTCGATCCCGGCGGCGGCGGCCCGCTCGTAGTGCTCGGCGGTGAACGCATCGGCCAATGGCGTCACGACCCTGAAACCGTCCATGCTCAGGCCTTTTTCAGCGCGCAGCGCTCGCACTTTGTCGACGCGTTCGATGGCCTGGTCCAGAGTGATCAGGTCGCCGATCCAGCCGTCGAGTCGCGCGGCGCGTCGCAATGCGATGTCCGACAGACCCCCGCTGTAGATCGGGATGGGCGGAGGCGTCGGCGTCATCTCCAGCCGGGGAGTCTGGTAGAACTCGCCGTCGAACTCCGTCCAGCCGGGCTGCCATAGCGCCCGCATCAACTCGATCATCTCGTCGGTCCGTTTGCCGCGCTTGGCGAACTGCTGACCCATCAACGTGAACTCTTCTTCACACCAGCCCACGCCGATGCCGAGTTCGACCCGGCCGTCGGCCAGGTATGCCGCGGTACCGATGGCCTTGGCCGCCGAGTACGGGTCGCGCATCGTCGGGATGTAGACGGTGGTGAGGAACTTCAGCCGCTCGGTGGCCTGCGCCAGCGCGCCGACGAGTACCCACGGGTCGGGCCAGTCGGTGAACGGTTGCCACCGCCGCTCACCGTTCTCGGTGTAGGGGTACGGGGTGGCCAACGTCTCGAGGTTCACCACATGGTCGGGAATGCCGAGGCCTTCGTAACCCAGATCGTCGGCAGCCCTGGCTATTTCGACGACCTCGCTGGTCTTCAGGAAGGCACAGCTGACATAAAACTTCATGCGGTGCTGACCCCCGAGTCGCTTCGCTCCAGCCCGCCGTCATCCCTAGCCCACGCCGGCATGGTGAATACCCCTTCGGCTTCGACGGTCGGTCCCTGTCCGTCACTGAGAAATCCACGCGCATAGGTTTTGTGACCCTCGATGCGCTCGACCCACGCCTCGGCGCGCAACTCCCCGAGTGGCGTGCCGCGCAGGTACTTCAGCGTGATCGTGCCGGTGAACCGCGGCTTGCTCATCCCGTCCGTCGCGACCTCACCGAGGATCTGATCGAGCACCAAGGCGCAGATACCTCCGTGCACCAGGCCGGGCGGCCCTTCGTACACAGGTCCGAGGATGAACTCGCTCCAGCAGCCTCCGTCCGGTTCATGGTGAACAGTCATCACCGGGGCGACCGGGTTGTGTCGGCCGACGGCGGGATTGGTCCAGACCACCGGCCGGCCGGTTTCGGCATGGCGAAGTGTGCGGGGGCGGTCGGTCTCGGTGCGCTCCAGGCTCGTGCTGACCGCCTCGATGGCCAACTGCGCCTGCAGGATCGTCTCGGCGTCGGCTCCGGTGCGGATGCTGGCGTCGATGAGCCTGCGGATGGCCTGGGCCAACGGTCTGTAAAGTGATTCGAGTCGGTCACACTCCTCGGCACTGATCACGTCGAACTCGAAATTCACTCAGCCTCCGAAGACCCTGAGTACCACTGCTTTTGCGCGCCGAGTGACACGCAGATAGTTGTCCAGGAACTCGCCGCCGTCGTCGTTGTGCCAGCCTGCGGCGACCGCGACGGCGTTGAGCTGACGGCCCGGCCCGGGCAGCTGGTCGGTGGGCTTGCCGCGCACCAGCACCAGGGCGTTGCGCGCCCGTGTCGCCGTCAACCAGGCCTGCCGCAGCAGGTCGACGTCGTCCTCGGCGAGCAGTTCGGCGGCAGCGATCGCGTCCAGCGACTGCAGCGTCGAGGTGTTGTGCAGGGCAGGAAGCTGATGTGCGTGCCGCAGCTGCAGCAGCTGCACGGTCCATTCGATGTCGGCCAGCCCGCCGCGTCCGAGCTTGGTGTGCGTGTTCGGATCCGCACCGCGCGGCAGCCGTTCGGCGTCGACGCGGGCCTTGATCCGCCGGATCTCCTGCACGGCTTGAGCCGACACCCCGCCGGCGGGATACCGCGTCTTGTCGGTCATCAGCAGGAACCGGTGCCCCAGATCGAGGTCGCCGGCCACCCGGTGCGCCCGCAGCAGCGCCTGGATCTCCCACGGCTGCGCCCACTGGTCGTAGTAGGCCTGGTAGGAAGCCATGGTGCGCACCAGCGGACCCTGCCGTCCTTCGGGGCGCAGGTTGGCATCGACCTCCAGCGGCGGGTCGGCGCTGGGCGTGCCCAGCAGCGCGCGCACCTGTTCGGCGATGGACACCGACCACTTGACCGCGCGCGACTCCTCGATTCCCCCATTGGGCTCACAGACGAACATCACGTCGGCGTCGGAGCCGTATCCCAGCTCGCCCCCGCCGAGTCGGCCCATGCCGATCACCGCGAACTTGGCCGGAACAGTCCCGTCCGGCGGTGTGTTGGCGCGAATCACCGCGTCCAGCGCCGACTGCAACACCGCCACCCACACCGACGTCAGCGCCGCGCAGACGTCGGTCACCTCGAGCATGCCCAGCAGGTCGGCCGAGGCGACGCGGGCCAGTTCGCGGCGCCGCAAGGTGCGCGCGGCCGCGATCGCCCGCACCGGATCGGGATGGCGCGCGGTGGAGGCGATCAGCGCCCTGGCCACCGCGTCAGGGTCCACGTCGAGCAGCTTGGCTCCGGTGGGACCGTCGGCGTACTGCTGGATCACCTCGGGGGCCCGCATCAACAACTCCGGCACGAACGCCGAGGTGCCCAACACCCGCATCAGACGCTTGGCGACCGCGCTCTCGTCGCGCAAGGTGCTCAGGTACCAGCGCTGGTCGGACAGCGCCTCGCTGATGCGGCGGTAGGCCAGCAGACCGCTGTCCGGATCGGGGGTGT
>Ga0209048_10007043_pt1 | contig 10436 bp, 7 predicted proteins | sample FrelakmetCRP12CR_FD_187146 | JGI IMG/M metagenome (GOLD analysis project Ga0209048, IMG submission 187146) | Freshwater lake sediment microbial communities from the University of Notre Dame, USA, for methane emissions studies - CRP12 CR (SPAdes)... | ecosystem: Environmental > Aquatic >... | reverse complement strand
CGCGCCGGCGATCGCCTCCGGCCCGGCCCCGCAGGGGCCGGCCGGAGGCCCGAAGGTCCCGCACGCCTCGCCCTCGGTGCGCCGGATCGCGAGGGAGCTGGGGGTCGACCTCAGCCGGGTGAGCGGGAGCGGGCCGAAGGGAAGGATCCTGCGCGAGGACGTGCAGCGGTTCGTGAAGCAGGCCCTGAGCGGAGAGGCCGGCCGGGGCACCGGCGGCGCCGTGCTCGACATCCTCCCGTGGCCGCGCGTGGACTTCTCGAAGTTCGGTCCGGTCGAGACCCGGCCGCTCGCGCGCATCCGCAGGATCTCGGCCGCGAACCTCGCCCGAAACTGGGTGATGATCCCGCACGTCACCCAATTCGACGAGGCGGACATCACCGACCTCGAGGCGCTCCGCGCCCGCCTGAACGAGGAGAACGCGAAGGCGGGTCCGAAGGTCACGCTGCTCGCCTTCGTCGTGAAGGCGTGCGTGGCCGCGCTAAAGCGCTTCCCGGACTTCAACTCCTCGCTCGAGGGGGACAGCCTGGTCCTGAAGCGCTACTACAACCTGGGCTTCGCAGCCGAAACGCCTCAGGGCCTGGTCGTTCCGGTGCTCAAGGAGGCCGACCGCAAGGGAGTCCTCGAGATCGCGCGCGACCTCGCCGACCTCGCCGCCAAGGCGCGCGACGGGAAGCTCACCCCTTCCGACATGCAGGGCGGGACGTTCTCCATCTCCAGCCTGGGCGGGATCGGGGGAACCGCCTTCACCCCCATCGTGAACGCTCCCGAGGTGGCCATCCTCGGCATCTCGCGAAGCTCGACGAAGCCCGTCTGGGATGGGAAGGCGTTTGCGCCGCGCCTTCTCCTCCCCCTGTCGCTCTCCTACGACCACCGCGTCATCGACGGAGCGTCCGCTGCCCGGTTCACGGCCTACCTCGCGGATCTCCTGCGGGATATGCGCCGGGCCCTCCTGTAGGGCGCGCCTCCCCTGAAGGGGACCCAAGGCGTGCCTTGCCCAGGGTCAATGGCAATCCCGCCTAGGAGTGATGTCATGACGTCCATAGGGCCGGCAGCGAGGCGATGTCGGGCCCAAAGCGCATCGCCGGGAACCGGTCCGGGAGGGCATCCCGATGAACGCGCTGACTCTCGTGCTTGCCGCGCTCGGTATCTTCGCGATCGCGTACCGCTTCTACGGCCTGTGGTTCGCGAAGCGGGTGCTGGAGCTGGATCCCAACCGGACCGTTCCGGCGATCGCGCTCGCGGACGGGCACGACTACCACAAGACGAACAGGTACGTTCTCTTCGGCCACCACTTCGCGGCCATCGCGGCGGCGGGCCCGCTCATCGGCCCGGTGCTCGCCGCCCAGTTCGGCTACCTCCCGGGAGCGCTGTGGATCATCTTCGGCGCGGTCCTCGCGGGAGGCGTGCACGACACGATCGTCCTCTTCGCCTCGGTGCGCCACAAGGGCAAGAGCCTGTCGCTCATCGCCGAGCAGGAGATCGGGAAGACGGCCGGGGTGGTGTCCTCCTTCGCCATCCTCTTCATCCTGATTCTCACCCTGGCGGGCCTGTCGATCGCCGTGGTGAACGCGCTCTTCGAGAGCCCCTGGGGGACGTTCACGGTGGCGTGCACCATCCCCATCGCGCTCCTCATGGGCGTCTACCTCTACGTGATCCGCAAGGGCGACGTGGTAGGGGCGAGCGTCATCGGGGTTGCCCTGCTTGCCTTGGCGCTCATCGCCGGCCCGTACGTCCAGGCGAGCCCGACCTGGTCCAGGGTCTTCACCCTGAGCCGCAACCAGATCGCCTTCCTCATCCCGGCCTACGGCTTCCTGGCTTCGGTGCTGCCGGTCTGGCTGCTCCTCTGCCCGCGCGACTACCTGTCCACCTACCTGAAGCTCGGCACCGTGCTCATGCTCGTGCTCGGCATCGCCGCGGTGCACCCGCAGCTCCAGATGGCGGCCATCACCCCCTGGATCCACGGCGGCGGCCCCATCATCCCCGGCTCCGTCTACCCGTTCATCTTCATCACCATCGCCTGCGGAGCCCTCTCCGGCTTCCACGCCATCATCGGCACGGGCACGACTCCGAAGATGATCGGGAACGAGCGCGACATCCTCTTCGTGGGCTACGGGGCCATGCTGGTGGAGGGCGTCGTCGCCATCATGGCGCTCGTCGCCGCGACGGTCCTCGTCCCCGCCGACTACTTCGCCATCAACGCGGCCCCCGCGACCTTCGCCAAGCTGGGACTCACGACCGTGCACCTGCCCGCGCTCGCGACCGCCGTCGGCGAGCAGCTGCAGGGACGCCCGGGCGGCGCGGTGTCGCTCGCGGTGGGCATGGCCTACATCTTCTCCTCCGTCCCGTTCATGAAGACGCTGACGGGCTACTGGTACCACTTCGCCATCATGTTCGAGGCCGTCTTCATCCTCACCGCCGTCGACACCGGCACGCGGGTCGGCCGCTACATGCTCCAGGAGATGCTCGGGAAGGCGTGGCCGAAGCTGGACGAGAAGAAGTGGATGCCCGGGATCATCCTCACGAGCCTCCTCTTCACGGGATCCTGGGGCTACCTCGTCTACACGGGCGACATCCGGACCATCTGGCCGCTGTTCGGCATGTCGAACCAGCTGCTCGCGACCTGCGGGCTCATCGTCGGAACGACCATGCTCATCCGCCTCGGGAAGGCGCGCTATGCCTGGGTGACGGCAGCGCCGGCCTTCTTCATGATCCCCGTCGTGTTCTCTGCCGGATACCTGAACATCACGGACAACTACCTGCCCAAGGGCATGTACCTCAACGTGGTCATCTCCGTCGTCCTGATGGTGCTCATGGCGATCGTGTTCGTCGAGGCGTTCAGGAAGTGGTACAAGATGCTCCGGATCCACGAGCTCGTCCGCGACAAGTACGGTCAGCTCGTGGTCCGCGAGGTCGAGGACTGACCCGTCGCTCGTGCCGGCCACGGCGGCCGCGGTCCACGCCGGACCGCGGCCGTGGTCGTCTTGCCACTCCACTCGCGCCGAGGCCCGCGGACCCCGACCGGGAGACGCTCCCATGAGTGACGCGAACCTCTCCAGCCAGACCGAGAAGGAGACCGGGCGCATCGAGGCCTTCAGCGACGGCGTCTACGCGATCGCCATCACGCTCCTGGTGCTCGAGCTCAAGGTCCCCCATTCGCCGAGCGGCGCCCTCCTCCGGTCGGCCCTCGTCGAGCAATGGCCTTCCTACGTCGCCTTCCTGGTGAGCTTTCTCACCATCGGCATCATGTGGATCAATCACCACCGCCTCTTCACCCTCATCCGCAGATCCGACGACGGCCTCCTCGTCCTCAACGGCCTGCAGCTCCTCACGGTGACGGTGGTGCCCTTCCCTACGGCCCTCGTGGCCGCCTACATCGGCCACGACGGAGGCCGGCTCGCCGCGGCGATCTACACCGGCTGGTCGCTCGTCATCGGCGCCGCGTACAACCTGCTCTGGAGATACGCCGCCTCCCCGAGCCGGCGGCTGCTCCGGGTCCCGCCCGACGACCCCTCCGTCCTCTCCATCCAGGCCCAGTACCGGTTCGGTCCGCTCTTCTACGGGGTCGCTTTCGCACTGGCCTTCGTGAGCCCGGAGCTCGCCATCGGCCTCTGCGGCGCGCTCGCGATCTACTACGCCATTCCCCCGAAGGCCCCGCCGAAGCGGTAGCGCACCCGACTCGCTCGCTCGCCAACGTCGCTCGCTCATGAGCTCGAGCGGGTTCCCGTCGGGGTCCCTGAACATCGCCATCCAAGGCTCGTGGTCTTGCATGCGGGCCGCGAGGCGAGGTTCGACCTCGAGCCGCACCCCCTTCTCGCCGAGAACGCGGCGCGCCTCCTCGATGTCCGGCACCGTGAAGGAGTGGATCGCCTTCGGACGACCTGGCTCCTGGCAGCCCGAGCATGAGCCGGACCCGCCCCCGCCTTCGAAGAACGCCATCCCCGGGGCCGAGAACAGGCACCGGCTCCCCAGCGAAGCGACCCATCCATGGAACCCTCCGGGCACGCCGACGTCGCGCCCGTCTCCAATTGGGTCTGCACCGCGCGGGGGCGCCACGGGACAACGAACGGACCCTTTGCTGCAAAGATCTATTTGTCGCGCGGCGAGCTGCGCCGCCTTCTATCTACTGGGGGGGGACGAGAGGACAGAACGCTATGAAGACGCAAATGGGTGTCGTCGCGGCAGCGCTCGTTCTTGCGGCCTGCGGCGGCTCGAGCGGGAACGGGAACGGAGGAACTGGCGGTGGGACCAATGTGGTCAACTTCGGCGGCGCGGTCGGCCTTGCCTTTAGCCCCAGCGCCCTCACCGTCAAGGTGGGCGACACGGTCACGTGGCAGGGCGACTTCGCCACGCACCCGCTCGTCTCGGGGCCGAATTGCGGCCAGCCGGATGGCAAGTTCTCGAACACCTCGGGCTCCACCTACTCCCACACCTTCATGGCCGCCGGGACCTACCCCTACTCCTGCAACGTCCACTGCGGGGTGGGCATGAAGGGCGTCGTCACGGTGCAGTGAGGCTGGCGCCTGACCCGTCGGTCCTACCTGGACCCGCCGCCTACCGCGGTGCTTGCAGTTGCTCCAGGAATCGGGAGCCCCCGCCTCGACTGCGCGAGGACGTCGGTGAGCGACATGGGGTCTACGACGACCTCTCCCATCTGTCCGGAGGGTTCGCGGCCTTCCCGCTGAACGCGGCCCGATTCTCCTTGAGGCGGGACCGGAGCTGAGCTTCGGCTACGCCATGCAGGCGCTCGCGGACCGGCGCAGCTCCCTCGGGGGTGCTCTCGACCGGAGCGGTCGACATGGTCACGGCGCCCGTGGATCTGGCTCGACGCGTCCGCGGGTGCGCTCGTCACCCCTGCCCGTCCACCGGCAAGACGCACGGCGCGGCGACGTGGTCGACCGCGTCGATCCGCTCAAGCGGGGTGGGGCGCACTCCCCCTTCGGACATGCATTGGCACACGAAAGAGCCGCGAAAGAGAACGGCAGGATGGCCCGATGAAGACGGGTGGACCTGCCGCCTGAGAGACGACGGACAGGTGCGGCGCCGCACCCTCGTCCTGCCGGGAAGACCTCGGCTGACTCTCGGGACGTGTGCCCACGAGGAGCGTTGACTTCTGGTGCGTGGCGGCTAGGGTGCGACCCATGACCCCCGCGTCGCTGAAGGCCCTGGAGATGCTCCGCAGCCCGGCGCTCTTTCAATGGTACGTGATCCCGCTCTTCGCACTCGTGGTCTACGTCTATTCGGTCGAGATCGAGCGCAGGAACTGGAGCCTGGTCCTCGCCGGGCTGACGGTGTCGGGCATCGATTGGTCCCTGGAGCTCGTCAACGCGCTGTTCCTCAGGTTCACCGGCTACTCCGCCGTCTGGACCGAGGTCGGACCCACCGCCTACCAGATCTTCGTCGGGCTCAACATCGAGACCGTCTTCATGTTCGCGATCCTCGGGATCGTCTTCGGGAAGTTGCTGCCCCCCGACAGGAACATGAAGATCCTGGGGATCCCCAACCGCCGGTTCTTCATCGTCGCCAACTCGGTGTTTTGCGTGGCGGTCGAGGTCCTGCTCAATCGTCTTGGCTACCTCGTCTGGGCGTACCCGTGGTGGAACTTCCCCAACGTACTTCTCATCGTGGTCTTCGGGTACTCGCTCTACTTTGTCGGCTCGTACTATGTCATCGACACGCCCCGCCTGAGCAGGAAGGTTCTGGTCCCCTCCGCCCTCTGGGCCTTCAACATCGTTGCCACAACTGTGCTGATCGGCGTTGGCTGGATATGAGGCGGGGGAGCGGAGGCCGGGCTCAGGGAGGCGCTGCCCAAGTCGGCCCCCGCTCGATCCGTTCTGCTAGTCTAAATAGATGAAGTTCGTGGCCATCGTGCGTTCGCCGGCTCGCCTCGACGAAGCAGCGAGAACCTTGTCCGATGCAGCGAACCTCACCCTGGCAGAAGCCCGCATGCGTCTGGCACCGGAGCCACCCGCTCTCCTGGTCCGACTCGAACCGGACAAGGCGGACCCACTCGCAGCGACGCTGCGCAAGGCCGGGCTCGCCGTACTCGCGGTCGACGTCCGGTGTCCGACCGACAAGGAGCGAACCGTTGCCCGGTCTTTTGCCCTCGACGACATCGGCATCACGTTCACCCCTCGGCTCGGGGAGTCGATGCAAGTGGGGTGGACCGACGTGCTGGCCATTCTACGCGGCCTCCGCCTCTCGCGCTCCGAGGTCGAGCGGACCGAGAAGTCGAAGAGCTTCTCGGTGGGCTCCGCCGTCGCGACAGGCGGGCTTCGGATGACCCGCACCCTCACGAAGACGGTGCGTTCGTCGGAGGAGGCCACCGAACAGGTCATTCTCGTCTACGCACGCGGCGGGTCTGTGGCAACGCTCGCGGAGACCCAGGTCGACTATTCGTGCATGGGCGCACTCATGCAACCCTCGACCACGGGAAACATGGCCGAGCTGGCGCGGCTACTCCGCGAGAAGGCGAGAGGCGCGTTCTACGACGAGCGGCTCCTGCGCCTGGGGCGACGGACGCTACCGTTCCTGTCGGGCGGAGAGGCGCGCTCGCAGACCTCCGCGGTGACGAAGACGGTTACCGACACAAGCGGCGCGCTCGACATTCTGGCAGAGGTGATGAGGCAGGCCTTGCTGCAAGGTCTGCTCCCCTAGGCAGTCGCCGCCGGCCGGGCTGAAGCGGCCAGAAGCGCCGAGGGCTCGGAGGAGAGCCGAGCTCCTCCAGAGGCAGGCGGTTCCACGCCGCGAACCGTGGGCTACACCCGGGGTCACGGCCTGCATCGCCGGACTTGCCCCGTCCGCTTCCTGCCGGGGGCCCTGCTCGTCACCGTACGAGTACGGCAGGGCGGTGGCCGAGGTCAGGGCGTAGACAACCGGCGACCGCGACGCGGGAGCTTCGCCTGGCGGACGGGGCCGCCCGCTCCGTTCCCGGCCCGCAGCGGCGAAGCTGGCACCCTCGAGATGGCAAATCCCAGGCTTCTCAGCTATCCGCTCCGCGGCCGGCGCGGCAGCGGCGCCTGCGTCACACCAGCGTCATCGCCGCTGTCTCCCCACGCAGGAACGCCCGGTTCGCCTCCGCGGCCGCCCGCAGGTGCTCCCAGATCTCCTGGACGCGACGCAGGCGGCGCTGGTCCTCGTGGCAGTAGATCCAGAAGCTCTTCGTCACCACCACATCCCGCTCGAGCACGGGGAGCAGCCGGCGGTCCTGCGCGGCCAGGAAACAGGGCAACACGGCCAGCGCCCCTCCCTGCAGGGCCGCCGTGTACTGGGCGATGACGCCCGTGCTCCGGAACACGATCCGTTCGGCCGGCGCGATCCGGGACATGTAGGCGAGCTCCGTGCTGAAGAGCAGCTCGTCCACGTACCCGATGAAGTCGTGGTCGCGGAGGTCCTCCGTGGTCGCGATGGGAGGGTGGGAATCGAGGTAGGGGCGGGTGGCGTACAGCTTCAGGTGGTAGTCGCAGAGCTTGGCGCAAACGTACGGGCCGCCCTTGGGGTGCTCGATGGTGACCGCGAGGTCGGCCTCGCGCTTCGAAAGGCTGACAAAGCGCGGCACCGGCAGGAGGTCGATGCGCAGGTCCCGGTGGCGCTGCTGGAACCGAGCCAGCTGCGGAGCGAGGAAGAAATTGCCGAACCCCTCGGTGGTGCCGATACGAACTTGGCCGCGCAGGCCGCTCGACTCGGCGAGCGCCTCGTTCCGGAGAGCGTCGGCCGCGCCGGCCATGGCCTCGGCATGTGCGAGCAGCTGCTCGCCGTTGCCGGTGAGCTCGTAACCGCGCGCCTTCGACTTGTCGAAGAGGACGACGCCGAGATCGTCCTCCAGCGATCGGATGCGGCGACTCACCGTGGTGTAGTCAATGCCCAGAGCGCGGCCGGCCGACGTGACCTTCCCGCTGCGCGCGACTTCCAGGAAGATCCGCAAATCCTGCCAGTTCGCGGAGGCTTGGGCGCGATGTGCTCTCTTGCGTATCCGATGTGGAGCTGTCGCCATTGCTTGTGCAGCATTGCATATCGTAGCGTCCCCCGGCCACCCCGCCTCCAAGGAAGTAGAGGAGCCCACGCCATGAGCCTCACGCGTCTCGCCACCGCCGTTCTCTCCGCGGCGCTCTCGCTGTCGCCGGGCATCGCGCTCGCCGCCCCCACCCCGTCCAAGGTGAAGGTCGGCGTCCTCACCGACATGACCGGCCCCTACTCGGGCATGGGTGGCCCGGGCTCGGTCGTCGCCGCAAAGATGGCCATCGAGGACTGCCTCGCCTCCGAGTGCAAGGGCATGACCATCGACCTGGTGAGCGCCGACCACCAGAACAAGGCGGACATCGGCTCCACGACGGCGCGGAAATGGTTCGAGCAGGAGGAGGTCGACGCCATCTTCGACCTCACCAACTCGGCGGTCGCGCTCTCCGTGCAGAAGCTCGCGAAGGACAAGGGGAAGCTGGTCTTCTTCAGCGGCCCCGCCACGACGCGCCTCACGAACGAGGACTGCTCGCCCACTGGGTACCACTGGATGTTCGACACCTACGCGCTCGCAGCGGGCCCGGCGAGGGCCATCACCAAGCGCGGTGGCAAGTCCTGGTACTTCCTCACCGTCGACTACGCCTTCGGCCACTCGCTCGAGAAGGACGCCGCTGAGATGGTCAAGCAGGGCGGGGGCTCGGTGGTCGGGAACGCCCGCCACCCGCTCGGAACCACCGACTTCGGGTCTTTCCTGCTCAAGGCCCAGTCCTCGAAGGCCCAGGTCATCGCCCTCGCCAACGGCTCCGCCGACGCGGTCAACGCCATCAAGCAGGCGCGGGAGTTCGGGATCATCAAGGGTGGGCAGGAGCTCGTGCCCCTCCTCCTCTTCGTGAACGACGTCCACGGCCTCGGGCTCGACGTCACCCAGGGGCTGTCCTTCGTCGACGGCTACTACTGGGACATGGACGACGCGTCGCGCACCTGGGCGCAGGCCTTCCAGGCCCGTCACGGCGGGAACAAGCCCACCATGGTCCAGGGCGGCGTCTACTCGAGCGTCCTCCACTACCTCCGCTCGGTGGCCGCGGCGAAGACCAGCGACGGCGCCGCCGTCGCGAAGAAGGTGCGCGAGCTGCCCATCCGCGACCCGGTGATGCGCAACGCCTCCATCCGGGCCGACGGCCGCGTCATCCACGACATGTACCTGGTGAAGGTGAAGAAGCCCTCTGAGTCGAAGGGGCCGTGGGACTACTACACCATCACCGCCACCATCCCCGCCGCCGAGGCGTTCCAGCCGCTCGACAAGTCCACCTGCGACCTCGTGGCGAGGAAGTAGGAGACCGTCCATGACCGTACCAACGCTGAAGCACCTCATCGGCGGACGCCTCGTCGAGTCGAAGTCCACGCAGTGGCGCGACGTCGTCAACCCAGCCACCCAAGAGGTGGTCGCCAGGGTCCCGTTCGCCACGAAGGAGGAGCTCGACCTCGCCGTCGCCACCGCCCGGGAGGCCTTCCAGTCCTGGCGCTTCATGCCGGTGCCGTCGCGCATGCGGGTGATGCTCAAGTTCCAGCAACTCCTGCGCGAGAACACCGAGCGGCTGGCCCAGCTCATCACGACGGAGCACGGCAAGACGCTCCCCGACGCCATCGGGGAGGTCGGGCGCGGGCTGGAGGTGGTCGAGCACGCCTGCAGCATCACCAGCCTTGCTCTAGGGGAGTTCGGAAACAACGCGGCGAACGGCGTCGACGTCTACACCCTCATCCAACCGCTCGGGGTCGTGGCCGGCCTCACCGCCTTCAACTTCCCGGTCATGCTGCCCTGCTTCATGTTCCCCATCGCCGTGTCCACCGGGAACGCCTTCATCCTGAAGCCCTCGGAGCAGGATCCCAGCTCGGCGCTGGCGCTCGCCCAGCTGGGGCTGGACGCCGGCCTCCCGCCCGGGGTCCTCAACGTCGTCCACGGCGGCGCCGAGGTTGCCACCGCCATCTGCGATCACCCCGGGATCAAGGCCGTCTCCTTCATCGGCTCGACCGCCGTGGGCCGAAAGGTCTATGAGCGCGCGAGCCAGGCCGGCAAGCGCTGCCAGACCATGATGGGCGCGAAGAACCACTGCGTCATCCTCCCCGACGCCGTCCGCGAGGGAGCACTCAGCGCGCTCGCCGCGGCGGCCTTCGGCGCGGCGGGGCAGCGCTGCATGGCCACGCCGGTAGCGGTCTTCGTCGGCGAGGCCCGGAACTGGATCCCCGAGTTCGTCGAGAGGGCCCGCGCTCTCCGCGTTGGCCCGGGAACCGACAAGGGGGCCGACCTCGGGCCCCTCGTCTCCCGGGCAGCCTGGGAGCGCGTGGAGAGGCTCATCCAGTCCGGCGTGGGCCAGGGGGCGAAGCTCGTGCTCGACGGGCGCGGCGTGAAGGTCGCGGGGTACCCCGACGGAAACTTCGTCGGCCCGACCATCTTCTCCGGCGTGACGACCGGGATGGACATCTAC
>Ga0209048_10007042_pt1 | contig 10438 bp, 7 predicted proteins | sample FrelakmetCRP12CR_FD_187146 | JGI IMG/M metagenome (GOLD analysis project Ga0209048, IMG submission 187146) | Freshwater lake sediment microbial communities from the University of Notre Dame, USA, for methane emissions studies - CRP12 CR (SPAdes)... | ecosystem: Environmental > Aquatic >... | reverse complement strand
CAGATCAGAGGAACGGATCCGATAACACGGACATATTCATAATCAAGTCCTCAGATGGCGGTCAAACATGGGGTCCCGTGATCAGAGTCAATGATGATACAAGCGGCAGAGAGCAATTTTTTTCATGGATGGCCATTGACCATTCAACCGGATATGTTTATGTGAATTTTTACGACCGGAGAAACACAATCGGAGATGAAACCGAAGTGTATGTGGCCCGTTCAACCGACGGGGGCGAAACTTTTTCAAATTTCAAGGTTAGTGAATCGGCGTTCACGCCAACTTCCGGTGTTTTCTTCGGTGACTACACGAATATAGCCGCATTTGACGGCAGAATTTACCCTATATGGATGCGGGTGGACACCGCCAAACTAAGCGTTTGGACAGCGATCATATCGGATAAATTAACAATAAAAGCACCGATCTCATCCGGCTGGAATTTAGTTTCGGTTCCTGCCGCTGTTAACGACTACAGAAAAGCATCACTTTTCCCTGCCGCTGTCTCACCCGCATTCGGATACAAGAAAGGATACCAAACTGCCGATACACTTAAAATAGGGGACGGATACTGGTTGAAATTTTTATCCGACGGTACGGCTGTTTTCCAGGGATCGGTTGTAACTCATGATTCGGTTGATGTTGCTGCAGGCTGGAATATCATCGGTTCAATTTCAACGCCGCTCCCGGTTGCTTCGATAGCCAGCTTGCCGCCCGGCTTGGTCACATCGGGATTTTTTAAGTATGACGGCAGCAATTATGTTCAGGCCGACACCCTCAGGCCGGGGATGGGCTACTGGGTAAAGGTGTTTGAAAGCGGCACGCTGCTCCTTCCCGGTTCAGGTGCCTTCTCAAGCGCAGGGATAGTCCGTATCATACCTGATGCGGAATTACCTCCACAGCCGCCTGAGTTTGAGGCTGTCACGGCGCTTCCCGATAAATTTGATCTATCGCAAAATTATCCCAATCCCTTTAATCCTGCCACGGAGATAAGTTATTCACTCCCTAAAACAGCGCATGTAATCTTAAAAGTCTTCAATATTCTCGGGCAGGAAGTGAGCACTCTGGTAGATGGAGTTCAGGATGCTGGATACAAATCCGTCTGGTTCGACGGAGGCTCCCTGGCAGGGGGGATTTATTTCTACAGGCTATCGGCCGGCAATTTTATCAGGACGATGAAGATGTCCTATACAAAATAAGGCATGAACGGCCCCACGGCCGTTCATACCTTTTAAAAAAGTCATATGAATTAAATACCGTAGCTCAGTAATTTTCGCCCAGCAATTCAAAAAAAGCCTCAGGATGCTCGCAGGCGGGGCATTTTGCCGGAGGTGTTTTTCCCTCGTGAATGTATCCGCAATTTCTGCATTTCCACCTCACAACCTTCTCCTTTTTGAACACTGTTCCCTGTTCCAGGTTCTGGAGGAGTTTCAGATATCTGGCCTCATGCTGCTTTTCAACTACCGCAATCGACCGGAATGCAGCCGATATTTCGGGAAATCCCTCTTCTTTTGCGATTGCTGAAAATTCAGGGTACATCTTCGTGTGTTCGTAATTTTCGCCTTCGGCGGCAGCCTTGAGGTTCTCTTTTGTGCTGCCAATTACTCCGGCGGGAAAGGAGGCTTTAATTTCCACCTCGCCGCCCTCCAGAAATTTGAAAAACCTTTTTGCATGCTCCTTTTCGTTGTCGGCAGTCTCAAGAAATAACGCCGAAATCTGTTCAAACCCTTCCTGCTTTGCCTTCGAGCCGTAGTATGTGTAACGATTTCTTGCCTGTGATTCGCCTGCAAAAGCCGTCAGCAGGTTTTTCTCGGTTTTGGTGCCTTTTATGGTTTTATTCATATGAGCTCCTTGATTTGTTGGTGGATGATACCGGAATGTGCTGCTTGAATATACGTTATATTTTTTTGAAAATAAATAATTTTCGTGTATCTTGGATCTCAGAGCAAAATCAAACTCTCACGTAACTAAGGTGTTTTTAGCGTACAGCAAATTATGATACAAATAAAGGGGGTTACAAAGAAATTTCCGGAAGTCACAGCGCTTGATAATATCACGCTAAAGGTCCAAGAGAGGCAGTTTTTCGGGTTACTCGGGCCCAACGGGGCAGGGAAGACTACATTGATAAACCTGATAGTGGGTTATCTAAATCCCGATCAGGGAGAAATCCTCATCGGCTCTGAAAAAGTGACGCGGGATAGTCTTGAAACGCGGAAGTTGATCGGTCTGGTGCCTCAATCTCTTGCACTGTATGACGATATTTCAGCAGAGACAAACCTTGAAATATTCGGAAGCTTTTTCGGCATAGAAAAAAAATTGCTGAGGGAGCGCATTGATGCATTGCTGAATTCCGTCCAGTTATACGACCGCAGAAAACACAGGGTGAAATCCTTCTCAGGCGGCATGAAGCGGCGGCTTAACCTGATCGCCAGTCTTCTGCACGACCCTCCGCTTCTACTGTGCGACGAACCGACAGTCGGAATAGATCCCCAGTCGCGCAATGCAATTTTCGATTATCTGCTTATGCTGAACGCACAGGGGAAAACGATCGTCTACACGACCCATTATATGGAAGAGGCAGAGAGGCTCTGCAATCGTATTGCGATCATCGACACAGGCAAGATAATCGCAGACGGCAGCGTTGAGGAACTTCTGGGAGAGCTTTCATTCGAGGAGTGCATTTCGATCAGTAAAAATCAGACCACAACATCAAAAATCGACCTATTGAAGAAGTTCGGAAAAGTCCTGGAAGAACAGGACCATTACGAGCTGACCCCGGCAGGAGAATTCAGGCTTTCGAGTTTCTTTGGCTTACTTGAGCAAAACGGAATCTCAGATAAGTTTATTTATATTCACAAACCCTCGCTTGAGACGCTGTTCCTACACAAGACAGGGAGGAGGCTGCGAGATTGAAACAGATACTCCGTTTAATCAAGAAGGATTATATATTATTCTGGGGGGATAAGCTGGTTGTCAGCCTAACATTTATAATTCCGATCATTTTAATTGCCATTTGGGGTGCCATCTTCGGTAATATTGATTCGGGTGTCGCGGGCCTGTACCTGGCGTTTGTGAACAACAGCAGTTCCCCGGTTACAAGCAAAATCGAGAGGGTTCTGGACACCACAAAGGCTTTCATACTGATCAAGAAATATACTGATGAGAAAGGCAACCGTGTCCTTTTCGATACAAACACTGTGAAGGACTTCGTAAGGAAGGGGAAATCATCTGCAGCCCTGGTAATCCCGGCCGACGCGTACACGGATACCTCGTTGGGGATCAAATTAAGATTCTATTATGACCCGAAGAACGGCATGGAAATGCAGATGATACAGGGGATGCTTCAGCGTACGATAATGTCGCAGATTCCAGGCATTTTCATGCAAAGCTTGCAACGGCAGGCGATGCGGACACTGGGGGTAGATTCCGGAAAAGCCTTTAACTCCGAGATTGCGTTGACCGTTTCCAAGTATTACAAGATAGATCCGAAACTGGTTCTCGGATCTTATCCGATTGACTCGAACTTACCCCCTGAAGCTGAAAAAAATAGAAATATTTTCGGCAACATACTGCAGCTCGAGCAGATTCAGCTCGTAGGAGCGGACATCTCAAATCCCTGGGCAACCAGAAGCGTAGGGGGCTGGGCGATAATGTTCCTGATGTTCACGCTGACAGCTTCATCCTCCTCTCTTTTCGAGGAAAAAAAGAGCGGTGTTGTTTTAAGAATTCTCGTGTCACCTATTTCACGCGTCCACATCCTTTGGAGCAAATATTTATACAACATTTCGCTGGGATTTATCCAGCTGACCGTTCTGTTCGTGGCAGGTTCATTAATGTACAGAATAGACATTTTCTCGAATTTCGTGAATCTTTTGCTGGTCATCCTCGCAGCAGCTTCGGCTTGCACCGCATTCGGGATGCTCCTCTCGGCATTCAGCAAAACGGCCGCCCAGGCGAACGGCTGGGGAACTTTCCTCATCCTGGCGATGAGCTCCATAGGGGGGGCATGGTTCCCGACTTCATTTATGCCCGGATATATACAGACAATCAGCAAATTCACGATTGTGTACTGGTCTATGGATGGATTCCTTCAGGTTTTATGGCGTCAAGCGGGTATAGAGAGCATATTGCCGACATTAGGGATACTTTTCGGTGTCGCGATCGTTATTTCCAGCATAAGCGTCCTGCAGTTTAAAAAAGGGGAGGTATTTTAGCCTTAATTACCTGTTTTTGTCTGATTTGACTTTCATGAAGCTATCGGCTATATTTCGCATCGGCGGTTCAATAGAATGAACCGTTCATTCAGGCAGCTTTGAATATTAAGAATTTAGTTTACTAAGTAATGTGTACCGAAAGGAGTAAAATGACATGAAAAAGCTGATTTTTATATTGTTTCTTCTTGTAGCTTTCGTCGCTGTCTCATCAGCAAGTGCAGAGCAAAAAAAACCTAAGAAAGAGAAGAAAGAAGCGGTTGCCGAGGAGAAGAGCGTCCAGAAGAAAAAAGCATCAAAAGAAAAGGAATCCACGGTAAGTACTCAGAAAATAAAGTCAAAAAAGAGTAAAAAAGGAGTAAAAGAGGGACCAGAGGCTGAACAGGCAAAACCGAAGAGGGTAAAGTCCGAATCGTCTCTGGAAGAACCGAAAAAGTTGAAAAAAGAGAAAGCGGAACCCCTCACAGAGTCCAAGAAAAAGTCAAAGAAGGGAAAAGCTGAGCAAGCTGCTCCCGAGCAGAAAGAACAGGTAAAGGAATCAATTTTCCAGGAGAAGAATAAACCTGCTAAGGAAGCAGCTGAACCGAGATCAGAGGAGCAGGTAAAGTCTAAAATTGAAAGAGCAGAGCCCGCAACATCCAAACCACAGGAAGTCAAAAAGTCACAGCCAAAGGTAGAAACTGAAGATAAGGTGATCGGCCCTGATGAAAAAGGCCGAACGATATATGAGGGGCCTAGAGGCGGTAGATATTACATAAATGACGCCGGAAATAAAGTATATCTTAAAAAGAAAAAACCGGAATAAATTAAAGCAGAGAATGATCTGAAGAGACAAACTAATATGAAATGCGCGAAAAAGGTTTATTTTCGCGCATTTTTATTTTTTTTGATGCATCTTATCTAAAATCAGATAGTTAAATAGGGATATATTAACAATATTGAAACTATATTCATTAAACTATTTGTTTATAATTGATTATCCCATATATCTAGAGTCAAATATACGTATAAGCGGCTTTTAAAAAATAGTTATCGCCCGGGTGTTCATAAAATTAAGTTAGCAGTTTGTTAAAGGTAACATATATGACAGCTGATATTTCAGGAAATATTTTATTATTTTAGCTCTAATCCGGCAATATATTAATTGAGGAACATCAAAAAAATGCTATTTTCATCAAATGCCCCATTCAGATAGGTATTTCAAAGGAAATAATAAAGTAGCCATTGTAACTGGTGCAGGCCGGAGATTGGGGAAATCAATTGCCATTGAACTGGGGAAGAACGCATTTGATGTTGTGATTAATTATCTCTCATCGGAGAAAGGGGCACAAAGCGGTGTAAAAGCTATCAAAGAGGGTGGGGGGAGAGCGATTGCCATTAGGGCAGATATTTCAAAGAAAGCTGATGTTAGCCGGCTCATTCGTAAAACCTTGGCGGAATTCGGAAGGATCGATCTTCTGGTGAATAATTCTGCAGTTTTTATCGAGAGCCCATTAAGTAAGACTACCGAAGAGATATGGGACCAGACTATAGATGTCAATTTAAAGGGAACATTTTTATGCTCCCAGGCTGTTGCTCCTTATATGCTTAATCAAGGGAGCGGCAAAATCATTAACATCGCATCTTTGGGCGGAATACAGGCATGGAAGGAGCATGTTCCCTACAGTGTTTCGAAAGCAGGCGTCATAATGCTCACAAAATTGCTTGGGAAGGCTCTGGGACCCACGATTGCAGTCAATGCAATTGCCCCGGGGACGATTATTTTCGAAGATGATGAACCGCCCGGGATAAAGCATATTCCACAGAATAAAATAATTTTAAACAAATATGGCCGCTCTTCAGACATTACCGACATGCTGATATTTCTTGCAAAAACAGCTAAATATATCACCGGTCAGGTTTTTGTGATCGATGGCGGCCGATCTATCAATTAAATCTGAAAATACCATGGAAAGAGAAACCCGTAAACCACCCAAAGCATATAATAACCTGGATTTCCTAAACAGCCCTCAGGCGCGGACGATAAGGATCCTTTCTGAATTTCTGGAACCGATGGACAGATTTCACCGGGAAGGAATACGTGACACAATTGTCTTTTTCGGTTCGGCCCGGGTTATTTCCCGAAATGTTGCCAAGAAAAGGCTTGATGCTATCAGAAAAAGACTGCTAAAAGTCAAGAACATAACAAAATCTGACAAACAAAGGCTTGAAGATGCAAAAATTGATCTTTATATGTCCTCTTACTATGAAGACGCCGCAAAGCTGACTCATATGCTGACAAAATGGGCGAAGAGCATAAATTCCAGCAGGCATTTTGTCGTCTGCTCTGGCGGAGGGCCGGGGATCATGGAGGCTGCTAATAAAGGGGCACTTCTGGCAGGGGGGAAGTCGATTGGTCTGAACATAAGTCTGCCTTTTGAACAGAAATCGAACGATTTTATATCAAAAAACCTCTGTTTTGAGTTCCATTACTTCTTCATGCGGAAATTTTGGTTCGTTTATCTGGCCAAAGCTCTCATCATATTCCCGGGGGGATTTGGTACACTGGATGAACTGATGGAGGTAGTAACGCTGATTCAGACAAAAAAGGTCATCAAATCCCTTCCTGTCGTTCTTTACGGCAGGAAATACTGGGAAGAGGTGCTTAATTTTAAGGCACTAGTAAAATACCGCACAATATCAAAAAGTGATTTAAAGCTCTTTAAATTTGCTGACACACCTGAAGAGGCATTTGAATATTTAAAAGACAGGTTGAGCCAGATCTATATAAAGGATTCAAAAACCTTGCTTAAAGGCATTTAAATTCAGAAAACTAGCCCGGTAAATATAATGTATTGATTAATTAACCCGAAACAGTCTCACGCGATAGGGATTTGGAAATTCCCTCATCCGGTATTATATTATATACGAGGGGATGACATGGATTCGACGGGGATGAGGATGGTCAGAACAGCATCTCGTGCTCTCCGAGTTGCACGTTAATAAAGCGGAAAAACAATAAGTGCAGACTACAACTACGCACTGGCTGCTTAAATAAAGCAACCCATCCTCTGCAGCTGCTCCTGGCGGGCTGCAAAAGGGTGTCGACTTAGCTGGGATAGTCCCGGAGCTTACCCGGTGTTCCGGGGCAAAATCTTTACGGGTTAACATATGTTCACCGAGTTTGCTCCTGGTGGCATATGTGAGATCGTTTGAGCAAACTATAGATGTAGAAGTTCTGGTGGTCTTCTCTTCGGACCGGGGTTCGATTCCCCGCATCTCCACAATAAGCCGTCCTCCTGAGGGCGGCTTATTTGTTTAGGGAATAACTTTCAATTTTAAAATGGGAGAACCAAAATATGGTTTCAACTATGGATTCAGGTATCTCCAGCACAAGGTTATTCCGAACTTATTAATTCTTGCATTGAGATGGTGAATGTATGCTTATCAGCTTCATAAAGATGACGGGAGCGGGGAATGACTTCATATTGATCGACAATAGATCAAAAAAACACACAATTTCCTGGAGCACGTTTGCTCCTATAATCTGCAACCGGAGATACGGTGTGGGGGCAGATGGTCTGCTGATACTGGAGAACAGCAAGAGAGCCGATTTCGCGCTAAATTATTATAATGCCGACGGCAGCTACGGCGGTATGTGCGGGAACGGCGGAAGGTGCGCGGCCCATTTTGTAATGCAGGAAAATAAAACTTCCGGAATAACTTTTGAGGCATTAGGGCATAAATATACAGCAAAACAATCCGATATGAATGTAGATTTGAAGATGATGGATCCTAAACGGTTTACTACCAAAATAAATTTAGCTTTGCATAAAGCTAAACTGGAGGTACATTTCATTGACACAGGAGCGCCCCATACCGTTATCTATATGGGGGGCATGGAAAAAGGCCTGCAAGATAGAATTAAAAGCACCGGCATAACAGAAATTGGACGCACAGTCAGGAATCACCCGCATTTCGCCCCAGAAGGCACAAACGTGGATTTTATCGATTTAGAAGGGGAAGATTCTATCTCAATGAGGACATATGAACGCGGAGTAGAGGATGAAACGCTTGCCTGCGGCACGGGAGCAGTTGCAAGTGCTCTTATAACCTCATTATTAAAAGGTCTTAAATCACCGGTCAAAGTAAGAACCCGGAGCAACGAGATACTAATGATTTGTTTCAAGACTAACAAAGGCAAACTGACTGATATACACCTGATAGGTTCAGCCCGGATCGTTTTTAAGGGCAGTTTTAATTATCAGGCCAGTGCTGTCCCATTAAAACTCAAATAACGACAATTGGATAGCGGGATATCCGGGAACCGGTTTCCGCTCCTATTCTGTAAGTAAATGATAAAGCTCGGTTTTCTTAAATAGCGTGACGCTCAAATTTGTAGTAATGAATAGAGAGAATACTCCAGCCGCAGTTCTTTAATTCAAATCGATTTCACTGGAATTTCGTTCTAACATGTTTGCACCTAAATACTTACAGAGATTTCTCGAAGTTTTCCTGGGACAGTACTGTTATCAGGCAATAAATTAACATTTAAAACGGGTCGAATCACTTCCATTATTTGCTTCAGCTGCTTCTAAACAGCATAGACTTTAACTCACCAGGGCATTGACGGCCCTATTTCGTATTGCCTTAAAATAGGTTGTATTCCTTCCTTTGGAATCAGACGGTAGACCATTCTGTAGCTCTACTACCGGGAATTTTAATTGTCGTTAAACACTGATATGAATTGGGTGTCAGCAACGATCGGAAATATGTGAAAGGGCAATATTAATACACTGGGTATATGAAAATGCATGTTTTTGCTCATGTTTTTTCATTTTTCATGTGGTTTTCAGCTATTTTTCTTATCACTTTGCAGTTTTCGGACTGCTTTTTTATTTATTTCCTAAACATCATCAGATTTTAACTTATTCAACAACATGAGAAAGCCATTTTTATCCACTCCCTAAATAGTACGTTGGACTACATATAGCTATAATATACTTTATATATATTAATTATATTACATATATAATCATTGATTATTACTTATAATTAAACCTTATTCTATTATATTCACCATGTTTTTTATGAGCATTTAATCTGTATCAGTTTTAATCGATGCGTGATATTGCTATCGTCATGACAATATGTCCGGCAGTTGGCGATAGCCATATTCGATTACGGATATATGTAACCCAATATAAAGACACGGCTAGAATGACCATTAGGTGCCATTTTAATGATGTTAGGCTAATACAGCATGCATTACTTCATTAGAGCCACTGAGAGGAGCACTGAATTCATTTTTATCTACGTTTTTAAATGAATAAGGTTCAGTCCTGTCCCATTAAAACTCAAATAACGACAATGGGTTAGCGGGATATTGTTGAAAGACAGCATAGCAAGGAATTTCAGGGATCCAAAATTCAAATCGATTTCACTGGAATATTGTTCTAATATCTGTACACCCAAATACTTACAGAGATTTCCCGAAGTTTTCTTGGGACAGTGCTGGAAAATGTTATTAAAGGGAATTATCTGATAGAATATTCAGTAGTAGCGGAAGATTCATACAGAAGTTAGCATAAACGTTCCTGGATCATATTTAATTATTTGTAAGTAAAGATACGGGCATTATCTGATCAGATATCCATTGTATAAGGAATGAGGCAAGAGCGGATTCAGAACAAGAGTGGGTATATCGGACGAAACATTACGCCCTTTAAATGACGTAAAAAAAGGATATATATTACTAATAATAAATATTATGTAAAGTAAAAGGGATAGTTTTATATTGCTGGTCCGGATCTGCCTTCCACCCTCTTTTCCAAACTGTTATTATATGCAGCTGCCAGTACACTCACATCTAGATGGAGCAAATTAGTAATCGTGAAGTATTGTTCAACGACTCTTCCAAGGATGGTAGTATTAATGCCAAATTTATCAGCTATTAATCTAATATCCGCCAAATTGGAGACCGGTGATGTCACAATTATCCTGGATTGATCCTCCCCGAATATATAAAAATCATCTCTTATAGAAGAATTCATGTCGATAGATGCTCCCAAATGCAACCCATTCTCTTCTGAATAAATCAATGATTCTGCAATTGAAACTGCTATGCCGCCTTCACTCACGTCATGGCAAGAACTTAACAATCTGCTCCGGATCATTTCCAGGCAGGATTTTTGGAGCCTCTTTTCCAGATCCAGATTAAGGGGCGGGCATTCACCACACACCATATCATG
>Ga0209048_10007041_pt1 | contig 10438 bp, 12 predicted proteins | sample FrelakmetCRP12CR_FD_187146 | JGI IMG/M metagenome (GOLD analysis project Ga0209048, IMG submission 187146) | Freshwater lake sediment microbial communities from the University of Notre Dame, USA, for methane emissions studies - CRP12 CR (SPAdes)... | ecosystem: Environmental > Aquatic >... | reverse complement strand
CTCCTAAAAAATTGATGTTTCCTGTGATGATAACCCGATACTCTTCCAGCTTTTCCAACAAGGCTAAACGAGTCGTTATCACATACGGGGCCTGACTGCAATGCTAATCATGCCCCCCTCTTATTATGCTTCCAGCTCAGCGCGCGCTGCGTGCCCGGCGTGTTTTCGATCGGGGCGTGGAGAAAAGCGTCACTTTCCTCGCCCCCTCCGTCGAGCCGGAGTTGGTGTGGGCTGCTGCAAAGGAGGAGAGTTCGCGGCGCATCGGCCCAGACTTCGGACTCGCGTCACGATCCCGGCCCCCGTATCTCTGGAACCCGCCTCTTGCGCCTTCCTTTGGCGCCGCGGTATAGTCGAAATCTTCCAGCGTCCGCCTCTCGATCTCTTCGCCCAGAACATTCTCGATGGCCCACACGAAGGCCCTGTCATCGCGCGTGACAAACGTGAAGGCGTCGCCGGTTCTCTCGGCGCGGCCCGTTCGGCCGATACGATGGGTGTACGCATCGACCGTGTCCGGCATGTCGTAATTGATCACGTGCGATATCCGGGAGATGTCGAGACCGCGGGCGGCGATGTCGGTGGCTACGAGAATCCGGTACTTGCCGGTGCGGAAGCCGCTGAGCGCATCCTGGCGCTGGCCCTGAGACAGATCCCCCTGCATGGACGCGACGGGGAACCCCGCTTTTTTCAGGTGCATTGCCACGCGTGTTGCCCGGGCTTTGGTCCGGGTGAATACGAGGACCGAATCCGTGTCCGTGCGGTCGAGGATCTTCGTCAGCAGGCCTGTCTTGAGATGCTGCTCCACCGGGTACAGGGCGTGGGAGACCGTGGAGACCGGGGTCGATTCGCCGACCTGCACGGTGACGGGGTCCCGCAGGACTTCCTTTGCCAGGTGCCTGATTTCGTCGGGAATAGTGGCCGAGAACAGAAGGGTCTGGCGCTCGGAGGGGATTCTTTTCAGGATTTTCCGGATATCGGGCATGAACCCCATGTCAAACATGCGGTCCGCCTCGTCCAGGACGAGGACCTCAAGATGGGTGAGGTCAATGACCCCCTGGTCCATGAGGTCGATCAGGCGCCCCGGGCATGCCACGACGATCTCGGCGCCATCCTGAAGTTTTTTGACCTGGGATGTCTGCTTCACGCCCCCATAGACGGTAACGCTCTTCACTTTCGTTTTTCGGCCCAGTTCGTTGATGGCCTCGTGGATCTGCTCGGCCAGCTCCCGGGTGGGGGCGATGATGAGCACACGAACGCGACGGCGGGGCCCGGACATCAGCCTCTGCAGGATCGGGAGACCAAAGGCGGCCGTTTTTCCTGTCCCGGTGTGGGCCATCCCCATGACATCTTGTCCCTGGAGGATGAGCGGAATGCATTCGGTTTGGATCGGCGTGGGCTCCTCGTAGCCAAGGGCCTCAACGCCCGCTTGAATCAGTGGATGTAACTCGAACAACTTGAAACTCATTAACAGATAAACCTCTTTTCTGGCATTTCTACCGGCAAACTTACCGGTTTGCCCGCCTCAGCGACGGGCGGTTGATGTTGATAAGGATTGTTTACGCTTCTGCCTCTGCCTGGGCGGGTTCCGCGCCAGTGGACTCCACTGCCGGCTCGTCCCTCATGTTCTTTCCCTGGCGCTTGGCCATCTTCTCGGTCGCTTTTCTCAAACGCTCCAATTCTTTCTGTCGCTTGATGAACTGGTTGTGATTTCTTTTTCCCATGTTCCTCCTGTGCGAACCGGCAAAATCTGCATAGATCAGGCCAAAAAAAACCCCCATGGCCTTTCACGGGCTCTCTGGGGACAATATGCGTCATAACCGGTTCAAAGCACAAGTAACTTAAAGCTTTACCGGTTCATTGTCAAGATTTATTTGCAGCCCGGCCTTTGGGGCTGGAAAGGGCCGGCGCTTTGCGTCGTCCCTCGATGAGGTGACAAGCGGCAAGGACCGGGTGCCTCCAGAACATCCGGGGGCCGGCATAGCGCATGACCTCCCGGATTCGCTGCCTCATGTCGGGCCCGTAGCAGTGGATGGGGCAGTGGGAGCAGGCGGGTTTCTCTTCGCCGAAAGAGCACTTGTCCAGGCGCTTTGTGGCGTAAGCAAAAAGCCCCTTGCAATCTCTGCAGAGTTCCCCTTTTGTGCCGTCGCGGTCCCGGCAGAAGATCCGGATCATGGCCTCCAGGGTTTTGCGTTCCCGCTCGATTCTGGGGTGGGCTTTTGCCATGGGGACAATATAAGGCGGCCGGCACCCGATGGAAAGCCTTTTTCCGTATCGGGGCCGGCCGCAGTGACCTCTACGACTTCTTTACTTCAATTTGCTTGTCCAGGTATAGTCGTTGCCCTTCTGGGCCTCATGACACTTGATGCACTCGTCCACCTTGCCTTCCGACTCCACCTTGCCGCTCGGCTTGAACTGTGCCCAGTACCAGTCGCCGCCCTTGGGGTTGTAGCCCTTCACCTTGTACATGACGTCGACCCACTTGAGCTTCTTGTCTTTCCCGAAGTTATCCTGGACGATCATGGCTCCCTCGGGGAGTTTGCCCTTCTTGTCCTTGATGGCGTCAAAGGCCGCCTGGTTCACGTAGGTGGTGAGAAAAGCACCATGGGGTTCGGGCCCCTGATACTGGGCCTCGGTGCCGGGCCACATCTTCCAGTTTTGGTATTTTTCCTTCTGGACGAAGTCCCAGACGGCCTTGCCGTCGGCGGCGGGGCCTTTTTTGGCCTGGGCGAAAAGTATCCCCGCCAGCACGAGAGTGACGGTGAAAACGATGGCCAGAACAAGTAATCCTTTTTTCATGAGAGACTCCTTTCGATAGGAAAATCAACGGTTCTCGAGGGCCTCGATGGTCCTTTTCACGGGGCGCGTCATTTGTAAATAATCGTCCCGACGTGCTTGCCGCTGAGGGCCTTCGTTATATTTCCCTTCTTGAGACCGTTTACAATCTGGATGCGATCGAGGACCTCGCTGTTCTGGAGGATCTCCAGGCAGGGGCGCTCAATGATGAGGTCGTCGAGGTTTCTTTTGATCAGCTCCCTGGCGCTGATCTCGGCGATGAATTTCGCTTTTTTGTTCTTCTTGGGGTTGTCCGTGTAGAGACCGTCCTCGTCCTTCACGAGGATGCAGCTTTTCGCCCCGATGAGATCCGCCACGATCAGGGTGCCCACATCGGTCCGGTGGATGGGAATCCGCCATTTCGGAGACGGCAGGGCGTAGTAGTCGTAAGGGGGCATCCCGTGCATGACGGGGATGCAGCCCTGGGCAAAGTAAGTCGGGAGCTTCAGGACTTCGTCGTGGCCGATCTTGATGCCGCCCCAGGGAGAAAGCAGCGTAGCCACTAGAAGGGCGTTTTGCTCGGAGATGGAGCTGCCGAACTTGGAGATGATCCCGGTGGGCATCCCCAGCTCGAGGCCGATGGCATAGATGTGACGGCTGCGCGTCCCGCCTCCTGTCAGGAGAAACATCTTGTGCTTCTTCTTGTTGGCGGCGATTTCTTTAACGACTGCCGGCAGGGCCTTCTTGCCGAGGTCGCAGATGGACTGCCCCCCGATCTTCAGGACATTCACGTCCGGAAAGAGCCGCTGCTGCGGAGCTACGTCGTACCCCTCGGCGAAGGAGTGGCTGACGAGACTCTCCCCCATGAGCTTGCTCTTGACGTGCAGACGCTTCCCGTCGCGCTCCCTTATCAGCGCCATGGTGCCTCCGTTGGTTTAATCAGGGCGATTCGGATGCTCGTTGATTGCTATGGGTGAAGCGTGAACGTCTCTTAACGTTTTGGCTTCTTGCCTTTTGGCAGATCCCCCACTTCCACCTCGACTTCATTGACCTTTGTGCCCCTCTCCATCAGGACGAGCTTTGCGCCGACCGCCTTGGCGATCTGCTCCAGCTCCTTCTTCCGGAGATGGTTGGCATAAAAATCGATCTCCACTCCTGAGACGGCCAAGAGTTTGAACCGGGGCTTTTTCTCCCCCTCGCCGATTTTTGCGCGCTCACGGTAGAATATTTTTCCTGGCATGATCGTTACCTCCCATGGGATTTCTTATTGCGCTTTTCCCAGAGAGTGTACCACAGACCGTCGCCTGAAGGTAGCACGGGCACGACCGCCCTGTGACCCAAAAGGCGCGGCCGGAGCCATCCCTTCGTGTCCACGCGGTCTTCGTGGCGCGGGGAGACGGCGTCGCGGTCCATGGAGACGACAAAAATGCCACGCCCTTCGAGTTCTCCTACGGTGACGATGTTTGGAAAATCCCTCAGGCGGGCGAATTCGATAAACCGCCCGCTCCACCCCGATGCCGTGAGTCCCACGGCAGCAGCCGCCCCGATGATCCCGTCGTTGGTCCCGCCATGGCCGGAGAGATGGAAGCCCCTTGCCGCCTTGAGGGCCTCTGCCTGGGTGACCACCCGTTCCGTGCAACCGCGACCGAACTCCATGAGGGGCTCGAAGGCCCCGTTGTCACCCCAGGCCAGGCACAGCCCCGGGTCGCTTCCCGTCAGGGACTCTTTTTCGATGTGGCGGACGGCCCTCTCCCTGAGCGTCTCCAGGAGGGCGATGTCGGGAACTTCCACGACGAGGCAGGCGGAGCTGTTGTGCGAGGTGTAGGGGATCCGGTCATCGACGAGAAGCTGCTGCCGCACGACACCGCGGAGCCTGCAGCCTTCGGGCAGCAGGGCCTCGAACCGGCGGGCCAGCTTGCCCGTGCCGACGTCGGCATCCAGGTTGTCCGTGTCGTCGAAGCCGATATATACGTTCTTCATTCTGTCTGTGTGACCTCCAGCATAAAAAAAATGAGAGCGTCTCTCAGGGGATGCTCTTTCGGATAACATGGATGGCCGTGGCCTTGACGGAAGCCGTCACGTCTATGCCTTCCTTAAGCGCCAGGTCCTCGAGGGCGTGGGTCGTCACGTAGGCCACAAGGGGGAACCCGCAGGAAATTTCCACTCTGTGGAAGAGCCCCAGCGGGACAATCCTGCCGATTCGCCCGCGGAAAACATTTCTGGCGCTGGTTTTTACGTTCCCGTCGGGGATGGAGAGGGTGACGTTTTCGGGGCGTATGCAGAGAACCACCCGTTCGCCGGGCTTTCCTTTGCCCACGACTTCGATCTCGGATTCGTTCACCCGGACCATCAGGGCCGTTTCGTTTACATCCCGGACTTCCCCCTCCAGGATCGTCTCAGTTCCCACGAAGGAGGCGACAAACTCATCAACGGGCCGGTTCATGACGACGGCCGGCCGGTCGATCTGGGCGATCCGGCCCCCTTCCATGACGGCGATGCGATCCGAGAGGCGCAAGGCCTCGTTTCGATCGTGGGTGGCCATGATCGTGGTGGTCTTCGTCTCGGCGAGGACCTTTTCCAGGTCCGTGACGATGGCTTCCCGCGTCGGCGGGTCGAGCGCTGCGAAGGGCTCGTCGAGAAAGAGGATCTCCGGCGAGATGGCGAAGGCCCGGGCAAGGCTCGCCCTCTGGGCTTCCCCTCCGGAGAGCGTTTTCGCGGATCGGTCGCTCAGGTGGGCGATGCCGAAATGCTCCAGTTGTGCTTCCACAATGCGCCGGGCCTCTTGCCCGCCTGTCCCACGGATCTTGAGCCCCGAGACGACGTTGCCGAAGACGGTCGTGTCGAAAAGCAGCGGCTCCTGGAAGACCATGGCAAGCCGCCGCCGGTATTCCAGTATGCGCTGCTCCGCACCCACCGCCTGCCCCCGGAACAGGATCTTTCCCGCCGAGGGTTTCATCAGGTAGGAAAGGGCCTGGAGGATCGTCGTCTTGCCCGCCCCGTTAGGGCCGATGAGCGAGAGGGTCTCTCCCTCGAAAATCTCCAGGCCGGGCACATCGACCAGCAGGCTTCCCCCGCGGATTACTTTCAGGTCTTTCGCTTCCAGGATCGCCCTCATCGCGGCCTCTCCCTCTGCTGGACGGTGGTGAGGACGAGATTGATCAGGTAGGCGAAAAGAAGCAGGATGATGCTGAGGGCGATGGCGATGTCGAAGTTGCCCCTGCTCGTCTCCATGACCGTCGCCGTCGTGAGAACGCGCGTGTATCCCTTGATGTTGCCGCCCACCATGATGGAGGCGCCGACCTCGGAGATGACGCCGCCGAAGCCGGCCATGACAGCCGCCAGCAGCGGGAGCCTCGCCTCGCGGATGAGGATCAGGACCATCTGGACACGCGTGGCCCCCAGGGCAAGGATCTGCAGCCGCAGCTTCTTGGGCAGCTGCTGCATGGCCGCAAGCGAGATCCCCATGACGATGGGCGTGGCGATGATCGCCTGGGCGAGGATCATGGCCGCCGGCGTGTAGAGGATCTCCAGAAAGCCCAGGGGCCCATTTCGCCACAAAAAGATCGTGACGAAAAGCCCCACCACCACGGGGGGCAGGGCCATGCCCGTGTTGATGAGGCTCACAACGAAGTTACGGCCGGGGAATTGCGTGAGAGCCACCACGGTCCCCACGGACATTCCGATAAAGAGGCTGATAAACGTCGCCGTTCCCGAGACCTTCAGGGAAAACCAGGTGATCCCCAGGACCTCGGGGTCGAAGGTGACAAGCAGGATGAAGGCCTGACGGATGCCTTCAAGGATGATGTCCATTTAGAGCCCCAGGGCCTCCTCTTTCTTGCCGGCATCGGGGAAAAAGAGCGGCGAGCCGAACTTGTCGACGCCGAAGGTCTTGATAATGGCCTGGGTATCCTTCGAAACCATGAAGTCGCCGAAGGCCTTCGCACCGGCGAAGTTCGCCTTGGGCCACTTCTTCGGGTTCACCTCGATGACGTGGTAGATGTTGAGCAGGATCCCGTCACCCTCCATCAGGATGTCGAGGCCGAGGTTTTTTTGCAGGGCCAGATAGGTCCCACGGTCGGCGAGCGTGTAGGTCTTCTTCTCGGCCGCCACGGCCAGCGTCTGCCCCATGCCGAGCCCCGTCTGCTGGTACCACTTCTCGCCTTCGTACTTCACGCCGGCGGCCTTCCAGATGTCCTTCTCCTTGGCGTTGGTTCCCGAGTTGTCGCCGCGGGACATGAAGATGCTGCCCGAGGCGGCGATTTTCTTGAAGGCCTCGGAGGCCTTTTTCATGCCCTTGATCTTGGCCGGGTCGGCAGGGGGGCCCAGGATGATGAAGTCGTTGTGCATGACAAGCCTGCGCTCCACACCGTTGCCGTCGGCCATGAACTTCTTCTCCGCCGCGGGCGAGTGGACGAGCAGCACATCGGCCTCGCCCTTGGCGCCCATGGCCATGGCCTGGCCGGAGCCCACGGCGATCGTCTTCACGAAGTAGCCCGTCTTCTTCTCAAAGATCGGCAGCAGGACGTCGAGGAGCCCCGAGTCCTGGGTGCTCGTCGTCGTGGCCAGGATGACGTTTTTCTGGGCCGGCTGGGCCGCCGCGACGCCAGCCATGGATACGGTCATGGCAAGTGCAAGTAACAGACAGAGAATGAATCCTCTTCGCTTCATGGTATGCCTCCTTCTTGTCTGAGTGCTTTCTTTTGTCTATTTCTTGTTGACGGCCTGCCACTCCCTCGAGTTAGCGAAGAAGAGGGGGGCGCCGTATTTGTCTTTGCCGAACTCGGCGATGAGTCTCTGCCCCTTCGCCGGGTCGGTGAGCCACTTCACAAACTTCATCGTGTCCGCATGGTTCACGCGGGGGAACTTCTTCGGGTTCACGGGGATGAGCGAGATGTAGTTCAGCAGGGCCTCGTCATTCTCAACGAGGATGACGAGTTTGATCTCCTTCTTGAGCGCCAGGTAGGTCGCCCGATCCATGAAGACGTAGGCCCCCTTTGAATCGGCAAATCGGGTCGTGGGGACATTTCCCTCTGCGCCTTTCTCGTAGGTGACATACCAGGGACCGGCGGGCTTTATGGCCGCTTTCGCCCAGATGTCCATCTCGGCCACGTGGGTCCCCGATTTGTCGCCCCGGGTGATGAAGAGGGCCTGCTTTGCGGCGATCGTCTTCAGGGCCTCTGCCCCCGTTTTCATCCCCTTGATCCCGGCGGGATCGGCCGCGGGGCCCAGGATGACAAAGTCGTTGTACATCAGGGGGATCCGCTCGGTTCCGTAGCCCTCGGCGATGAATTTCTCCTCCAGGGATTTGGCGTGGGCCATGACCAGATCGACATTCCCCTGCTCGGCGATCTTCAGGGCGGCCCCGGTGCCGGCGCCGACGTGGCGGACCCGGATGCCGGTGTCCTTCTCGAATTGATCTTCCAGCGCCCCCACGATACCCGAGTCGATGGGACCGATGGTGCTGGCCATGAAGACGAAGCCGCCTTTCTGCGCCCAGCAAAGACCGGGTACGAGGATCAGGAAGCTCAACAGCACCGGCAGCAGCCATTTTTTCATGCATTTCCTCCTTCAGACGTTTGAGTAAAGGATTTTCCCGGAATCCTCGAAACCGTAGCCGCCGAGACGCTCAAAACGCTCTCGGAAACCGGGGGATCTTAAAACTTCCATGAGGGCCTGGATGCCTTTGCTGAAATAGGTGGACTGTCCCAGTACCATGTCGAAGTTTTCCCGGGTTACGGGTATGAAGTGAAGACCCATGAGCCGCGAGACGGCCACCGTGGCGATGCCGGCGTCGGCCTCGTCCGACAGGATCGAGAGCCCGACCTCGACGTGAGTGTAAACCTCCTTGTCGTAGCCCTCGATATCTGTCGAGGGGATGCCGAGGCGACCGATGTGATGGTCCAGGAGAATCCTCGTGCCCGAGCCGGCCTGGCGGTTCACGAACCGAACCTTCTTGCCGGCGATGTCCTCGATGCCGGCGATTCCCAGGGGGTTGCCGGGTGCCGCGACGATGCCGATCTCCCTGCGAAAGAGGTGCACCAGAACGGTTTTCATGTCGGGCAGGTATTTCGGAAGGAAGGGAACGTTATAACGGCCGCTCTCCTGGTCGAAAAGATGGGTCCAGGCGATGTCGGTGTACCCGCCGCCGAGTGCCTTCAGCCCCTCGGTGCTTCCCGTGTTGGCACAGAAGAAATAAAATTCCGGGTGCGTATGCCTCATCCCGGTGAGCAGGAAATCGAGGACCGGGTCATTGCTCCCCGATGCAAGGAGCGCCCCTTCCATGCCGCGGCTCTTCTCTCTCGCCTCTTTGAGCCCGCTCCGGGCGCCGGTTTCTATCCACTCGTCGACGAGTTTCTTCGGGAAAACCCACTTTCCCGTGACCCGCGTTCCCGGGATCCGTCCCGCCTTGATCAGGGCGTAGACCTGCTTCTCATTGATCCCGAGATAGGCGGCTGCCCCTTTCGTGTTCATCATTTCTTCGGACATGGTGACCTCCGGAAGGGGGATCATAGTAAACTGAATGACAAAGAGCAACAAAAAATGACAAATTCATACCAATACCGACAAGGCATTGCAGCTTGACGGCCTTTGTCATGAAGTGTACAGTACTGATTGGTCTCCAAGTGCCCATAGTAAAAGGGGAAAGATGCATGAGCCGTTACGTCATCGTGGGTTGTGGGGTTGCAGGAAATTCGGCTGCCGAGACGATCCGGAAACTCGATCCGGAATCGGAGATCCGGATGTTCACGAAGGAAGAGGCCTTCTACTATTACCGGCCGGCCCTGCCGGAGTATCTCGCAGGGGAAAAGGTCCTGAAGGGGTTCACCCTGCACGACGGGGCGTGGTACGAGAAGAACCGCATCGACGTCCGCCTCTCGACGGAGATCGTTCGTATCGATCCCGGCGCCCGGACCGTGACGACGAAGGAAGGCCAGTCCTTTGCCTACGACCGGCTTCTTCTGGCAACGGGCGGCAAGGCCTCGCGTCCGGACATCAAGGGCGCCCATGCACCGGGCGTCTTCACGCTGAGGACCCTGGAAGACGCCGATGCCATCCTGAAGCGCGCCGAATCGGCAAAATCCGTCACCCTTATTGGCGGCGGCCTTCTGGGCCTCGAGGCGGGAAACGGGCTGCGTAAAAGAGGGCTCAAGGTGACCGTCATCGAGAGAAACCCCCGCATGCTCCCCCGTCAGATGGACCCGGCCGGGGCTCAGCTGCTCCAGCACAGGATGGAGGAGATGGGTTTTTCCTTTCTGCTCAACGAGAGGACCCGGGAGATCGTCCCTGCGGACGGGCGATTGACCGTTATTTTCGAGAGCGGAAACAGGCTCGATACGGACATGGTCCTTTTTTCGGCCGGTGTAGATCCTGAGCTGACCCTGGCACGGCAAATCGGCCTTCCCGTCGGCCGAGCCGTAAAGGTCGACGACAGGCTGCAGGCGGGCCTCGAGGATATTTTTGCCGCCGGCGACGATATCGAACACCGGGGACGATATTACGGGAGCTGGCCGGCCGCCATGGCCCAGGGGAGAGCTGCCGGGGCCAACATGGCGGGCAAGGGGACCCTCTACGAGGGGACTCTCCAGGCAAACCGGCTCAAGGTGGCGGGCATTGACCTCATCTCCATGGGGGACATCGACGCCGAGGGCGACGACGAGTGCATCGTCAG
>Ga0209048_10007040_pt1 | contig 10440 bp, 10 predicted proteins | sample FrelakmetCRP12CR_FD_187146 | JGI IMG/M metagenome (GOLD analysis project Ga0209048, IMG submission 187146) | Freshwater lake sediment microbial communities from the University of Notre Dame, USA, for methane emissions studies - CRP12 CR (SPAdes)... | ecosystem: Environmental > Aquatic >... | reverse complement strand
GCCATTGACATTGAAGGTGGCCAATTTCCAGAACATTGATGGAACTCCATGTGAGTAGTTGCTCCGGATATTCTTTGCCCCCCCAATCTAGCGCAAGAAGCCGCTGGAAGGAATGATTAAACCGGACAGTTTTACCGACAATGGTGTAAGATAACAGGCCTCCAGCATGGGATAAGATCGGAAAGGCTGACAAGAAATGAAGCATTCGTGCTCTGATATGAAAAGCAACATTGCGGGTATCTCCCTTTTGCTGAAGGCCTTCAAATTCGCTGCTTTCAAACACCGCGACCAGCGCCGCAAGGATGAACGCGCATCTCCTTACATCAACCACCCCATCGCGGTTGCCGAGACGCTCTGGGAAATAGGCGGAATTAGAGACGTCACGACCCTCGTCGCAGGGATTTTACACGACATTATTGAAGACACCGATACTTCTCCGAAGGAACTGGAACAGGAATTTGGTGCGGAAGTCTGCGATATTGTCAAGGAACTTACCGACGACAAGGAACTGCCGAAGACCGTCAGAAAGCTCCTTCAACTGGAGAACATTGCAAAGCTCTCCAGACGTGCGCGTTATGTCAGGATTGCTGACAAAATCAGTAACGTGGAAGACATTATTCATTCGCCTCCGGCAAGATGGTCTCTTGAGAGGAGGGAGGAGTACGTCATCTGGGCCGGTAAGGTGATTGACGGATTGCGGGGCGCCAATGAGGCCCTTGAGGAGCATTTTGACACAGTCTTTTCACAGGCGACGGAGAAAATCAAGAACGAGAAAAACGCCAACCCTTGACCGATTGACATGAATCTTGCGAAAATCTGGTAAGAATGGTGAAATGGTTTTGATCAAGACCACAACCTGAACGCAAGGCGGAAGCAACGAGCATGGGATCGGACAACGTCGTATTTCTGGAAGTAATCGAATGGTTTGATGAGTCCATGCAGGTGAGTATCAGCGCCACTGCGGTAAGTTGGGGGAAGCTGCTTTGAGTCTTGCTTCGTAACCGTCCAGCGAACACGGATACACGCACATCTTTTTCGCAAAAATTCGAATAGGAGGGAACGCTCATGGTAATCATGCATGTTTCTGTTCAGGTGAAACGCGAATACATTGAAGCCTTTAGAACGGCAACCATTGAAAACGCCGGCAACAGCGTTCAGGAACCCGGTGTCGCCCGCTTCGATGTGATCCAGCAAATCGACGATCCGACTCGCTTTGTGCTGGTCGAGGTATACCGAACGGCTGAGGCTCCAGCCCGGCACAAGGAAACGGCGCACTATCTCAAGTGGCGCGATAGCGTCACGGAGATGATGGCTACTCCCCGCACCGCCCTCAACTACACGAACGTTTTCCCGGACGATGCAGGCTGGTGATTGACAATGCACTTTGAATTCGCCACAGCCACAAGGATTCTTTTCGGTCCGGGAACATTGCTGGAGGCAGCTCCGGCAGCGGCTGGTTTTGGGCGCCGGGTGCTGGTTGTCTGTGGCCGCACCATCGAGCGAGCGGCATCGTTACTGGAGCAACTGATATCACTTGGCATGGCATCAAGCACTTTCACCGTGAGTGGTGAACCAACTCTGGAGACGGTTTTTTCGGGCGCCCGACTGGCTCGCGATGAAGCCTGTGAAGTGGTAGTCGGGATCGGGGGCGGCAGTGTCATCGATGCCGGAAAGGCCATTGCGACCCTCATCACCAACCATGGCAATCTGCTGGACTATGTGGAGGTTATCGGGAGAGGAGAACCACTTACTCAACCACCGGCGCCCTTTATCGCGATTCCCACCACCGCTGGAACGGGAGCGGAAGTTACGCGCAACGCCGTCCTGGCTTCGCCCGACCACCGGGTCAAGGTCAGTTTGCGCAGTCCTCTGATGTTGCCGCGATTGGCGGTGGTAGATCCGGAATTGACCTATTCGCTGCCACCGCATCTCACCGCGAGCACCGGGCTCGACGCGCTGACACAGCTCATCGAACCCTATGTATGCAATAGCCCTAACCCCATCACGGATGCACTCTGCCGTGAGGGTATGCGAAGAGCGGCCGGGGCATTGCGGTGCGCTTGTACGGAAGGGGGCGATACTCAGGCTCGCGAAGATATGGCCCTGGCGAGCCTCTTTGGAGGTATGGCCCTGGCCAATGCCAAACTTGGGGCTGTGCATGGTCTCGCCGGCCCATTGGGAGGCATGTTCCCCGCGCCCCATGGCATGATCTGTGCCCGATTGCTGCCGCTGGCGATGGAGGCCAATATCGATGCGCTGTCGACTCGTGCGCCGGCATCTCCTGCACTCGAACGTTTTGCCGAGGTGGCACAGATTCTGACCGGCCAATCCACGGCAACCGTTGCCGATGGTCTGACCTGGCTTCAGCGGCTTTGCACTGACCTTGCCGTACCGCCTCTGTCTCGTTTTGGCCTGACCGAGCAAGACATTCCTCAAGTCGTGATGCAGGCTAAAAAAGCCAGCAGCATGAAGGGCAATCCCATCGGGCTGAGCGAAGTCGAACTTGCTGACATCCTTCAACGAGCACTTTAGGCAGTAATCCTTTGCAGATAAAAGACCCAATGGATCGGCTCAGACAGCTTGAAACCGAGGTCGAGGCTCTCAAAGGGAGAATCTCCGAACTTGAAACCGAGGTCTTTACTCTGCGCGAGGAACAGAGGACCTTTCGGCATCCGGTCGAAGGGTTGCTCTGGCAGCGCGGCCTTCCGGTCATTGCCCATGGCGATTATTCGCACACACTCCTTCCCACCAAACTATCTCTCGCGAAGAAGGAAGACTTCTACAAACTGATGCGGCGCTATTCCTTCAGGCTTTTTCTGAGGGACCTCATCCAGTTTCCTGAGAATGCGGATTTCAAGGCCCTTACACGCTACTGTTCGATAAGAACTGTGCGATCCTACTTGAAGTCACTTGCGGAATTGGGCATGGTGAGCCTCGGTCGTGACCGGAGTTATCGACTCGTTTCAACGCAAATCAGCAGCTTTGGCCCGACTTTGGAGTGGTACGTGGGCGAGATTTTCCAGCGGGAGTTCATGGCCCCCGCGCTTTTCAATGTCCGCCTGCAGAACACGCAATACGGCGGAGACTATGATGTTATAGCCATTGTCAGCGGCTACCTTGTCTATGTAGAGGTGAAATCGTCACCACCAAGAGGTGTCGAGTTGCAAGCCGTTTCCGCTTTTCTGAACCGCCTTCGAGATCTCCAGCCTCACGTAGCCATCTTCCTCGTCGATACCGAACTGCGCATGAAAGACAAGATTGTCCCGCTCTTTGAAGAAGCACTTGGGGCCAGTGATGAACAATCCATAAAGGCCCCCGTGTCACGACTACTCAACGAAATCTTCCATATCAATCACAGCATCTATCTGGTCAACAGCAGGAAAGGCATCTACACCAATTTACGCACCTGTTTTCGTGATTATTTGCAGGGGGAACAAAGAATAGCCGAATCGATTATCTAGGCCAAGTTTAACACTGTCATTGGTCATCCGTCAAATCCATCTAACCCCCAGGTAATAGATGACAAGGCTCACATGCGCTCATCCATCGCCTCAACATATCCGGTCAACTCTACATACCCCTCGCCGGAAAGGCTTTGTCCCGCTGAACTCCCGGTCGCAAACACACTCCCTTCCCAGTAGGTGATTCTTGTTGATTCAGGAGTTTGCAACTCCTGGTCCTGCAGATTTGGGTATATATTTAAAACCAGTTGAAGGGGTTGAACCTTCAGCTGCCAGCTCGAAGGGTACACGGCCCCGGTTCGAGGGCTTTTCCAACGATCCGGAATTGTCAAACTGATCGCATCGTAATCGATATGCACCACCTTCCCGGATGCATCCACGAAAGTGCCGCTCGATACCTCGCTATATGTCCCATCCTTCTCTCGCAGCAGGTAGATCATGAGTTCGGTGTTGTTGGAGAGCTGCAAACTGAACCAGTCCCAGCCTTCAAGATTCGGTTCCAGCGGCGCCGAACTGAATTCATGGTCCATCCAGGCGCCGCCTCGCACCGGAATCGATGTCCCGGCGACGGTGACCGAACCATCAGCCTGGAGCCGCGTGAATGAATAGTAGCAACTGGCGTGCCCCGGATTAGTGCCTTTGCGACTGTAGCCGGCCTCCCCATGAAGCACTGGAGGTTTTTCGGATCTTAGTTTCAGATTGAAACTAAAGGTCTCGGTGTCTACTTTCAGCAGATGCTCTTTTCCATCCGAAATCATCGACCAGTTCTTGACAAAGATTGATGTCGTGCCACCTTCCTGATGGGTTCCGGCGAGTCCGGGCATTTCCCGGCTCATCTGTTCGGCGTGATAGAAACGCTTCTCACCTATGTCTGTCAGCGCTGCATGGGCAAGAAAAATCTGCTGGGTGCGCCAGGCCGAGGTTGGTTTTGGCCAGGCCCGGTCGGCGCCGGGCGGGCTGATTTGGCGGCGGAAAAAAGTGAGCTGGAAGCCATAACGATCGCCCTTTTCGGACTGGAGATTTCCGGTGTAATACCACCATTCCGTCTGATAGCCCGGATGCGCTCCGTGATCTTTCGGAAAATTGAGATTGCAGGGACCGGTTACGGAATGATACGGCGCTTCTTGAGCGAGGCAGCATAAAACTTCCATCAAAGCTACTAAAGAGAGAAAAAAAAGAACACCCCTTGCCCTGCGGTATCCCATCATCGGTTCCTCGTTTCTTAGCATCACTTATCACTCAACGCTCAAAGCGTCCAGGGCTCACTGCTCTTTGAAAAAGTTTTATAGATTATTTTGTATGCGACAGGAATTGTCGTATTATGGCGTTAAAGGGTATTTGAAAAAGTTCATCCTCCCTCATCCCTTGCCTAAGGTGGAGGTGATAATTCACACCGAAAAAGTACAAGGGTGAAGCCTGTGATTTTCTCCCAAGACTCAGGGCTGAAAGTCCTTCCCACAGAGTTCATAATCATTTTCCGGATGAACACTAAGGAGTATCCTGTGGCAGGAGGTCCCAGACAGTCAAGAACCGCACCTCCGTACCACGGACCGACACCGTGGCCTGCAAGTTCCTGTTGATCACCTGACAGTAGGGGGGGCGATATTTCGAGACAAAACCGTCAAAAGCTCTCGGAATTACTGGCCGGGTCATTTCTTTGAACTTGACCTCAATAGGGATAACATTCCCCCCGCTCTCAACTACGAAATCGATCTCCGTCTTAGCGGTCGTACGCCAAAAATGAATCTGAGCACCTGTCCAGCGTAGATTTTCCCGCAGCAGCAGGTAGACCAGGTTCTGAAAAGCGAATCCCATATCCTCCGACCGCTGGATGCTCCCCAGGACTCCCAAGGCATAATTTCGGAAACCCAGGTCAGAAAAGTAAACGGTGGGGGCTTTGCTGACCTCGCTACGCACATTGCGAAAGAACGGCGTTATGCGCTTGAGGATGTAGGTCTCCTCGGCGTACCAGCAGTAGTTCTTCACGGTGGCAAGGGCTATGCCCAAAGTGGAGCTAAGCTCCGAGTAGTTAATGAGCTTACCGGTCTGATCTGCCAATGTTTTAATGAGCTGGCCGTAGGCCTCGACCTTTCCAACGTTTAGCAGATAAGCGATATCCCTGGTCATGTAGCCCTGGTAGATCTCGTCCATCACTCGGCGTTTTTCGCGGTCCTCTGACTCCAGCACCACCCGAGGATATCCGCCGTAGTTCAGGTATTCGGCCAGGAGTTGATCGCAACGGGCAGCCTCCACGGCAAAAAACTCAGACAGCCGATCCTCATAGCGGCTTTCCGTCCGGTGGTTGACAAATTCCCAGAGCGACAGCGGGTACACCTCATACAGGCGCTTTCGCCCAACCAGGGACTCCCTGACCCTGGCCTTAAGGTCAACGCTGCCCGACCCGGACACGATGAACTTGTAGGGAGATCCCAGGTCATGGAGGCCCTTGAGGAAGAGTCCAGCATCTTCTCGCCGCTGAATCTCGTCAATGAACACAAAACCGGTGCCTCTACCGAGCTCCAGTTCGATCTTTTTCAGAAGTGCCTGCTGTGAAGCAAAGTGACCGCGGTCCTGATCAAAGTCGAGACTGAGAAAGAGGGTCCGTTCACCGGCGGCATCCAGATCACCCTGGATGAGTTTCATGATGGTGGTCTTGCCCGCCTGGCGCGGCCCGATAAGGAAGGCGATCTCCTCCCGCTTCAGACCTCGTCTGATATCGTCCAGAACGGTTCTTTTTATAGTTTTTGAAACCATGGTTTCATTTTAACAAAGTTAATTTGTATGTCGAGAGATAAATCGCCTGCTTTCAGTTGTCGGCATACGAAAGTGAGCGGTTGTGAGGCTTCCGTAGAGTCTGAGAGCGTCTCAAAGCACTTCTTGCAGATAACCAGGGATCACTGGCCTATTGTTCCCGCAAAACCATCGCCGGAGGAAGTCTGAAAACGATTTGACTGGCCGGCAGGGCGGCCAGCAGAGCAGTCGCCAAAATCAATGGGGAAGCGACCAACAGAGGAATCCAGTCAACGATATACATGAACGTCCAGCCGAAAGACTGCCGGTTGATCACGAACACGAGAAGATAAGAGAGAAAGAATCCGCATAGGAGCCCCAATAGCGCTCCTGCGAAAACCATGATCAGGGCTTCCCAGAAGATCATCAACCGGATCTGACCTCTGGTTCCTCCGCACGCGAGAATCGTGTGGAACTGGCGTGTGCGGTCGAGGACGAGCACCGTCAGGGTGCTGGTGATCCCAAGCGTCGCCACGGCCAGCGCAATGAGAAGAAGAACGGTGGTAATGGCAAAGGTTTCGTCGAAGATCTTTAGGATCGTCTGTCGCAGGTCACGGCCCAGCGTAATCTCAACGCCGTATTGGTGTTGGTCCAAAACTCGAAGCACCTGAGACCGCAAGAGGTTCACGGCATCTTCCGTGCTCGATTCCCGGCCTGCCAGGTTAAAGCGCACGCCACTCCAGGCGGTGTCCCCGGAGAGTTCCTGAAATTGCTTCATCGAATAATAGACCACGCCGCCCTGAGTGCGATAATCACGGATGATGCCAAGAACCGGCAGGTCTAGACGAGTTTGACCGATTTGTGCCTCAAACCGTTTGCCTATTCCGATACCGGTCTGATTGGCGAAGACTTCAGATACTATAACCCCTTTGCCCTCCTCAAGTTGCGGCAGGACCAGCTGCGCGTCGCCTTCAACAAAGAGCATTTGCGCATGCTTCATGAAGCTATCAAAGTCAAGCACCTCAAACTGATAGGACGTCCTGCCATAGTGCAGAACCATCCGGCGATACGGAATGATGTCCATTGTTGTTTGCAGGCCCTTGAGGGCGGACACGACCTCTGGGGGCAACACGTCTCGATATTGATTCGCCGCTGCCATCTTCGGCCGCAGGTAGAGATCGCCGCTGATGCTCTGCGTGACCCAGGCTTCCACGGTCTTTCTGAAACTGTGGATCATGATAACGAGAGCCACAAATAGAGCCATGGCGGTGATCAAGGCGCCGACCGAAATGGCGATGCGCGTTCCCGCATCGCGAATGTAACGCCCGCCGAGATATGCGGGTTCCCCGGCAAGGGCTCGGAGCAGAGGAGGAACTAAAACACCGATGATCTGCAAGAGCCACGGGGCGATGAGAGAAAACCCTGCGAACAGTAAGAACGTTGCTGCATAACCTGCGAGCGGTACGCCGTTTGTTCCCGGGAGGCAGGACAACGGCCAGACGAGGCCAATCAGCAGCAAACCGCACAGCGCGAGATTTCTCGCCGGACGGGGATAGGCTGGTCCGGACTCGTGCGTTTGCAGCACCTCGCGAGGAGGCACTCTCATGGCTTCGTGGGCCGGCTGCCAGGCTGCAAGGAGCGACACGAAAAGGGTGGTCGAGAAAGAAAGGAGTATCTCCCATGGGTCGAGGAGCAATCGGTCCACTTGAACCCGAACAAAGAGATGCGAAATGGTGTTGCTCACATGAGCGAGCAGATGCTTCACCATAAAGGACCCGAGCGGAATGGCCAGGAGCCAACCGACGCAACCGAAGAAAGCCCCTTCCGACAGAAAGAGGAAGAAGATGAGCCGTGACGAAGCTCCAAGCGAGCGCAAAATGGCCAGTTCATGCCGGCGTGAGGTTGCGTGGAGTGAGATCAGGCTATAGACGAGAAACATGCCTACAAAAAGAGATACAAAACTCAGCACGGAAAGATTGAGCTGATAGGAACGCACCATCAACCTGCCGCTTTCCTTCAGTTCTGCGGGTGGTTCAAGGGTGACGCCCGCGGGGAGTAAAGCGCGTATTTGGTCGGCGGCATCTCGGGGAGCCGAGCGTTTGAGCATGAGGTCAATGCGGTCGACGAAACCATTCGTTCCGGTAAATTCCTGAAAAGTGGCAAGGTCAGTCAATGCTATCTCTCCACCTTCTACCAACGCAAGACCCTGCGGAGCCAGTTTGCCCAGCACTCGGAAGGATTTTTTCCCCTGGGGATGGACGAGGATTAAGCTCTGTCCTGTTTGTAGATGGAATTTGGCATAAAGTTTTTCACCCACGATCAGGGTAAAAGGTTCCCTGACGAGTTCGAGCCACTTGGATTGCCGATTGCCGATTTCGGATGTCTGATGAGGGGACTGTTGAGCAGAGTCAGAGGGTTCGGGTTGCCAGACCCGAAAGGAGCGGTCCAGGAGGGGATCAAGGCCGATGAGGAGGATGGGGCCTGCTGTTGCATTGTCGGTCTCAACGTAAATCGTCGATAGGGGGGATACCGCTTGAACAGCAGGGTGTCTGATCAATTTTGAAATGAGACTTTCCGGCGCCCTGCCGCCGGGACAGAGAACGGTCCAATCCGATTTTCCGGAAAGCGCATCAACGCTTCTGGTGAATGAATCCAAGGAGGCATCGACCGCCAGGCGAACACTGGTAAACACCGCGGCTCCAAGTCCGATCCCCACCAGTACGGCCATGGTGCGCCAGAAATGGTCACGCAGCTGACGGAAGCTGAACCAGGTCCAGATTCGGAAAAAGGGTGTTAGGCGGTGCATATCCAATCAGTGATTGAGCCGTCTCTCAAACGGATTATTGTGGTGGCGATGGGATCTGCAAGATCGCTGTGCGTGGCAATGATCACCGTCGTCCCAAGTTCGCGGTTTAGGTTTCCAAGCAGTTCCATCACGGTTTTGCCGTTCTGACTGTCAAGATTTCCAGTGGGTTCATCGGCAAGAATAATCGCCGGCTCATTGATCAACGCCCGGGCAATGGCTGTCCTCTGCATCTCACCTCCGGAAAGTTGCGCAGGCAGGTGATGGAGGCGTGGAGTCAGGTGAAGCCATGCAAGCAGTTCCATGGCCTTGGCCGCGACCTTTGGGCGCCGCCGGCCCGCCAGCAGGGAAGGGAGGGAGACATTTTCCAGTACGGTGAGGGTGGGCAGGAGATTAAAGGACTGAAATACCATTCCAACGACTTCTCGCCGGTATTGAGTAAGCTGCCCCGGTGTGGCTTTTCGCAGATCCTGATCGGCCACTATCAAATCCCCATGCGTTGGCTGGTCCAGACCCGCAAGCAGGGCCAGCAGCGTGCTCTTTCCGGAACCACTGTTGCCTTTCAAGACTACGAGTTCACGCTCAGATACGTTGAAGTCGATGCTGTTGATACCGACAACTTCACCGGTTCCCAGCCGGTAAATTTTGGTCAGCTTCCGGGCTTCGATCAGGGGCCGTTTTACGGTGTCCGGCATATCCCTTCCTTCTGTGCGTGTGAATGAAACATTCCGCCTTTCCATTCTTAGCGGGTGCAACCTCTAGAAGTTTTGTGATAAGGAAACGACGAAGGTTATCTTATGTGTGCGCAACGCTACAGTCAACCGGAGGTCGTATGGAACTGGAGATTTTAAAGCAGATGGATGAAAGGGAAATCCGCAACTATCTTGGGTTTTTGCTGTGGCACTATCGGGTTGCAGACGCATTCTGGTTCCTTTACACGGAAGAGCAATTCGACCGGGCGACTGCGGAAAGCATCAACCGGAGAGTTTGGGGAAAGGCCGCCCAAATGGCCGCAAGAGACCTGAAGAAGCGTTACGGCATAAAAGAAAAGGGACTGAAAGGCTTTGTCCAGGCTCAAAGGCTCTTTCCATGGGCGCTGCTTATTGGCTACCGGTTCGAGGAAAAGGAAGATGAAGTGATCATCACCGTACCCCGTTGCGCTACTCAGGAAGCGAGACTCAAGCACGGGCTGCCGGAATATGCGTGCAAAGAAATGCATCGGGATGAATTCACCACGTTTGCTCACGAAATTGACCCGGCCATCAGAGTGGAATGCGTGTATGCGCCGCCCGATCCCCATCCTGTAGATCAACACTGCAAATGGCGATTTACCGTGGGGAGTTAATAAAATGAAAGGGTGGAAAATGTCGATCAGGGTCCTATTGACCATTGTCTTGCTGTTCCTCGGTGTCGATTTCGGACATTCAGCCGGGCCGCCCCCTGAAG
>Ga0209048_10007039_pt1 | contig 10441 bp, 10 predicted proteins | sample FrelakmetCRP12CR_FD_187146 | JGI IMG/M metagenome (GOLD analysis project Ga0209048, IMG submission 187146) | Freshwater lake sediment microbial communities from the University of Notre Dame, USA, for methane emissions studies - CRP12 CR (SPAdes)... | ecosystem: Environmental > Aquatic >... | reverse complement strand
TGGGATGTGGGAATGGCAACCAGATAGCTCTGTACCGCCCAGCCGGCGCGGGTGGCATCATAGGATGCGGTCAGATACCACCAGGTGTAACCATCCGCCTGGACAGGGCCGTCAGTGATCAAAAAAACTTCGGCATCATTCCCTGAGAAAAGCACCTTTGCGGTCAATCCTGCTTCCTCCCGGATGTTCAGCCCCTCTGCACCCGTGTTGGTGATCTGAATATAAACTCCAATCGCAAACTGACCTGGTGCAGGCGTGGAAGATGGCAAAGGTGTCGGAGGAAACGGGGTCAGCGTGGGGGGCAGGGTGCGTGGTGTGGAGGTCGGGGCGGGGAGGATGGTCAAAACAGCGGAGGCGGGCGTCAGGTCTGGACCTGCAGCGGCAGGCCGTCTCACCAGGATATAGGCGAGGCTGGTGCACAACAGAACACTGGCGATGACCAGCACAGCGATCAGCACTTTTCCATTCAGGATATTTTTCATCACTATTCAGGCAAAAGGAAACAAGCCAACCCAGGGATATGGAAATGAAGCAAAAAGGACAGCAGATTCGGATAAATGGGACATCCGGTGGCTTTCATGCGGGGTCCGATTCTTGCCATGAATTATACCTTTTCACGGGACAGCAAATACCTGGCTTGCGGCGGAATTAGAACCTGCAAGGCACCCTGTAGCACCTCGAGGGAGGCCGTCTGTGTCCCCAGCATTGGCTCACCATCCATTTGGAGAGAGAAGGGCGTGGCAGATTCAATGGAGGCTTTGCTGAAAGAAATGCAGCGGGCCTGGTCCGAGGTCAGGTGACGCCCGGACTGCATGTCGAAGAAATGGCGGAAAGCATCCGCGAGGGTGGAACCGGAGAGCAACCATAAATCCATCAGGCCATCATCCAGGTAGGCTTCAGGAGAAATTTCTGCCATTCCGCCTATATAATGGCGGATATTGCTTGCCACGGCCAGCAGGTAGTGACCCTCAACATGCTTGTCATCCGCACTGACGCGCAAATTCATCCCATGCCACAGGGTTGCATTCCACACGGTGGTGGCAAAATATTCCGGGACGCTGAGGTATTTCTCCACACGCTTGCGCGGCTCCAATTTTTTAACCGTCAGAGCATCCAGGCCGATACCTGCCCACATCATGAAGGGCTGCCCATTGCAAAGCCCAACATCAATCGCACAGGGTGTTACATCTGCCAACAGACGGGCATTCTCGCGCAATAATCGCCAGCGTGGCCAGGTGAAAGCTTTCATGCCAACTTCCAGCGCCCATACATTGGCGGTTCCGGCGGGGAGTACGCCCAGGGCGGTGCCTGAACCGATCAGGCCGGAGGCTGCCTGACCGACGGTTCCGTCTCCACCGATTACGAAGACGGCGCGAAAATTCTCCCGGGCAGCCATGCGAGCCAGTTGCGTGGTATGTCGTCCATCGAGAGACTCTGCCACTTCCACACGCCAGCCGTGGTCGCTCAAGGAGCGGATCACTCCGCTGATAAAAGGACGCACCGAAATGCGTCCGGCAGCGGGGTTGTAGATAAGCAGTGTGTCAGCCATGCCATTATTATACTTTGGGTGAGGAGGAAAGAACCACAAAACAGGCGTGTTATAATCCCTCCAGGCAGCATATGGGAGAGCCAAAGTTACTGAATAATCGTTATCAACTGCTGGAACCGCTTGGCAAGGGGGGAATGGCCGTGGTTTACCTGGCCCGTGACTTGATGCTGGATCGACAGGTAGCGGTTAAAGTTCTGCGCGAGGATTACTCGCGTGACCCGGCTTTTCAAGAACGATTCCGCGAGGAAGCCAGAGCGGCTGCCAACCTGTCCCATCCCAATATTGTCACCATGCACGATTTCGGTTTGGATAACGGACAGCTATTCCTGGTCATGGAATACGTCCCGGGCACGGACCTGAAAACGCTGATCAAGAAACGCGGCCGGTTTAATCCCGAGGAGGCCTTGCCGTTGCTCATCCAGGCCTGCGCCGGAATAGGTTATGCCCACCGGGCCGGGCTGATCCACTGCGATGTGAAACCGCAGAACATGCTGGTGACGCCAGATATGCGGCTTAAAGTAGCCGACTTTGGCATTGCCCGTGCACTTTCAACCATTCATTCCGATAAACAGAGCGAGGTGGTCTGGGGATCTCCGCAGTATTTTGCCCCCGAACAAGCCTCCGGAGCAACCTTTGCACCGGCGGCGGATGTCTATTCGCTTGGGATCATTATGTACGAGATGTTGACCGGTTCGCTGCCCTTCCAGGCCGTCACGGACGATGACCTTGCCCGCCTGCACGTTGAAGAAAAGCCGCCCTTGTTGAGCGAGATGATCCCGGAAATTTCACCGGCATTGGAACAGATCCTTGCGAAGGTCCTTTCCAAGGAACCTTCTAAGCGATACCGGACTGCCGATCAACTGGGACGCGTCCTGATGAATTTTGGCAATGTCAGGTCTGCTCCGGCACTGACTCTTTCCACCGAAACGGCCCGCGTTGCCTTGACTGTTCCATCGACGAAAGCCGCACCTGTGCCCACCCCTGCTCCCGAGATTGACTGGGCCTCTGTCGGCCTTGGACTAATCGCCCTGGTGGCTGTGCTGGGACTGATCCCCTTCTGGATGTGGATTTACTTCGTGTATAATCCGCCCATTCGGTAATCCAGAATGAAAGCATATATCATTGCCCCTTCCGTCCTTTCGGCAGACTTTACCCGCCTGGGTGAACAGATTGCCGAATGCGAGGCTGCCGGCGCGGACTGGATCCATCTTGATGTGATGGATGGCCATTTCGTCCCGAACCTGACCATGGGGCCGGTGGTTGCCGAGGCGTGCCACCGGGCAACAAGCCTGCCGCTTGACGTACACTTGATGATCGAACACCCGGAGACGCTGCTGGAAGCCTTCGCGCAGGCAGGCGCCAGTTCATTGATCGTGCACGTGGAGACATGCCCGGATATCACTGGCACGTTGAAAAAAATAAAATCGCTCGGTTGCAAAGCCGGGGTGACGCTTAACCCGGCGACCCCTGAAAGCACCATCGAACCTGCATTGAGACTGGCTGACCAGGTGCTGGTATTGACCGTCCATCCTGGATATTCCGGGCAGGAGTTTATGCCGGAGATTTTATCCAAGGTAGCCAATATCCGCAGCAGGCTGGATGAGATCCACTCACCAGCCTGGCTGGAGGTGGACGGGGGCATTTCCGCGGCGACCATTTCCCTTGCCCGGGAAGCAGGTGCAGACGCGTTCGTAGCGGCTAATGCAATTTTCCACCATCCGGATGGCATCGCCTCAGGCATCCGGTCGTTGCGAGAACTCTTGCAATAAAAATGCCTCACTCCTGAAACGGGGTGAGGAAAACAAAAATCACGGCTTGCGCCGTGATCTTGTCTGCAGATTAATAACTGATTACGCCGTCTTGACCAGCGTGCGGATACACTTGGCACACAGCGTCTTCTTCACTTTACGACCGTTCTCAACAACCGTCACCTTTTGCAAGTTGGGATGGAAGGGACGGTTGGTGACACGATGAGAGAAGGAGACGTTATGACCGAAGGTAGTGGCCTTACCACAGTGAGCGCATTTCGCCATTTATTAACTTCCTTTCCTGCCAAATAAACCCTGTGCCTGTCTTTTGAGAGCGGCGTATTTTACCACGAAACGTATCCTTGTACAAGTCAAGTGTTATTATTCAGTAAAGAGGACAAAACTATGGGAAAAGAAACTACCACTTTGGGAACCATTCATATCTCGCCGAATGCACTGGCGACAATTGCCTATCATGCCACGCTGACGTCCTACGGTGTGGTTGACCTGGCACCCAAGAACCTGGCAGAGGGTATCTCAGCTACCCTGACCAGGGAACCGGCGCACGGGGTTGCAGTCCATTATAACGGCGAAGAAATAGATATTGATGTTCACATCATTATTGAATATGGGACGCGTATCACATCGGTGGCTACCAGCGTAGCCAACGCAGTGCGCTATCAGGTGGAAAAAGCGTTGGGAATGCCTATTCACGATGTTAATGTACATGTTCAGGGCTTGCACGTGAGCGATTCTGAATAAAGTGAGGAGAATTTAGAAGTATGAATCCGGATGTTCAAGCTCGGCTGGAACGTTTAAAACTCACGCCGATTGACGGGCAAGCTCTTAAGAAATTGGTAGAAGCAAGCCTGACCTGGCTGCGGGCCAACCAGCAAATGGTTAATGCCCTTAACGTATTTCCGGTCCCAGATGGCGACACCGGCACGAACATGGTCCTGACCATGCAGTCAGCTTATAACGAAATTGCCCACCTTGGTCATCGCGGGATCGGACAGATGGCTGCGGCGATCTCCCAGGGAGCACTGATGGGAGCGCGCGGCAATTCAGGCGTCATCCTCTCCCAATTGTGGCGCGGTTTTGCGCGTGCGCTGCATGACCAGGAGATCCTGGATGGTCCTGCGCTGGTGCATGCATTTGCCGATGCGCGTGATACAGCCTATAAGGGTGTCGTCCGCCCGGTGGAAGGGACCATTCTGACCGTTGCCAAAGATGCGGCGGCGGCTGCCGCTCAGGCCATCCTAACGACGGACGATCCATGCGAGATCCTGGCTCGCGTTGTCTTAGAGGCAGATGCCTCGGTTCAGCGTACCCCGGATCTGCTCCCGGTACTCAAGCAAGCCGGTGTTGTCGATTCAGGCGGCAAGGGCCTGTATTTCATCCTGGAAGGAATGCTGCGCTTTGTGCACGGTGAGCCATTGGACACACCCACGGCAACCGTCCAGCCGCTCTCAGCGATGAATCTGGAGAACACGATGGATTCGATTGAGCCAGGACAGGATTACGAAGTAGTGGTGGATTTTGTTCCCAAAGAATCCCTAGATTTGCAGAAGTTTTACAGTGAATTGGAAAAAATCGGTACTTCCATCCAGGTGGGGGAAGGTGAGGGGATGTATCGAATGCACATCCATGTCCCGACCGAGAAACGTTACGAACCGATTGATTTTGTGATGAGACTGGGCACCATCACCAAGATTGCCATGGAAAACCTGCTAGCCCAGATGGAAGGGATTAACCATAAAGCCTCCGGGACACGTATAGAACTGGCGAAAATTGAACCGGGTCAGATTGCAGTAGTGGCGGTCTCACCGGGGGCAGGCATCTCGCGCGTCTTTGCCAGCCTGGGTGTGGCTGCCATCGCCGAGGGCGGGCAGACAATGAACCCCTCCACGAAAGATATTCTGGATGCCTTTGAAAACCTGCCGACCGAAAAGATAATCATCCTGCCCAATAACAAGAATATCATCCTGGCAGCGCAGCAAGCCAAGGATGTGACAGTCAAGAAGGTTTATGTTGTTCCCAGCCGCAGCATTCCCGAGGGATTGGCGGCAATGATGCAACTGAACCCCGAGGGCGAAATCGAAGCAGTGGCTGCCAAGATGACCAAAGCCATCGAAGAGGTGACAACTATCGAGGTCACGACTGCCACACGCACGGTCGAGATAGACGGCGTTTCGGTGGAGCAGGGACAGGTGATTGCCTTGGTGAATGGCAAGCTGGCCATTTCAGTGGCTACGGTGGAAGAAGCCTGCCTGGGGGCATTGAAACATGCCAATGCTAACGATCATGAGCTTATCACCCTCTTTTATGGAGAGGGTTTACCCACAGCGGAGACCAACCGCATCGTGGATGTAATTCGGGCAGCGTATCCGGCACAGGAAATCGAATTGCAGGACGGCGGACAGCCTCACTATCAATTCATTATCTCCATCGAGTAGCTGCTATTGCCGGAGGCCTGGCCTCCGGCAATCACTTATGTCAAACATTTGCATCCTCACCGATAGCACAGCGCAATTTACACATCCGAATTTTCCGGGGCATGAACGGGTGTATGTTATCCCATTCGAATTTCAGAACAGGACCCAGCCGGGGGATGAACCTCGGCCAGGGAGTGGCCTGATCAAACGATTGATCCCACCTTCAACGCAAGAGTTCGTTCGATTTTTCACCCAATTAAGTCGCGAGTATGATACGATTTTCGTGCTCACGATTTCCTCCCTGCTCTATCCTGCGACCAGGGTGGCACTTTCCGCTTCGGTGCAATACAGCAATCATGCCACAATTAATGTTATCGATTCACAGACGACCGGTATCGGGCTGGGCCTGCTCGTCCAGGCCGCGGCCGCGGCCGCCGCGGCGGGCTCTCTGCCGAGAGAAATTGAACAGCAAATGCGGGCATCCATCCCACGTGTCTACATGCTATTTTGCATCCCGGAGTTGAGGTATCTGGCCCATTCCGGTTATATGGACTATTCCCAGGCGTTGGTAGGAGAGATGATGGGCATGCTGCCCATCTTTTCCATTGAGGAAGGCCGCCTGACGCCGATGGAAAAGGTACGCACGCGCAGGCATTTATTCGAATCTTTTCTGGAATTTATTGACGAATTCGACGCTCCCGCCCATATCGCCCTGATGCGTGGTGCAGGGCTCAACCCCACCCGCTCCAGGCCCGTGAGGCAATACGTTCAGGAATCCTTCCCGGATACGCCCTTCAGCGAACATGCCATTGCTCCGCATTTGGCAGCTTTATTCGGTCCGCAAACCACCGCGTTGGTCATCATGGATAAGCTGGATTAGAGGCATTAATGAAGATTGGTTTTGTCACCGACAGTACTGCCGATATTCCGGCCGACCTGGCTGGTCAGCACAATATCGAAATTGTCCCGGCTTTGGTAAATATCGGCGGGAAAAGTTATACCGACGGAATCGAGATCGGTCGTGAAGAGTTTTATGCCCGCCTGCCGAACCTGAACCCGCCACCGACGACTGCCTCTCCTTCGGTCGGTACATTCCAGGAACGCTATGAAAAACTATTCAGAGCTGGGGCAGATTTTGTGATTTCCATCCATCCACCGAACGAGTTAAGCGGCATTTACAATGCCGCCCGCCTGGCAGCGGAGGCATTTGGGCAGCGTGTTAAAGTACTGGATAGCGGTCAGTTGAGCCTTGGGCTGGGGTTTCAGGTCCTCCTGGCGGCGGAGGCTGCAGCCCAGGGTGCCATATTGGATGAAGTGACAGCGCTGATTGACAGTGTCCGTCAGCGGGTACGGGTGGCGGCTTTGCTGGATACCATTGAGTACATCCATCGCAGCGGACGTGTTTCCTGGGCGGTTGCCAAGATTGGCGGCATCCTCCGTCTCCAGCCGTTAATTGAGCTGCGTTTCGGCATTATCCATCGGCTGGGACAGGCGCGCACACGTCTGCAGGGCATTGAGCATCTGGTAAATGCACTCAATTCCTGGGGAGCACTGGAACGGTTGGCTGTGTTGCACACCAATGCCGAATTTGCTGCCCGGCAATTGCTCGAAGAAGTAAAATCGAAGGTGTCAACTCAGCCATTGCTGGTCAACGTCACCACTGTCATCGGGACACACGTCGGGCCGAACGGGCTGGGCTTCGCAGCGGTTCCGGTCCAATCCCAGGGACTCTCGCGGCAACATTCCACATAAAGTTTAAAAAGCGACGCTCGATCGAGCGCCGCTTCCCCTTGGTATAACTCAATAAAAAGGTTAACCCATATAATACGTCATCCTTTGCAACCCAATGGATGGGTCAAGGTATTGCACACGAATACCTTCCGGAACACTCAAATTGATGGGAGCGTAATTCAAGATGGCTTTTACCCCCGCTTTCACCAGCAGGTTGGTCACTTCCTGCGCTGCCGAAGCCGGGACGCATAACATCGCCAACTTGATCCCTGTTTCCTGGATGGCAGTCACAAGTTCTTTCATGTCGCGCACGACAAATTGTCCCACCTGTCCGCCAATCTTGGCGGGGTCGTTATCGAAGACCATCACCACGCGAAAACCGCGGTCACTAAATCCCTGATAACGGGACAGAGCGTGACCCATATCACCCATACCGACCACCGCCACATCCCAGACGCGCTCCACCTTTAAGATTCCGCGCAGTTGATCAATCAAGAAAGCAATATCGTAGCCGGTGCCCTGTTTGCCAAATTCACCGAATTGCGAAAGATCCTTGCGGATCTGGGCGGCAGAAATACCTACCGCTTCGCCCAGTTCCTGCGAAGAAGTGGTTTGTTTCCCCACGGCTTGCATCAGCCGCAGGGCGCGCAGGTAAATCGGCAATCGACTGATGATGATATCGGGGATATCCTGATTATTCATATGGTACCTCGGTTTGAATGTTCTGGACAAACTTTACCATAAAATAGGGGTTTGTGCAATTCATCATTTTACGTTGATTTGAACGCTGAAATTCCCGCTGCCCTGCAGGTTAACGACCGACAGCGGGAAGGGTAAATAGTGCCCGCCTGGATAGGCGCGGTCAGGGTCTTCGGGTAGAGACAGGAATGGGAACGAGTCCGTGAAACTATTTGCCGAGAGGGATGCCCCGGAATGTACCTCAACCTGGATCCCGTTGGACAATCCCCAGGTCCAGGCACCGGAGACCAGGCTGCCGGAATAATTGGTCGGGCCAAAATAGAACGACTGTGGATCCACCGCCAGCGGGATGCGGGTGCTGATCGGACTGGAGACCTGGTATGTGATTTCGATGCCGTCCTCCAGCAGCTGGTAGGTCTTGAGGCGGCTGCCATCCGGGTCAGTGAAGGTGATGGCTTCAGGCTTTATTTCCGGCGTGTAGAACATCCAGGTTTGGGTATCATCGCTGAAAGCCCCAGGGATGACGCTTGGGTCGGCGGCTTGACCGAGTTTCAGATGCCACCCGGACGGGTCGCTCAACCCGACAGTGAACTGGCTGGAAGGTCCAACCAGTTGGTGAGGCCCAGCCTTGTCTAAATAAAATAGGTTTGTCATGCGCGCGCCGACGGGGTCAAGGATGGCATAAAAATTATGGTTCGATAAGACACATTCAGGCTGGCCGTCGCTGTTCAGGTCATGATCGCATTCAGCCTGTATGGAAGGATGCTCAGCCCAGTGCGCGGCTGTCAGCAATTCTCCCACCTGACCAAGATAGTTGGTACGCAGAGCCAGGAGTTTTGCGTCACTGGTCGGGGCAGTCAGCAAGAAATAAGACTGCCAGGCACTATCGGTGATAAAGTTGTGAGGGGCGAGGCGCAAGTCAGCGAGTGACTGAGATGGCTCGGATGTCGTCGCTGGAAGAAAACTGTAATGAGACCCTATAGGAAACGTCATCAAATCATTGCCAGTCAATGGTTGTATCCACGGATGGGCGGCGATCCAGGCAAAGGTGGGACCTGCCATATCTTCATTTCCCCAGGTGGAGTGGGGCAGGTCTCCTCCAAGTACCACCAAATTAGACCGGTCGCCCGAAAATGCAGCCGCGACCAGAGCCCTGCGTACTTCGAGCGAAGGCCCGTCCTGGGTAGCCTGGATTGCATCCGCGGCGGGGAGAGGAATTAGGCGTGTCCTGCCGGAACGAGCCAGCTGGGAGCTGTTGTCAAGCGGAAGGAATTGGGCCAGATAATCCGATTGGAGATTCGAACCTGCACTATAGGCAAATTGGCTGGTAGGCAGGCCAAACCCGGTTGCGGCGCGGCGGCTGAAAGCCAGGGAAATGTTGGCCGGTTCGCCATAAGCCACATCCGGGAGGATCAGCAGACTATGACTGGTCAGATTTTGGATTTGCGGCGTGAGGCCCATGTAGTCCAGCGCGGCCAGGCTGGCGGGAGTCTTCAAATCCAGTAATGCCACCGGGATGCCATACTGCCCGGCGTTATCGAGAATATGTTTCAGGCCGTGACGCTCTCCGCGCGGACCGGAGTGCGCCCCGTCCCAGCGCCGCAGTGCCTGGGCGGGAGTAGCCTCCGGGAAAACGTCCCAAAAGACAAGTGCCAGGGGGGCACGCTGTGTGGGTGGGAGCGCATCTGAACGAACGGGAGTAGTTTCATCTGCCGGAGTTGAATCTCCTGGAATGTAGGAAACAACTTGCAGGGTGAAAGGCTGGGGAATATAGAGTCGATTGAAGCGCACCGTGACGGTATCCAGCCACGGGTTCCGGAGGAAGCGGGAGATGAGGTTGGAGTTTGCCGGTGTTACTCTTGGCCAACCATTGGCAGGGATGTCAACCGTCAGATCCAAGGGATTCCCGCCGGGGAGGGTTTTAAGCAGGAGTTTAAGGTGATAATCCGGGATGAGCGGCAGGTCGAGCAGGTCCACCCGGATTTCGAGGTCAGAACCGATATTGCGGGTGTAGACAGCCAGGATGTCAGTCGATGGGGTTGAAGCATCATCCAGCGGGTCGAGCATGCGCAGGTCGGAATAGGTCCATTCCCGATAATAAGGAACCGGCACGCAGGAAACGATCGGCAGGAGACAAATAACAAAAAGGAGGAGAAACAGGGTTGGACGGGAAGTGCTCTTCATAGGCTAGGGGTTGTTCTGCACGGTTAGCATGTAATCCACCAGCCGCAAGCCATCTCCCGCGACAGGAGCCAGACGCAGCAGGTAAATCTGACCGG
>Ga0209048_10007038_pt1 | contig 10442 bp, 6 predicted proteins | sample FrelakmetCRP12CR_FD_187146 | JGI IMG/M metagenome (GOLD analysis project Ga0209048, IMG submission 187146) | Freshwater lake sediment microbial communities from the University of Notre Dame, USA, for methane emissions studies - CRP12 CR (SPAdes)... | ecosystem: Environmental > Aquatic >... | reverse complement strand
AAGTCCTATAAACAAGTAATCGAAAAAGCCCAGGAGTGTCAAATCAAATAGGTTACGTAAAGGTGGGATGGCTAACAATAAAGCATAAGCGACGAACATGGCGAGAGCTAAGAATATAAAGCGTTTATCTCCACGCAATTCATGGCCTCCAACCCAGAATTTTGATGGTGGCTCAATGAAAAGAAGCAGAATAATGCCACAGAGCACTGTAAATGTTGTCAAAGAGGTTTGAGCTGCCACTCTCGCTGGAACAACAGATGCTGCCAGAGCTGCTGCTTCACTGATTTGTTGCTTATTTCCCTCCATAAAGATGATCAATCTCAATCCCAAAGTCACGTAATATTCACCTAGATACACAAAGAGTGCTATACCACTTACCGTAATAGCAGCAGGCAATACAAATTGCCATAGCGAACGACCCAGGCCTTGCTCTACCCTAGATTGCGGATATGCCCAGATAGCCATAACAAGCGTTGGAACACCAACCGTCAGGAGGGCGAGGATCGATACTTGCTTTGGCTCGAGGGGAAATTCTCCGATCATTAGAATCTCAATGATTAAAATGGCTATATACAGCACGCGTGCTAAGAATAAGCTCAGGATGTCTTGCATGCCGTGACGAATGCGTTGTCCTTCACGAAAAGCATGGGGCAGCGAAGCAAAAGAGTCGTTCAATAAAACGATATCGGCCACGTTGCGAGTAGCCTGGCTACCACTTTGCATGGCAATACCCAGATTCGCTTTCTTAAGTGAAAGAACATCATTGACCCCATCTCCAATCATGGCTACATAATTGCCATGATCTCTCAAGGTCTGGACGAGTTGTTCCTTTTGTTGTGGTGTAATGCGTCCAAAGATCGTAGTATCTGCGGCTGCTTGTAAAAATTGAGCTGCATCCATTTTTGCAAGATCGAGACCCGAGATGGTGGTGATATCGTCACTCAATCCTACTTGCTTACCAAGTGCTGCCACCGTCTCTGGGTTGTCACCTGAGATGATTTTGAAACGTATGCCAGCTTCGGTAAAACGTGTTAAGGTCTCTTGTGCATCTGAGCGTAGTTGATCTCGCAGGATCACCAGGCCAAAGGGAATGAGATCCGAAGGTAGTGTTGGCTGATCATTGCTATCGCGTAGTGGCACTAATTCAGGTGTTGCAGCAAATAATAAAACACGCAATCCTTTTTCGGATGCGTCTTTCACCAACGTTTGGAGTCGTTCATGGTCCAGGTCAGGCAGGGACGATTCCAGCATCTCTACAGCGCCGAGGATATAGACTCCGTGCATGGCACCATCGTCAAGAGCTAAGCCACTCCATTTATAGACTGAAGAGAAAGGAATTTCCTCTTGAACGTGACGTTGTTGTCCTGGACATGCGATTCCAATCGCTTTACTGGTGGCGTTACCAATCGTACTGCTTGCAATAAAATCACCGAGTCGTTGTCGAATTTCTGATGTATCTTCTCCATTGAGGGGATGCACAGACGTGAGTTCCAACGTATTTGTGGTTAATGTCCCAGTTTTATCCATGCAAAGGACGTTCACATTGCTCAATGACTCAATCGCGTTCGATTGTTGGATAAGCGCTCCTTTCCTGACAATACGTACTGCTCCAAGTGTATAGGAGACAGTGATTGCCAGCAGGAGGCCGATAGGTACAATCCCGACTATCACAACCGATCGTTGGATAAATTCAACAAATGGAATCTTATTGGTTAAGGTGCTTAAGATCATGAGTAGTTCCAGGAAGATCGCGGCAAGCACGATAACACGAATCGTCAGGAAGATTTCACGCTGAAGTGGCGTATAGATGCGCCGGAAGGCACGTGCACCTGCAGTAAGCCCATATGCGAAGCTACGTGTGCCAACCTTTTCAGCCTGGTAGAAAGCACGCCCGCTCACGCAAAAGCTACCTGAATAGACGAGATCACCACTTCTCTTTTCAACCAGATCTGACTCACCGGTCAGCAAAGACTCGTCAACATCCAGGCGATCAGTAGAGAGGATAGGCCCATCAACCACAATTTGATCGCCTGGGCCAACCACAAGTACATCTCCCACAACGATATCACCAGGATCAATAGACTGTTCTTGGCCCGCGCGAATGACGGTAGTTTTTGGCCTTGTGAGCAATGAAATCTGATCGAGAGTGCGTTTTGCTCTCACCTCCTGTATGACGCTTACGGTAACATTCAGCACGACAACTCCTACTGAAATCAGTGCATCGCTCACTTTCCCGACCAAGATCAATGTAATGCCAAGTGCGTAGAGAAGCGTATTCAGCGGGTTAAAAATGTTCTCGCGCACAATCTGAGCATAGGAACGACTAGTCTTGATGGGCATTTCGTTGCCTAGACCCTGTGCGCGGCGCACAGATGCCTCTTTTTCGGTAAGACCTGAAAGAGGTAATTCTGAAGAATGTGCGAACTGTTGAGCCTGCATGTTGACTTTCTAGATTCTCCTACACCAGATTACTATGAAAGTTAGCCGAGTGTAGATGGCTGAGTTGTCTGGAGATAGGCTACAAGTGTAGCATGATCGCGTTCTGCCTGATCAGCATAGAGTTCAGCAAACGTAGCAATCGCCTGATCGAACACGTCTTTTTGACCCAGGTAACCGCTAATCATGGCGGGATCACCAGAACGGGCATGCGCGCGCGCGAGCGCCCACCCGCAGAATTTCGCATACTCGTTGAACCCTCCTTCGCTGAGCGTTGAGATGTCCACCGATAACTTCATATCTCGCAGTTGACGAATGTAAAAGTCGATAGGACCAAGGCGTGTCCAGCCCAAAAAAATACCGCTGGAAGCCTGCATCAGACGTTGACCCATGACGACTCGTTCACCATGATTTGAGAACGCACTCCGACCGACATAGGGTTCGTAGACTGATGCTCGCGCTTCCTTGATCTGCAAGAATAGTGGATCATTGGCGTCATTTCCTAGCAGTAACGCGACATAACACCGCGTTCCGACACTTCCGACCCCGACCACTTTGTGGACCACATCCACATAGTTATATTTGCTTAACAGCACATGCCGGTCCTCACGCAAGGTGGTGCGATATTCTTCTACTAATGCACTCAGCATACGGGTCAGTTCATCGTCTTTGAGACGTGTTAACAGGGGGGGATCAGGCTTGATCGAGATTTGCCCCTTCACTTCTTGCGTCAGCTTAGGTAACAGCTCCACATGCGTACGCCGAACTGCCCTGGCACGCTGTTTATCAACCCACCAACGAAACGCTTCGTTCACTGCCTCGAGCGAACTTGCATAATCAATTCGAGAGTACCACACTTCAAGATGGCGCATGTCACCATATTCCCACATGCGTTGACGATACGTTGCCATGCAACTCAGGACAGCTTGCCTGTTTAGATCGCGAGAGAAGCCGTTATTTCTTCCCGCAATCACAATGCTGGCAGCCAGGCGTTTAACATCCCATTCCCATGGACCTGGCAGCGTCTCGTCAAAATCATTGAGATCGAAGACCTGGTTCCGCTCTGGTGTGGCAAAGATGCCGAAGTTGTTGAGGTGCGCATCGCCACACATCTGTACGCGTATCCCCGAGACCGGTGTTGCTGCCAGGTCAGCCGCCATCACGACCGCCGTTCCACGAAGAAATGTAAATGGTGAGGCTGACATGCGTTCAAAGCGCAAAGGCACAAGAAAGTCGAGTCTGGTACGATTCTGTTCCTCCAGGAGGCTAATCGGGTCGGGACGATCGGTAGCAGTTGACCACTTCGCGTGGCTGCGACGAGGTACCTTTTTGCGAAGAGCCTTCCCGGCATCACGTCGGTATTCCACAGAGCCTAACTGATGGCTATGTTGATCTACTGGTAATGGTTCGTTCGCGATACTCAAAATGTGCCTCCTCTAGCCTTGAAGATGAATGAGTAATACTATCTCTTCAATTATATGCATGAGAAGCACATAAGACAAGCACAAAATATGCTTAAGAAGCAAGATAGACTGGCCCCCTAAGAACTCAGGCATTCGAAAAGTAGCATACCACCAACTCATTCATCAAAAACTTTTGAAGAATCTCATCGAATTGTGCTGCTATACACACTCTTTCAGTAATCTTTAAAAAACCCTGGAACCTCATGCCCTAGAATTACAAAACGTCTTACTTGTAAAATAACTATCAAAGAGGTCAATGAACATTGACAATAACTCTATTAGTTGTGTACACTCCACCTGCCTTATCCTTTTAAAAGGCCTCCAAAGGCCCATTAAGTCCTCTGCTCAAAACTAAAACATGTCTGATTTGTAAAATTATTTGCGTTAATACAACAACCATTGACAACAACACTTTTGACCTTATGAAGACGAATCCTGCTCTTGACCAGAATTCGGTATGGGCTTTGCTCAAAAGTGTGGATGCGCCTGATAGCAATACTGTAATATTCACGCTGATACACCCACAAAGCACCGCACTTTTCCGTCTCGGTGACCAGGTGTACATCGTGCCACAGCATATCTGGGCAAGTATCTCGGGTGATCCGGCGAAGTTTACGAATGACAAGAATCCTGTTGGCACTGGTCCCTATAAACTCGCCAGTTATAGTACCGATCTGATTACCTATCAGAGAAACGACGCTTACTGGGGCACAAAGCCACAAGTTCAAACCATACAGGTACCTTCGATCAAAGACAATACGACAGCTATTACCGATATGATCCAGGGCAAGCTCGACTGGATGGGTACAGGTTGGAATCCCGACTACAATACCCTCTATACGGCGAAGGATCCGCAGCACAATAAAACGTGGTTTGCTGCGAGTAACACGGTAATGCTGTATCTGAACCTGCAAAAGGCTCCATTCAATAATCTGAATGTTCGTAAAGCAATCAACGCGGCGATTAACCGTAGTCAATTGCCTCAAGGTGTGGCTCAATATGCCGGGGTTGCAAATCCCACCGGTGTTATCGTACCTACACTAAATAACTGGATCTCGCCGCAGTATCAAAGCATGTCTTTCGCCGTCAGCACCAGCCAGGTCGATAGCTACATGCAGCAAGCTGGCTTCAAGAAAGGCAGTGATGGCTTTTATCAGAATGCAAGTGGCAAAGAATTAACGATGTCAGTGGACGTTGTCAATGGTTGGAGCGACTGGGATCAGGACGTCCAGTTTATCGTGAATGACCTGAATGCTGCTGGTATCAAAGCGACGGTCAATTCAGAGAGTGGTTTCACACCATATTATACTGCCATCACGAGTGGCAGTTATGACGCTGCAATTAGTTGGACGAATAGCGGGCCTACACCGTACTTTCCCTATCAGGCGTTGTTGAGCAGTGCGAATTCGGCTCCAGCAGGGAAGTCGGTCGTCGGAACAAACTTCGAGCGTTGGGATACTACAACCAGTAATGGGTATTCTACCCAGACTGATAAACTCATTGCGCAATATGAGGCTTCCAGTGACACCAATGCTCAGAAACAAGCTATCGCCAGCATAGAGGACATCATGGTGAGTCAGTTGCCAGTTCTTCCATTGACTGTCAACGTCTATTGGGATGAGTACACGACAAAGAATTGGACGGGTTGGCCTGACGCGAACAATGCGTATGATTCTGGTGCTCCTTACAATATGCCTGATGCAGCCAACGTCATACTCCATCTGGCGCCTGCATCCTAGTCTTAGTACGTTCTTCTCGAAACATATTCCTGCATCTCCCGCATTGCCGGGAGGTGCAGGAATATAGAGAACCCCAAGTACAAGGAGATATAGAATGCGCTATCTCTTCAGACGTGCGGGCTTCTACCTGATAGCGTTGTGGGCTGCTGTGTCCTTTAATTTCATCATCCCACGCTTGATGCCTGGTGATCCGGCTGAAGCATACATAGCAAAGCTCCAGACACAGCAGGTGACTCGTGCTCAAATCGATGCTATTCGTGCGGAATTCGGTGTGAACCCAAACGTGCCTATCTGGAGGCAATATCTCGATTATCTAAATGGCATACTGCATGGTAATCTGGGTATCTCAACCTCGCAATTTCCCACACCGGTTGGAGATATACTTAAACAAAGCCTTCCCTGGACCATCGGCCTGGTCGGGGTTGCTCTTGTCATGAGCTTTTTCATCGGTACGCTAATCGGTATATTGATCGCCTGGAAGCGTGGCTCCTGGTACGATACGGCTGTACCCCCACTGTTGACGTTTCTCTCTGCCATCCCCTATTTCTGGATGGCTCTGGGGTTGGTTTATATATTTGGCGTTATCTTGAACTGGTTCCCAACCGATAGTGGTTATGATGTATTCAATGTGAGTCCTGGCTGGAATATGGATTTCATTGGCAGCGTTGCTCAACATGCCATTCTGCCAGTCGCCACTCTAATCATCGGTTCGCTGGCTGGTTGGGTACTGATTATGCGTAATATGATGGTCACGACCCTTTCAGAGGATTATGTAACAATGGCAGAAGCAAAAGGTCTCTCTGAAAGACGTGTGATGTTTCACTATGCTGCACGTAATGCGATTTTACCAAGTATTACCAGCTTCTCTATCGCATTGGGCCTGATAGTCAGTGGTGCCTTACTCACTGAGATAGTCTTTAATTATCCTGGTATCGGTTATTCATTATATAGGGGTGTTCAAAGCGACGATTATGCTCTGGTTGAGGGATGTTTTCTGGTTATCGCTCTGGCGGTGATCTTCGCGAATTTCCTGTTTGAGCTGATTTATGTGTTTCTTGATCCGCGCGTGCGACATGGGAACAAATAGCCTGATAAATAGCCTTACAACGGCACTTTCGTGTCTAACTACGTTCAGCAAGACTGCAAAGAGGTATTCGGCATGAAAAAACTGCGAGGAAAAAAACTATGCAAGTAACAAATGCAACTAATCAGAATACCGCTTCCATCACTTTTCTGGGGAGTACGAAAGGCCGTGTAAGGAGTATCTTACGCGCCATACTATCAAATCCCAAAATCGCCTTTGGAGTGGGAGTTGTCATTTTTTTTGTTCTGATGGCGATAGCGGCGCCGCTTCTAACTCCCTATGACCCCAATGCAAGTATAGTAAAAGGCTCACTTCCCCCATCCTGGGCACATATCTTTGGCACAACAGGTCTGGGTCAGGATATGTTTGCTCAGATAGTGTACGGAGCGCGCGTCACTTTATTAGTTGCCTTCGTCGCTGCAATCGGCTCTACGATCTTGCAAATTGTCATGGGTTTAAGCTCTGCCTACTATGGAGGTATGGTAGATGAAGTGCTCTCCCTGATCATTAATGTTTTCCTGGTCTTACCAGGCCTGCCTCTTACCATTGTACTCGCCTCTTTAGCAAGTGCCAGCGGCGCTAATAGAAATGAATTTGTAATCGCACTTGTTCTTCTCTTCACATCCTGGAGCTACGGAGCGCGTGTGTTACGTGGGCAAACACTCTCGTTGAAAGAGCGCGAGTTCGTAGCTGCCGCGCGTGCGACAGGTGAAAGTTCATTACGTATTATCTCATCTGAAATATTACCCAATGAAGTTTCACTCATTGCTTCTACTTTTGTCGGTACGTTTGTATATGCTGTGGGCGCCGAAGTTGCTCTGGAGTTTCTCGGCCTCGGGGATACTTCACGACCTAGTTGGGGAGTAATATTATATTGGGCGCAGAATAACGCAGCACTTATTGTTGGAAAGTGGTGGCAATTTGTTCCTGCCGGGTTATGCATCGCTTTACTATGTGCAGGCTTAACATTTATTAATTTTGGTATGGACGAATTATCGAATCCTCGCTTGCGGGTTGAGCGCCCGCCGCGCAGGCGTTTGTTTTCAAGAAAGAGTAAGGGGGTAGCTTCAAGATGACACCCATTGTTGCAGAACCCTATACGACTGCCTCCATACAAGAGCAAGATGTGTTGCTTGAGGTCAAAAATCTCAACGTGTATTATCAAACGGGAAATGTGCCTGTTCATGCCGTCAACGATGTGAGCTTTAAGCTGCATCGTGGACAAATTCTGGGACTTGCAGGAGAAAGCGGCAGTGGAAAATCAACACTCGCCTACGCCATTACTCGACTGCTGCATCCCCCGGCTTTAGTGAGTAGTGGAGAAATCTTGTATTATCCGCAGCATGAGCGAACCCTTGAATCGCAGAACCTGGAAATACAGCAAATTCACCTGTCTGAGGCACAGCTAAAGAGTGAAAGAAAAGAGGACGAAAAACAATTAGCTATCAATGTGCTCGAATTGTCTTCTTCTCAATTGCGAGCCTTTCGCTGGCAGGAACTTGCTATTGTCTTTCAGAGTGCCATGAATGCTCTCAATCCCGTATTACGTCTCGAGAACCAGATCACTGATGTTTTGAAAGCTCATGCTCCATTTATGGGACCTGATTCACGACGTGAACGAGCGCTTGAATTACTACGCCTGGTGGGCATACCATCTGATCGCCTGCGAAGTTATCCACATGAGTTAAGTGGCGGCATGCGGCAGCGAGCCATTATTGCTATAGCGCTCGCGCTCAATCCAGATATCATCATCATGGATGAACCAACCACAGCCCTTGATGTAGTGGTACAACGTGATATCCTTGTGGAACTGATGACCCTGCGCGAACAGCTCGGTTTTGCTGTGATCTTCATTACACACGATCTCTCGCTACTTCTGGAAATTGCTGACCAGGTAGTGATTATGTATGCTGGTCGTATTGTCGAGACATCCTCGTGGCAAGAACTCTATCGCCATCCGCGTCACCCATATACCTATGGGCTACTAAATTCGTTTCCCTCTTTGCATGGACCAAGGAAAAAGATGACTGGTATACCTGGTTCTCCCCCTGATTTGCGTCACGTTCCAATGGGTTGTGCGTTCCACCTTCGTTGCCAATTTGCGTTTGAAGCATGCCGAAAGCATGTACCATTTCTGAATACTCCAGGAGTCGTCGGTGTGCATATTGGTAATCAACGTTTGGAGACAGATAGTATACTGGCAGATGGGGTGCATACGAAGCGTTCACAACAAAGCCTTGTGGCATGCCATCTCTATAACACCGAAATGTTAGGTGAGCATATGGAAAATGCACTTCAAATCAAAGCTCCAGAGCAGCGCGTAAACCATATGAACGGGATGGGAAATGTTGAATTCGTGGAGACGGGAGAGGGGCAGATTCATGAATAGTAATAATCCTGAAATAGGGCAGGAAGTAATCGCACATGCAGCAGTAACAGATGAACCGAATGAAACAGTTGCCAATGGTTCGCAGACTCCAGCATCTTTCGGAGAAGAGAAGCCTACCAGTTATCCAATCCTAGAAGCTGTACATCTGAAAAAAGACTTTCCACTGCGCGCTATAAAATTGTTTGGTCCAACTCAAGCTGTACACGCTGTCGAAGATACCTCTCTGGCTTTATACCCGGGCAAAGCTACTGCATTAGTTGGAGAAAGCGGAAGCGGAAAAACAACCGTTGCCCGCTTGCTTGGTCGATTGCATGAGCCGACAGGCGGCGAGATTCGCTTTCGCGGACAGCCTGCGGGAAGTAATCACCAGGCGCTAAAAAACTATCGGAGGCATGTGCAATATATCTTCCAGGATCCATTTTCGTCTCTGAACCCGGCACATAGCGTTCGCTATCACCTGGCCCGATCATTGCGTTTATACGGATATGCTCGAAATGTGAATGAAGAACAAGAGCAGACCCTTGCTCTACTTGAACGAGTGAACTTGACTCCTGCCGATCATTTTATAGATAAATTTCCACATCAATTGAGCGGAGGGCAGCGCCAGCGAATCGCGATTGCCCGGGTGCTTGCAGTGCGCCCATCGGTTATCCTGGCAGACGAACCGGTCTCGATGCTAGATGTATCCATTCGTCTGGATGTGCTGAATTTGCTCCTGCGTCTCAAGGAAGAAGATGGTCTCGCATTCCTATTTATCACGCATGATATTGCCAGCGCTCGCTATTTCGCAGAGGAAACACTTGTTATGTATGCCGGGCAAATGGTCGAGGGGGGCCAACAGAAGAGGTGATTCAAAACCCAAAGCATCCCTATGCGCAATTATTGCTCTCGGCAGCGCCTGATCCTGATACGATGGGTCATAGAAAGGCCGTGGAAGATGCTTTTGATAGCAGCGCTGGCACAAAAGCCCGGGGTAGTGCGACTAGGGTAATTTCCGTCGGACGAGGAGAACCGCCAAGTCTGATAAATCCACCTGCTGGATGCCGGTTTCATCCACGCTGTCCGCATGCTATGCCTGTATGTAGCCAATATCGTCCAAAGCGTACCAATCTTGGCAATAACCACTGGACCTACTGTTTTCTCTACGGCAATGGAGAGGAGGTGTCTAACGTTTCATCTACGTAGAGGCGAGGATGCAACCGATTAGCAGATACGTCTCTCCACGGCTGATGAGTCTATGAGGCAAGAAGATGAAGTCAAGAGGACGCTTGCTTTGCCCATTGTTAGGGACATTATTCATGTAAACGAAACTTACCCCACCCTTCAGTGAG
>Ga0209048_10007037_pt1 | contig 10443 bp, 8 predicted proteins | sample FrelakmetCRP12CR_FD_187146 | JGI IMG/M metagenome (GOLD analysis project Ga0209048, IMG submission 187146) | Freshwater lake sediment microbial communities from the University of Notre Dame, USA, for methane emissions studies - CRP12 CR (SPAdes)... | ecosystem: Environmental > Aquatic >... | reverse complement strand
GGCCGCAGGTCCGGCGGGCAGCGGCGCCCGCCCGCGGCGCGCCGCGGGCGCGGGCGCGGGCAGCGGGGCCGGTGCCGGTTCCGGTGCGGTCACGGTGCCCATGCAGGGCACCATCGTGAAGGTGCTCGTCGAGGTCGGCCACGAAGTCGCGGTCGGCCAGACCGTGTGCGTGCTCGAGGCGATGAAGATGGAGAACAACATCACCGCCGAGAAGGCCGGCGCGGTCGTCGATGTCAAGGTCTCCCCGGGCGACTCGGTCGGTTCGGGCGACGTCGTCATCGTCATCGAGTAGCCCCCCCCCAACCACCGAACGTGTAGGGCCGACGAGGGCGTCAGCGGGTACGGATGACGACGGTGCCGCCGGCCACGTCGTGCACGCCGCGCCGTAGCGGGTTGTACAACGCGGTCAGGTAGACCGCTGCGGCCGCACCGATCGCGGCCAGACCGAACCACGGGAGCACCATTGCGACGACCGCCCACGGGACGAGCGTGCGGAGGAACGCCTGGGTCCAGGTCGGTCGCTGGCCGTCGGTGTAACGGGCCACGCGCAGCCCGAAGAGCCGCATGAAAAGCGTCGCCCCACCGACCGCGAGCGCCAGGGTCTCGTAGCCGACGGCGAAGGCGAGACCCAGCGCGAGTGCCCACCCGGGTGGCACGTCGACCTCGACCGTGCCGTTGACGGTGCGCATCGTGACCCAGTACGTGATGCCGAAGACCAGCACCAGGGGCGCCGCGGCCACGAGCACGTCGAGCACCCGCGCAATCGCGCGCTGGCCCACGGCGCCGAGCGCGTTGGGGCCGGTCTCGGGGAAGTCCTCCGGCTGGGGTAGCCGCCGCGGCGCCGGGGGCACGTCCGGCATCGAATCACTCGGCGGCATCGGCCAACGCCTCCGCGAGGGCCGGGTGCACCAGCAGGCTCTCGACGATGTCGGTGACGCGTAACCCGGCGGTGACGGCGAGGGCGATCACCGAGATGAGCTCGGCCGCCCGGCGGCCCACGATCGAACCACCGAGCACGACCCCGGTGGCGGGGTCGGAGATGATCTTCACGAAGCCGCGGGGGTCGTTGTCGATCAGCGCCTTGGCGTTGGCCGAGAACGGCACCTTCGTCACCCGGATCTTGCGGCCGGAGGCAAAAGCATCGGCTTCGGCCAGGCCGACGTCGGCGATCTCAGGCACCGTGAAGATGGCGGAGGCGGCCTTGTCGTAGTCGAGGTGACGGTGGGGGCCGACGTGCAGGCCCATGGCGTGCTCGGCGATCTTGCGGCCCTGCATCGCCGCCACCGACGACAGGGGGAGCTTCCCCGACAGGTCACCGGCCGCATAGATGTGCCGGTGACTCACCGACATGCAGTTGTGGTTCACCACGACGTAGCCGTTGTCGCTCTCCACCCCGGCCGCATCGAGACCGAGCGTTTCGGAGTTGGGGACCGACCCGATCGCCAGCAGAGCGTGCGACCCCTTGGGGGCCCGGCCGTCGTCGCAGCGCACGGTGACCTCGTCACCCACGACCTCGATCGCCTCGGCCCTGGCCCCCTTGAGGAGCTTGACGCCGCGGCTGAGGAAGTCCTCCTCGAGCACGGCTGCGACCTCGGGATCCTTGTCGGGAAGCACCTGTTGACGGCTGATGATGAGGCTGACCTCGCTACCGAACGACGAGAACATGTGTACGAACTCGACGCCGGTGACGCCCGAGCCGATCACGACCAGCCGCTCGGGCAGCTCGGGCGGTGGGTAGGCATCACGGGTGGTGAGCACGCGCTTGCCGTCGATCGGTGCCCAGTCCGGGATGCGGGGGCGGCTGCCGGTGGCGAGGACGATCACGTCGGCCTCGAGCTCGATGACGCCGTCGCCGGTGTCGACCACGATGTCGTGGGGTGACACCAGGCGACCCGAGCCCTGCAGCAGCCGAACGCCCTGGCTTTCGAGCAGACCGCTCACCGAATGGCGCAGGCGGTCCTCGATACTCAGTATGCGGCGTCGCACCATCTCGAGATCGAGCGAGCCCACCGCCTCGGAGATTCCCATTCCTTCGGCGGTGCGGATGCGATTGAGCGCGCCCCCGGTGGCGATCATGGCCTTGGACGGAACGCAGTCCCACAGGTGGGCGGCGCCCCCGATGATGTCGCGCTCTACGAGGGTGACCTCGGCGCCGAGGCGGGCCGCCCAGGTGCCGGCCTGATTGCCGGCGGGGCCACCACCGATGATCACGAAGCGCTTGGCCATTCGGGCAGGCTACCGGGCGGGGGCGCACGCGGACCCCGACCGACCCGACGCCACCGGTCGGCTCAGGTCGGGCGCGCCAGACGCACCAGCCGGTGGTCGGGGGTGAACAAGCGGCGGGTCAGCCCGAGACCCACCACGGTCACGGTGACCGCGACCGACCCGAGGATGAGGAACATGATGGCGAGCTGGATGGTCACGGCGTCGAACGGGTCGACCCCGGCGAGGATGAGGCCGGTCATGGCCCCGGGCAGGAACACCAGCCCGACCGCTTTGGTCGACTCGATCTGCGGCAACAACGCGATGCGCAGGGCGTCGCGCACGTAGGGCCGCGCCGAATCACGCGACGAGTGCCCCAGCGCGAGCCGGGCCTCCACTTCGGCCCGCTTGTCGCGCAACTCCTCGACCACCCGTCGGGCCGCGACCACGGTCGCCGTCATCGAGTTGCCGATCATCATCCCCGCCAGCGGCACCACGGTGCGGCCCTCGACGGGGAAGATGCCCAGGCCGAAGATCACCCCCAGACTCACGACCGAGACCGCCGCGGTGGCCACGAGCGCGATCGGGAACGCACCCGGCACCTCCGGCGCCCGCCGGCGCACGGTGACCGCGGCGAACACGATCATGCCCACCACCCAGGCGAACGCCCACGCGACCGACGCGTTCGGGTCGAGCACCAGCTTCAGCGCCCAGCCCACGAGCACGAGTTGCACCGCCGCCCGCAGCGAGGCCCAGGCGATCGGGCCCTCGAGCCGCAGGCCCTGCCACCACGACAGCGCGATGGCCACGACCACCAACACCAGCGAGGCCGCCAGGCCGGTCCATCCGATATCGGTCGCGGGCATGACAGCTCCTCGGGATCGGTGCGGGCCTACGTGTCGGGCTCTTCGAACGAGCGGGCGGCGAGGTAGCTGGCGGCGGCCTCGTCGTCGACGATGCGGCCCGCCATCATCACGATCGTGTGGTCGGTGAGTCGCTCGGCCTGGTCGAGGTCGTGGGTCACCCACACGACGGGGATGCCCTGGTCGGCGAGGTCCCGCGCCAGGTGCTCGATCGTCTGGCGGGCGTCCACGTCGAGCGCCGACGTGGGTTCGTCCATCAACAGCACTTCGGGGTCGGTCAGCAGGGCCCGGGCGACGCACGATCGCTGGGCCTCGCCTCCCGACAGGTCGTCGGCCCGTCGATCGAGGAACGACGCCTCGAGGCCGGCACGACCCATGGCGGCGGCCAACGCGGCATCGTCGGCCCGCGGATGCGCGATGAGCAGGTTCTCCCGGACCGTCCCGGCGAACACCACCGGTCGCTGGAACACCATGCCCACCCGGCGACGCAGCGTGAGCGGGTCGAGGTCGGCGATGTCGTCGCCGTCGAGCAGGATCCGACCTGACGTCGCCACCTCGAGTCGGTTGCAGAGGCGCAGCAGCGTCGACTTGCCCGCTCCCGACGGGCCCGCGACCGCGGTGACCCCCTCGTGGGCCAGCACCACCGACACGTCGTCGAGGATCGTCGTCGCGTCGACGACGCACGACACGTGCTCGAAGCGGAAGCCGGCGCTCGGCGCGTCCGCGTGATGGCCCATCCCGGCAGCATGCCAGGTCGTCTCCCGCCCACCCGGGCCTCGCCGCCGCATTTCCGGTGCCGTCGGATCAGCCCGTAGCCTTGCCGCGTGGACGACACGCCGAACAAGACCATCGACGACTGGCGGGCCCTGGTCTCCAAGGAGCTCAAGGGCGCCGACCCCGACGACCTCGTGTGGCCGACCCCCGAGGGCATCGACGTCAAGCCGCTGTACACGGCCGACGACGTCGCCGACGACGACGACATCGACACTCTGCCCGGCTTCGCACCTTTCGTGCGCGGCGTGCGGGGGTCGATGTACGCGAACCGCCCGTGGACCGTTCGCCAGTACGCGGGTTTCTCCACCGCCGAGGAGTCCAATGCCTTCTACCGGCGCAACCTGGCCGCAGGCCAGATGGGCCTGTCGGTGGCGTTCGACCTGGCCACCCACCGCGGCTACGACAGCGACCACCCCCGAGTCGTCGGCGATGTCGGTAAGGCCGGCGTGGCCATCGACTCCGTCGAGGACATGAAGCTGCTCTTCGACGGCATCCCCCTCGACAAGATGACGGTGTCGATGACCATGAACGGCGCGGTGATCCCGGTGCTGGCCATGTACGTGGTCGCCGGCGAGGAGCAGGGCGTCGATCGATCGCAACTCGCCGGCACCATCCAGAACGACATCCTCAAAGAGTTCATGGTGCGCAACACCTACATCTACCCGCCCGAGCCGAGCATGCGGATCGTCGCCGACATCATCGAGTACACGGCCCGCAACATGCCCCGGTTCAACTCGATCTCGATCAGCGGCTACCACATGCAGGAGGCGGGGGCGACGGCCGATCAGGAGTTGGCCTTCACCATCGCCGACGGCCTCGAGTACGTCCGGTTCGCGCTGGCCAAGGGCCTCGACGTCGACGAGTTCGCCGGGCGGCTGTCGTTCTTCTTCGCCATCGGCATGAACTTCTTCATGGAGATCGCCAAGCTGCGCGCCGCCCGCCTGCTGTGGCACCGGGTGATGGCCCAGTTCGAGCCGAAGAAGCCGCAGTCGATGATGCTGCGCACCCACTGCCAGACCTCGGGGGTGTCGCTCACCGAGCAGGACCCCTACAACAACGTCGTGCGCACCGCGTTCGAGGCGATGGCCGCCGTGCTCGGTGGCACGCAGAGCCTCCACACCAACGCCTTCGACGAGGCCCTCGGGCTACCCACCGACTTCAGCGCCCGCATCGCCCGCAACACCCAACTGATCCTCGCCGACGAGACCCACGTCACGAACGTCGTCGACCCCCTCGGCGGCAGCTACTACATCGAATCGCTCACCCACGACCTGGCCGAGAAGGCCTGGGCCCTCATCCAGGAGGTCGAGGAGCTCGGCGGCATGACCAAGGCCGTGGCCTCGGGCATGCCCAAGATGCGCATCGAGGAGAGCGCGGCCCGGCGCCAGGCTCGGGTCGACCGGGGCCAGGACATCGTCGTCGGCGTGAACAAGTACGTGCCCGACGACGTCGAGCTGGTCGACGTGCTCGACATCGACAACACCAAGGTGCGCGAGGAACAGATCGCCAAGCTGCAGGACGTCCGGGCCGGTCGCGACGACGCCGCCTGCGCCGCCGCCCTCACCGCCCTCACCGATGGCGCCCGGGGTGGCGCCAACCTGCTCGAGCTGGCCATCGAGGCCGCTCGGGCCCGGGCCACGGTCGGGGAGATCTCCGACGCCATGGAAGCGGTGTTCGGGCGCCACCGGGCCGAGATCCGTACCATCTCCGGTGTGTACGGGGCCGCTTACGCCGGCGACGAGGACTTCGCCGAGCTCAAGACCGAGATCGACGCCTTCGCCGAGCGCGAGGGTCGCCGACCCCGCATGCTCGTCGTGAAGATGGGCCAGGACGGCCACGATCGCGGGGCAAAGGTGATCGCCACCGCCTTCGCCGACCTCGGCTTCGACGTCGACGTCGGCCCGCTGTTCCAGACCCCGGCCGAGGCCGCACGCGACGCGGTCGAGCACGATGTGCACGTGATCGGCGTGTCGAGTCAGGCCGCGGGCCACAAGACCCTCGTGCCCCAGCTCATAGACGAGCTCGGCAAGGCCGGCGCCGGCGACGTCGTCGTCGTCTGCGGCGGCGTGATCCCGCCCCAGGACTACGACTTCCTCGAAGCGGCCGGCGTGGCCGCGGTGTTCGGGCCCGGCACCAACATCCCCGAGGCGGCCCGCAAGGTGCTGGCCTTGGTGACGGCGCGCCTCAGGGCCGCCTGACACAGTGACGCCCGGGCCCGTGCACGACCCCGGCGCAAGCGAGCTGGTCGACGGCATCCGTGACGGCGACCGGCGCGCCCTAGCGCGGGCGATCACCATCGCCGAGTCCACCCGACCCGACCACCGACTCATCGCCGACGAGGTGCTCGACGCCCTGATGCCCGCCACCGGCAGCGCCGTGCGCGTCGGCGTCAGCGGACCGCCCGGTGTGGGCAAGTCCACCTTCATAGAGGCCTTCGGCGTCCACGTGCTCGATGAAGGGCACCGCCTGGCGGTTCTGGCCATCGACCCGTCCAGCCGGCGATCAGGCGGTTCGATCCTGGGGGATAAGACCCGCATGACCGAACTGGCCCGCCGTGACGAGGCCTTCATCCGCCCCTCGCCCGGTGGCGGACATCTCGGCGGCGTCGCCCGTCGCACCCGTGAAGCCATGTTGCTGTGTGAGGCCTTCGGGTTCGACGTGGTGCTGGTCGAGACGATCGGCGTGGGTCAGAGCGAGGTCGCGGTCGCGGACATGGTCGACCTGTTCTGCCTCCTCGTCAGCCCCGGGGGCGGCGACGAGTTGCAGGGCATCAAGCGCGGGATCACGGAACTGGCCGACCTGGTCGTGGTGAACAAGGCCGACGGCGATCTGGCGCCCGCGGCCAGCCGGGCGCGGGCTGATTACACCAACGCCGTCCACCTGATACGCCCCAAATGGCACTCATGGAGTACCGAGGTGCTCACGTGCTCGGCCCTCGAGCACATTGGTATCGCCGAGATCTGGCAGGCGATCGAACGTTTCCACGCCGCGGTCGCCGAATCCGGCGAACTGGCCGAGGCCCGAGCCGGCCAGGCCGTGGCCGCGATGTGGTCCGAAGTTCACGATTCCCTCCTCGACCGTCTGCGGAGCGATCCGGCGGTCCGGGCCCGTCTGGGCGATCTCGAGGGAAGGGTTGCTCGCGGTTCGTTGGCACCGACGAAGGCCGCGAGAATGCTCCTCGACGGGTTCGTCGCCGTGCGCGAGCGCAAGCCGCACCGCCTGCCGCGGATTCTGCTCGCGAACCTGGTCTTCCCGCTCGCCCTGGTCGGCCTGACCGGGTGGCTCGCGCCGCAGAAGCCGGCCCTGTGGATCCAGGTCGCGCTCGCGCTCGCGCTGGTCGTGCCGCTCGGCCCGATGCTCTACCGCCTCGCGTTCCAGCCCCTGCAGAACGCGAGCGTGCTGGTGCTGCTCATCGTGGCGGTCGCGGTGCACTTCGCGCTCACCGGGCTCGGGCTTGTGTTCTTCGGCGCCGAGGGCTCCCGCACGCCCGCTTTCAGCGACGCCCGATTCAATGTCGGCGCGATGACCGTGTCCGGGCAGAGCCTGTTCGTGATCGGCGCGTCGGTCGCGCTGATCGTCGCGCTCTATCTCTTCTTCGAGAAGACCGTGTACGGCAAGTCGCTGCGTGCCACCGCGGTGAACCGCCTCGGGGCGCGACTGGTGGGAATCAGCGCCACGCTCGCCGGGCGGCTGACCTTCACCCTTGCCGCTGCGATCGGGGCGGTGTCGGGCATCCTGGTCGCTCCGATCACCACGATCTATTACGACTCGGGGTTCCTCGTCGGGCTGAAGGGGTTCGTGGCGGCGATCATCGGCGGGCTGGTGTCCTACCCGCTCGCCGCCCTCGGCGCATTGCTCGTGGGCCTGCTCGAGTCGTTCTCGTCGTTCTGGGCGAGCGCGTTCAAGGAGGTGATCGTCTTCACGCTGATCATCCCGGTGTTGCTCTGGCGCAGCCTGCGCACGCATCACCTGGAAGCAGAGGAGGACGAATGAGTCGGGCACGCGTCCTGCTCGTCGCCTTCCTCGCGGCCCTCGCGCTCGGGCCCGCCTTCCTGCCGGAGTTCTACGTCACGCTGCTCAACTACATCGGGCTCTACAGCCTCGTCGCGCTCGGGCTCGTTCTGCTCACCGGGGTGGGCGGGCTCACCTCGTTCGGGCAGGCGGCGTTCGTCGGGCTCGGGGCGTATACGACCGCGTACCTCAGCACGGCGTACGGGCTGTCGCCGTGGCTTACGCTGTTCGTCGGGTTCGCGCTCACCGGCACGGTCGCGCTCTTCCTCGGGGCGATCACGCTGCGCCTGTCGGGCCACTACCTGCCGCTGGGCACGATCGCCTGGGGCATCAGCCTCTACTACCTGTTCGGCAACCTCGAGTTCCTCGGCGGCCAGACCGGGATGACCGGCGTGCCCGGGCTCTCGATCTTCGGCCTGCCGCTCGACACCGGGCGCAAGTACTACTACCTGATCTGGGCGCTCGTGATCGCGGCGCTGTACTCGATCCAGAACCTGCTCAACTCGCGCCCGGGGCGCGCGATCCGCAGCCTGCGCGGCGGTGGCGTGATGGCCGAGTCGTTCGGCGTCGACACCGCCTGGCTCAAGATCGTCATCTTTGTCTATGCCGCGCTGCTCGCCAGCCTCTCGGGCTGGCTCTATGCGCACCTGCTGCGCTTCGTGAACCCGACGCCGTTCTCGATCAACGCCGGCATCGAGTACCTCTTCATGGTCGTGATCGGGGGCGCGCGCTTCGTGTGGGGCGCGATCGTCGGCGCGGGGGTCCTGACGATCCTGAAGGAGTGGCTGCAGAACCTCCTGCCCAAGATCGTCGGCCAGGCGGGCGAGTTCGAGACGATCGTGCTCGGGATCCTTCTCGTGCTGCTGTTGCAGCGCGCGCGCGAAGGGGTGATGCCGTTCTTCCAGCGCTGGCTACCGCCGGCGCGCTGGGTGGAGGCGCCGCGATCGGCGCCGGCGCTCCCGCAGCGGGAGCGGCCGAAAGCGGGCGAGCGCATCCTGGAGGCGCGCGCCGCGCGCAAGCAGTTCGGCGGCCTCGTCGCCGTCAACGACCTGTCCTTCGAGATGTCGAGCGGCGAGATCCTCGGCCTGATCGGCCCCAACGGCGCGGGCAAGTCGACGATGTTCAACCTCATCACCGGCGTGCTGCCGCTCTCCGGCGGCGAGATCCACTTCCGGGGCGAGCGCATCGACCGGCTCCCGTCGCGCCAGATCGGCCGGCGCGGCATCGCGCGCACGTTCCAGCACGTGCACATCCGGCCGACCATGACGGTGGTCGAGAACGTCGCGATCGGCGCGCATCTGCGCGGACGCAAGGGCGTCGTCGCGGCGGCGCTGCGCGGCGAGCGCGCGGAGGAGGCGACGCTGCTCCACGAGGCGCGCCGGCAGATCGAGCGCGTGGGCCTCGGCGAGCACGTGTACGACCCGGCCGGGAGTCTCGCGCTCGGCCAGCAGCGCATCCTCGAGATCGCGCGCGCGCTCTGCGCCGATCCGGTGCTGCTGCTCCTCGACGAGCCCGCGGCCGGCCTGCGCTACCGCGAGAAGCAGGCGCTCGCGGAGCTGCTGCGCCGCCTCAAGGGGGAGGGCATGAGCGTGCTGCTGGTCGAGCACGACATGGACTTCGTGATGAACCTCGTGGACCGGCTCGTCGTGATGGACTTCGGCGAGCGGATCGCGACCGGACTGCCGCGCGAGATCCAGGCTCATCCGGCCGTGCTGGAAGCCTATCTCGGAGGGGTCGAATGATGCCTGAACGGTCGGCCGTCGCGCTCGAAGTGGCCGATCTGTCGGTCGCCTACGGGAAGGTCGAGGCGCTCCATCACGCCAGCCTGAAGGTGCCGGCCGGCTCGATCGTGACCGTGATCGGCCCGAACGGCGCCGGCAAGACCACCCTGCTCAACGCCGTGATGGGGCTGCTGCCCGCGCGCGGCGAGGTGAGCTACGAGGGCGCGTCGATCACGCACACCGAAGTGGAGGCGCGCGTCGCCCACGGGCTGTGCCTCGTGCCCGAGCGCCGCGAGCTGTTCGCGGAGATGACCGTGGCCGACAACCTGACCCTCGGCGCCTTCCCGCGCCACCGGCGGCGCGAGCGCGGCATCGGCGATGACCTCGAGGCGGTGTACGCGCGCTTCCCGCGGCTGCGCGAGCGCCGCGAGCAGCTCGCCGGCACCCTGTCGGGCGGCGAGCGCCAGATGCTCGCGCTCGGGCGCGCGCTGATGGCGCGGCCGCGGGTGCTGATGCTCGACGAGCCGAGCCTCGGGCTCGCGCCGCTCATCGTGCGCGAGATCTTCCGCATCGTCGCCGACCTGCGCCGTACCGGCGTGTCGATCCTGCTGGTGGAGCAGAACGCGCGCGCCGCGCTCCAGGTCGCCGACTACGGCTACGTGCTCGAGACCGGCGAGATCGCGCTCGAGGGGCCGGCGCGGGACCTCGCGACCAATCCGAAGGTCGTCGAGACCTATCTCGGCTTCTCGGGCAGGACCGCGGGGTGACTCAGAACCGCATCCCGACCTGCATGCGCCACATGTCGTCGGGCGTGAAGTTCACCTTCGGGTCCCGCGCGATGCGCACGAAGACGCGCGGCCAGTCGTAGCCCA
>Ga0209048_10007036_pt1 | contig 10444 bp, 9 predicted proteins | sample FrelakmetCRP12CR_FD_187146 | JGI IMG/M metagenome (GOLD analysis project Ga0209048, IMG submission 187146) | Freshwater lake sediment microbial communities from the University of Notre Dame, USA, for methane emissions studies - CRP12 CR (SPAdes)... | ecosystem: Environmental > Aquatic >... | reverse complement strand
GACTAAAATGAGGGCGCTGCCACCCCACCCCTGAAGATCCAATGTTTCCCCCAAAAAGTACCAGGAAAGCCAGGCTGCGTAGGCCGGCTCCGATGCAAAGATCAAGGCCACCTGTTGCGCAGGCAAAACGCGCTGCGCCCACATTTGAACGGCAAAGGCCCCGGTCGCGAGTCCTCCGGTCACCCCAAGCCCAAGGAGCAACATCGACGTCGGTGCAAAAGCCTCAGCCGGCGCCTGCTCAACCAAAAGGACGGGGAGCAACAGGACCACCATGGCCATCATTTGCCAGACAAACAAGGACGGCGCATCGACCTCGCGGGTAAACCGTTCAAGACAGGCGATGTGCGCGGCGAACGCAATCGCACAGCCGAGCGTCAAGAGATCGCCCAGATTTCCGGATGCGCTGGGCTTCACCAAAAGCCAGAGACCCACCGTGGCGATCCCGGTGGCCATCCACACGCGCCGGCCAAATCGGCGGAGGAGCAATGGCACGATGACGACGTACAGCGCCGTAATGAAGGCGGAATTCGATGCGGTGGTATAGCGGAGCCCGACCGTTTGGAGGACGTAACCGAGAAAGAGCCAGCAGGTGGCAATCGCGCTTGCCCGCAAGACAACCGGGTCGCGGTGTAAGCGACGCTTCCACAATAGAAACACAATCCCGACCAGGAGTGCGCCCAGGAAGAATCGGAGAAACAGAAACGAGAGCGGTGGAATTTGCTCCAGCGCCGCCTTGGTCGCGGGGAACGTCGCGCCCCATATGAACGTTGTCAGTAGGAGCGCAAATCGTGGCATGGCTGAAGCGAACTCGTTGGTTGGGACCGACCCAATGGTGAGGCTAGGCTTTGCACAGAGGACAACGGCGCTGGTCAGTCGTCCCTGCCTGCTCCATTGCCGCTAACGCTCGTTCCTTGTCCGGGTAATCGAACCACCCGCCTTCCCAGAAATCGCTTGAAGAACCGATCGACGAAGACGGCACCTCCGCACAGCGATCCTTGTGGAGCGTAACCCGATCGATCGAACGCGCGATGTGAATCCAATAGGTCATAAAAACAGCGCCTCACAGACAGACCTCGGTACGACCATTTTCTCGAGATTCCGGGCTCGACCGTACTTACGACCAGCGATCAGATTCTGATTCAATCGAGGATGGAGTCTTTTCGACGATTGAGGCGAGCTACGGCAGGAGTTGCCACTCATCCTTCTCAATGAAGACCTTTACGCCGGTCTCGAGTTTCTTGATATCGTCCTTGTCAAAGAGCCTCATATACCGCTCGATCCGATCAGGATCGTCGATCCGCTCTTCTTGCATCATTCCACCGACATTCTTGTACTTCCGAATCAACAGGGACATCGAAATCCTCCTCTCAAACCACTAGAAGTCATATCAGCAAGGTGTGTACAATAAGGCAAAGCTCAACGGCCGGTCAAGAGCGTATCCGCACTCTGTCCGGTTTTCATCCAGCTTGAAGGATATGAACCATGCCGATCTACGAATATCGTTGTGGGCAATGTGAGAAGCAGTTCGACGCTACCCAATCCGTCCATGCCAGAGTGGAAGACACCGTGTGCCCACACTGTAATGCCCAGAGCGCCACGCGGTTAATGTCTGCCTGTACGACACAGGTTAAGGGGACCCACAAAACCGGATTCGCCGAAATGAAAGCCTACAACATGTTAGACGAGCGGATGGACAAGTTCGGCAAACTCCCGCCGCTGATGGGAAAACGCGCCGCCCCCGACGCGGCCCCACCGTCCGATCCTGCTACCGGCGACATAACGGATAACTGAACCAGACCGTGGGCCGGCATGTGAACGCGCGTCATCCTCTTCCCAACATCCACCCCAACCCCATGGAGATCGCATGATCGCGAGACTCGTGCTCTCGCTAGTCCTCAGCATTCTATTCAGCTGGGGAATGGCCATGGTCGCCCTTGCGGAGGTCACCGGGAACCTCACCATCGCCGGCAACGGACCGGAACTTACGACCATCGAACCCCTCGCCCACGCATTTGAAAAGGCCAACCCGCGAGCCTATCTCGATGTCGTCTGGGACGGCAATTCGAAACCAGTTGAGATGGTCAAATCTGGCCAGGCCCACATTGCCGTCACCGGAACTGAAGCACCAGATCTTTCAGCGACGCCCATCGCGTGGGATGGGATCGGCGTCCTCGTGCACCTCTCCAATTTCACGAAAGAAGTCACGAAGCAACAAGTCGCCGACATTTTCTCCGGCAAGATCACGATGTGGTCAGAACTCGGCGGTCTCGAAACGAAAATATTGGTCATCGATCGGCCTCGCAACCAAAATATTCGCGATGCGTTTGAATCGCAGCTTGGCATTACCGGTAAGATCACCGGTACCGCTAAGGTGATTGGCCCCGATGAACAGGTCGTCAAAACCGTCGTGGGAACACTGCCCCCTCTGTCTGCGGTCGCCTATCTGTCCCTGAGCCAGGGATTGTCCGTCGTCTCAAGCGGCGTCGCCGTCAAACTCTTGCCCATCGACAAGGTCGAACCGGAAATCCCCACTGTCAAAGACGGCCGCTATCCGCTCCGACGCCCTCTCCTTCTCTTGTCCAAGAAGGAGCCGCATCCCCTGGCTGAGGCATTTACCCAGTTCGTCCTATCCCAGGCCGGTCAACAACTCATTTCGGAGACGTACATTCCAATTAGAGAGAAATAATCTTACATCATTGTTATTGAAGGAGGTACCTATGCAGACGTGGCAATCATCGGTGCTCATATTACTGGGACTCATCGGCTCCATGGCTTCACCCATAACCGGATCCTACGCGGAGGAGCCAGGCGCGATGGTTGATGGCGCTGGCTTCACCCTCTACGGTACCGAATCGATCAAGGGATCCGATGCCGCAAAAGTCGAACGGGACCCTGTCTGCGACAGGAGCAAGCGTCCGCGGATCGCCAAGGTCGAGCCGGACGACGTCAAACCAGGAGACAAAGTCGTCATCACCGGCGAGAATTTCGGCACAAAGGAATGTTTCCACACTGTGACCTTCAGCGCGGCCTCAAAAACGGCCGTGGACTTCAAGTTCATGAACGACTCGACAATTGAAGCGACCGTGCCTGATGCAAAAGCGGGGATGTCGTTCATCATCATCGTTGCAGGCGGCGGTAGCGCCCAGTCAAAGCCGGTCTTGATCAAGTCCAAGTAGGCTCGCTCTCCGGGAAAGCCGACCGGCTTTCCCGGGCTTGCCCACCCCTTCCCGCCCCGATAGGCGGCCCGTTCTACCCCCTTCTTCCCTCGACAAGACTCTTGATCTTATGCTAGCTTACGCGCTCATTTTCGCCTGACAACTCTCGCAGAATCGTGAACGATCTGAGGAGACAGGGACTGGTATGTTCAAGAAAATTCTGGTGGCCAATCGCGGCGAAATCGCCATGCGGATCATCCGCGCCTGCCGCGAATTGAACATCGCCACCGTCGCCATCTACTCCGAAGCTGATTCGACCGGTATCTACGTCAAGAAGGCGGACGAGGCCTATATGGTCGGCCCTGGACCGGTCAAGGGCTTCCTGGACAGCCAACAGATCGTCGACCTGGCACAACGGATCGGCGCCGATGCCATCCATCCAGGCTACGGATTTCTCTCAGAAAACTCGCAATTTGCACAGCTGTGCCACAGCTCCGGCATTACCTTCATCGGTCCGTCGCCACACGCCATCGAGTTGATGGGAAGCAAGGTCAAGGCTCGCGAGCTGGCCAAACGAGTCGGCGTCCCGATCGTCCCCGGTACCGAAGGCGGCGTCACCGACGTCAACGAAGCCTTGTCCTTTGCGAAAGAGACCGGCTACCCCGTCATGATTAAAGCCAGCGCAGGCGGGGGAGGACGCGGCCTCCGGGTGGTCCGGTCGGATTCCGAACTGCACGAGAACATGGCAGTCGCCTCACGGGAGGCCCAGGCTTCGTTCGGCGACGGCAGCGTCTTTCTCGAAAAATATATCGAGCGACCGCATCACATCGAATTCCAGATACTCGCCGATCGGCACGGCCATATCATCCACCTGGGCGAGCGGGACTGCTCGATTCAGCGGCGGCATCAAAAGCTCATCGAAATTGCGCCATCCTTGATTCTGACGCCAGCGCTTCGTGCCGAAATGGGTGAAGCGGCCATCACCATCGCCAAGGCTGTCGATTATGACAATGCCGGCACCGTCGAGTTTCTCCTCGATCAGGACAAACGCTATTACTTCATCGAGATGAACCCGCGCCTCCAGGTCGAACATACGGTGACCGAGCAGATCACGGCGATCGACATCGTGCGCAATCAGATCGCCATCGCGGCCGGCGCCCCGCTCGACATCACGCAACAGGAGGTCACACTCCAAGGCCATGCCATCCAATGCCGCATTAATGCGGAAGACCCTAAGAACAACTTCCGGCCTTGCACCGGCACCGTCACCGCCTATCTCTCGCCTGGCGGGATCGGGGTGCGCATCGACGGAGCAGTATACAAAGACTACACGGTACCGCCCTACTATGACGCCCTCTTGGCCAAGCTCACCGTGCGGGGCCGTACGTGGGAGGAAACCGTCAGCCGCATGAGACGGTCGCTCGAAGAGTACGTCTTGCGCGGGGTAAAGACGACGATCCCCTTTATGATGAGGATCATGCAGGACAAGGATTTCATGGCAGGGCATTTCGACACCTCCTATTTGGAGATGCATCCTGACCTCTTCAACTACGACGAGTTTGAGCAGCCGGAGGATCTGGTGCTGGCACTCTCCGCCGCCATCGCCGCCTACGAAGGGCTGTAGCGAACAGTTGCCTATCAACGCCAATAATCCGACGACAAGATAACGGGCAGATCAGGACATCATGGCGACACGACGACCCTCACGAACACAGGCCCCCAAGAAGCGGATAGCCGGGCCAGCCGTCCGGACGTCAAAGACACGTGCCCGGACCGGCCAAGAGCTGATGATCCAACCGGCGGCAGGCAAGCCTATCCTGATTACCGATGTCGCCTTGCGCGACGGCCATCAGTCGCTCCTAGCCACGCGCATGCGGACGGAGGACATGCTGCCAATCGCCCAAAAGCTCGACGCCGTCGGCTATTGGTCGCTTGAGGTCTGGGGTGGCGCCACCTTCGACACGTGTCTTCGCTTCCTCAAAGAGGATCCCTGGGAACGGCTCCGCGCCCTGCGTGCCGCCATGCCCAATACCAAGCTCCAAATGCTGCTCCGCGGCCAGAACCTGGTCGGATATCGGCACTATGCCGACGATGTGCTGGAACGGTTCATCGAACGGTCCGCCGCCAATGGCATCGACGTCTTTCGCATCTTCGACGCACTGAACGATATCCGCAACGTCGAACGGGCCATGCGAGAAGTGAAAGCCTGTGGCAAACATGTCGAAGCCGCCATCAGCTACACCGTCAGTCCCGTCCACAGCGTGGACCGTTTTGTCGACATGGCGAAAAAGCTGGAGGATTTGGGAACCGACACCCTCTGCATCAAAGACATGGCCGGGCTTTTGGCGCCGCTCGATGCCTATCAACTCGTACGCCGTATGAAAGCGGCGGTAAAGGTCCCGATCCATTTGCATTCACACTACACCTCGGGGATGGCCTCGATGACCTCCCTCATGGCGATCCTGGGCGGTCTCGACATGCTGGATACGTCCATCTCGCCGTTGGCCGGCGGCACTTCGCATCCGTCGACGGAAACCCTCGTGGCTACGCTGCGCAACACGCCGTACGACACGGGGCTGGACCTCGCCTCCTTCCTCCCGATCACCGAGCACTTCCGCACCGTTCGCCGAAAGTATCGCCAGTTCGAAAGCGAGTTCACCGGGGTCGATGCCGAAATCCTCACCTCGCAGATTCCCGGCGGTATGCTCTCGAATCTCGCCGCGCAACTGACCGAACAGAATGCGCTTGATCGGATGAAAGAAGTCCTGGATGAAGTGCCGCGCGTCCGAAAGGAAATGGGCTATCCTCCGCTCGTCACCCCGACGAGTCAGATCGTGGGCACCCAAGCCACCCTCAACGTCCTGACGGGAGAACGGTACAAAGTCATCACCACGGAAACCAAGAACTACTTCCTCGGACTCTACGGGCGGGCGCCGGGGCCTGTTGATCACGACATCATGGCCCGGGCGATCGGAGACGACCAGCCGATCAAGACGCGGCCCGCCGATCGGTTAGAGCCTGAACTCGAAGCCATCAGAAAAGATCTGCCAGCCTTGGCCACCACGGTGGAAGATCAGCTCTCCTTTACCCTGTTCCCCACCATCGCGCGAGACTTCTTTGAGGCACGCGAGAAGGGGGACCTGATGCTGGAGCCTCTCGAGAGCTTCTTGCCCAGTGGACCGGCGGCGGCTACCGAACTCCATTTGGCCCCCGCCGAATTCAACGTCACAGTCCACGGCGAAACCTACCATGTGAAGGTGTCCGGTTCCGGACGGAAAGTCGACGGACGCAAACCCTATTACATCCGGGTCAACGACAAACTCGAAGAGGTCTCGTTGGAGCCGATCCAGGAGATCCTAGCTGGCGTGCCGGAAGCCCCCGACGCTGGTACCGGTGCCAAACCCAAACGGCCCAGGCCGTCCAAGCCAGGGGATGTGGCACCCCCGATGCCAGGTCGCGTCGTCAAAGTGCTCGTTGCGATGGATGCCCTGGTCAAGGCTGGTGACCCGCTCCTGATCATCGAAGCCATGAAGATGGAAAGTCAGGTCCCGGCGCCGATCGACGGGAAAGTCACCGCCATCCTGGTCGCCGAAGGCGACAACGTGAAGACGGATGAAACAGTCATCCAGCTGGAATAGCTCCCTTCACGACAGCCCGACGCTTCCGCCCCTCTGCGCTCGTGCCTGGATACTCATCTCGCTCATAGGCCTGTCGCTCATGCTGAATGCTTGCACGTCGACTCCTGCCATGCCTCAGTGGTTCGATTCCCTAGGGCGACTCCCGATCAAGACCGTCATGGTCCATGAGCAACGCATGGCGTACCTCGACGTCGGCCAGGGACCGCCCGTCATTCTCCTCCATGGATTCGGCGGCTCGATGTGGCAGTGGGAACATCAACAAGTTGCGCTCTCCGCCCATTTCCGCGTGATCACTCCAGACCTGGTTGGGTCAGGGCTCTCCGACAAGCCGGATATCGATTACCGGCCTGATCAGCTGCTGGAATTTCTCGTAGGCTTTATGGACGAGCTCCAAATCCCTCAGGCCAGCGTAGTGGGCAACTCCATGGGCGCAGGACTCGCCCTCGGTCTCGCCCTCGACCACCCGACACGCGTCTCACAGCTCATCCTCATCGGTGGGTTCCCGGCTCACGTCATGGAGCACCTGGCCAGCCCCTCGCTTCGTCGCGCCTTGACGACCAGCGCCCCTTCCTGGCTGGTCTCGTTCGGCAATTGGCTCTTCGGAGGCCTCGTGCTCGAGTCCACGCTGCATGAGTTCGTGTACGATCCGGCCCTGTTGACCCCGGCCGTACTGGACCGATCCAACCGTAACCGCCAACAGCCCGGACTGTTCCGAGCCCTGCTGACCGTCGGCACCAACCTCCCGCTATGGGAAGAGAACTTCGCTCCGCGTATCGGGACGATCACCCACCGAACATTGATTGTGTGGGGCGAAGAAGACCGCGTGTTTCCCCTCCCAGCCGGCGACCTGCTCCATCGAACCATTGTCGGCTCGACCTTCGTCAGAATCCCCAAGGCGGGACACATTCCCCAGTGGGAACGACCTGATCTCGTCAACCAGGAACTCATCACCTTTATTCGCCGCTAACAGGATGCTGAAACAGTCTGCCAACCACCCAAGGACAGACCACCGATTTCTTGATACAGTAGTTACCGTCGTCTTACCAAGGAGAGCATCATGAGGGCAGCACATCGAATTATCATCGGGGCCACCGTCTGTGTGACACTCGTATTCGCCGGTTGCGGGGGCAGCGGCACAAGTTTTCTTTACAAGAACCTCACCGTCGCTGAGGGCAGCACTATAGCGGGTGAGGGCCATACAGTCCTCTTCAAGGGAACCCCCCTGGCCCTCTCGGGAACCGGCATCAAAGTCGGCGACCCCCTCCGGGAGGTGAAGCTGACACAGACGGACCTGTCGCTAATCAACATCACCGACACAAAGGGCAAGGGCAAGGTCCGGATCATCAGCGTCGTGCCGTCGCTCGACACCAAGGTGTGCGAACAGCAGACCCATTATCTGAGCGAGAAGAACAAAGGCCTCGACAAGATGGTCGAACTGGTAACCGTGAGCATCGACACTCCCTTTGCGCAAAAACGATTCGCGGAGGAGGCCCATATCACCAACGTGACCTTCCTCTCGGACTATCGAGGCGCCGACTTCGGAAAAACCTATGGACTCTTCCTCAAGGCCCCCCATATCCTGGCTCGTACCGTCATGGTCATCGACTCCCACAACACTGTGCGGTACCTGCAAATCACTCCCGAGCTAGCCCAGCTGCCGGACCTGGATGAGGCCTTCACGGTGGCCAAGTCATTGATCACCACAGGCTAAGCGAAGAAAAACTGAGGTCGAGGTGAAGGCCAAGTTCCCAGCGGCTTCTCAACCTTAGCCTCAGCCTTTATAGGCAGAAACCTGATGGCCCATTACGATCTTCTCGTCATAGGAACCGGGCCAGCCGGCCAGAAGGCCGCGGTCCAGGCCGCTAAGCTCGGCAAGAAAGTCGGCATCATCGAGCGCAAAGAGGTGGTCGGCGGCGTCTGTACCAATACCGGCACCATCCCCAGCAAATCTCTTCGCGAAGCGGTCCTGTATCTCTCGGGGTTCCGCCAACGCACTCTGTACGGGGCCGAATATCGCCTGAAAGAGACGATCACGATCGAAGATCTCGCGTTTCGCACCAACCACGTCATCAAGAACGAAATCCAGATCGTGCAGAACCAGCTGACGCGCAACCGCATCGATCTGATCTTCGGAGAGGCCCGCTTCCTCGACCCGCACCGGCTCCTCATTCAACAGGCCGGCACGTCGATTGAACATCGTGCGCACGTGATCGTCATCGCGGTGGGAACAGAGCCGGCCAGACCGGCCGACATTCCGTTCGATGGTCACACGATCATCGATACCGACGGGCTCCTCACGCTCAAACACCTTCCGACATCGATGGTCATCGTGGGCGGCGGCGTGATCGGCACAGAGTACGCATCAATCTTAGCCACGTTAGGCGTGCCGGTCACGCTGATCGACAAGCGACCGCGCTTGCTGGAATTTGTCGATGCCCAGATCATCGACGCCCTACAACAGCAGATGACGGACATCGGCGTCACGCTCTGCCATGAAGAAGAAGTGGTCGCGATCCGGAAAGAGTCCAATGGACAGGTCACGGTCTCGCTGACGCACCGACTGCCGATCACCACCACGACGCTCATGTATGCCATCGGTCGCATCGGCACAACGAAGCGCTTGAACCTGGGGGCAGTCGGCATCACGCCGGATGCGCGAGGCCGCGTGATCGTGAACGACCATTTCCAAACATCAGTCCCCCATATCTATGCCGCCGGCGACGTCATCGGCTTTCCCGCATTGGCCTCCACCTCCATGCAGCAAGGACGCCATGCCGCCTGCCATGCCTTTGGCTATCCGGACCACACAGACACGGATCTCCTGCCCTACGGCATCTATGCCATTCCGGAAATCTCCATGGTTGGACGGAATGAGGAAGATCTGGTCAAGGCAGGGATTCCCTATGCGGTCGGCATCGCACACTATCGGGAAATTGCCCGCGGGCAGCTCATCGGCGATGAGACCGGCATGCTGAAGCTCCTTTTTCATCGCCACACCCACGCGCTCCTGGGCGTCCATACCATCGGAGAAGGGGCCACGGAGCTCATTCACATAGGCCAGGCCGTCATGGCCTATCACGGCCGGATCGACTATTTCATCGACACGGTCTTCAACTACCCGACCCTGGCGGAATGTTATAAAGTCGCCGCGCTGGACGGCATTAATCGTTTGCCGAGGCCCTGGCCCCTGGCGACGGAAGGATCGTGAAACGTGAGTCGTGAAGCGTCTCTCGCAAGAAATAATCACAACCTTTGATCTCAAAGAGGACACGATGTCGTTTTCCGACCATCTGCGTAAGCTGGCCCAACAGATTTGGAACGAACAGCTCATCCACCCTTTCGTCGTGGCGTTGGGCAAGGGATCTCTGCCGGAACGCAAATTCAGGTACTACATTCTCCAAGACGCAAGGTTTCTCGGCGACCTCGCTCGTGTGTTTTCTGCCGGAGCGCTGAGAGCGCCGGATTCAGAATCTGCCCTGCGTCTGACGAAGCTCGCCGAAGAAACCATTGTCGTCGAACGCAGCCTTCATGAAGGGTACGGGTCACGGTGGAAGATGACCGCCAAACAGATGTCGTCCGTGCCCATGGCGCCAACGAACTACGCCTATACGCGGCACATGCTCACCGTCGCTCATACAGGCTCGGCGGCGG
>Ga0209048_10007035_pt1 | contig 10445 bp, 11 predicted proteins | sample FrelakmetCRP12CR_FD_187146 | JGI IMG/M metagenome (GOLD analysis project Ga0209048, IMG submission 187146) | Freshwater lake sediment microbial communities from the University of Notre Dame, USA, for methane emissions studies - CRP12 CR (SPAdes)... | ecosystem: Environmental > Aquatic >... | reverse complement strand
ATAAGGTTATCTCCCAACGGAGAAAATGCAGGCCGAGGAAGCTGTATCCAGTGATCATCCCAGATACCATCGCCACCATGATGAATCCATAGAACCATTCAGATATCCAAGAGCCATATGACATGTATTTTAGCTGGAACCTTGAGATAGGATTCGATACGCGCACATGGGCAATGTGAGCGTGGAGAATGTAATTCCTGTTTTGGAGTGGGGATGTCGCGAGTTCACACTGTGAGAGCTAATCTGGGGCTAGGTCAATTTGACTCACTCTCGTTTCCCCTCCAACCAGTCATCGATGACCTTTTGCACGGACATGCCAGGACCCAATTTTCCAAAGCGCTCTTCCAGACCTGCTTTCATGATGGAGTCGCGACAAGCTCCCAAGGCTTCGGCTAGCTTAATGGAGGTCCCCACGGCCTTGAGCTCCTCATAGAGGTTGGCGAGCATCTCAGTCGCCGACAGGTCTATGTAAGGGGCACTACGCATGCTCAAAATTACCAGTTCTACCTTTCCTCCTTTCATTACGAGCTTTTTAATCTCCTGTCTAACCCTAGCCACGTTAGGGAAAATGAGGGGACCTTCGATGCGTAGAACGAGAATACCTGGTGTAATCTCATTCTGAGGGCTCCTATCCAGGTCTGAATATTCGGTAGTTCCGGGGATTCTTCCAAGTTGAGTGATGCTTGGTTTTGAGATACGATACAGCAGCGCGAGCAAGGTGAGCGCGACCCCAATGAAAACCCCTTGGAGCAATCCGAAGAATAGAACGCCCAGCATGGCAGCAATTGCAAAGGCGAATTCCAGCTTGTCGAAGGTGTAGACGCTTTTTAGAGCCTTAATATCCAGTAAGGCGACCATGGATGAAACGATGACCACGCCGATTATGACCGTGGGGAGGTTACTGAAGAACGAGGCGAAGAAAAGGAGTACAAGGACGATGACCAGTGCGGCCACAGCTCCGGAGAGCTGAGTCTTGGCGTTGCTGTCATAGTTTATGCTGGTGTTGGAAGCGCTTCCATCTACAGGCATACCCTGGAAGAAACTAGCCGATAAGTTCGCTGCCCCATAGGCCATGAGCTCCTGGTTACTATCCACTTCGTAATTGCCTTTCTTAGCAAATGTCTTGCTCACCGAGACTCCCTCAATATAAGTTATGAGGAATAGTCCGACGGCGATGGCCAATAGGGCATCGATGCTCTGCCCTCCCATGGATGGAGCTACAAAATTAGGGAGACCGTCAGGGATTGGTCCAACCACTGCGATCCCTTTTTCAACAAATGGGAGAAGAATAGCGGCGATGGTAGCTAATATGATCAGGACGAACTTTAATGGCAGCCTCTTGAAGATCTTCTTTCCCACGTAAAGGAAGGCGAATCCAATGATAGCCAGGACCATGGTCGCAAGGCTCGCCTCGTTGATATGTTGCAGATAGTAAACGACGAGGTCTATGAACTCGCCACTGGCTCCTTGGATACCAGTTATCTTTCCCAACTGCAGGGCGATAACGTAAAGTGCCAGCCCGATCTGAAAACCGATTAAAACGGTCTGAGAAATGAAGTTGACGATGAAGCCCATCCTGATGATCCTAGCGATGATGAGCAGCAGGCCGGCGAGGAAGGCGAGCATCGCCACCGCCGCGATGTACTGATTGGAATCAGCGAACACCAACCCCATGAGACCTGCGCCAACCAACGCAGCTGGACCCGATGACGGGACCACTATTAGATGTTTTGATGACCCGAAGATGAAGTAGGCGATGAGGGAAACAACCGCCGCATATAAGCCATATTCTGTAGGAACCCCTGCAAGACTGGCATACCCCATTGCGGCGGGGATTATCACCATTCCAGCTGTCAATCCAGCTGTCAAGTCCGATTTGAGGTATGTCTTATCATATTGAGGAAGCCAATCAAGGACCGGGACAAACGACTTCAATCGCTCCCTTGCCTTGATCCTCATTCCCCCTCATTTAGCGATATGATTTGGCAATCCAACGAACTAGTTAAATAAAAAGATTCGGTTCTTGAATTACCTGACTTCATTCATTTTCAAATTTACATCAGGAGATTCTTGCAGGGGTTAGCCCAAAGAAAATGGGATCAGCTTTTAGCTACTAGAAGAATTATTTATTTACAATTATTAATATTTGATTCGTGAAGAGCAAGGACTAACCGATTATATCTTATTATGTTGGGCGTATGCTACAATATCGCTAACAAAGTGGAGGTCATATCCATATCCCGGCCTCGCGACATTTCGATGCTGCCAATTCTTAATATCGCTCATCCGCATGCCTAGATCAAGTGCCTCTTGTCAAGGGGCATGAAAGCACTAAAGAGGGTGAAATAACGAACAGCGACCACATGGCCCTGCCGTTACCGGCATTTGCGGGCGGAACGAGAGTGATCTCAATCACGCCGATCATCGGTAAACCGAGGCGTACTTACCCTGAGATGTATGTCCCGGGTGAGGAGGCGCTCGAGTCAGGTGAGATGCGAGTTACGGTGCTTGGCAGTGGCAATCCTTGGGTCACGCGCTGTCAAGCCTCGGCTAGCATCCTCGTCGAAGTCGGTAACCCCGAACGTGATCTCCTAGTTTTCGACCTTGGGAGCGGCTCCCTCGCGAACTTCGCGAGTCTCAAGCTGCCGGTCAACAAGCTCAACAAGGTGTTCCTCACTCACCTTCATGCCGATCATATGGGAGACCTGCTCACCCTCTCCGGCAGCTATGCGAAGGTGGGACGGGCGGACGGGCCAATCTATGTATGGGGTCCTAGTGGGGCTGAACCTCGCCTGGGCACGCGACACTTCGTCGAAGCGATCCAGGAAGCGCTAGCGTGGGACACTGAAGCCGGGAGTGGTGTCATCAACCCCGAAAGTATGAAGATCGTGGCATCCGAGTTCGACTTCAGCCAGACCCAAGTAGTCTACGAGGAAAGCGGTGTCAAAGTGACGTCGTTCCCCGTCGTCCACGCGACAAGCGGCGCTGTCGGCTATCGCATTGACTTCGCTGACCTTTCATTCGTTTACTCAGGCGATACTTGCGCATGCTGGCCGCTTGTGCGTGCCTGCGAAGGCGGCGTCGACCTGCTCATCCACGAATGCTTTCCACCTGCTGCGGCGCTCGCGGCCGCGTCGGGTCTCTCCATCGAGAGGGCGACGATCGCGCTAAATTCCGCTCACACCTCGCCTCGGGCCGCTGGCAAGGTGTTCAATCTCGTGAAGCCGCGCATGGCTGGCCTCTGGCATACGCTCCTGTCGCCCCAGTTGATCCCCCTGATTTTTTCGGAGCTTGGCCAGGTGTATAATGGTCCAGTAGTCCAGACCCAGGACCTGACTGTGTTTAATGTAACGAAGGAGGCGGTTGTCGCTCGCCAGGCAAATGTATCGGACCAGCTGCCACCGATTCCAGGTGTGCAGCGCGCGGCCTTCACATCCGTTGCGCAGACGCCTCCCGATTGGTGGGCAGAGGCACGCATCCCACTCGATGACTTCAAGACATTGTGATGGGTTTGGTACCGACCCATTTATATAACATTTAATCAGTCTAAACAGCAAAGGAGGATTCAAATGGCAGAAGCAATGAAGAAAATCGAGGATACGATGGGGCCAGTGGATTATCTGGTGGTCCTATTCCCAGGGAACAAGTTCAGCGGCAAGATCTTGCCCGAGTTGAATAGATTGCAGAGCGATGGGATCGTCCGTGTGGTCGACCTGGTGCTCATACGCAAGGACGCGCATGGCAAGGTGTCTCACCTCGAGGTCAAGGACCTAGGAGGGGAGGTAGGGGAGGCCTTTACCAAATTCGCCAAGAAGGTCAATGAGTGGCTTTCACTGGACGACATCGAAACGATTGGAGAGTCTCTACCGAAGAACAGCTCGGCGGCCGCACTCCTGTTTGAGAATACCTGGGCTCTTCGTTTCAAGAAAGCCATGTTGGATGCAGACGCTCAGCTGGTGACTCAGGGAAGGATACCCGGAGATCTGATCCAGAAGGCAATCGCAGAGAAGGGAGGCGCGTGAGATGAGAGGCAGAGGAGCAGCACTATTAGTAGGTATGAAAATGGGAGAGAACAGGGCTAAACAGGAACAGGCAGCGCAGCAACAGGCTCCGCCACAGCAACAGCAGGCAGCGCAGCCCAAGCCCGCGGCCGCGCCATCGGCCGGGGGAGCGGATATGACCGCTCAATTGAACAATCTGAACCAGATGCACCAATCGGGTGCATTGTCAGACGAGGAGTACGCGGCCGCCAAGAAGAAGCTGCTCGGTTGATTGGTTCCAAGGACAAAGAATGACTTAATGGCCAAGACCTGTCCTTGGCCATAATATTTCATTTAATAGGGTTCAGCTGAGGAATCTCATATCGTTCATAAAAATAGATACAAGAATGATACTGAGCAACTCCTCGACACTGATGCAGTCATGCTCGCAAATTGGATACTGGCTAGTGACATGTTCATGCAGATAGGTGTCTTGGCCGTTGCTCATGAAGCTCGGAAATGACTTGTTGCCGATTTGAAGAACGGGTAACTGGTCGGGGCCTCAGTGTCCTTGGGTGACTAGCTTTTACAATCTAATTCATATTTAGTCTATTTATGGGAATCGCCAGATAGTAAGTAAGGGCGCTATTCCAATCAAAATTAAGATGCCTTTAACAAGCGATAATCTTACTATGACATGTGATTTATAATAAGCCATAAGAGTCATTCTTCTTGAGAAGAACTTGCCCAACAAAATATCATCTAGGGGACAATTGACGGATATTTTCGATACCTTGGATCCAGGCCTCGTCCGCTCCCGATATGCCCTTCGCGCCACTTTGGCCATGTTCACATCATGGATAGTGGTATATTTCATCAGTGAACAGATGGATTTCAATGTCCTTGGTCTGGGGATATTCACAATCGTCTCCAGCTTCGTCTGCAATTTCATAATGTCAGCGGTAAGGACGGAAAAAAGGCTCGCCTCCCTTGGCACTGCCTTGATAGCCTTGTTCGCTGCAACAGTGCTCGTCGTCATCTTGGACCGGAACAACGTGCTGATCATGATCTGCATCGTTTCCATCTTCTTTCTTGCCTACTATGCCCAAAAATACAGCCTCGGCCTACACATCCTGGGCTTCATCGCAGTGGCAGGCTTCTATTTCGCCTGGGTTTTCAACATGAATTCCGGTAATTACGGTCCCTTTTTCTTTGCTATCATTGTTGCGGCCTTGGCGAACCTCCTCTTTTGGTCGGTCATTATGCCGCCCAGACCAGTAAATGCAATCCGCAGATCAATATTGAGCTATTATCTCCGAATCGCGATAATACTCTCCGATCTCGCGCCAGATCTGGAGCTTCGAAGGACCTCGGAGAAGAACAAGAAACGGTTGAACAAGCAGCTCCGGCGTCTGGAGAGGTCCTTACGGATGATCGAGGGCATTCTGCCAGAGGCTTTGGCCAAGAGCGGTCTGTTGGATAGATCGGAAACGATCAGAACGACACTGTTCTCCACATCGAGGGCCATCCGCCTCATCTCAAATGAAGTCGAGGAATTGGTCGAGCTAGGACCGATTCACTTGGACGATCCAAGTGTCAGACTCATCTCGTCATTAAGGGGTATTTCAACATGGCTTAGAAAGGGAGCACCTCCGGAGGATTGGGACAGGCTTGGCTCATCGCTCAAAGACATGACGACCCTGATAAATTCCATCAATCCTGAGGGAGAGGAGAAGGAACATGCGAGCCTCCTTCGCATCGCAGCAGAGCTGTCGACGTTATTCGAGAACGCCTGCACTTTGAAGAGGATCTCAGATGAGGTCCGATCGAGCTCAGGGCATGAGATAATCGAAAATAAGAGTTCCAAGGTCAAAGAAGTAAGACGTCCTTTGACCCAAAACACCAGAATCGGCGGTCGGACGATCTCAATCCCTACATTGATGGCGGTTCAGGCCCTCTCAGCGGGCTTCATCGCTTTGGGGATCGGCTATGTCCTCGGCCTTACTCCTTTGTATCAAGCCTTCTGGTTTGCCCTGATCACGGTCTCTGGCTCTCTTGGAGAGACCAGGTTTAAATCATTCTCCCGCATCATCGGCACAATCTCCGGTATCGTCCTTGGACTGGTCTTGGCATTCCTGATCGGAGGTACCACGATCCCACTGATCATAGCCATCCTGGTTGCCTTCTTCCTCCTCGAATTCAGCCGCACAGTCTCGCTCAATTGGTTCATCTGCTTCCTGATCACGGTATTAGTGTTGGCCATGGCGGGTGCAGGCGCCAATCCAGTTGGTTATTCAAAGACGCTCATCCTTAGCAGCGTGATCGGTGTAGGGGCGGCGTTGCTGAGTACGACCATTCTTTTCCCCATCAGGATCCGGGACAGATATTTTTCAGCACTAACAGAATATCTCATGAGTATGTGGGCTTGTCTTGAAGAATACATGGCAAGCCCTAGAGATGGCCGCGTCGGAGTTCCCAAGAGATTACTGATGTCTCAGGCAGAGAAATACAAGGCCTTGCAGCAAGTGTCTCAAGCCAATCTCATCGAGTCCAACCCGTTCTCATCCTTGGACCGCGACCGTTCCTACGAGACGACGACCATCTTGGAGAGCCTGAACAATGCTGTCATGAAACTTGATGTGGACACTGGCATGGATAGGACGACCAACTCACCCCCACCTACGATCATTAACTCGATGGTTGAGGTGATAGGGAGAAATATCTCGTCGATTGAGATCTATCTGAAAGACCCCCGAGCTCCCCCCATTATCGACGATGGGGGGGAGATTTTAAAGGATTGGATGGAAAAGGAGGTAGGAAAGGGTAGACCGATGTTGAGTCAACCATACCGAAGGGACATCTTCCCGCTAATGGACGTTCACGACATCCTCCGAGTATTAGTCAATAGCTTGACCAAGAGATATTGAGTCCAGCTGACTCGGTAACAGCATTTCAATTTGTATGATATCTGATGAATGGTTTGCCATTGTCACCTATTTCCAAAGTCATGACGGGCAATGGAACGAGCGATGGCTATTTTTTTCAAATCTGGAGGGTCAGGGCCGATCTGAGCGTCCCTCTGGAACCGAAGAACTACCCGTTCGATGAGGTGAAGCTTCCGATAACTATCGAGGTCTTGCCGCACGGATATTCGACGGACTTAAATTGGATGCCACCAGAGAGCGGCGTAGATCCCGGCTTCAAGATCGTAGGTTGGAATGTCGTAAATGTGGAATCACGGTCTATGATCATCACTACCCTTTGAACATCACCCTGCCACAAGCAGCCATGACCTTGGTGATCGCCAAGAGCCCTTTCGTGGCTTTCATGCAGACCATATTGCCCCCGATCATCTTCTGTGTAGTTTCTGCCTTTTCCTATCTGTTCCGGATGGATGAGGACGGTGTCGCGCTTCCCTCCAAAGCAACAATCTTAATATCCACCGGTCCCTAGTATTTTCGGGGAGGTCAAACAGTGTTAGTAATGCAGGTGACGACACACCCAGCCGATTTGTGCCCGACACATAACCCAAAGTACCGTGCAGCGACAGTAAACTGGTATGAGAAAGTGGAATCCCTAACGGCCAAGTATGGCATTAAGTTCCTTGGCAGTTATGACGACCACCTGGCACATACCGTGTACGTGCTTTATGAGACGCCAAGCATGGACAATCTCATGAAGCTCATGATGAGCGAGCCAGAGTTTATGGCGCCAATGGACTTCTGCACGGGCCGCGTGTTCCCGGTGTTCGATCACAAGACGACACTATCATTGATCAAGAAGTAAACCCTTTTTCAATTGAGGGCCAAGATGGCCCTCCAACTTATTCAGGTCTCAATGATATTTTTTCTAAGACCTACCTGCCGCCTCCACTCTTTTTAGATCGATCCTGGTTGGTCGCATTCCTTGCCTTTGTATCGGAACTTGAACGCGAATATCGTAAGGTTCAGGCAGAGCGCTACGGCGTTCCAGAGGATGATGGGGAGGTTGTTCAGGTAGATGCCGTAGAAGAGCCAGAGGAGCATCCCCACGGAGAGCAGGACGGGCATGACCAGCGAGACGTCCTCCATCCGCTTGGTGCGATAGGCCTTGACGATCTGAGGGACGAAACCTATGGTGGTGAAGAACCCGGCGACCAGGCCGAGCAATATCCAGGACTCCATGAAGGGTGAAGATTGGGAGAGATGATTACACTTTCGTCCTCCGAACGCCACACTCTGAGCGAATTGGCTTCGAATGGCAATATGGATTTCGCGGGACCAGACATATCAGACCTCCACCGAAGGATAGGGACCTTGGGGCGCTTCGCGCGGAGCTCGCATACCTTCTTTACCCTTTTGAACGCTATCATGAGCGAAGAGAATGCCGCGCTCCGACCATAATAGCGAGAAGGTGCGATTCGAGATCCCGAACCTGGCCAAGCTGCGCGAGGAAGGGCTCACGGCCATCGACATGCACTTCCACACCGACCACTCGGACGGCCAGGTCAGGGTGCACCAGGCGCTCGCCAAGGCCAGGACCGCGGGGTTCGGCCTGGCCATCACGGACCACAACGTGGTCTCCGGCTCGCTCCACGCCTTCGAGGAGAGGGGGGACCAGATAGTCGTGCCCGGTATGGAGGTGAGCGCCTTCGACGGACCCCACATCCTCACCTACTTCTACTCGCCCCGGGACCTGGATGATTTCTTCACCCGGCACATCGAGCCGAGCCGGCAGGGCAGCCCCTGGCTGGCCATCAAGCTCGGTACCCAAGAGATCATCGACCGTGCGGAGGGGTACAGCTGCGTGACCATCGCCGCCCATCCCTATGGCTACCTGCTCTTCAACAAGGGGCTGCAGAAGTGCATCGATGGCAAGTACCTCCCGCCCGAGATGATGAAGCGCTTCGACGGCCTGGAGGTCATCTGCGGGGGCATGACGCACGCGCTGAACGTCAAGGCCATGAAGCTGGCGGAGGAACGGGAGCTGTCCTTCACCGGCGGCACGGACGGACACCGGCTCTCCGATGTGGGCGGGGTGCTGACCTGCGCGGCCGAGGATACCTTGGAGGGCTTTCTGGACGCGGTCGCCCAGCGCCGGAACCTGGTCATCGGCCTGGAGAAGGGCACGCTGGAGAAGATCGCCACCGGCACGGTGGTCATGGGCAAGCACAGCCGCTATTTCTTCCCGGCCATGGCCATCAACTACCAGCAGAACGCGCCGCGGGTACTGCACTATTTCCGCCGGCTGCGGGACGAGCTGAACGAGGAGAAGCCCAAATGATCAGGCGATCGGCGAGTAGAGGCGGGATATGGACTCCTTGAACTTGATCCAGTTGCCGCGCTTGGCGTAGGAATCAATGGTCATCTGGTCGGTGTGGTTGGCGACGTCCCATAGGAACTTCTCCCCGACTTGCTTGGCCACCTCTCCGTCGTAGATGACGGTGTTGGTTTCGAAGTTCAGCTCGAAGCTGCGGACGTCGAAGTTGGCACTTCCCACGCTCGCCACCTCGTCATCGACCATGCAGATCTTCGCATGGATGAACCCTGGTTGGAACTTGTACACCTGCACCCCGGAATGCAGCAGCTCGCCGGCGTTGTAGGTGGAGGCCCAGAAGACGAAAGGATGGTCCGGCTTGCAGGGGATCATCAGCTTGACCTCTACCCCCGCCTCGGCCGCCATGCGCAGGGCGTTGAGGATCGGGTCCGTGGGCACGAAGTAGGGCGTCTGGATATACACCTTCTTCTTGGCGGAGGTGATCATCTTCACGTAGTGCTGCTCGATGGGGTTGTGCTCTGTGTCCGGTCCGCCGGAGACGATCTGCACCGGGCTCTTGCCTTTTCCTGCGGGCTCGAGCAGGTAAGGCGCCAAGGTGATGTTGTCCTTGGCGGCGAAGTTCCAATCCTGTATGAAGCGCGCCTCCAGCGCGACCGCCGCCCCTCCTTTCAGGAAGACCGCGTCGTCCCGCCACGGTCCCAGCGGCCCTCTTCCCGTATACTCGATGCCGACGTTGAAGCCGCTGCAGAAGCCCTCCCTTCCGTCCACGATCATGAGCTTGCGGTGGTTGCGATTGTTGATGCGGGTGTTCAAAGCGCGGATCCAGGAGGGGAAGAACTCCGCGGTCTTTCCTCCGGCGTCCTTCAGCTCCTTGAAGAACTTCTTGGGCAGCTTGTGGCAGCCCACCGCGTCCAGCAGCAGCCTGACCTCCACGCCCTCCTTGGCCTTCAGGGCGAGTTCGTGAGCCAGCTGCTTGCCCAGCTCGTCCTTGCGCACGATGTACATCTCGAGATGGATGAAGCGCTTCGCGCTCCTGATCTGGGCGAACATGGTCTCGAAGAACTCGTTCCCGTCGTTGACGTAGTGCACCTCGTTGTCTGCAGTCACGAAGCTGTAGTTGGTGTTGAGCAGCATCTTCGCCATCTCCACATGCTCATGCAGCGTGGTGCTGTCATAGGTCTCATGGGTCGTGTCCAGGGTATTGCGCTG
>Ga0209048_10007034_pt1 | contig 10446 bp, 9 predicted proteins | sample FrelakmetCRP12CR_FD_187146 | JGI IMG/M metagenome (GOLD analysis project Ga0209048, IMG submission 187146) | Freshwater lake sediment microbial communities from the University of Notre Dame, USA, for methane emissions studies - CRP12 CR (SPAdes)... | ecosystem: Environmental > Aquatic >... | reverse complement strand
GGTGAGGGAGCCGGCGGAACATAGGTGCAGGCCTGAGACAGGACTGGTGTTCCTGTACAGACGGCAGGAGATGATGTCAGCATAGTCCTTGTCTGTGTATTGTCAGACTGGCAAGCACCCCAGGCTGCATAGGTGTAGGAACAGGAAGTTGATCCAGACGATCCCGTTCCACCGGTCATGTTTTCCGGTTGGAAGGTGCCGGAAGCTATATTATTAGTCGGTCCGGTGAAAATAACACCGCCCATCTGTCTGTTTGTAACGGTTACTATCCCTGAGGCAACGACAAACTTCACGTCGTGGAACATTGTACGAAGTGCGTCCTCATTGGCGTCGGAGACCGGGTTCCCTGAAATATTATACAGTGAAAACAGAGGGGCCAGCACCGTGCTCAGGCTGCTAATAACAGCTTCAAGATTGTTCGCGGTCGTCTGATATCTGCTGGGGTCCGGGTTGTCGAAAAGGTCATCCGGATTGCCGTCTGACGCTTCATACATTGCCGCGTCCGAGAACTGGTTTACATTCGCTCTGTGGTGATCAGTCGTCGAAGTCGAATCAGCACGCATCTGGACATTTCCCGGCTGCGCGGTAGCCATCGAGTACATCTTGTTGGTTCCGGTTGAATCGGACCACTCGGCCTTGAGAATATAGGGCGCGACAAGTCCGGTCGTGATAAACGTGTACGTTCCATCGCTGCTTATCGTCGTCTTTCTCGCTTGCACGGGAACTGAAGAGTCTTTCAAAGTAACGGTTCCGGCTACCAGTGAATCGGCTGTTGCGGCGCCTGTTATCGCTGGATCAGATACAGGAGTCGAGGTTGCTGTACCCTGCGAACCGCTTCCCCCACTGCAGCCGCTGAGCGCGAGGCCCAGAGTAACTGTGCATAATACGAGAATCGTAGTAATGTTCTTTTTCATGATTTTATCTCCTCCTGTTAAATAATGCTTGCGCCCTGAGGTCACAAGTCGTGCTGTTGTTTATTTTGTTCGTTCACCGCTCATCGTGCACGCAAGGAGCGGCGGTTTTTCCTGAACGTCCCAACCACACGTCGGTTTCTGCATTAATTTATGCGACACCGTTGTACATGGTGCAATCGCCATGCCATCATTCTCAAGTTTCGATATACTGCTGGTTTACCACGGTATTTTATAATTCATGAAGATCGGTTCTCCGTTGAAGCGCGACTGCCTTGCATGGATTATCCTTCAGACGATGGTAATATCCCCATCTGCATGATGAGCAATGTAGATCGGACACCGAGAAAATCTTGCAGAGTACTTCATAATGGGTGAAATCGATCTCTTCTGCCTGGCGAACAATAGAAAAGGGGACCCGGATAGCATGGGTCCCCTTGATTTTTACAACCTTTTATTTGTCGGATCGAACAGGCTGATCAAACGCCGGTTCGATTACTCCCTTTTAAAATACCATCAGGGAACCGTTACCAGAAAATCCGCAAAATTTTGTATAGTAGTTCCGGCTGGCGGTGTAAGCATACCGGTGAGCGCCGTCACCCAGGCGGAAGCGGTCCTCCCGGAGACCGAGTAGCCGCCGGTCTTGAAAACAGTCGTGTTTACGGTAAGTCCGTGGCATTGGGTACATGTCGATTGCACGAGGGCCATCGTTACCGGATTCGGCGCCGTGTACGTGCATGCCTGAGACAGGACCGGTGATCCACCGGTACAGCCGGCAGGAGACGATGTCGCTACGGTCCTGGTCTGCGTGCTGTTGGACTGGCATGTACCCCAGGCTGAGTACGTGAACGATGCGCACGCATTGACCGGCGGTACATAGGTGCAGGACTGCGAAAGGACCGGCGTTCCTCCGGTGCAGCCTGTGGGAGACGATGTTGCTACGGTCCTGGCCTGGGTGCTGTTAGACTGACATGTGCCCCATGCAGAGTACGTGAACGAGCTGCAGGTCGCTGGCGGTGCCGATGCTAGTGCTGCAAGGAAATTCGCATAATCCTGGGCTGTCGCGCCGGCAGGCGTCAACGATGCCCCGTGCCCGATCATGTTGTTGACCGACGTAAGCCAGGCAGAGGCAGTTCTTCCGGTGACCGTATACCCACCAGTCGCGAACACGGTGCCGTTCACGGTGAGACCATGGCATCCTGTGCATGATGTTGTCACCTGGGCCAGCGTAAGCGTCGAAGACGATGTGCAGGACTGTGACAGAACAGGTGTTCCTCCGGTGCAGCCTGTGGGAGATGACGTAGCTATGGTTCGCGTCTGCGTGCCGTTCGTGCACGTTCCCCAGCCATTGTACGTGAACGAGGAGCAGGTCGACCCATAGGTGCAAGGCTGGGACAGGATGGGCGTCCCTGTACAACCGGTAGGAGATGATTGCGCGGTCCTGATTTGTGTCCCGTTCGCCAGGCAGGCGCCCCAATTGGAGTAATTGTAGGTACACGCCGGTGAAACATAGATGCAGGACTGAGACAGGACCGGCGTTCCTCCCGTGCAGCCTGTGGGCGATGATGACGCTACTGTCCTGGTCTGTGTGTTGTCAGACTGGCATGCTCCCCAGCCGGAGTACATGAACGACATGCAGGTGGTAGATGCGGCGGCAGATACTGCCGGCCCGGCAGGCATGCTTGCCGGGTAGAAGATTCCCGAGGCAAGATCATTTAAAGGCCCTGAAAAGATCACGCTGCCGTCATGCCTGTTTGTAACGGTTACGATTCCATTGTTACCCACAACCCGCACATCGCGGAACATCGCACGCAAACCACTATTTTCGTCTTCATTATCATCGTTGACCGCGTTCCCAGAAACCTGGTACAGCGCAAACAGGGGCGCCAGCATGGTTTGCAGTTTGCCGATGATCGATTCAAAATCGTCTGCAGTTCTGCGGTACATTTCACGATCAGGCATCGTATAAAGAACGTCCGGACTAGTAGTGCCATTCGCTGCTGCGTTGATGGCCACATTGGTGATCGGGTTGATGTTAGTCCTTCCGCCCGTCATCGAAACAGAATACATCTGAATAGTACCTGAGTTGTCAGTCGATGAAGCCTTGAGAACATAGGGCGGATTGAGCCCGCTGACGTCCACGGTGAAGGATCCGTTGCTGCTGATCGCTGCCGTCTTTTCCTGTGCAGGCACAGAAGAATCCTTCGCGGAAACAATGCCGGGTGTCGTCGTGCCGAGAGATGCAATACCGTATACTGTGGACAGTGATTGATTAGGCGCGGTGGCCGAACCAGACGAACCGCCTGAACTGCAGCCGCTCAGCGCGAGTCCCAGTGTAACAGCACATAGTAAGAGTATCGTTGCAACGTTCTTCTTCAAGCTCATGATTAAATCTCCTTTAGATAGAGTGATTGTTTGTGCCTTGAGGTCATAATGTAAGTTGATGTTTTGATAGTAATGCTTCGCTGTTGCAGCAAATTCAATTGAGTTGCAGGGTTATTGCCCACCATTACCGCTATGCCTCCCTTCCTAATCGTTTGCAGAACTGGGTGAAATAAAATATACAGGGATATCTTGCGTCTCGATGTTTCCTTATAGATAGCAAGTGACATGCCATCCTTCTCATTTTCGGCAAACTTTATAAATACTGTTTATTTACAATAGGATTTAATATTTCAGGGACAGCTTTTTCAGAAGAAGCGCGGCTGTGTTGTATGGTTAATCATTCATTCTATGGTAAAATATCCGTCTGCATTGACAATTAACTTTGGTGATCGAAGGAGCATCCGAAAAAACCAATGTTCTGAGTTCATGCGATTATGTATCTATTTGATTTTAAATTATATTAACTATAATATTATTTCTTCAGAAATAGGAAATCGTTTATCATTTCATCTTATTGTGTATGGTTCTGCATACACAGGAAGGCAGAGTACGGCACAAATACTGGTAACTATATGAAAAGTCTAGTGCTGTCACCCAAATCTCTTCAAGATTCGAACCACGAGATTTCCTATTTTGCCTACACAGTCCGAAGGCAGATTCTCTTGCAGGAGGTCATCAAATAATGGAAGAGACACCCGCATGGGAATTTTAAATTGGTGAAAAGAATGAAGGATTTCATAGCACGGAAAGGATGATCATTATGAGTTATCAAAAACAGAGGAAAAGGCTTTTGAATAACAGTTCGGTCCGAGTGGAAAATGAGTAGCTGCGTCTGGATTACGAATATGCGTGAAGCATCGCCGATCAACACCTGACGTAGGCTTGTGATGTTACTTCTGTCTAGTAGATTTATCTTTTCAGCGAATAAAGGAAGAACCTGATAATTGCGAACAGAACGATCGCTGATCGAACTGCAGAGATAATCCGAAGCTTCTACGCAAAAACGCTTATGGTACTGCTACCATCCCTGTCATATTAGGATGGATGTTGCAAATATATTGATACAGACCTGTCGACATGAATTGCATACACACGGTGGCGTTCGGCGCCAAATTCCCAGAATCGAATTTACGATCAAACGCCCCCGGCGCCCCGCTGGTGACTGTGTGGGATGTTGTGTTATTGTTGGTCCACTTGACGATGTCGTTTACTGTAATCGACACACTGTTTGGCTGAAAGAGGAAATTCGATATCGCAGGGCTCGTTGAAAAAATACATACGGGCAGGAGTTCGCTTTGGTGGGAAGCCTCTTGAATGGTTCTTGTCCGAACCGTGCACCACGTTGGTCGAAAAAAATTATGTATTAGGTTTGGATGATGAGTAATAAACAGGATGAACGAAAACACCCTCACCCTGTCATATTTTTTTCTTCCCGTACTCTGCCGCCTTTCGGACCTTCCGGTACAGCCTGCTAAGGGCAGGGATCTGGTAGCTCGCGTTCAGGCCGCTGGGATTCGGCAGGACCCAGAGCTGTGACGAGCCGATGTGCTCCGCCTGGGGGCCGAAGACAGCCTTCGGCTGTCCAAAGGCAATGCGGAAGGCCTCGAGGCCGAGTATGGCTACAATGCGAGGATGGTGTCGACGGACCTTTGCCCTGAGATTGCGGCCGCCCGTTTCCAGCTCCGCGCGGCTCAGTTCCGATGCCGCGGCCGTAGACTGTTTCACGATATTCGTGATGCCGTACCCGTGCTTCAGCAATTCTCTTTCCTCGAACGGCGAGAGCTGCCGTTCAGTGAACCCCGCCTTGTGCAGGACCGGCCAGAAGCGGTTTCCCGGACGGGCGAAGTGGTGGCCCACAGCGCCGGAATAGAGACCGGGGTTGATCCCCACAAACAGGACCTTCAGACGCGGCGCGATCACGTCAGGCAGGCGCTTTCCATGCGCGGCAAGGAGCTGCGCTTTTATCGGCTTCCATATCCTGATTGCCGGCAACCCGGCTGGTCGGTTCTTTTTCATATTGTTCATAACGTATCTATTGGACGGTGTATTGGGGTCACCGCCTGCCAACCGACGAAATGTAGATGGCAAACTCCTCGTAGCCGTCAACCCCGAGAAGCCGGTCACAAGCGTCCTGGTTGTAGGCGGCGATCGCGCAGGACCCTGCCCCCAGACAGGTGCATGCCAGATAGAGATTCTGGCAGACGTGGCCGGCATCGATGGCGATTGCCTTGTGAGCTGCCAGATCATAACGCCATTCCATGCGAGCGGGAATCACCGTCCAAAAGAACGTCGCAGCCGCGGCAGCAACAAATGACTGCCCCAGACAGGCGGCTGCCGCTTTTCGTCCGATCTGTTCATCGGTTGCCAGTTGCGCCAATTGACCATCAAAGGGCAAGTAGCGGTAAAGGCCGGACGAAAGGCCTTCGATCCGGCTGACTATCACGTAGGTTTCAAAGGCGTGGCGTGCACCCGCAGAGGGCACCGTGCGAAGCGCGGTGGAAGGGCTCAAAACTTTGCGGACACCCTGGGTTGCCCAGAGGAGAGCGGACAGTTCCTCGATGGTTAGCGAATCCGTGGAATAATCGCGCACGCTTTCCCGCCGGGTGATTGCCTCGCCAATGGGCATGCGACCCAGTCGGGCCAAAGCCGCGGCACCGTCGGGAAGATGAATACGCGTTATGTCCGGCGGCGTTGGCTTTTGGATGGGCGGCGCCGGAACATGCCGATTTTGAGCGGTACGTGAGAAATCAATTTGCTGCCGGATGGTGTCCTTGAGGAAGAACCGGTTCTGCTCAAATGGCTTATCGGACTTTCGATCGGAATTCATTACGTACGTGCCCTTTCTTCCTCTTTTATAGCGCAGTTATACTTAATATACGCGAAGTGCACACCGAGATCAACGTCCCGCCTTCATATGTCACGAGTATACGCTCAGTGAATATTTTGTCAATATGCGGTCAGCTGGCAAACAACTGACACCTGGATATTGCCGGCTCATCCTTATGTCTTTTCGTAATGTAAGGTCGAACAGTTTAAACCTGGCCACCAGAGTTCTGCTCTCATTCATAGTATCATTCGAGCGGTTGTCTTGACTATCCTTGAGTTGTCGTTTATACTGACTTCGTTGGAACGTGCAGCAAATTATTTTAAGTATAAGATTCTTGAAATTAAGCCGGATGTCCCTAAAGCGAACCCTGCTCTTTCACGCTGTGCAAGACGATACAATAGACAACAGACAGGAGAAAACAATGAGATACGGACAATAAAGATGCGGATGTACGGCATGCTCACCGTCTGGACCATTATGGCGGTAAAGCAGCGTCCCGATGGCGCAGGGATTCGACATGAACGACAATCCCTGCGCGGATGACTCAAAAAAGTTATGCAGCAACATCGTCCCGGGCAACGGACGCACCGTGAAATGCCTGCTCGAGCAGGAGAACGTATCAATTTTTTGTAAGGACTGGATCACGAGCGCATTCAAAAAGGCCGAAGGTATCAACTCGGTCTGCGCCAGAGAAAGAGCCCAAATGTGCCCATATGGGAACGACAACTTGGCGGCCCTTATATACTGTCTCAATTCGAATTATTATGCCTTAAGCCAAGATTGCAGGGACAAGGTCAAAGAAATCATAGACCGCTTTTGAAAGATCCCGTAAGCTCGGCAAAGTGCGTGCATAAAACCTTTTTGCTGGGCTCGGCAGTATTGAGCCAAACCTGACCCTTGTTCTCGGCATGAGCCGAGGCAAGCGGTCCGATACAGGTGCTCTCCCGCCACCAATAACAAAACCCCGCGGAATATCGCTCAGGAGTTTTGCTTTCTCTATAAATAAAAAACCCTCACGGCATGATCCGTGAGGGTTTGTTTGTACTGCTATAAAGACATCTTACTTCTTGTGGCACTTGGCACAGTCTGCTTTATCCTTTACACCGAAAGCCTTGGTGCCGTTGTGGCATGCGCCGCAGAACTTGCCTGCCTCCATGTCCTTCATGGTCATGACATCTGAGCCCTTCTTCATCTTGAAGAGACCGGATTGATGGCAATCAGCACACTTGTTCCCTTTGTCGGCATGGGTCTTGCCGTCAAACACGACCTTTCCAGCTCCCTTGCCGTCAAATTCAACAGTCTTGCCGGCCGGTACTGCAAAAGCAGAAACCGCCATCGCGAGCGTTACGACCACTACGAGGGCCAATACGAATAACTTTTTCATTTAGTTTCACCTCCTTCCGTGTTAAGAATATAAACAAAGCGATCAGAGCAACCTGCTAAAGCGGTCGGGAGATGATTCATCCCTCTGCCGGGCAGGAGCGCCGCTTTAGAAAAACGCCTTCGGACTCCGATATTCGTGACAGGCGACGCAATCCTTCTTCGCCGAGGCCTCGGTCACGATCCATACGTGCTGTTTGTGACAGTCCTGGCACTTCATATCCATCGCCAGGTGGACCTTATGTTTTCCGATCTTCGGTATGCCGGTATGGCACCGCAGACAATCCCCGTTGCGCGGTCTTATCCTGCCCGCTTCATGCGGCTTGTGGCACTCATAGCAATAGAATTGCATCGGCGACTTTTCATCAAAAGAGATCTTCTTGGCCTTCTTGATCGTTGCGGCATCGGGCGTAAAGAACCGCACGTCCAGGGTGGCATCGTCCTTCAGTTGCTTCCTGATTCTTTCATCGCTGCTGTGGCAGTAGAGACATTTTAATCGTCCGGGCTTGAGGTCCTTGGTCCGGTCGGTGTGACAGTTGAGACAGGCAAGCCCGCCCATGCCCTCTCCATGCACCTGCTTTTCGGGATGACATTTATTGCAGAACTTTTCCGTGGGCAGGAAGCGGTGGAGGCCGCTCTTGTCGGCTTTTATATCACCGTGGCACTGCGTGCACTCGAGCTGCTCCATATATACATGCTTGGCATGGAAGAGGGATTTGTTGATCCTTACGGCATTGCCCTCGGTGTGGCACTGGTTACAGTGTTTCTGGCTCACGATAACATGCTCTTTGTGACGCTCGGGCACGACGGTCGGACGCTTCAACACGAAGCTGATCAGCAGACCGTTCAGTTCCTTGACCGAGAGGTGATGGCAATCGTGACAATTGATATTTTTGTGCTCGCTCCGCGACCAGGTCTCGAATGCCGGCTGCATGAGGTGACACCCGACGCAGAACTTGGGATTATTCTGCGAAAAATCATAAAATCTATAAGAAACGTAACCGCCGCCCGAGACAATGACCAGGATCAATGCAACAATTAGTATTTTTGCCTTCAGGGAAATAGGCTCCTTGAGCCGCTCCGTGACCTGTGTGATTTTTCCCCTGATCCAACCAGTAATCTTCATGTCTTCCCCAAAACAATTGGAATAAAAATCCTAAACCACTAAGCCCAGCTTTATATCATAGGCAAGCGACTATGTCAATACCTATATTGCCCCGCATTGCCCCTGCTGTCCACGCCGACAAATTTCTTTAGGACAGACGAATAAAACAGTATCTCCTGCAGGGCACCCCTTACAAGGAGCGGGCAAACATGCTGTCCTGCCGGTCCCGCAGTATTGCATCGCCAAGGAACCCTTACTGCAGCTCGTGCGGGGTCTCCGCGAAAACCGGAAATATCTTGGCAATCACCCAGAACAGAATGAACGGCAGGATTGCGATACTGAGCACGCCGCCCAGCCCCTCCTTGAACGTGTCCCAGTCATGGGGGATGATCGGCATATGATAGTGCATGTACCCTGCGAACGTGAGCGAAAAAGCCTGGCCTCCGATCACTACGTTCCATCGCATCATGAACACCCCGAAGAGCACGAGGATGACACCAAGCACCGCCCGCCTGATCGTCAATCCCGGAATCAGGAACAGAATGAGCGGGATGAGGTTCCCGACACCGTACTGAAGGACAAAGATGTCGATGAAATCCCTGCCATAGATGACGCTCCGGAGCACGTCCCAGGACTTGACCGCCGTATAGCCCCTGAAAATGAGATCCAGCAACTCGAGGCTGATGGCGAATACCAGAAAGAAGAGCAGGTATTTGGCGGTCATCTTGATCACCGAGACCTCGACACCGATGATTTCCTCCTTGGAGCGGAAAGCACCCCTCGACGCATTTCTGCGTGTTGCCAGAAATTTTTTTATCTCCATGGTGATAATGTAGGTCAACATGCAGAGCGCAATGCCCGATACAATAGCGGACATGATGAAGATGACCGGCATGAGCGGCGTCATCCAGAGCGCGTTCGCCTTGACTGAGCCGAAGATGAAACCTGCGTATCCGTGCAGAAAACACGCCACGGGAATGCCCGTCCCAGCAAGGATCTTGATGGCCTTCTCGTCCCGGTGGAGCGCTTTCTCGCTGATATCATATGCCCCGAGGGTAAGGGCGGTGAACAGAAGATACCTCATCCGTTCGACGAGTGTCTTATCCTGTTTTTTCCCGAGTTCAACGGATATATCGACAAAACGCTTCCGGTACAGAAACCAGAGCTCGGATGCGACGATGGCGAAGTAGGTATTAAACACGATGCCGAAGGCGGCAATGGCCGAGGTAAAATGCGAGGTCATAAGCACATTAATGGCGCGGAACGGATACTGAAGATGGAGTGTAATAGGCAACGGTGCGACACAGAGCAGCGCAAAGGAAAAGACCAGCGCGAAGCGGGCCATGTCCTTGAGCTGTTTGATGCCAAAGACGTGGTAGAGCGATGACAGCACGAAGGCCCCGGCCACGAGGCCGGTCATGAAGGGATACATAACGATCTGAACGCTCCAGTAGATGAACTCATTCGGATAAACAAAAAGCTCTTTTACGGTCCATATTTCGCCATGTGCCAGCATCATCGCACCTCCCTGTCGAGGCCAAGGTAAAAGACCTGCGGTTTCGTTCCGTATTCTTCCTTCAGTATACCAACGCGCTGGGTCATGATGATCTTTGTGACCGGATCGTCGGGGTCCTTGATATTGCCGATCCGGCGGGCCCCGAAGGGACAGGCCTCGACGCAGGCAGTTTTCAGGCCCTTCGTGATCCGGTGATAACAGAAATTGCATTTCTCCGCAGTGTGATACACGGGATGGAAGAACCGCACGCCATAGGGGCAGCCCATGATGCAGTACCCGCAGCCGATGCACCATGTCCGGTCCACCAGCACCACACCGTCAG
>Ga0209048_10007033_pt1 | contig 10447 bp, 22 predicted proteins | sample FrelakmetCRP12CR_FD_187146 | JGI IMG/M metagenome (GOLD analysis project Ga0209048, IMG submission 187146) | Freshwater lake sediment microbial communities from the University of Notre Dame, USA, for methane emissions studies - CRP12 CR (SPAdes)... | ecosystem: Environmental > Aquatic >... | reverse complement strand
GAGATCATCAACCTCTTGCTCACGCCCCCAGAAACTTTAAGGATCATACTGCTACGAGGAATCATTTTCGTCATTTGTCATCCTCCGGCCAATAAAAATTTATTTTTGAAGGCCAAATCGCTAAAATTTGAGCGGCGATATAGCCAGCCATCCCTCACTCCATAAGCAATCCGAGCAAGGGCTACAAGAGCAAACAAAGAAATAATCCAATTCAAGGTATCGTTTAAGTTTTGCCAAAAGCCCGCCATCATTTCCTCCTCAAAAACCCTTTCGGGAAAAATGTCATGTAGAACTTCTCACCACCGAGATCGACTTCCCAATCGTTGTTATTGTCCATAAACTTGATCACCGCCCCCATCGGCCCTGGACCTGGCACGGCTGGATGGGTGATAGGATTCCCTCCAAGGTTCGTGTCGCAGACGATCATATAATTTCCGTGAGTGACCATCGGCCCGTAAGCCTTCATCTCGGCCAGGACGTTCTCCGTGCTGTGGTCGGAGTCAAGAATCACCATAACGGTTTTTCTCTGAACTTGCTGCTTGACCATGGCCACGATCTTTTTATCGGTTGATTTGCCTTTAATGAAGGTGATTCTCGGATGGGATGTAACGGGCTTCATCTCTTCCTGCATATCAATCGAGATGATCTTCCCGTCGACACGCCTCATCCTCTTTAGCTGGTCATAGATTGTGGCGTAATAGATAGCGGAGCCACCCACAGCGGATCCCGTTTCAATGATGACTTCGGGGAGGGCCGCGCTGATGATCTCCTGGATGATCCACATATCAAGGGGATTCTGGAGGCAGGGCGTTCCGAGCCACTTCGTCCAGCCGCCATTCCAGGTATGAGCAGAATTGTAATACATGACATGGAAAAGATTCGTGACAAGGATTTCTAAAGGATCCATTTATACCCCCTCCTCCTCCGCAAATGAAAGTTGATTGTCTGATAGCACCTGAAAAAGTGAGCTCGCGATCGTTGAAATTACGGTATGATCGAGCTTGAGATCGTTTGCGGCGACGACCGCTTCCATGATCTCGTGGAGAAGATCTTGAGATTGAGCTTTGGGTGATCGCTCAGGATTGTTTGCAATCCAAATCTTGTTATACCATGCGCTATGGGAAGCGGAAGAAGAAACGGAAGCCTCTCCATCTTGCCTAAAGACTACCTTTACCGGTAATCCAAGAATATTTAACTCTGACGGAATTTTCATATTAAGCTCCTCTTCCTGAGAATGGCCTCGATGTTCCCATCGGGCTTATACAAACAGAATTCGATCTCCCAGGGCTTCGGCTCATAATGTTTGAAGAGGTCAAACTTCGGGTCAAAATACTGGAAGGTCCTCTCGGTGATCCCTACGCAATGGGAAGGATCTTGCCAGAACCCAGGGGAACCGGCATAGGGAGCGGAGATGGCCAACTGGCCAGCCACGACGAGCATCCTCCAGAGCTCGTCCATGAATTTAAAGACAAGCCAGGGCTTCACGTGCTCGATATAGTGGGCGCATTTTATCGTGAGACAGGAGGCGGATCCTATCGGGTAAGGGAAGGATTCGAGATCGTGGACAATGTCAACACCATCTCTTTTTCGGTAATCGATCCCTGTAAAGTTTTTCTCCTTCCGGTCCCTACATCCAATATCTAAAAGGATGCCCCCTACCGGTTTATGGCGCATACGCCTATTTTTATTGAGGTTACTTGACATTGGTGCCTCCCTATGTCTCCCTCTAACCGTCAGAAATTCTGTTCCCGCCATTGTATGGGTTTTAATTTCTTTTTCATTCGTTCCTCGCAATCGCTGCATTGGCCCACATCACAGCTTCTTCAAGTTTAATAAAGGCTAAGGACTTTTCTCTGGACTTAGGACAGGCTATCTCAATCCGCTCAGCAAGATCGCGGGCATGAAGCCTGATTTGTTCATATCTCGCGGGTTGATCACCCTTTGGAGCATGATAAGTAAATCTTTTTTTTAACTCCTCATACGTCATTTCTACCTCCACATATCCTCAAATTCTTTTGGATCGATCTCTTTCGCTATTTCTTCTATGCTTCTGCCAGCCAGTTTAAGATCCTTGATTCTTTGGCTTAATGCTCTCATGTCAAGACCTGGATGAAAATTTGCGGGCCTACCATAACCCGTAAAGAAAGATTGCTGAGAGACAGCGAAAGACTGAAAAAATGGTTGACCAAAAAAAGACGAGGAAATATTTAATTCATTCTCCCGTCCTTTAAAAAAAGAGCTGGATCTCCCAAACTCTTCTGCCTTTTTCACGAGTATTTCCCGCCTATGAGATCCGGAGACAGGATCAAGGGCTTCTCTTCCCTGAGCTTCTTCGAAAGGTCATCAGCGATCCGGTTAATCTCTCCGGAAAGATGCTTGAGCATAATCCCATCTTTGACCTTCGATCGAACTTTGGAAATTTCCTCGGTGAGGTATTTCAGTATTGCCTTGACCTCCTCATCTCCCAGGTGGCATTTCTCTCCCTGCTTCTGGACCTCGTCGGCGACCTTAAAGATCTGCCCAGCCATCACTTTGATCAAAAGGGGCTCATTGATCCCTTCCACCCTGGCAGGGCATCTCCCGTCCTTGAAAACAACGATCGTTATTTCCCCGATTTTTTTATAGTCCGGCATTGTCATAAGAACCTCTCAAATAAGCCAGCGTTCAAGGGTTTCTATGCGGCAGGTGGAGATGTGTTTGCCGTGATCGCAGCCGCCAACTTCCCAGCCGAATCCTTTAGGGTTGCCGTCAAGGCAATGATCTTCGCAGGATCATTCGCAGCAGCCGCGATCTGAGCCGCCAATCCTTCGATCAACACGATTGCCGATGCTTCCAAATTCGTATTTTCTGCTACCTGTGCTTCCAATGCGTCAAGTTCTCCAGCCATCTGATACTCCTTTCTGAGAATCCAAATTAAAAGTCTTTCCTGATTCTCCAATTTTTCAATGATCCTCTCTAACTTTTTAGTGACTGACATAAAGCCTCCTCGAACGCTGGCTATTTTTTCATACATCCTTCTTCATCCCTGGCACATACTTCAAATCTTCAAGCTCTTCCTTCGTGCGCGGGGTCTCATTAATCGCAGGAGTCCTTAGATAAGACCCACTCTCTTCCTCTGCCGTGATGAGGCCTTCCTGCTCTTCGATAAAGGCAACGAGCTCAGATTCTCGTTCGTGGATCCTTGCGTGAAAGAGCATTTCTCTTTGGGTTTTTTCCGCGGAAAGGTCCATCCCCGAGTAAGGCTCAATACTTTGAAAGCCCATCTTTTTTATAACGGTGAACCTTCGCTCTTTTCCAAGTCTCCAGAACCGGTGACGTAATTTTTTGAACTCTTCGTCCTCCATGATCCACCTTCCTTATTAAGAATTCATCAATGTAATCCTTACTAAAATAAATGTGAAATTCAAACCAGCCCTCAGCCGTGTATTTCTTGAGAATGTTATGAATTATATTCAGGTCGCTCTCCATCATGCCTGATGCGTTCCCTCCACTCCCCTTTTAGTGCGCTCCTCCGTCCTGGCATTGAGCCAGCTGAGGGCGCCCTTTAGGCTTGAGAGGGCCATGTCATTCTCAAAGCAGAACATTTTCATATTGAGGACCTCAAGCCGGTGGATGAGGACGGCAAGGACTTCCTCGTTGGTCACGCCATCGATCTTGGTGCCGTCCTCGCGCATTTCGTAGAAATGTAATGGAACCATAGCATCGGGTAGATCCCCATGCATAAACGTTTGTAAAAAATAGGAGTGGCAATCATCTAAAACCTTCATCCCCGACCTCCTATGCCAGGGAAATCCTTCGCTACAATGATGCCCGACCCTTGCTTCGCCGGATCGAAGTCGGCAATAAATTGTTTCGCCAGCTCCATCATCATATAGCATTGGCCCTTCCTTCCGAGCTGCCCCGACATCTTCAACTCCCCGTCAAACGGCTTGTCCTTTTGATAAATATAGACCAGGTGCAGCTCCGCCACAACCACATCTTTCGCAAGCGCTTCAATCTCCGGCCCCATCAACGGACTCTTCCCATTCGGCTTTTCATCGTTTCCCATAAACCCTCCTTTCAATCGTCTTTGTTTCTCACCCATTAGATTTTGACCGTCACCACTTTCCCTTTTTTCACATCCCAATAATAGCCTTTACGGCCCTTCTTTGGAACGGCCTGTTCATCCAATACCTCTTTGGCTGCAAGAATAAATTTCATTATATTTTTACGGGTCAGTTTAGCTGGTCTCTTTCGATTTGATTTAATCAGTTTGACGTGCTCTTTAAAAGTCATATTGAGCCATCACACGAGAGAGATTGCTCGTAGGACCCTTGAGGAAATGGAGATCCCGAAGCCACACAAAAAAGTTTTTCATATCGATTCAAATTCCCGCAAGCCGCTACCTTCAATTCTTTCTCAATTTCCATAATCTCTTTCGAGATCTCTTGAGCCTTAATATATTGAGACGTTTTCATAAACTCTCCTTCCAAAAAGTTTTGACCAAAGTAGCAAAAAAAAATATGAGAAAAGGCATTTTATGTGAGTGAGAGAGAGACAAAGGGGTCCCAGGAGGGGTGTATGTGTGTAAGGGGTGATCGTGACTGTGGGGGGTGGGGGTCTGGTGGCCTGGCTCATCGGTCAGAAAGATACCCGAACCCCCCAAATATGTCAAGAGAAATCTTTTAAAAATAAAAAGCCCAATAAAAACAATAAGAAGGCCATCTTTTGAAAGTTAACATAATATATTTTATCAGACATAACGCCCCCAGGCCGACCAGGGGAAGGCCAGCCCAGGCCGATCAGAGGAAGGAAAAGTTTTTCAATCCTAAATTTCTTTTTTTTTCACTTCTCATCCCCCACGCCCCCCTTCCCAAACCAGAACCATAAACCATTCAAACCTTTATAAGACCAGGGGAGAGGCCACGCCCCCCGGGATATGGCCACATAACCGACCACCTTAAACATCTCTCAAGAGATGGTCAGGCGAGCCAGGAAACGCCTCGACTTTCAGGCCGATCAGACCCCAGGCCAGGCCACCGACCCCAGATCAGGCCACGCCCTCAATAAACTACCCAGGAAGAAATCAAACAATCATACTGAACCCCTTCATCCCATCCCCCCTTATCCCCCCTTCCCTTCATCCCCTTCCCTTTAGACAGGCCAGGAAACCAGGGAATTGACAAAGATTGTCAAAAATAGTGACAAAAGTGGTTTTTGACCATGCGGACATAAAGACAACATCTTTAATATTAAGGAGTTAAGGCTGTTTAGAACTGGCATGATCTATGCTTTATAGAAAGACAAGGTTTAGAAATGAAACGGAAAGCCAACCCCAGACCGCCCCGACAGGACACCGAGAGCGGAAAGGAAGGGACAGGAATGGAAGGGACTCAATTTCTTTATTGTCAAACCAGGAAGGGACAGCCCAGGGTTAATATTGAGGTATGCTTGACCAAATGCAAGAAGGCGAAAAAGTGCAAGCCCCTCAAAGACTACCAGGCCACAGGCGACCCCACCGAAGGAAAGACAGACCTCATTATTGACCATTTTAAAAAAGAAGGGATACCATTGAAGATTATCAAGACCACCGAACCCGACCCGACCCCGACCCTTGAAGTAGATCACGTTGACCACCTTCACATCATCCCACAATTCACAGCCGATAAAACCCACAGAGGAAGCGACTTTTCAAATGTCATTGACCAGGCCACCGACAGGAACAAGGGACAGCTTGACCTTTTTAATTTCGTAGAAAGGAAGGAATAACATGATACCCTCTGTTTTGAAAGAAACCATCAAAAACGCTATCAAGAATAAAGACAACCTCTTGATATACTCCGAGCCAGGGACAGGAAAGACCCAGATCACCGAGCAAGCCCACGACGAAACAGAAACCCCATATATTTTGACGCACCCTGCACTATCAGACCCCACCGACTACAAGGGTTTTCCTATCACCTACAAAGACGCCGAAGGCCACACAAGAGCAACCTTTATACCATTCGACGACCTCTTGAAAATGATAAATGTTAAAGTCAGAACAGGCGTTATATTCGACGACTTTGGCCAGGCCGTTGAAGGAGTGCAAGCCCCTGCCATGCAGTTAATGCATGGCGGAAGATTGAACGGATACAAGATCAGCGACGAGATCGTTTTTTTCATCCTCACGAACCGACGTCAAGACATGGCAGGAGTTAAGGGTATTTTAGAGCCAGTTAAATCAAGAGTGGTCAGCAGTATCCACGCAGAAACCGACCTCGACGACTGGACAAAATACGCAATTCAAAAAGACTTTGCATTTGAAACGATAGCCTTCAATCGCTGGAAGAAGAACGCCCTTTTAGACTTCAAACCTACCAGGGATATGACCAACAGCCCATGCCCCCGAACATGGGAAGCGGTCAGCAAAATATTAAAACATGGATACCCGAAACAGGCCGAACTTGAATTGATTAGCGGTGCAATAGGGGAAGGAATGGCAATCACATTTTATGCCTTTGTTAAAATGGCTCGGTCACTACCCGACCCCGACTTAATTCTGTTAAAGCCCGACTCCGTAGAAGTGCCGAAAGAGCCAAGTGTTATTTACGCTTTATGTGGTGCATTGGCCACGAAGGCCACCGACCAGACCTTCCACAACATTGTTAAATATTCAAACCGCTTGCCCTCTGAATTTTCAGTTATGTTAATTGTGGATTGCGTCACCCACAATAAAACCCTCGTTAAGACGAAACCCTTTATTGAATGGAATTTAAAACACCAAGACGTATTGATCTAAACCCTAAACCCAAAGAAAGGAAGGAAAAAACAATGTCAGAAAAAATCACAGAAAAGGCAATTTTAGTGACCTTGAACATGGGACAATACACAGGGAAGAAACAGGACAAGAAGGCCGAGCGATCCGTTGACACCGCTTTCAATACCCACGATGCAGGGACATATCGAAAAGCCACCATCACCAAAGACGCACTCCAAGAGATAGCCACCCTGGTAAATGAAATTAGAACATTTTTTTATACTCTTACCCTACCCTGGACAGACGAAGGAAAACGCCTTAAATCCATGACCGACTTTTTAGAATTTACCGCACAGTTAAGAAATTTTGAAACCCTTTTCAACGACAAGGCCGACCAGTTTGAAAAGAGTTATCCCGATCTGATCGAAGAAGCCAGGAACAGACTGAACGGACTTTTCAACCCGAAGGACTACCCAAGCCCCCAGGAGATAAGAAGCAAATTTTATTTTGATGTTCATTTCGACCCGATACCCGAAGAAGGAGATATAAGGGTTAATATCCAACAAGACGAACTGGACAAGCTAAACGCAGACCTCGAAACCAGGAAAAACGAAGCGATAGCCCAAGCCATGAAAGACCCTTATATAAGACTTGCCGACGCAATCCGACACGCACAGGAAAAGTTAAGCGACCCGAAGGCGATCTTTAGGGACTCACTCATTGACAACCTTGTTGACCTTGTAAAGATACTTCCATCACTCAATATCACAGGCGACCCGACCCTTGAAAAATTAGGGAAAGAGGCCAGCGAAAAATTGACCGCATACGACCCCGACACCTTGAGGAAGGACAAGACAGCCCGACAGGAAACCGCAAGCCAGGCCGAAGCCCTGTTAAAGAAAATGGAAGGACTTTATTGAGATGGAAAAGCTAACCCCAAAAAAGAAGATAGAGAAGGCGAGAGTGGGGTTATACCTCGACGCCCCATTCTGGACAACGACCCTTTTCAAACTTCCAATGATCGAAGATAAAGACGGAACTATCACCCCGACATACGCCACCGATGGGAAGGCGATCTATTACAATCCCACCTTTGCCGACACCTGCAACCTGGAAGAAACCAAAGGACTGTTAGCTCACGAAACCGGTCACGTCATTTTATTGCACCCTTTTAGAAGGGGAAACCGAGACTTTAAAAAATGGAATATAGCTTGTGATCTTGCACTAAATCAAATCTTGATAGACGCAGGGTTTAAGCTACCAAAGGGCGGACTTTTAGATTCTCAATATAAAGGCATGGATGCCGAGAAGATTTATACTTTAATTCCAGACCCACCCGAAGGCCAGCCACAGCCAGCAGGAGAGGTATTAGACCACCCAGGGAACGAACCAGAAAAGAAACAGGCCGAACTTGAGCAACGACTTTATAATGTCCAGGCTGGACAAATCGCCAAGAAACAAGGCAACCTCCCCGAAGGACTCGAAAGATTGATTGACGATTTGACCGCCCCGAAAATCAATATTGTAGAAGTTATTGGAAGATTTGTAGAACAGACCTCGAAAAACAATTATACCTGGACAACTCCAAACCGCCGATATTTAGGCCACGATTTATTTCTTCCAAGTTTGAAAAGCCCCGAACTCGGACATCTTGCTTTTTTAGTGGACATAAGCGGAAGTGTGACCAACGAGCAAGCCAAAGACCTTTTAGCGGTTATCAAAGGAACGATTGAAACCTATCAAAACTCCGAACTCTCCTTGATCTATTTCGCAACGAGAGCCAGCCAGCCCATAACCATAACCGACGAAACCGAAATCCAAAACATCAAGACCCCAAACGTCGGAAGAGGAACAAACTATAAACCGCCCTTTGACATGATTAAGACAGCGAACCTCGACCCCATAGGAATAATAGTTTTGACAGACGGATACTGCAACAGCTACCCCGAAGCCCCCGACGCCCCTGTTATTTGGATACTAACAGAGAAAAACGAAAGTTTTAAACCGCCCTTTGGAGAAATTTTTCAGTTAGAAACAGAGGAAGGAAAATGAACTTTCAATTTTTAATCATGGCCACCGCCCCGATCTTGATACTTTGGGGACTCATGTTTTTAACCCTTGAGATAAGCCACCGCCCAGGCCACCAAGCCAGGGACACAGAGGAATGAAAGATCAGTTATGCAAACGCAGGTATGCAACCAAAAAATGTCACCCATGACAACAAATGCCGTCACTCCGAGGACTCCATTTTACACAGACAGGTATGCAAACGCCTCGATTTATCATTGGCACGACCTATGCAGAGAACTATATGCAAACACGAAAGGATGAGATGAGATGGAAAAGAAAATAGCTCTACTCTTAATTGTTATGCTAAAAGCCCGAAGGGAACAGGCGAGGCATTATATTTTCAACAACAATATGCTCCAAGAGTGTTATCTTTTGGATGCCGAAATCAAAGCCCTTGAAAGCTATTTAGACCCCGACCAATACGCAGGGGTTGGTTCTACTAATAACGTATTTCCATGAGAAAGGGGGTGAATAAATGAATGGCTATGAAAAACTCAATAGCCGAGAAGCCGACTTTTTGTGGGACAGGGAAAGAAAAATGCCCGAAGCAGAATTTGACGACTCCTTTTTTGACAGACTTAATGAGGCCATTGAACTTACCACACCCGACCCCGACCCTTGCGACCTCTACGACAAATGTTGGGAGTGTCCTAATTTCTTTGATTGCTTTGGCCTTCCCATTCCACAAGAAATTTCCAGTAAAGTAATAATTTAACCCTAAAGAAATAGGGGAAAGGAGAGAAGTTATGAGTGCAAGAACAATTTATAAAGGTTCAATGTCCGCTTCAATTCTTCAAATCCCGATTTGTTTTTATGCGTTGTTAAACAGCTCTAACGACATTCACTTTAACCAGCTATGCCCGACTTGTCATGGGAAGATCAAGCAGACAATCGGATGCCCAATTTGTAATAAGACGTTGAGCAAAGGCGAATGTCTAAAGGGCTTTCCAATCGCAAAAGATCAATGGGTAATCCTCAATGATGAGGAAATCGAATCAGCCCACAAAGAGAAGATCGAAACCATTCCTCTTTTAAATTTCGTGGACAATGGAAAAATCAAGCCCATCTTCAATGAAGAACCCTACGCCATTGTTCCTCAAAAAGTGGGATACGATTTATTCCAGCTTTTCCGTCAATCTCTTGTGGAAACAGGAAAGACCGCCATTGGCAAGATCATAATGCGGTCTAAAGAGTATCTTCTTTCGGTAGCCCCCCTTGAAGATTCAAATATCCTGATCGGATTCAAACTGCACTACGCAGAGGATTTAAGAAATCTTCAAGACATTCCCGACTATGACTTTCCACAAAAGGCCATTGACCCTGAAATGCTGAAATTGGCTAAACAGCTAATTGGAAACTTATCGGGGGAATGGAAGCCCGAAATATACAGGGATGAGTTTAGAGATGACATTATGAAACAGGTTGAGGCGAAGGCACAGGGTATCGTAATTGCCCCCGAACCAAAGAGGGAAGTGCAGAAGCAAGTCAACCTGATGGATGCCCTGAAACAAGCGGTATCAGTCACCGCCCAGGCCACAGCATAACAAAAAGAGGGGAAGCCTTTGGAGTGGCAAAGGTGGGAGAGACGAACCACTAATTCTTGCTCTCCCTCCCCCTCTCCAAAAGGAGTAAGATCATGGCACGATGGGTTAGAGGATG
>Ga0209048_10007032_pt1 | contig 10449 bp, 6 predicted proteins | sample FrelakmetCRP12CR_FD_187146 | JGI IMG/M metagenome (GOLD analysis project Ga0209048, IMG submission 187146) | Freshwater lake sediment microbial communities from the University of Notre Dame, USA, for methane emissions studies - CRP12 CR (SPAdes)... | ecosystem: Environmental > Aquatic >... | reverse complement strand
ACCTTGGCGATGATCCGCACACCGACAGCATAGTCATCTACATGGAAACCATTGGCGATGCGCGTGCCTTCCTCTCTGCTGCCCGTGAAGTCGCCAACACCAAGCCGATCATCGTCATCAAACCCGGCCGTACCGAAGGCGCTGCAAAGGCTGCCGCTTCTCACACCGGCTCTTTAACTGGCAGCGACGAGGTGCTGGAATCCGCATTCCGCCGCAGCGGTGTGCTGCGTGTAAGCACCATCGCCGAGCTGTTCTACATGGCTGAAGTACTTGCCAAGCAGCCCCGCCCGGCAGGCAACCGGCTAACCATTTTGACCAACGCTGGTGGCCCCGGCGTCCTGGCCACCGACGCCCTGATCACCAACGGCGGTGAGCTGGCGAACCTGTCGCCCGAGACAATGAAGGCGTTCGATAAGCTGCTGCCTGCCGCCTGGAGCCACAACAACCCGGTCGATATCCTGGGAGATGCCAGCCCCGACCGCTATGCGAAAGCTCTGGAAATTGCCGCTAACGATCCCAATAACGACGGCATGTTGGTCATCCTCACCCCTCAGGATATGACCGACCCGACAGAGACCGCAGAACAGCTTGCTCCGTACGCACAGAGCCTGGGCAAACCGGTGATCGCTTCGTGGATGGGCGGCGATGGCGTGGCGGAGGGCGTCAAGATCCTAAATCGCGCCCGCATCCCGGCCTATCCTTACCCTGACACTGCCGCCCGCATGTTCGATTATATGGCGAATTACGCCACTATCCTGCGCCGGCTGTACGAAACCCCTATGATCGCCACCAGCGAGAATGGCGACACACCCGACTCAAAGCTCGCCACAAGCATCATCGAGAAAGCCCGCCAGGGAGGCCGCACGCTGCTTACCGAATACGAATCGAAACAGCTATTAGCCGCCTACTGCATCCCCACCGTCGAAACGCGCATCGCAATCAGCGAGGATCAGGCGGCCGCTACCGCTAACGAGCTGGGCTACCCAGTGGTGTTGAAGCTGCACTCCGAGGTTATCACTCACAAGACGGACGTCGGCGGCGTCAAACTGAACCTAAAAGACGCGCAGGACGTTCGCCAGGCTTATAAAGACATCCGCGCTTCAGTCATCTCTAAAGCTGGCGAAAAAGACGTTAGCGGACAGCCTAACTTCCTTGGCGTTACCGTCCAGCCGATGGCCAGTATGGATGGCTACGAGCTGATCCTGGGCAGCAGCATCGACCCCCAGTTTGGGCCTGTGCTTCTCTTTGGCCTGGGCGGCCAGTTAGTGGAGGTTTTCAAGGACCGCTCTTTGGCCTTGCCGCCGCTCAACACCACCCTGGCACGCTTGATGATGGAGCGAACCAATATCTATACCGCCCTCAAGGGTGTCCGCGGCCGCCAGTCTGTGGATATGTCCGGGTTAGAACACCTGATGGTGCGTTTCAGCCAGTTGATTGCAGAACAACCCTGGATTAAGGAGCTGGATATCAACCCCTTGCTGGCTTCTTCAGAACGCCTGCTGGCCCTGGACGCCCGGGTGGTGCTATATCCCAACGACCTCCCCGAAGAGAAATTGCCCCGCATGGCTATCCGTCCCTACCCGAACCAGTACGTTTTCCATTGGACCGCCAAGGATGGTTCCAAATTAACTATCCGGCCTGTGCGAGCTGAAGACGAGCCACTGATGTTCAAGTTCCACGAGACCCTTTCCGACCGAACCGTCTATATGCGCTTCTTGCAGCCTATGTTGCTCGACCAGCGCGCTGCTCATGAGCGTCTATCGCGCATCTGCCACGGCGACTACGACCGTGAAATTGCTTTGGTAGCGGATCGCGAAGACGCGGCTGAGGGCGAGCCTCGCATCCTGGGCGCTTCCCGCCTGAGCAAGCTGCATGGAACAGATGTAGCCCGTTTCAGCGTGCTGGTCAGCGACCAATGCCAAGGCATGGGCATCGGCGCCGAGCTGGTTGAACGCATGATCGATGTCGCCCGACTGGAAAAGCTAGCCCGTTTGGAGACGATCATGGTTCCCGATAACCATATCATGCACGGATTATGCGAAAAACTTGGTTTTACCTTCTCTAAAACCAAAGATGGCATGGTTAAAGCCGAGCTGGTGCTCAATTAGTCCTTCAAATCCTGCATTCCTAACCGGGCGGACTAACCGCCCGGTTATTTGTTAATTGCAGTGCATAAAAACCTTTTCAAAATTAATGACAACCTGACAAAATGCTGGTATGATTGCTAATAAATCTATGGTGGGCAAAAAATCTTATATGTCGGCTTCTCATAACACAAAAATCTGACACCATTTGAAAGGAGATTCTACATGACCGCAGCCGTCTCAAATTCCCAAACCCGCATCTTCCCCTGGTGGCTTGTCTTGATCGAGGGGATTGCTGCAGTCGTGCTGGGTGTTTTACTCCTGATAAGACCCGCCATGACGACCTTGATCCTGGTCCAATTCTTGGGCTTGTGGTGGTTTATTGGTGGTCTTTTTGCGATCGTGGGAATCTTCATGGACAGCAGGATGTGGGGCTGGAAGCTCTTTTCGGGCATCCTGGGTATCATCGCCGGTATTATCATCATTCGTCACCCCCTTTGGAGTGGCGTTTTGGTTCCCGCGACGGTCGTCCTTATCCTGGGCATAGAGGGGATGATCATCGGAGTTGTCAACCTGATCCAGGCTTTCCAAGGCGGCGGCTGGGGCATTGGTATACTGGGGGCTTTGAGCATTATCTTTGGTCTGGTCCTTGTCTTTAATCCTCTCATCGCAGCACTAGCTTTACCCTGGATCGTGGGAATTCTCGGCGTTGTCGGCGGAATCGCCGCAATCATTATGGCTTTCCGGATTAAGTAGATTTGGGGAAGTTCTTTAGAAAAGTGACACTATTTCTACGATCCACCATAAGCAAAAAAACGGTCTCATGCATCGAATAACTGATCATACGTAATGGGGATCTCATGAAAAGCCTGAAGCGAATCCTTGCCCTGCTTTTGATAATTTTAAGCTTGATCGGACTTATCCTGGTCGTTGCTGGGGTCTTCGGCGTTTGGGCTGTTAACGGTCCAATCACAAATAACCTGCTTCAAAGAATCGGCCCTTGGTTGACCAACCTACACCAGGTAGAGGCAACCATACAAACAGCGAATACCAGCTTACAGCAAATCGAACAACCCGCTCAGGCGATGGCTGGATCGGCGAAGATGTTAAAAAGCCTGCTGCCGGGTGTGTTTGGAAATCTAGATTCGATCGTCTCGAACCTGACCAACCTGCAAAGCTCGATCAACAATGCCCAGGGCCAGGTATCGGGCTTGATCCAAACGCTGACATATGTCCAATCCTCATTACCAGCCTGGATCGACACTCTGTCTTGGATTATCACTTTCTTCCTGCTCTGGTTGGCACTGGCCCAGGCAAGCCTGTTCATCCATGCCTGGTATTTTTTCACCGGCAATGATCTGATTGCAAAATGGAGGTAAGGGGTGGATACAAATCAAAATAATAACTCAAAAACATTTATCTGGATTGGCGCAGTCGTCGTGAGTTTACTGGCCGGCATTTTCATCGGCCTGGTCATCCTTGGCTGGGGCGTTTGGCCGGTTCAATGGCAGGGCGGCGATATGGCGGTCCTGGACCCAGTCGTCCAAGAAAATTACTTGCGTGCGTCCATTGATTCGTATTCCGTCAACCACAATGACGCCCTTGCCCAATCGCGCTATAATTCCTTGGGTAGCAACGGTCCAGCACTCCTGGCGAATGTTTACAACCATCCGGCGGCGTTAAGCGGTGAATCGATCCTTGCTTTTAGTAAAGCAGTGGGTGTGACCGACCCAGCCACGCTCTCAACATCTCAGGGCACGACGAACCCAAATCAGACCACTCAACCGCTGATTGGCCGCCTGGTCGCTCGTCCGGTCCTAGCGAGCCTGCTTGCCCTGTTCTGTCTCTTGTTGATCTCCTTCTTGGTGGTCGTGTTACTGGTCATTTTAGCACGGCGTAAACCTGCGCCCAAGGCTGTTGCGCCCGAAGCGCCGGACCAGCCTGCTGGGGAGGAACTTCCCCAGACCATCGCAGCAGATAGTGTCCAGCCAGAAGAAACCCTCGAGACCCCTGCACCGCCATTTGAAACAGGGTCCGAAGAGAATGCCTGGTGGGAAGCCAAGTCAACCCAGGCTGTGGAACCACCCGGCGTAGGACCGGCCACCGGCTCAATCGAAAAACCCCTCGCCGCAGCCGGCGTAGCGACAATCTCACTAGCAGCCGCGATGGCAGCAAAGTCCCCAGAAACTCAACCCGAGCAAGCTCCATTTGTAGCTGAATCTCCCACTCTACCAGCAGATACCGGCATCGAGAGCGATTTGAGCCTGGCGCCCACCGTCATAGCTGCCGCGGCGCTGAAACCCGAACCTGCTTCGGCCAAGCCGGATGCAACGCTCTCACCTGGAGAGCAACCCACACAAGTATCTGAAGATAGTTCTATTGAAGGCAAGGAGGAATCTATGGCAGAACTGTTAGCAAAATTCAAGCGTGATGTCGTCTACATCGAGGGCGTTGGAGAAGCTTACGGCAAGAAATTGAAAGATGCCGGAGTCCCCAATGTAGGAGTGCTCCTCGAAAAGGGCGCGACTCCGAAGGGCCGCGAAGAAATCGCTGCCAAATCGGGGATCAGCCACACCCTGATCCTGAAATGGGTTAACCACGTCGACCTTTACCGGATACGCGGGGTCGGCAGCGAATACGCTGAGCTATTGGAGGTTTCGGGCGTAGATACGGTGGTTGAGCTTAGCAAGCGCGTCCCCCAGCATTTATTCGATAAAATGGTGGCTGTAAACCAGGAGAAGAAGCTGGTCCGCCGGATCCCGCTCCTCTCCCAGGTAGAGAATTGGGTCGAGCAAGCTAAGAAACTGCCTCGCGTCGTCTCTTATTAGTTCAACCTACTAACTTCCAAGGCCCAGTGCTGTGAAGGCATCTTTGTACGCGCCGGGCTTTGGAAGTATTTATTAACCTGTCCCCCGTTCTGAGGAGAAATCGGATGAGGATACTTCTTCGTTGGCTGATTACCGCGATTGCGGTGTTCATTACCGTTCTAATTATCCCCGGTATCAAAATTACAGGCACCAACGCTTTTGTCGCTGTGGCTCTGATTGCCGTCATTCTGGGATTAGTCAACGCAATTATCAGGCCCATCCTGGCGTTTCTCTCCTGCGGATGCATTGTAGCTACTCTGGGACTGTTCATGTTGGTCATCAATGCGTTTACCTTATGGTTTAGCGCCTGGATTGCTCAAAAATTCGGCATTGGATTTTATGTGAACTCGTTCTGGTCTGCGCTTTTTGGATCCATCGTCATCAGCATCGTCTCATATTTTCTCTCTCTCTTCTTGCTCGACGATCGCGATATCGTGAAGGTATAGCCATATTCTTTTACTGTTGGAATGGATTTGGAGGTGAATTTTGAATGCAGAAAGACAAAGACTTAAGGAATCCGCCCAGAAAATAGCCGCCTGGAAAAAATGGGGGCCTTATTTGAGCGAACGCCAATGGGGCACCGTGCGCGAAGACTACAGCGACACGGGCAATGCCTGGGATTATTTCACCCACGACCAGGCCCGCTCGCGGGCGTACCGTTGGGGCGAAGATGGGTTAGCTGGTTATTCTGACGAAAAACAGCGCCTGTGCTTCGCCCTTTGCCTTTGGAACGGGAAGGACTCGATCCTGAAGGAGCGCCTTTTTGGGCTGTCAAATAGCGAAGCCAATCACGGAGAGGATGTCAAGGAGTATTATTTCTACCTGGACAGCACACCGACCCACTCTTATATGAAGTATCTTTATAAATACCCGCAAACAGCATTTCCGTATGAGGATCTCGTAAAAACTAACAGGCAGCGCTCACGAGAAGAGTTTGAGTATGAATTATTGGACACTGGGGTATTTGATCAGGACCGCTATTTTGATGCCTTCGTTGAATATGCAAAAGAGTCTCCCGATGACACATTGATCAAGATCACCGTATTCAATCGAGGGCCAGATCCTTCTATGCTGCATGTGCTACCCACGCTTTGGTTCCATAATACATGGTCATGGTCCCACCCCACTCCCAAGCCGGTTATAAAGGTCGGCGAGCCGATCAAGGGAGTACAGTCGATCATCGCCTCCCACGAGATCCTCGGCGACTTTTACCTGTATTGTGAAGGCGCTGCCTCGCTTCTTTTTACTGAAAACGAGACAAACGATCAGCGTTTCTTTGGCATTCCGAACCGCAACACGGTTGCCAAGGATGGAATCAATAATTACATTGTGAATGGTGATAAAGGAGCCGTGAATCCTGCCCAGACCGGCACTAAGGCAGCCGCCGATTATCAGGTGCCCATTCCGGGCGGAGGCAGCCAGGTTATTCGCCTGCGACTCACCAACCTTTCACCACAAGCTCTCCTCAAGGCTAACGGCGAAGCAGATGGCACGCCTTTTGGAAAGCACTTCGATGACGTGTTCGACATCCGCAAGAAAGAAGCCGATGCATTTTATGAAGGTATCACTCCGAAAAATATGCCGGAAGACCAGGTCAACGTGATGCGCCAGGCGTTAGCTGGGATGTTGTGGTCCAAGCAGTATTATTACTTCGACCTGGACTATTGGCTGGAAGAACACGAAGCCAACCCGTTGTTGGAGGTCAAGCGCAAGAACGTGCGCAACATGAACTGGGTCCACATGTTGAACGACGACATCATCTCCATGCCAGATAAATGGGAATACCCATGGTATGCAGCCTGGGATTTGGCCTTCCATACTCAAGTCTTGAACATGGTTGACCCGGAATTCTCAAAAGAACAGCTCGGTATGATGCTCCGCGAAGTCTACCTCCACCCCAGCGGGCAAATCCCGGCCTACGAGTGGAACTTCGGCGATGTAAACCCGCCGGTCCACGCCTGGGCGACGATGTTCAATTACAACGTTCAAAAGCAGCTGCACGGCAAAGGGGACCTTGAATTCCTGAAAAATGCATTCCAGAAACTGCTGCTCAACTTCACCTGGTGGGTCAACCGGAAAGATCCGGCGGGGAAAAACGTCTTTGAAGGCGGCTTCTTAGGATTGGATAATATTGGCGTCTTCGACCGCAGCGCCAAACTGCCTACTGGTGGCAGCCTCGAACAGGCCGACGGTACCGCCTGGATGGCGTTCTATAGCGTCGCGATGGCTGAGATGGCAATGGAGCTCGCGCTTCACGACCCGGTTTACGAAGACATGGTCTTAAAATTCCTGGAACATTTCTTCCTGATTGCCGGTTCAATGGACCGGGTGGGCGAACATAAAGATGAGTTATGGGACGAAGAAGATGGCTTTTTCTACGATGTGCTGCGCATGCCGGATGGTACGGCTCAGCGGTTGAAGGTCCGTTCCCTGGTTGGCTTATTGCCTCTTTGTGCTACGATCACTATCCCGCCTGAATTCATCAAGCGCTTCCCTAATGCTATGGAACGCATTCAAGCCCGTCTTAAAAGGCGCCCCGGGCTAATGGAGAACATCGCCTCCCCTATCAAACCAGGAGTAAGTGGCCGGCGCCTGCTGTCGGTGCTCAGTGAGGCCAAGCTACGCAGGGTTCTGGAGAAAATGCTAGATGAGGAACGCTTCTTAAGCCCCTATGGAATCCGCTCACTTTCACGCTGGCATAAGGACCATCCATATATCTTTGATGTGAATGGAGAAGAATACAAAGTGGCGTATTTGCCAGCTGAATCGAACACCGGCATGTTTGGTGGCAATTCAAACTGGCGCGGGCCAATTTGGATGCCGATCAACGACTTGCTTGTTCGGTCTATGTTGCAATTTTATGCATACTACGGAGACGACTTCAAAATCGAATGTCCTACAGGTTCAGGCCGCCTGATGACTCTCTTCGAGGTAGCCAAGGAGTTATCCGACCGTTTGAGCAGGATCTACCTACGCGATGAAGTTGGCCATCGACCTGTGTATGGCGGAAATGAAAAGTTCCAATCCGATCCTTACTGGCGAGATTACATTTTGTTTTACGAATACTACCATGGTGATAATGGCGCCGGGCTTGGCGCCAGCCACCAGACAGGTTGGAGCGGGTTGGTGGCGCGATTTCTACAATACTTCAGTTATATTACACCCGCGGACTTGCTTTCCAGCGATATGAGTGCTTCCCATGCTGTCTACCTTGAAGATTAGAGTCCAATGATAGGTTCGTGGCCTAGAAGGCCCGTTATCTACGAGATCAACACCTGGGTTTGGCTGTACGAGCTCAGCCAGACCCATCAGCGAACGGTCACGCTTTCCAATGTGCCAGAAGAAGAATGGGAAGAGATCGCCGCATTGTATGCTGATGCGGTCTGGTTGATGGGGGTTTGGGAGCGCAGCCCGGCCGGTCGGTCGATTGCTAACCACAGCCCCGGTAACCTAGCCGATTTTCATCGCGCCCTTCCGGATTTCCAGCCCGAAGACAACGTCGGATCTCCATATTGTGTGCGAAATTATGTCGTCGACAATCATCTAGGAGGCCCTGATGGGCTGGTGGCAGCCCGCCAGGCATTGGCGAAACGCAACATGCACCTGGTGCTGGACTTCGTTCCAAACCACGTGGCTCCCGACCACCCATGGGTGACTGACCATCCGGAATACTTCATTCAGGGTGATGCTGAGGACCTGGCCCGAGACCCTGGAAGCTTCATCCAGGTTAAGAATGGTGTTATCTTGGCCTGCGGGCGGGACCCCTACTTCCCGGCCTGGTCGGATGTCGTCCAGGTTAATGCTTTTCATCCTGACCTGCGCCAGGCCGTTTTAGAGACAGTCAATGATATCGCATCTCAATGCGATGGCTTACGCTGCGATATGGCCATGTTGATGGTTAATCACGTCTTTTCACAAACCTGGGGATCGCGCGCCGGACCCATTCCAAGCCAAGAGTACTGGCAAGAGCTGATCCCGGCAGTTAAAGACCAGCACCCAGACACACTGTTTATGGCAGAGGCTTATTGGGACCTGGAGTGGGAGCTGCAGCAACAAGGCTTCGATTACTGTTACGATAAACGCCTTTACGACCGTCTAGAGCATGGGAGCGCAGAATCAGTACGCCAGCACTTGGGAGCTCCTCTCGCCTACCAGGATAAACTGGTGCGTTTTATTGAAAATCATGACGAGCCACGCGCCGTGACCGCCTTTCCCGGACTCAGGAGTCTCGTCGCGGCAGTAGCGGTTGCCACCTTGCCGGGCGCGAAGCTATTCCACCAAGGCCAGCTTGAAGGCTGGACCGTACGGTTGCCGGTCTTTCTGCGCCGACGGTCTCTCGAACAGCCTGACCTGGAGCTGCAAAACTTCTATCGAAAACTGCTATCAGCGATGAACACGCCGCCTCTGCGTGAAGGTGAATGGCAGTTGTGCGAGTGTTCGGGCTGGCAAGATAACCCCAGCTACCAGAATCTGGTTGCTTGGGGTTGGAGGAGCAACACATCGCACAGCTTGATCGTCGTGAACCTTTCGGCAAACGCCGTTCAAGGCCGGGTTCGGGTTCCCTGGCCTGACATAGCTGGCGAGACCTGGCAGTTGGTAGATCTGATCAACGATCTGGAGTTTGACCGTCCAGGAAGCGAGATGATCGAGCCTGGGCTGTACGTGGACTTGTCCCCCTGGGGTTTCCACTTTTTGTACTTCTAGCTGCCTTCGCGCCAGCCTTCAGACTCCGCTAGGTTTATTTTCTAAACAGCCTGGATTTCCATACCTACTTAGAAGACTATATTTGTCCTCTTGCGACCTTATCTCAAATGTGGGATACTTTAACCTATCTCGCGGACCGGAGGATACAGGTCATGTTAATTCCTACTATGCTGCTGAAACGTTTGTACACTTTTTCGAGCTTAAAGAATATTCCCCAGGGGGTGCAATTCTCAGTAAAGAACCGCCTGAGCGACGCCAAATTGGATGCAATTTCGAGCTTCAAAATCAACGGGAAAGAAATACCCCTGGACAAGACCCAATTGGTCTTGCCGGATGGAAGGCAGTTTACCCCACAGTCGATCACGCGCCAGAACGCGTTGGATTTCCCCTTGCGCCAGGTAGTGGATATCCAGGCATTAATTCCCACCCTCAAGCCGGGAAAGTACACTCTGGAGTTCCATTTCCATGCAGACCCCTTTGGAGACTTACGCTTCGACGTGGATGATTCGATTTCCGCCACAGATCAGGCAGTCCTGTATATCCCTCGCAGCCAGCAGGACGATTACACACCTGAAATCATCCAACAGCGCCAGAAATTCGTGGAAGATTTTACGAACAGCCATTTCAATCACCTCAAACAATATTCCTTCGATCCGCATGTCACGAAAGGGAACATCGAGAATTTTACTGGCGCGGTTCAGATCCCGCTAGGCTTTGCCGGTCCGTTGCACATAAACGGTGAATATGCCCAGGGTGATTTTCTGATCCCATTGGCGACTACAGAGGGGACGCTG
>Ga0209048_10007031_pt1 | contig 10449 bp, 7 predicted proteins | sample FrelakmetCRP12CR_FD_187146 | JGI IMG/M metagenome (GOLD analysis project Ga0209048, IMG submission 187146) | Freshwater lake sediment microbial communities from the University of Notre Dame, USA, for methane emissions studies - CRP12 CR (SPAdes)... | ecosystem: Environmental > Aquatic >... | reverse complement strand
TCGATGTCGTCAAAAACCTTCTTATTCAATTTCACATACTTCTTGATCAGAGCATCATTATAATTCTCTAAAACTCCTTTCTTTTTCAAAACCAGAGCTTCGCGTTTTGCCATTTCCCTGGCCTCTTCGCTTTCAGAATACCGAATGTCTTCAACTTTTAATATGGCAAAACCGGATCCCACGGGGATGATAGGGCTCACGGAGCCCGCCTCCATCTTAGAAACTGTTTCAGCAACCTGCGGCAACAAGTCTTTTCGGCTCAAATAGTTACTTTCTTCGCCTCCCTTTGCGGCTCCATCCGAAACGACCTTTCGGGCCACCTCATCGAAACTCTTGCCTTCCTTGATCTCCTCCTCCATCTTCTTCGCGGCATCTTCCTTTTCGAATATGACGGATTTAATCTTCCATTCTTTTGCTAACTCCTTATAAATCTTTTCAATCTCTTTTTGGTCAGCCTTCACATCTTTCATCTGCCTTTCCGCCAATAACTCCCTGAGTGTTATGCGAGAGAATACATCTACCATATTTTTCACTTCCGGCAGTTGGTCAAGTCCTATCCTTCCTGCTTCCTGTATGATAAGCTTTGTATTAACCAGGCGCTTGAGGAGTTCCAGACTACTTTCCTTCCCAGCTTTCTTCTCCTCTGCTACGCCTCGGTGTAACCCCATAAGCTCTCGATTAAATTCATCCAAGGTAATGGGATCGCCATTCACCATCGCGACCACCCTCTTCCCTGCAATGATCGGCAGCTTCTGATCAGATGCGAACCCAATTGTCGCGGCGAGCAAAGAAGCAGCAAGAATAGTTTTGAGTACCAAAGAAAAATATTTCATTTCACTCCTTTTTTTATACCCATGCGCTCTGCTCTATGCCCTATGCTTTCAATCACTTGGCCATCATTTTCCCAATCGCTTGGGCCATTTGGGAGGCCATGGCATGGGCTGTATTGACCCTCCCCCAGTCAAAAAAGAAGACTCCATCATCCCCTTGATTGTAACTTGTGGAACTCCAGACAACCTCTCTGCTCTTCCTTTCGATCACTTCCGCGGTAAAATCAACTTTCGGTTTTCCAAAACTGCCCTGGTAATCCTGGTAGTCGAGCACCTGTCCAGTCACAACAAGATCGACATTCAACATTGCAAAAATGGCATCGGCGTCAGCCAGAGAAACCCCTTGATCCATGATAATCCTCAAACTGAGAAGCTGCTGTCTCATAACGCCTGGCTCAATGACGTCGAACTGTTCGAATTCTTTCAAATGCTTGACAAAATGGAGGGACATGATCTCCGCTCCATATTTCCTCTCGCTCCTGTTGAAGAAGGGGACAACCGCCACAGTATATTTCCTTTTCCCCTCCATTACGGGTGAACGGAAAGATATTTTTGGTCGAAATTTTCTTTTCACAGACAGCCCTTTGTTCTCTTTCCGGCTGGAAAGGCTTTCTCTGAGAGAGTCCAGCAAACGGTTCAGAGCCTTTTTTTGAAGCGTCTTAGGGTCTTCGATTAAACCTAAACCAAGAATGCCCGGTGAATCATCGCCAGCCAACCCTATCCCATCTATCCACAGGATGACTGGATTATCTCCGATGGAAACAAGCCTCGATGTCAACGCAATTTTGGGCGGATTCGTTTCATTATAGAGTTCGAGGGAAGTGATGAGAACGGCTTGACAGTTGACCTCATCTTTAAATCCCTTTGCCGCAATCTTGTCTATGCCCCCAGTGTAGCGAATGCGGTGCCTCCCCATAAATTTCTCGAGAGCATCCTCCTGAAGCACATCGATTCCCCTTGCCTTTAAACCATCCATAAGAGCTCCTCTTATCTCTTTAAGGGGCGCCGCAGTTCCACTAAGGTTCTCCATAGGCAGGACGGCGATGAGGAATCCTCCTCCTATTCCAGAAAGATTTTCTTTCGTTGCCTCCTTCCCAGTTGCGCATCCGATAAGGAAAAGAAGCCCCGCAAAGAAAACAATTGTCATTTTATTTAAAAAGCTTGTTAATGAGATCATCTATAGCCTTGTCAGTAATGTCATTCATGGGCCTGCCACCCCCACCCAAGAGGCGATCCCAGATGCTGATTCCACCTTTCGTCGTGGAGGCAGTCCATACCACCTTTCCAGTCGTTCCCTCCATCATCTGGAGACTGACGGATATAATATTTGCAGAAGAAGTACCTGACCTCACCTCGCCATATTCTTTAACCACCCCTGTAATGATGGCCTGTGCTTTAATAACTGCCACCAGTTTTACGACCTCTTCTTGAGAAGGAGCAGCAGGATTCTGGATCTCTGCCCTGGCAATCCCTCTTGCAACCTCGCCAATGGGGAGTACATATACAGCGCCTGTGGATAATAGCTTATTGATAAAAACGTCTCTCACTCGTTCCCCAGCGATATTATCTCTCGTAAGGTTTAGAAAAGGCATGACGGCAACGGTCTGTATGGCTCCAAAATCCATGTTTGGATCACGGTATATTTCAGTTGTGGCACAAGCTGATACAAAGACGGGAACCAAAAACAACAAGATTTTTAATAGACCGAAAGGTTTCTTCATAACCGACAGGACTCCCCCCCTTTTCCCAAAAATAAATTAGATTGTGTGAAAATCGTCACTAAATTTTAATATCTAATACTTTTCCCATCTTGTCAATATCACTCATAAAAATATCTTTAAATTAGCGCTGACACCATTCGAATCCGATTTTTCCAATTTAGACGAAGTATGGATATACTGATAAGACAGGTCTAAGAAGGAACGGCTCGTTATATTCCATCTCAGGCTTGGGGTTATTAGTCTGCTTTTCTGGTTGTTCTCGGAAAGTATGCTCTCATTATAGGAAAAATTAAATTGAAGCGTCCCTTCAGGAAAAGGTGACCAGTTGAGCCCATAATTCTGGGTCGTCTGAATCTTTTGACCTTTTTCCGCCAATATTTCCCATGAGGTAAAGATATATAACGTCTCAAAGGGACGGTAGGCCACACTCAGGTCTCCCCTCCTTGTAAAAGTAGAAGTAGACGGCAGACCACCACCAGATTGGTTTGTGATTGTATCAGAATAGATTAGAGTTATTGTCGTAGTTCTGTGGGGAACGATATTTGCGCCGAAATTGATGACGGTGTTGTCCTGCTTTTGACCTGTCTCTAAGGTCGAAAAATTGTACCCCCCACCGAGATTAATATCGATCCCTTTATACAAGGTAGCGTTGTTTTGCAGAAAGATTGAATTATTCTTCGTTGATTTCTTATCGATCTCTTCTATGCGTCCACTATAGATGAGATTGTGCCGAAGGGTTGTCAAAGGAGTGGCAACGATTGAGGCATTGTATACGTAGGCCCACCTTTTCTTCCCCTCTTCAGTGCCATCTTCTCTTGCTACCCTCGCGCTCCCTGAAAAGATGGAGCTAAACCTGTGATTGACTGACAACCCGTTCGAAACAGTATACGTCGTCTGACCAGGGTCTGTTTTGTCGAGGAAATAAGAGAGTTCGTAAAAAAGCGTGGGGATATCCAAAATCCTTGTTCTTGAATCTATATTAAGAATATGGGTAAGTTTCGTGGTTTTGCCCTTTACCTGTTCTGCAGACTTTTTTATGAATGCCTGAAGCTCTGTAATGAATATGTTCGGAAAACTTGTTGCCCCGCTGACAAAATTTTGAAGGGGGAGGGTCACGACCTTTATATACCTCGTCGTCACCGGACTTGTGAAGTTGATTTCAAAACGATTTTGGAATTGTCCGGGAGAAACAGTAACGCCTCCAACTTGCGTCCAATTCAGGTTATCTGAACTTGTCCAGACTTGGATATTTGAAAAAAAGAAATTTAAAATGTTTGTTGCTGTGGAAAGGTCCCTATCGACCCATAGGAAAAGGCTGTTTACCTGCGTTGGAACCAAAAAATCGAGGCCTACCTGCCTTAGGCTCGTCGTATCTCCACCAAGAGGAGGAAGTCCAATATTAATGCCGGCGCTTGTAGTGGTATTCCCGTCAATGAGAGCTGGATTGGAATCAAGTGTTATGGGACTAGCCGTAATATTAATAATAGAAAGCCCTGCAAAAGGAGAAATTTGGGAGCTTACCGTTCCTCCAATGCCTGCTGCAGTCGTATTGGTTTCTTCATAAGAAATGTTGTAACTCCCGTTAAAAGAAACCCGGTTGTTGAAAAACATATCCGAGTAAGTAATTCTCCCAGTGTGGAGGAAATCTTTGGTCTCCACTCCATTCAATTTGTCATTCGTATCGGTATACGTGCCTTGATATCTGACATCGAGGTTCTTGTAAGTATACCTTGCGCTCAATAAACCATAGTCAGTGGTCGTATCCTGAATATTATGTTTTTCATCAAAGAGATTGGTCCGGGTGAACCGCATATCAATGATCGGAAGTCCCTCGGGCCTCCAGCCTAAAATGACATTGTAGTCCTCATTCACAGTGGTAACACCGGGCGAACCGGAAGTTTTCACTGTTTCTTGCCTTCTGTCATAACCAATTCCAGCCGTGTAGAGCGGAGTATTGAGTGTTAGGTTGATATAGGGGCGCAGGTCGGTCGTATCCGATCTTGTGCTCATTCCATCGGTCTTGAACCAAGAAATATTTTTTTCGACGATGACACCTGCATCCAATTTCAAATTAGGAAAGATGTTTGTGTTTACCGTAAGGGTCACTCGAGGATTCAAATTATTTGTCGTTGTCTTGGTAGTGGTCCCTGTCGCATCTGTTGTCTTTGTAGAAATAAAGCTATAGTTCAACTCTAAAATTCCGCTTACGCCTTGAAGGAGCCCCTGTGTCCAAGCCACGCCAGGTAACAACACCAAGACCAGCAAGATAAGCATAGCGCATAGCACAGAGCGTAGAGCGTATTTCATCCAGAATGCCCTTATAGCTATGTGACTTGGTAGAAAAAGTGGAATAGGATGCTTCGGATTGAACGCCTAACCAAATTTAACCGCTTTGAGTTATTCAAATTTTTCTCACGCTATGCGCTAAGCGCTCTGCGCTATGCGTGTTACCGTTCTCCCATCATTGTCACCCAATAAGGGCTCTCCCCCACATCAATGATGAAGACCATCTTTTTACTGATAAGATTGGAACCCATTAAAGTTTTCATTCCAGGATTTATCATAACAAGGTTATTCTCTTGGCCATCGATGGTCATATAGCTTATGCCCCCTCCCGTATTGATAAAATCCACGGGAACAAATGAAAAGGGGTCATATGCCTCCACTACCGTGTCGTTCTTTCTACCGAGATAGACGAGATCCGTGTTCGTTTCGACCTTTATAGATTCCAATCCCATTCTCACTGAGAACCTCCTCACTACGGAAAGGGAACGGGGATCAATAACACTCACGTAAGAAGACCATTCATGAATGACATAGATCTTGTCACCGTTTCTGTTAAACTGACCTCTCAAAGGACTTGGATCTGTTGCTATTGTAGCCAAAAGCATTTTGTTCGGAATATCGATAACAGAGACAGTGCTGGCCATGGTATTAAAGACATAAGCTCTCCTACCTGTAGAATCTATCAAGACCGAATTTGGCCCGTTTCCAACCTTTATTCTGTTCACCTCTATTAGAGAACTGGTATCGATGAAACTCACGGTGTTCGACCCTGGATTCACGGTGAGAAGAAGTCTGTTATCAGGCGTAAGGGCAAGCTCCTGAGGATGATCTCCGGTATTAAGCCGAATCCTGTCGATAACGTCTTCTGCAACCACGTCCACAATCTCAATTGCGTCATCTCCTGAAAGTGCCACATAGCCTCTCCTCAATCTTTGGTCGAGGGCCATTCCCATGGGTTTTCTCCCGGTTGCGATGATCGCCACAGCGAGCCCTGCCTGCTTGTCAAAAACTGTGATATTGCTGGAACCGGGGTTAGTAACATATCCTACAAGATTTGAAAGAGGCTTGCCAGGAATAGACATGGAGAATACAGGGCTAAAGCTGAAGCCACCTCTTATGGACTCGGCATATTTAAACCTCGCTGAAATAAGGTAGGCTTTCTTTCTTGCCACATTAAATGGAAAGTCAATTTTTACCGGCTCTTCAGGAGATCGAAGGGTAGCTTCTCCCTCTTCCACTTTTAAGACAGCACTTTTAACCAGAAATGAAAGTCCACTATATGAGCCTTGAGGCAGCCTGCCTGAAGCAAGAAGTCGCTGCCTCCTCACATCAGGGCCCTTCAACTGGTGTAGGTAAACATCAAGCGCGAATTCCCGACCATCGCTGCTTACGGCAAAAACCTTCTCAACGGTAAACCTGAGCCTGTCTGCCTCCTGCGGGAGAGGCTGGAGATAAAGGTAGATTTCTCCTTCTTCTTCAAGGGGTGGCCTCACTGTTGAGATTGCTGCCTGGCAACCCAAAATGAGTAAGAATACAAATAGGATAACTTTCCTAACAGAGTACATGGCTTATTTCTCCTGTTTCTTTGATCCTTCGATTGATGAGATTGCTCTCCAGATTGGCTCTTTGTTAGCCGAGTCAGCGTTGGCCAAAGCCTTCTTAAAATGGATAAGTGCCTCTGGATAATTTTTAAGTTCCTCGTAAACAACACCTAAGTAAAAATCGGCTTTAAAACTACTGGGATGATAAGTCAATTCATTTTCAAAAGATTGGATCGCCTCATTCCACATTCTTAATCCTATGTATGCGAGACCTATTTGATTGTGGGCATTTTCATAATATGGTCTAACTGTTAAGAACCTTTTTAAGGCCTCTATAGCTTCCAAATAAAGTCCTTTTCGATTATAGGCGATCCCAAGGTTGTAAAATGACTCTAAAAAAGTTGGATCTAACTCGATCGTCCTTCTGTAATAGTCGATTGCTTGGTCGATTAATCCTACGTTATGGAAAACCAGACCCAAATCGTTCATTGCAAGGGGGTATCGAGGATCCAGTCGCAACGCTTCGTCAAGTTCGTTCTTAGCAAGATCCCACCGCCGGAGCTGAATATATGCAAATCCTAAAGAAGCATGGACTCTCGATTTCTTTGGAGATTTCTTAACGCAATCTTTCCAAAGGTCCACTTCGTTGCGCCAGAGTGAATTTCGCTTGTAAGTCCATATCGAAAGGACAAGAATGATCAACAAGAACACACACCAAAGAACTATTTCACCCTCTATCTTTCTTGTATCATGATTCATGGAATTTTCTAATGGGCCAAAGCTGTGAGGTAACTTGAAACACCTTTACCCTTGACTCAAATAACTCAAAGTAAACGTTCCGGGCGTGGATCCAATTTCAATCTTCGGAAACCTATCCAACACTATACTTTTCCATATTAAACAAGTTATGCTGGAATTTCAAACAAAAAGAGGGCTGACATTTTTGCCAGCCCTCTTGGCATTCTACGTCGAGACAGGATATCTCGACATTTTAGCACGGATTAATCTTTTACGTGGCACTTATTGCAGAGAGATCTCTGATAAGTTGCGAAGGCACCTCCAGCTGGATCCCTGTCATACATTGCCGCCCTATACTCAACCGAAGTCATGGTACCCGTGAGGGAATAGGCACTTGCTTGGGTAATGAATTCAGCCATCCTCCACCTGGTGATGTTTGTAAATCCACTTGCATGCGCCCTGTGGCAGGTGAGGCACATTACGTTTTCTGTTCCCGACGGACCGGCGGTGGAGCCGGTTCCAGCGCCCGCGTGGCCTTTCAAGGTATCAATGTTAGCTGAACTTAGCCCTAACCCCTCCTCGAATGGGACGAGGGATGTGTAGGAAGTCGCCTGGACCCCGGTCAGGTCGCCCGACTTTTTATACGCATTGTAGTTAGCGGCTATCGTGGTGCCCAACTGGGCGCCGCTGTTGCTGCTTGCCGGGTGGATGAAGTTTGCTGATGCGCTATTGGCGTGAATACTCCCATGACAATTCGCACACCATTCTGACATGCCACTTCCATAAGCAACCCTTGTATCAGTGCTGGTTTCCATCCTGTTGTACGTACTGGGCGCCACGGCGACAGGTGGATCGCTTCCGAAGAGAGGAGTACCAACAGACTTTGGCACATAGCCGTTACCACCCAGCAGTCGGTATACACCCACTGCCTCGGTTCCTGTCGGTTTGTCTCCGTAAGAACCAGACTTGTAAATAGGAGGGACTGATGAGCCTATCTTCGGATACACGATTGTGTAGGTATTATCGATCCTGGCCTTGGGATGTGGGTCGTGGCAACTGATGCAGGTAAGGTTACTTGCCAAGTAGGTACCGCCTGGGGCTTTGGTTAACGTAGCGTCCTTTACTAGTAAAAAGTCCTTGGCGACAACATTATGACCGAATCTGGAGCCAGTGGAATCTGATGACGAGAACGATTTTGTCAGCCAGGCGAAGTCTCCACCAGGAGTATAGTTCGTCGGACCCACTCCACTTATGCTAGAAGGAGCACCTGTGGTAAACACGTCTTTACCACCAGTACCTTGGTGGCAGTTTATACAGGTTGAGCTCTGGTCACTGTTCTTCAAGAGATAGGCAACGCCTTGAAATTGGGTGCCCCCTTTTAACACTGTCGCGTCTCCTATAGAATTATGCATGGTATGGCAACTTTCACAGTTGGCCACACCGCCATCATGGAAGGCATATGCCATTCCGCCTAAACCAATGGTTAACAGGGCTGCCGCCATGATAACCAAACTCAATTTCAGTCCTTTCATTTCATCCTCCTAATCAGTGTTTTTAGTTTTTAGTGTTTAGTGTTTAGTGTTTCAGCCTCTAACCTTCAACCTCTTGCCTCAATCGTTTCCTTGACCACCTCCTTCACCATTTTCTATTTTCCCCCGCATAACCCCCCTATTAATCCAACTATGCAAAACGCATAGGGCATAGCGCAGAGCGCCTAGCCCTTTTTATAAAAAGGAATCAGTCGATCTTCACCTGGAAAACGCTGACTCCTCTCCTGGCGCTCTGGCTCACATAAATCCTGCCCCTGTTATCTACGGTTAATTCCATGGGGGCAATCAGATTGCCGGGCCCATACCCGCGATAGCCGAATTCTTTTAAGAACTTAAAATCCTTATCAAAGATCATGACAACGCACCTCAACGTATCAGTAAGATACAAATATCCTTTATCATCTGTTGCAATGCCTCCAACGACGTTAAATTTTCCCGGGGCACTTCCCCTTTGACCAAAAGAAACGATTTTACGATCAGGAGAAAGTCTATAAGCCTGAAACTGAACGGGAATAGTAAAAAAGATATTTCCTTCCTTATCCACGTTGAAGCCTACTATGCCTGTATCCCTCCTTTTCTTTTCATCAAAACGGAGAAGAGCAGCCAGGTCGTAGCCATCCAAATAAGCACCGTTCATATCGGTCACCGCAATCTTCATCAGATTCTTATCGACCAGGTAAAGGCGACCTTCTTTATATTCTCTATAAATGATGCGACTTGGGGAGAATCCGGAGAAATCGGAAGGAAGATTTTTTGGTTCGAATCTCGATATAACCGCTCCCCTGAAATTGCATCGGATAATCGAATAACTTGTCCCTTTTACATCATGGTTGTAAGAAAGCACAAGAATGTTTCCGTCTTTATCAACGGCAAGATGGGTCTTACTGACATTGCCGAGGTCGCTGTCCTCACCAAAATTGTAAACTTCCATTGCATTTTCATTGAATATCCTTACAGACCCATCCCATCCATTGCACACATAAACTTCATTCTTTTCCTTATCGAGAGTAAGTTCCACCCAGCTATAAGGGATTGGACCGGTAAAGCTTGAAAGCGTGTAAAGATACGATGCCTTGACTTCCGCCATGGCGGAGGTTGAATAACCCATCAAAAAAAGGATGACGAGTAAAATTGATAACTTGGTTTTTGAGATTTTACTTTTCATGGTTTAACGGGCTTAAATTTTTTATTCGCTTTTATATAGAGCAAGCCCCATGCCAAAGTTCTTCAAATCTTCGCCGTAAGAAATGTTCGGCGGTCGAAAAAAAAGCTTTTAAATTTAGGGTGTTAGGCGAGGCAAGAAAAAGTGCCCCAAGTCTCTGTTCACTGGCTCTTGTGAAAGTATGTGCTAATTAGCGTAATATCCCGCACCTCTGTGGATTCTCCCACAATGACATTGCTGAAACCGCAAAGAGCATAGCGCAGAGGGCATAGCGAAATTCTTAAAGCTAAGAGCGTGGAAGGAATTAGAATTCAATTAAGAATGTAGAGTTTTAGAGAAAAAACGAGATATGAATCTTAGCGAACGAGGGGATTGCGAGATTTAGCTTTTGAGATTTTAGATTCGAAAGTTTTGAAGTTTGAACTCTATGCTCTATGAGGTTCTTGGGGTTACGATTCAAGAATACCAAATTTCTGCATTCGGTATCGGAGGGCGTCTCGACTGATGTCTAAAAGTTTGGCTGCTTTGGTTTGATTGCCGTTGGTTATCTTAAGTGCCTGCCTCACCAGGGCTTCTTCTACTTTTTCCATCGAAATTCCTTCTGGTGGAATTCGAATGCCT
>Ga0209048_10007030_pt1 | contig 10450 bp, 10 predicted proteins | sample FrelakmetCRP12CR_FD_187146 | JGI IMG/M metagenome (GOLD analysis project Ga0209048, IMG submission 187146) | Freshwater lake sediment microbial communities from the University of Notre Dame, USA, for methane emissions studies - CRP12 CR (SPAdes)... | ecosystem: Environmental > Aquatic >... | reverse complement strand
AAGCCGCGCATGGGAGCGTGGGGGGGGTGGTGGTGGAGATTATCTTCCGGCAGGATGGGTATAAAGTCAGCCTGGACAATGGCCTGGATTTTTATCTTCCCGAAGCTCCACGGATGGGAGAGAAGATTTTTCTCACCATTCCAGCGACAGGAATAAAATTTCTGTCATGAACCTGGGCATCACCGGTTTCAGAGAATAGATCTGCCCTCGACCTGGAGACGGGAACGCCTCACCAGGTCTTGGCAGCGCAGGAGGAATTGCGTAAACTGTTGACGGATAACAAAAACCCCGGTCTCTTGTTAAGAAACCGGGGTCTATCGTGATTACATCATTGTCTTCAGGATTGGCAACAGGGCGGATAAACCCAGTGCTTGCCGGATGGGTTCCCAAAATCCGAAGATCAGTCCGGCCACCCCAAAGCAGCAACAACAGACCACCACGATCACCACGATGGCGATGATCCAGGGACTGGTCTTTTTTGGGTCGGCCGCGGGTGGCGGAAGGGGTGTCCCGGTTGCCTCGGTCATGGTTTAGTAACCGGAATTGGATGACGGGGTAAGAAACGGGATTGCAAATGGAAGGGTAATGGCCCCGGTGAATGCTAGGATGCCGATACAGGTAAGGCAGATACCCAGGGCGAGCATCACATAGCCCAGGATCAAGCCGATGGTGGCCATGCCGTTGCCCGTGACCAGGCCGCCGCCCTTTTTGATCTCATTCTTGGCGATATGGCCGGAGACAATCGCGGCGATCGGACCGATGATCGGCAGGATTTGAACAAATCCGAGGATGCCGGCGATCAGGCTGATGACCGCCGCCGTGCTCGTCCGGGCGGCGGGTGGAAGCTGTGTAATAGGTTGGTTCATTTCTTGATCTCCTTTTTCGATCTTATATGGATTTTGGGGTTAATTGATGAAACGACACTATCTACCAGATGGTGCTTTTTATGAAACGGCCTGGCGTTTCCGCTGGGCGCGTCGCCATAACAACCAGATAATAAGCGCAATGAAAATGATCAGGAACACCGCCACCAGGACCGGGATGACGATCGAAAGAATGGAAACCGCGGTCGCGATCACGTCCTCGGCGATGCTGACCGGCACGTTGCCTGCTCCGCCGGTCGTGGCAGTCACTGCCGGGCGGATTGCCGCAGACTTAACGACGTGGACACTCCCTGAAACCAACAAGCCGCAAATGATGGCGATCACCGGGTGGACATTGGTGATCGCATGGGCGCTGGCGGCAAAGATGATCGCTCCAGCCGCCGGCCGGATGCCTGTCTGGATGATATCGTTGACATGGTTGACAGCCGGGATTTTATCAGCCAGCATTTCAATAATGAGCAGAACGCCCACCACAATGAGCACCCACGGATTTGCCAGCAGGTTATAGGGCGGATTCAGGTTGATCCAATTTGTATAATGGGCGATGACACCGACCACCAGCAGGGGGATATAGGCATTCAGACCGGCACTGGCCGACAGCCCAAAAGCAGTCATAATTCCAAAAAGCGCATTCATATTAGCCTCCAATCCGCTATTTGCCGAAAGGAAAAGCTCCCCACGTTCCCGTGAGCCAGAAACGCAGTGCGTCAATGCCCGCGGTTTGGATCATGGCAATTGTCAAACCAGCCAGGAACGGCAGCCATAACTGCCGCAATTTTGTAAACCGGTTGTCCTGGCCCATGATCATCACCCACACCATGCTGTAAACAATGGTCAACAGGAGCCAAACGCCCAGGACGCTGATGATCGCCAGCGGATAAAGGACGATCGGGCTTTGGGTCAGTACCAGCAGGTCGAAGATGACCTGGATGCCCAGCAGCAGGCCGAAGGATTTCCAGCCCGGAATGGCCGGTTTATCTTGGCCGTCAGTCCAGACAGTCTGGTTAAAGGCCGGGAAGAGCATGACCGCCATTCCCAATCCCATCCCGCTGCCGGTCAGCAGGCGCAGGGTGTTGTTGGGTATATAAATATTTGGGATTTTTGGCAGGATTCCCGGCGAGATTTGTTTCAGAAGGTATAGATATGAATTGGATCCGTCGATCCCGAAGGCGGCCAGGAAAACGACCAGCAGGGCAATGATGCTCCAGTGCGGAATTTTGGAACGTTTCCAGCCAATGATGGATTGGAAAACCAGCCCGGTAACCGCGCCCAGGTACATGCCGGAACAGCGTGCACACAGCGGTAATTGATAACTCCCAATGTGGAATGACCGTTCGCCGATGCGGTGACAGACGGCATACCCGATGGCATCCGCTTTGCCAAACAAACCCGGTGGAGTGTTAATGAACCAGCCGATAAAAACCAAAAGCGCAGCCGCGATGACTAGATACTTCGATGCCGCTCCGATGCGTTTGAGGGTATTATCAGGCATAATGGGTCAATTATAGGGTTTTTATGGTCGAAATGCAAGCAAAAATAAACATTCATTGAGGCTATACGGAATCCGGCTAAAACAGTTTCATTTGTTCGGGTGGCTCGATCGGATCCCCGCCCAGTTCCTTCCCGAAACGCTCGCGGGTGAGATCGGTCATCTCGGACAATCGCCGCAAAGCCCGGAACTTGACGATACGCCAGCGTTCCGCCACGGACCTCAGCGCCGGGTCACGATCCATTTTATATGCCAGCAAGCCGGCGCGTCCGCCCGGAATAACCAGCAGGCTGCGTTCCGGCGGATAGGGGTTTTGACGCAGGATTCGTCCAGCAATGGCGGAGGCCAGCAAATAAAAAGCGTAAGCTGTTTCGCCGGAATCCTGCCACAGGATAAGCCGTTGGGGACTTTCCTGCCGCTGGAGGCTGAACCCCAACTGTGGCGCCAGCGTAGTAAGAACTTGCGTGGCAGTTTCCAGGTCTGCGCGGCGCGAGGAGGGAGAATCTTCCGGGCGCAGGCTCCAGCGACCGTTCGCCTCGACCGCATAGGAAGCCAGCACGGCGCGCAGCAATCCCAATGAAGGCGTCAGCAGGCCGGGAAGTTCGGCGTTCAGCGCTATTTCCAGGTCCCGCTGTGCCGCCTCGGGATTTTTATGTAAAAAGCGGACGATGATTGTCTCAACGCGGTCAGGCAGCGAATCGACTGTGACATCCCAGGTGGCCAACCCCCACAGACCGACCTCCGGGTTCTTGCTCTCACCATGGTGGACAAATTCCGGGTCAGCCAGCGCAGCCAGGATGGGAGCGTTGATCTGCGCCAGCGCCTCAGGCCTCCAGCGCAGGCTGTGGTCAGCAGCCATGGCGGTCAACCCGGCCGCATGCAGGAGCAGGCCGGGGACCGGCTCACCGCGTTCCTTAAGGACAGAGAACATTGCCCGGCGGACGGCCTCGGCATCAATGCCGGGCAGTTCTTTGCCTGCATGGCTGAAGGCGCGCCGCTGCCATAGGATTTGGGCTGGGTCGTGGCGGGTGCGCAGGGCCAGACCGGTCAAGTCGAACCCGGATTCTGCGGCAGCCAGCAGCGCCGCGGAAAGAAAAGCCGGTTCAGGCTCAGGCAGGATGGCGAAGAGCGGCGCGTTAAGGGGCAGGCGCTCAGACAGATTTTTCAGTGCGGCGTAGAGCGCACCCGCATGCCAGTTCCAATCGTAGCGGCGGCGATGGAGTGCCGATTTGAACGGGGCGGCGGCCTCCCGACCCCATAGCCAGCCGGCCCAAAGTGCTGAAAGCGTCCAGAAGGCCTGGTTGGGACGCGGCAGGACGGTGACGACCGCCCCGAGAGACAGATCTTTGAGACGCGGGGCCAGGTCGCGCATCGGACCATCGAACAGGCACAGACCGCCGGCCTCACCCGGGGCTGAGGGCCAGGTCAGCGCTTCAACAGGTTGCCCTCCACCGCCCCAGAACTCCACGCTGCGCTCGAGCGCCAGCCAGACATTTTTCTCGAGGAAACGCGCCGGGATGATCAGTTGTTTCGGGCGCGGGCGTTCGGGGGGATGCGGCCAGAGGTCGCTGGCTTCGTCGCAGGTGGTCAGAACCAGCGCCAACAAGGCGCGGCGGCGCTCGGGCGGTAGCGAAAAACTATCCAACTTGTTGATGATGGTGATAAGTGCGTAGACCGCGCGGGGAAGATAGCATTTCAGCGCTGCCTCCACGTGGACACGGTCGGGATCTTGAGGGGCGGCCACGCGCTCGAGTGCCCGTGATCGGTGCAAACTGTCCGTAGCAGCAAGACTGGCGGCTCGAGCCTGATCTGCTTCGGTGGCGGGATATTCTCCATTGTCCCCGCATGTGCAGTGGTAAATGCGGGCTGCCAAAACCCCGTTCTCGCGTTCCCAGATGAAAGCATCTGCCGGGACCTGCCGGTGACATTTGGTGCATTCGGTTAAGTAAAGGGATTGCAGGTGGGTCTCCAGACGCTCGTCCCCTTTGCGGGCGGCTGCCAGCTCGGCCAGGGCAGCGCGCAGGTCAGCCTGCTGAGGCGGGTTGGCGGCTGTCTCGAGCAGGAAGCGCGTGACCGGGTTGTTCACGGCTACCAGCACACGGTACCCCAGCCCTGCCATTTCCAGGTCGGTCAGAGGCGCGGCCCCAAACGGGTCCAGGATCCATTCGCCTGGTCTGAATTGCCGCGCCAGGAAGGCGCTGGCAATCCCGTCCGGGACCTGGGGGAGATAGCGTGCCAGCGGGCCGGGATTATCCGGTTCATCACCGGGGAGGTAGGCAAGGTCGTCCATCACTGGTAAGTATAAGGGTTTGGGGGAAAAATGCAATCCTGAAAATGCATAACTAGATCAAGAGGCCAGCCAGCCTGGATCGTCAGAGCTGGCTGCCAATGAATTCATTTATCAAGGATGGCTGCAGGGTTCGTCCGGCTCCATTTTTGCACAGCTCCACCCTGTTAAATCCATCATTCAAGAAGGAGTAATTGGATTTCACCTGGGGCGAGCCTTGCGGGCGAACCTTCGGCAGTTGTCAATAAAACGCACCAGCCTCCATCTGGCAAAGAAAATTTCATCTTCCGATTGCTGAAATTCATCGCCACCAGGATGGTCTGCTCCCCTGTGCGGCGCAGGTATGCCAGTATCCCTTGCGGCGTTTCCAACGGGATGAAGTCGCCACTCTGCAAGGCGGGGTTTTCCCTGCGCAAGGCAAGAAGTTTCCTGGTAAAGTTGAAAAGGGATTCCGGGTCGGCTTGCTGGGAGGCGACATTACGCTGGTGGTAATCCGGATGCACTGGCAGCCAGGGTTGGCCAGTGGAAAATCCTGCAAATAACGAATCGGTCCATTGCATGGGAGCCCGGCAGCCATCGCGGCCTTGGTATAAGGGCCAGTATTTCCTGCCGGGTGGGTCGAGGATTTCACTGCGGCGCAGGTGGATGTCGCGCAGACCTATTTCTTCACCATAATACATGAATGGCGTTCCGCGCAAGGTGAGCAGAAGTGTCATGGCGAGAAACGGTTGGGAATCATTCTCGCCTTTGGCATATCGGCTGGCAGCCCGCGGCAGGTCGTGGTTGCTCATGACCGTCGTGGGCCAGATGCCTGCCGGGTTGAAGATCTCTTCACGTTTGATAACCTGTTCCATCAGCCACTGTGGGTTCCAGGGGTAGGTGGGATAAAACAGGCCCATGGCTGTGAAATCGAAGCCAAACGCAGCGTGCAGTTTTTTGGGTCCGCAGTATGAGACGGTCTTTTGCGGTGTGGCGAGATAGGTCTCGCCGACGGCGTAACGTTCCGGGTAGGAGTCCAGCAGGAGACGCATTTCGTTCAGAAATGGCATCATCTCTGGCTGGTCAATATCGTAAATGTGACTCTGGCGGTCGAAGCCGCGCAGCCCCAATTTTTTGGGGTTATCGGGCAGGTCGGGATGTTTGAAGTAGGCGTTGAATACGTCCAGCCGGAAACCATCCACGCCGCGTTCCAGCCAGAAGCGGAAAACGTCCAGCTGGGCTGTGCGGACTTCCGGGTTGCGCCAGTTGACATCCGGCTGCTCCTTGGTAAAGGAATGCAGGTAATATTGAGCGCTAACCGGATCGTATTGCCAGGCATGTCCGCCGAAACAGGCTTGCCAGTTGTTGGGATGGTCTCTCCAGATATACCAATCGCGCTTGGGATTGGTGCGGCTGGAGCGGGATTCCTGGAACCAGGCATGCTGATCGGAGGTGTGGTTAAGCACCAGGTCCAGAACGAGGCGGATGCCGCGGCGGTGGGCTTCTGTCACCAGCCGGTCGAAGACTGCCAGGCTGCCGAAGCGCGGGTCCACATCCACGTAATTGCTGATATCGTAACCGAAATCTTTATCGGGCGTGGGGTAAAAGGGTGAAAGCCAAATGGCATCTATTCCCAGGACAGCCAGGTAATCCAGGCGGGAGATGATACCGACAAGGTCGCCTATTCCGTCGCCATTGCTGTCCGCAAAAGAGCGAGGGTATATTTGGTAGATGACGCCATCGCGCCACCATAGGAAGTCTTTCATGGATACTCCTTAACTATTGATAAGAAAGTTATATTATATGAGGAAAGCTTCGTTTATGCTAAAAGTGTTACAATACCTGCGGCCCTATTCACGCGTTTTGGACAATTGTGCTATCATAAGGCTGTATGAACATCTGACCTGTCCTATTGATTTCTTGCTTGCTGGTAAAATAGGAATATTGACGGATGAACTGCAACTGGTATAGAAGTCAATTCAATAGGCGTTTCAGCGTTCTTCGGAAATGGTTATGACGGAGCGGCTCTCACAGTCGCGTGCGAAGCCGAATAATTTGGGAACGGTTGGTGTATGCCAAAGTCTGATTTAATTTTACTGGCGCTGGATGATGAGCAAATCTTGCAGCTATTTGAGCGGGCGTTAACCGCGGTTTCGTATCACGTTGCAATCGCACGCGATCGCCCTGCACTTGATAAGGCTTTGCAGGAATCCTCGCCAGCCCTGGTGATCATCGGTCAGAACTTCGATGGGGGGGATGAACTGGAAATCGCCGCCGGGATGTTGGAACGGTTTCCGACCCAGCCGGTTTTGATCTTGCTCCTGAAGGATTCCCCAGAGCTTGTTAAAAAAGCGATCCATATCGGTGTAAGCGACTGTCTTTATGCTCCACTGCATACCGAAGAGATCACGAAGTCTGTGGAAAACAGCATAAAGCGCGCCGACCGGATCGGTGACTGGACCCGGCGCGAGGTCAAACGCACGACTGCCTCCCTTCAGCATCGCCTGGACGAGTTGAAAAAACTCGATACCGTGGTTGAGCATATTGAGGACGGGGTTATCATCCTGGATGATCAGATGAATCTCCTGTTGATTAATCCGGCCGCGCGCAGGGGTTTCGGTCTCTGGCAGGATGAGGATGTGAATGGAAAACCGGTCAACGAAGTGCTGCCTCACCCGGATTTGAAGATCCTTTTGAACGAAAGTATAACCAACCCCCTGCCTCATAATGAAATTACTTTCGAAGACGGGCGTGTCCTATCGGCTCAATGCACACCCATCCCGCGCATTGGCGTGGCGATCACCATGCAGGATATTACCTATCTCAAGCAGATTGACCGCTTGAAGAACGAATTCGTCCATACCGTCTCCCATGACCTGCGCTCCCCCCTGACCGCCATCCTCGGCTACGTGGATCTGCTTGACCGGGTTGGCCCGGTCAATGACCAACAGCGCGAATTCATCCATCGAGTCCAGAACAGCGTGCAGAGTATCACCGCGCTGGTCAATGACCTGCTTGAGCTTGGGCGCATCGAGGCCGGATTTGACAGCCAGAAGGAAGTGGTACCTCTGGAAGGGATCATCCACTACGCCCTGGAAACCCTCAGCGGCCAGATTACCGAGAAAAAATTGAATTTGCATCTCAACCTGCCGCAGGGAAATCCCCAGATGCGCGGCAACCCGATCCGCTTGCGTCAGTTGTTGGACAATCTGATTGGGAACGCGATAAAATACACACCCGAAGGCGGTGAAATAACCGTTGACCTGGAATCGCAAAATGAGCAGGTCATTTTGCGCATCTCCGATACTGGTCCCGGCATTCCACCTGCCGACCAGCCGCATATTTTCGAGAAATTCTACCGTGCCAGTAATGTGCCCAAAGGGGTGGGGGGCTCCGGGCTGGGTCTGGCGATTGTCAGGTCCATTGTTGACAATCATCAAGGCCGCATCTGGGTTGATTCCCTGCTCGGACAGGGATCAACTTTCACAGTAGTTTTACCTCTATATATGCAGGCGGTAACGAAACCAGCCAAGACCCCATAGTGCCTTTTAATTTCAAAAACGCAGAGACGGAACTCTCTGCGTATATTTGTTTACAAACAGCCTCCGCAGATGGAGCTTTCCGCGGAGGCGTTCGCCAAAGGAGGAGACAGTGGTTAGAAAATTGGAGCTGTTATGGTTCCGTCTCCAACCCGAATGATAGTATACTTGTCTGACAGGTGCTAGGGCGGAAAGTCACACTTAATTCGTGATTAACTTCACAATTCAACCAGCGCGGTCAGGAAAGAACGGATGATGGCAACGGCCTCATCAGGGTCTCCATAGCTTTTTACAGATATGTTCGGATGGCTGTTCCCGGTCAACATCTTTGAAATGGGCTGCCCCTCCCGGTAAACGCACAAAACCGGTTTGCCGAGGCTCAACGCGTAGGCCACCTCGTACCCCACTCCATGCGAGGGCGTGCTCACCTCAGCCACCAGCGCCTCGCAGGCGCGGATCCAGGCCGTATCCCGCTCATAGATTTCGCGCCCGGGCACCTGCCCTTCGAATAATTTCACTTTTGAATCCGCCAGGTGTGCGGTTGGCACCGCGTGACCATCGGACAACAAAGCGGCAGTGATGGCTCGATAAATGGATTCAAAATCCCGCCCCCCTGTAATGGAACAGGCAAAATAGATGTTCATCGTTTTTCAGAGAGACTGGCAGGCACGTCGGAAACGGGCGCACGGGCTGGGTGGTGATGAGGCTCGAGCCTGGCGCATCGGGTCATGTGAACTACCCCTCTTTTTCAGGCGGCAGGGGCCGCGCGCCGCTCTTCCCCCGCGAATCGGACCCGGATAACTGCTCGCTCAGGCGGGAGAGGGATCGTTCCAATTTTTCGCCGCGCAGGCTGAAGGTCACATCGCCGCGGGTGCGTTCAATGATGGCACGGATGACATCCGTCTGGCGGCGCAGCCCGTTGGTGATCGCGTCGGGATAGTCCATTGTCACCAGGATGGCAAAGATATCGTCCATGTGCCCAAGCAGTTGCTCGGCTTCGGCGGAGTTATCCTGACGCAGCATATCCAGGCAGCGGCGGCGCATTTCACCCACTGACTCAGCCAGCCCGTTCAGGTATGTGTTGGGCTGCAGGTTGAGCTCTTCGGGTGTCGGCAAAGGTTGGTGGCGGATGAGGGCACAGGTGATGCTGGCCTCGGCAAATTCCTTCAGGGAATCCTGCGTGTACCCGGCAAAGTAGAAGGCCGGATAATCAGCCAGGTCGGTGACCAGGGATTCAGCCAGCTGGCGTGCCTCATCCAGGTGGCCTTGCATTACCTCTGTTTCGTCGCGATGGACAGCCCGGATCGACAGGGCGCAGGCGCGCGTTAACGCCCGTGCCTGGCCCAGGGCTTTATCGCGGGTGGCAGTCTGAGCATCGAAGGTCTGGCGGATTTGTTCGGCGATCTTTTCGAGTTTATGCATGGATTTATCCTATGTACCTTGCAGGAAAAGGGACGCGGACGAATACTGACGTCCGCGTCCGGTCCGGTTATTTTTTCGGTTCCGCAGGTGGATCTTTCGGCGGATCTTTAGGCGGTTCCGGCGGGCGCTGGGGTTTGAAGAGTGAATCAGCCAGCGACGGGCCGCCAAGGGGGATGTTAACGGTCCCAAAGGTGGCCTCATAGCGCGTCAGATTTTCGTTGAGTGCCTGGGCAAACAACTTCAACGCCACCGGCGACATGACCACCCGGGCGGTCACGCTTGCCTTGGTATCGCCGGGCAGGAGTCGCGCAAAATCCAATACGAACTCCGCCGGGGCGTGCGCGATGCGCGCCAGGTTGGCGTAAACGGGCACCAGGTCTGGTGGAATTTCGATCTGGAAGATGTTCGGGGGTTTGGGAGCTGGGAGTGCCACTTTGGCCTCTCTTTCGGATTAGAACGGGATATCCTCGTTTTCGGCCGGGGCTCCACCTTCTTCCGCCGCGGGAGCGCTGCCCACCCCACCGCCTTCGGATTCGCTGCGTGAGGACAGGAAACGCACGGTCTGGGCGGAGACTTCAAAGGAGGCTCGCGAAGTTCCGTCCTGGGCCTGCCAGATGCGCGGGCCGCCCGTGGCGGGGTCGGCGGTCAGGCGTCCTTCGACGAGCACTTTCGAACCTTTTTTTAGATATTGATTGCAGGTCTCACCTTGTTTCCCCCAGGCTGAGACGCGGAACCAGATGGTTTCCTTGACTGTTTCTCCGTTATTGTTGGTGTACTGGCGGTTGGTGGCCACCGAGAAGGAGGTGACGGCCTGTCCGGAAGGGGTGTAGCGCATTTCCGGGTCGCGGCC
>Ga0209048_10007029_pt1 | contig 10450 bp, 10 predicted proteins | sample FrelakmetCRP12CR_FD_187146 | JGI IMG/M metagenome (GOLD analysis project Ga0209048, IMG submission 187146) | Freshwater lake sediment microbial communities from the University of Notre Dame, USA, for methane emissions studies - CRP12 CR (SPAdes)... | ecosystem: Environmental > Aquatic >... | reverse complement strand
GTTTTTTAAAGTAGGGATTCACCTTATCCGTTACATCGATATACTCTCCGCCGTCATAACCGCTAAAGCAAAGGGGTATTTTTTTGCCTTTCGGCAGTATTGATGAGAGGGTAAAACCATATGTTGCTAAAAATCTCTTCGTTTTTTCGGTTATTTTTATTTTGTTCAGTCTGCCCTTTTTTGCCCTTTCGATCTTCTTGTTTTCGTTAGCTATTAGCTGCTGCGCGGTTGTTCTCCCATTGCCAGTTATGAAAGCAGGCAAATTTTTAGTGGCGGCATAAGATCCGTCCGCGATATAAGTCAATCTATAATAGTCACCGGGGAGATGCTGCTCTATCAACACTCTCTTGCCATAATGCTTAGCGGCCAAAAATGAGCCTATAAGCAACTTTTCATTCCGAATATTTATTGTCACGCCCTTGCCGCCTGCCGCCCCGAGAGGTTTGACGACAACAGGAAACTTTATTTTTTTTATCAAATGTTTCAATTCCGCTAGATCCTTTATGGTTATGCTGTTGGGAACTGGATATCCCAACTTTTGTAATAAAGCTTTTGAAAGATTTTTGTTTTTTGCAATAACAATTCCGACTGGATTTGCGAGAGAAGAGAGGGCCATATTCAGCCATAGGGTTTTCCCCTCCTTCTTTAAAATAAAGGTTAGTTTATTCGGAAACACTTGATATATCTCGGCACCTATTTTTAACGCATGTTGTAAAAGCAAATTGGTTGTTCCAGTATTTCGGATTAGCTCGTTGCTTTCAATATACCCTTTTGTGACTCGTTGGAGTTTTTCAGTTAACTTTTTATTCTTTGTCATTTCACTTGGATTAGAAATTTTCTCAGATTTTTTCTGCCCACGATCATTGGATACCTAAGGTTCGATCGGTCAATGATCGAAACTTTGGCAGACACAGTAAGGTTGTTTATGGTTATATTCATTTCTATCATTGGCCGATGGGTTGTTCCGTGCGAAGAGTGAATAATAGCTGTATCAGCGAGATCAGGAATGTGACTAAAAAGAGCTTCCCTTTCTTTTTGGGACAAATGCTTGATTTTGTCATAGTCAATGTTGAGTTTTTCGTATTCTTCAATGGTCTTTTCAAAACCCAATTGTTTGGCGAGTTCTGTATCAATCGAAGAAAAACCGGCGCCAGTATCAATTTTGGCTTCGACTTCAACTTCTTTATTGTCTTTACCGATTAATTTTACTTTTTCTACGAGGCCAATGATTTTCTTTCCGGAAATGCCCTCAATTTCTTCTTCAATTTCACCTCCAAAGAGGTTCATTCCGACGGCGACGCCTTTTTCGGCGGTTTTTATTTTCAAGCCTTCAACTCTCTGAAGTCTTCCCAAGAGTCCGTCAAGGTTCGCGATTTGGATCGAAAGCCCCGGGCGGGCGTTGAGCTCCAAAAATACCGGGCCGCGGTCGCGGTCAATCGCGATATCGGCGCCGAGATAGCCAAGTCCCGAAATTTCTTGCGCGCGGACAGCGAGGCGCAATATATCTTTCCAATAAGGGATTCTTATTCCAGAAAGAACTAGTCGCGAGCCGGGAAGATATTCAATAATGGTGTTTTTCCGAAAAACAGCAGTAGTTGTCACGCCCGAAGTCATATCGATGCCCACTCCGACGGCGCCTTGCTGGAGATTGGCTTTCCCGTCTGACTCGCGGGTGGGAAGACGGAGCATGGCCATTACCGGCACCTTGTTATAGACAACAATTCTGATATCAGGAATTCCTTTGAAGGCATAAGGCTTGAACAGCTTCAGAAGCTTCAAACGCTCTTCAAAAAAAGCAATATCCGGCACGCCGGAAAGAGAATAACTTCCGTCGATAATGTTTGTAATGTGGGTTTTTAGATCATCGATAGTAATGAGTGATCCATCAGCTTTGATCCATGTGCTTTCAATGTCTTTCTTTTTTCCATAAACGACCAAAATACCCTCGCCTCCGAATCCGCGGTTGGGCTTCAAAACCCAACTTTCCGGCAGGGCATTCCAGTCGAAATTTTCGAGCTCGTCAACGCTTCTTATTTTCGCCAGAAGATTTGGGACGGGCAATTCATTTTTTTTCAATACCCGTTTGCTCAAAAGCTTATCGTCGGCCAAGCGCTTCGCGAGGCGAAGATTGTTCGGGCGGATAAACTGAAGATTACGGGCGTTCATTCCCAAAATTTTGCGGCTTTTTTTGAAGAACGAAGTCATTTGGATTTTATTATTTGACGAAATCGGAGATATTCAGAGAGGCGCAAGCCCGTCCATTTGCCGAGGAAAATATTGATCGGAATAGTGAGAAGGCTTATCCAAGGATAGCCAAGAAGCAGTCCAATGAGTGCCGGCCAACTGGCAATATAGTAGCCAATAACGGAAATTGCCAAAGTTTCAATAGCCAGGATTACGGCGGTGCGGCCGCCTTTCTCAATTTGGACGGCCACGAATTTTTCAACCAGCGTGATCATGATGAGAATAGGAAAAATGGAAACGCTCGCGAGGCCTGTGCGGTTGTATATCCCGCCAATGATCAGAAGCGCGAGAATGGAAAAGCCGACGAGGGTGATCATGATGGCGACGCGGGGAAGATAAAGCAGGCGAAATTGCTTGAGGAGATAACGGACGAAAGTTCCCATAGCGATGACGGTCGCGAAAATGATGATTCCGTATTTGATCTGATTGGTCGCGAGAAAAGCGAAAGTGATGATGGCAGGGGTATAAATTCCGAAAGCCTTGATTCCGATAACCTGCCGGAAAAAAGCGATCAAAGTGACGATGATTGGAAGAATCAATACCAAAACAAGCGTATCCAATGGCACGCCGTTTGAAAGGGCAAGTTGAACGAATTGGTTCATCCCGTTAAACATTAATATTTAAACCTAATTACCGACGTAGAATCACCGGGACATGCAACTATTGAATGTCTAACGGGATTCATATAAATTCCTTATAATTTAAACAAAAAGCTGAACTAAAAATACCGCTTTTTGGCGGGTTTGTCAATGGAATTTTGCCCAAGGTTCGACCTTTCCCTTTTTCACTGTCGCTCAAAATTCCTCAAGGTCGAACCTTTTTTACCAGTCGTGAATTCAGATGGCAGATCGCAATCGCCACCGCATCTGCTGCGTCATCGGTTTTAGGAATTGCCTTTAATTTCAAAATATTTTTCACCATTTCCTGAATTTGATTTTTGTCGGCGCGTCCATAACCGGTGAGCGCCTGTTTCACCTGGAGTGGGGTATAGGCAAAAAGAGGAATTTTATTTTTTTTAATTTCATATAAAATCACTCCGCGAGCTTGAGCCACAGTGATCGCGGTCTTCAGGTTCTTGAAAAAGAAAAGATCTTCGATGGCCGCTTCATCGGGCTTGTATTTTTTGATAAGTGCGCTGATATCATGCCCAATTTCAACCAGCCGCTCTTCGTCGGAGTTTATTTTGCTCGTGTTCACGCACCCGCAAGCCACGAGCCGCGGATTTTTTTTCACTTCTTCAACGATGGCCCAGCCGGTCGTCGCCGTGCCGGGGTCGATTCCAAGTATTTTCATAAGTTATCATATATCTCCTGCACATCATCAAGCTCGTCAAGTTTTTCGAGGAGCTTTTCATAATCTATTTTGGTATGCTGGTCGATTTCAATAGGATCGAGCGGATGGAAAATAATGTTGGCGTTGTCGATCTTCAGTCCTTTTTTTTCCAAAGCTTCTTTGATTTTTATCAGTTCTTTCGGCGCCGTATAAACCTGAAGCAGCTCGCCTTGAAATATTGTATCGAGGGCGCCGGCATCAATAGCTTTGAGCTCGAATTCATCCGCGTCTCTATCTGTTGTGTTCACATAAATAATTCCCACTTGCTTGAAAAGATGTTTGAAGCTGCCGGCCGGAACCATTTTGACATTCATCTTATTGAAAATCGCTTTGAGTTCGGAAACCGTGCGGTTTTTGTTGTCCGTGGCGACTTTCACAAGCAGGGCGATGTTTCCCGGTGCTAGCGCTTCATAAACAACTTCCTCAATTTGGGCGGCATCTTTGAGTTCATCCGTGCCGCGTTTTATGGCTTTATCGATATTGTCTTTGGGCATGTTTACGGCACGTGCCTGATCGATTGCGATGCGCAGTTTGAAATTCATATCTGGATTGCCTCCGCCTTCGCGTGCGGCAAGCGTTACAATCCGCGCGACTTTCGTGAAAACCGAAGCGCGCTTGGCGTCAGTTACTCCTTTTTTGTGTTTTATTCCCGCCCAATGCGAATGTCCAGACATAGTTAAATATGACAAGTGTTATCTCGAAGTAATACTAGCGCGTAAAAAGGGTTATTTCAAGTTTTTTTTAATTTTTTTTCTGTCCCGAAAGCCGACAATTTTCACCGGCTCGATCTTGTCTTTGTCGATCAGCCGCTTGATCACATCAAAAACAACTTTAAACTTGTTGTCATATTTTCGCTCCATCGCTTCGATTTTTTCGCGAAGAACCTTGTTGCTGACAATCATTTCACGGATTTTTGTGAAAGTCCGCATGATTTGAATGTTCACCCGGATCGCCCGTTCGCTCTTGAGAACGGACGAGAGCATTGCTACGCCCTGCTCGGTGAAAGCGTAAGGCAATGTCCTTGTGCCGCCGCGGTTTGATATGCCAAAATGGCATATCAAACTTTTCAATTCTTCTTTGGTAAGCTGAAACATAAAATCTTCCGGAAATCTGTCAGTGTTCCTCTTCACAGCTCGATTAAGATGCCCGGTTTCAACTCCGTAAAGTCTAGCCAAGTCTCGGTCAAACATCACTTTCTTTCCCCGGATCAAGAAAATACGATTTTCTATTACTTCTTCTGGGATTATTAGGTTTTTCATTTTCTTTTTTATTATTTATATATTCGCTAGAAGTCACAGATTGTGACTTCTAGATTTTTTCAAGGTCACAATTTGTGACCTTGATCGTTGGTATATTTTTCAAATCGTCGAAGCCAGAAGAAAAGCGATGTTGGAAAAATAATTGTTCGCGGAGCAATAGTTTGCCGGGGCTGGCGGATTGTGGAGGTATATGCGGCTCAAAAAGATAAAGGCGTCTTCGGAAGTAAAAGAGGGATCATAACTTGCAGTTTCAATTTCGTCCGTCGCGCCGAGGACTTCGCCGCCGGCATTTTCGTCTTCAACTGGTGCAGTTTCTGCGTCGGAAGGTTCGTCGGAGGAATCAATATCCTTATTCTCTGTATTTTCATCTTGCACGTCTGAATTGATCCATTGCCACTCACCGTCTATTTTCGCATAGGCTTCATTGTCGGCGATTTTGGTCTTGGAATATTCGACTTCGTCGATTGTTTTTCCATCAGGCATGACCAGTTGGATTTTTCCGGCCTTGTTGTTGAGAGAAAATTTGCAGATTTCTGGAGTGATTGTTTTTGTTTCTCCGGCATCAAGGCTGATCTCGCCGCTGATCGGATGGTTGTATATTTTTTCGCCTGATCCTGTCGCGATTTTCCAGCCCGCGAGATCGATTTTCTGGCCGGAATTATTTTGAATGTCGATTGTTTCGCTTTCGGAATCATTTCCATTGGGATTGGGAATTATTTTTGTTATTTCGATATTCGGCCGGGGATATTTTTTCACTTCGATTGAGAAATTTTTCTCAACTGTTTGCGAATCGTCACTCACGGAAAGCGTCACCGTGTATTTTCCCGTGTCGAGATATTTGTGTGAAGTTTTGGCAAGATAACTTTTCTTTCCGTCGCCAAAATCCCAAGTGTATTTCAAATCTTTTGTCTCTTTGTCTTTGGCCTTCGCGCTGAATTCCGTATAGAGATCTTTGTAAGTGTTCTTTGGTTTGTTGATTTTTACCACCGGCTCCGAATCAAACTTGTTTTTTTTGCCGGGAGTCAAATATTTGCTCCATTTCCAGCTTTTTCCGTCAAAGCCGTACGACGCGTTTTCAGCTGATTTGTCATAAGAGACGCTTGAAACGAGTTCTCCTTGAGGATTATACAGTGAAACGGATTCTGCCGAGTTGTTGAGCGCTATTTTGAACTGCGAGCGGTATAGAGCAAAATATTCTCCGGGTTTGATTTCGATATGTTCCTTGAAAACATATTTTCCCGACTTTGATCCGTCACGAATTGTCCATCCAAAAAGATCCACGGGCCTATTGTCGCCATTCACGATTTCAATGAATTCATCTTTTTCCTCATCGTCTTTGGGATTGGGCAGGATTTCGTTGAGAAATATATTTTCGAAGACTGCAGTACCAGTGTGAGTTGTTGCGTTGTGGTTTCCGGAATCGGGACTGGTATCGACTGGAGCCTCTTTTCCCGGTGGGGCTGGCTCTGCTTCGCATAACTTTGCTTCTTCGTCTGGCGAGCCGCCTTCTTCGCAACTTTCTTGCCAATCAGATCCGTTTTCAATTTTTTCCAGGCTATAGTTCTGTTTCGGATCAGGAAGGGCAAAGGCGCATTTAGTGGAATTTCCCCAGCAAACCAAATCAATAATGCCGGAATTTTTAGTGGCGGAAGTGCTTATGTAGACGGCTCCGTTGGAAACCAAAGAAGCTGAATACGTAATGCCGACAACGGTTTCCGCGTGCTTTTCTTTGAAAACGGTAGAGGCTAGGAGAAAATAGCCATGAGCTTTTATTATGGAATTCGAATCGACATAAGTGATGGTTTTTGAGGTATCCGTTCCGGCGGAATTGACGGTGTGCAATTTTAGCGGCAATGATTTCAAATCTATGTCCGAGGAAGCGGGGTTATAAAGCTCGATAAATTCTTCTTCGGCAGAATTTCCTCCCACCAGAACTTCTGAGATTATCAGGGTGTTGTCCGCTCCCTGAGCGAATTTTGAAGCGGAAAAAACGGCGATGGCGGCTGCAAAAATAGCCACAATGGAAGGGAATTTTTTGTTGTGCATAGTTTTTCATTAAAAAATAAATTACACGCACATTATACAAAAAAGACCGTAATAAAAGCGTATTACGGTCTAACTGTTTATATATAAGGCAATGCTAAGTCCTTACTTATCCCGTGCGCAGCGAAAGCCGACATCCACGTCTTCGTAATCTTTCCGGAAACCGCATCTTGTGGACGTGCGTTGTTCGCTTATCCCGTCGTCATAGGCTCCACCCCTGAGTGTCTTGAAACCCTTTTCGAAATCTTCTTGGATGTATTTGTCGTTTTCCGGATAGGCGTTGAAATCATCGGCTGTCCATTCATAAACATTGCCTGCCATATTCAAAACTCCATACGGGCTCACGCCGAGCTCCGTGCCAACGGGTGCTGTATATTTCCAGCCGTCACTTTCATCATAGCCGTAACCCGAGCCTTTTCCGTGGTTGTCTTTTTTTGGATCCCAGGCATTTCCCCATGGCCAGATTCTTCCATCCGTCCCGCGCGCCGCTTTTTCCCATTCGGTTTCGGTTGACAATCTCTTGCCCGCCCAGCGGCAATAGGCGTCGGCGTCGTTCCAGTCAACTCCGACTACAGGCTGATTTGGTGAACTAAGAGTATGGTCGTCCCACAGCGAAGGGGCGGGGCGCTCGGTCGCCTCAACGAACATTTTGTAATCGCCATTTGAGACTTCTTTTTTGTCGATATAAAAATCATCAAGAGCGATTTTTCGCTGGGGATATGCTGAAATATAATCCTCTTTCTCCCATCCTCCGTCGTTTTGGCGCCAGGTATCAATAACTTCCTGTTCGGTGCTGCCCATGAGAAACTCGCCGGCTGGGATCAAAATCATATCGTCTTGAGGCTTTGGGATGGTGCTTGTTGTTGTTTCGCTAGATGAATTTGTCCGGGCAACCGGATCAGCCGCCCTGTTTTTGTTGCTAAGAGCAAATATTCCATAAATTACGAGCAATATTACCAATGACGAGATAACCACCTTTTCCTTTTTCGAAAATTTTTTCCATTTTTGTCGAGGTGTTTCAATTGATACCAGACCATTTATCGAGTAGATATTGTTTTTGTATGCAACCACATCGTAGCCGATAAAGGAATTTATTTTATGTCGATATTGTCTAACATGGTTCTCAGTGTATTCTTTGGCCCCTGCCGGGTCGAAAAAATCGTTTATGTCGGTTAGCGTTGCGTTTTTCCTGTCACACAAAAAAACAAGCAAGCGATAAGCATTGCCTGTCAGTGCCAGCTCCTTTTTGTTTTCGTCGAAGACCTTTTTGCTTGCGGTGTCTAGTTTGAAATATCTATGTTTGAAAATCATTTCTGTTAAAGCTCTCCCCGAATAGCTTGCCCCATTTCAATTTCTTCGCCACGGCGCTCTTTTTCCTGAAGCTGGACGATCGTGTTCTTGACTTCGTTGGGATTTGGGATCTGGAAAAAAGTGAACCGCTCTTTCTCGGCGGCGGTTTGGACATAGATGTTGCCGTATCCCAAAAGCGTCGGGACAACGCCGACAATTTCGGAGGTCACATCCTGAATTTTGGTGAGTTTCAGCTCCGAAATATCGCGATTGAAAAATCCTTTCTGGCTGATATTGATGATCCGTTCATTCGTCACGATCCAGGCGTCGAGATAGAAGTCGATCCAAAGAATGAAAAACAAATTCCAGATGAAAAGCGTCCCGAGGCTTTCGCCGAAAAGCAGGAGATTATAATAATCGCTTTGGGCGAAGTTGTTGGAAAGAAGATTGAAGAAAAAATAGACGAGAATGAGCCCAAGGATGGAAGTGATGACCATAAGCAGGCGCATAAAAAAGATGAACCAATGGCGGCGCAGGAAGAGGATGACTTTTTCGTCGTCGCGTTGTCCCGGGAAATTTATTTCTCCAAACATATTTTTCAGTGATCAATGATCAGTGAACAGCGATCAATAAATTTACAATTTAAAATTTCCAAATATCTGATTCCAGCTCACTTGTGTAAATAAAATAAAATTCGAAATCAAAAGAAGTGCCGCACCGATGATGTAGATGAGCGACATCATTCCAGAGACTCGGCGGTTGATTTTGTAATAGAGCAAATGAAAAACAATCGCCGCTCCGAAAGCGAGGAAAATGAGAATGATAAGGAAATAAAGAATGGTAATGATGGAGGGCATATGGTTCTTATTAATTTTTGTTTTTCTGGACGCTTTTCATCGAATCAAAGAAGCTTGTTTTCTTTTTCAGTTTGCTTGAATTTGCTGGTTTTAACCGATTAGCGAAGAAAGCGGGCGAAAGTTTTGTGGCCTGGCCGGTTGGCGAAGGCATGTTTATCCTTTCTGATTTATATCTTGATCTTGCTGGCGTCGCGGACGAACTTGCGTTTTTGCTGGAAACCTCTTTGTCGGACAGATATCTCCTTGAACTATCCGTGAAAACTTGCGATGCCATCTGGCGGCCTTCATCTGATGATATAAATTTCCCTTTTCCTTTGTGGGCTAAATCATTGAATATCACTCTCATATCGTTTCCCGAAACGGAGCCGTCAGCTGCCTTTTCTTCCATCATGGAGTGCAATTCTCTTTGTTCTTCAGGACTATTGAGAATCTTTTTGATTTTCGGATCCTCCATTATTTTCCGAAATGTCCGGTCCTCTCGATAATTATGTCTCATTGAGTCTCGAGAGACTTTTTTTCCATGAGAGAAAAGATCTTTTACAGCCATACAAATGAAGTTTAAAACAACTTATCCTGCTCTTTATTATACTCGATCCCCAGATGCTTGTAAGCCGCTTCGGTGGCGACGCGGCCGCGGGGAGTGCGGGTGAGGAAGCCGATTTGAAGCAGAAATGGTTCGTAGACATCCTCAATGGTTTCTATTTCTTCTGAAGTCGCGGCGGCGATGGTCTGGATGCCGACCGGTCCGCCCCCAAATTTTTCGATAATAGTCCGGAGAATTTGCCGATCCGTCGGTTCGAGTCCCAGCTCGTCGATTTCCAGATTGGCAAAAGCCGCGCGGCACAGTTCTTCCGTTATTGTATCACTACCCGCCACCTGCGTGAAATCGCGAACACGCTTCAAAAGCCGGTTCGCAACTCGCGGGGTGCGGCGGCTCGATTGGGAAACGGTTTTTGCGCCAGCGCTGTCAATGGGAGCAGAAAGTATTTTCGAGGAGCGGTGGACTATGCTTTCAATTTCCTCGTTTTCATAGAATTCCAGCCGGTTGATGACGCCGAAGCGGTTGCGAAGCGGCGAAGAAATCGCACCGAGCCGGGTGGTGGCGCCGATCAGGGTGAAACGGGGGAGATCGAGTTGCAAAGTTTTGGCCGAAGGGCCTTTTCCAATGATGATATCGAGTTTGAAATCTTCCATGGCGGGATAAAGAACTTCCTCAATCAGTTTGTTGAGGCGGTGAATTTCGTCGATGAAAAGAATATCGCCGTCCCCAAGATTCGTGAGAATCGATCCCAAATCACCCACTTTTTCAATGGCCGGTCCCGAAGTGACGCGAATATTGGCGCCCATTTCATTCGCAATGATGTAGGCGAGGGTTGTTTTTCCAAGTCCCGCCGGTCCATAGAGAAGAACATGTTCGATCGGCTC
>Ga0209048_10007028_pt1 | contig 10451 bp, 13 predicted proteins | sample FrelakmetCRP12CR_FD_187146 | JGI IMG/M metagenome (GOLD analysis project Ga0209048, IMG submission 187146) | Freshwater lake sediment microbial communities from the University of Notre Dame, USA, for methane emissions studies - CRP12 CR (SPAdes)... | ecosystem: Environmental > Aquatic >... | reverse complement strand
ATCGAGGGCGACCGTGCGAAGCCGCGCGGCGCGTGCCCCGAGCCGGGCTCCTCGTCGACAACAACCTCCAGCCCGAGCCCATCGACGCAGAGCCCCAGCGCTTCGTGGCGGAGCTGCGGGCGCAGAGCGGTGGCGTATCGCTCGAACCGCGGCCTACGCCGAGATGGCCGCGAGCAGCGCGACGGGCCGGCTCGGGACGCCCGAGGATCTGGGCTCGGCCTGCGCCTGGCTCTCCATTGCCAACGCGAGCTTCGTCTCCGGGCAGAACCTCCCGGTGGAGGGAGGCCCTACCTGCGCGTGTTCTGAGCGCGCTGCAGTGGCCCGAGGGTGGTCCCGCGGGCACCCTCTCCGCATGCCGTCGCTGCGCACCCCCCGAGAACTCGAGGCGCTGCTCGCGCTGCCGCCGAGCGAGACCACGCCGCTGCTCCTCGCGCTCACCCGAGCGCAAGCCGCGCGGCGGCGGCCTTCCGACCTGCCCCAGCAGATGGAGCGCGACGGCTTCTTTCGTCCTGCCGTCCTCGACCAGCGCATGCTCCACCGCTTGGACGGTCTCGCGCTCGACGCGGCGTCGGAGTTCGAAGCCATCCAGCTCTCGCCGGTGGCTCCCCTCGGTGCCTGCTCCGCACTCGCACCGACCTCCCAGGACCGCACACTAACGGCCATGCGTGCGACCGAGGTCGTCTCCGACCCTACCAACGTGCTCGCGCTGGAGTGCGCGCGCCGGCTCGCTGGCGCGCCCGCCGCCGACCTCCGGCTGTGTACGGTTCATCAGGTGCTGCGTGCCCAGCGTCTGCCCGGCCGGCCCGGCCCGGCGCGTCGCGTCACTTCCGGCTCCTGAGCCTGGCCGAGGCGGGTCCCGCGCGCGTCGACGACGGCTTCGAGGTGGAGGCCATCGTGAGGCAGCTGGAGGTCGTGGATCGACTCCTCGACGCCAGTGCCCTCCTGGGCTGCGATGTCCCCGGGCGCTGCGCCAGGATCTGCACGCGGTCCGACCGTGGCGTGCTTGCGGGGCGCGTCCGCGAGCGCCTCTCGCAGGGGCTTCCGCACGTCGCGCTGGAGGTGCTGCCCCTCGACTCGACGTATTACGACGGCGTACGCGTGCTCCTCGACGCGACGGCGGCATCCGGAGGCCGCGTGAACCTCTCCGACACCGGAGTCTTCGACTGGATGGGTCGCCTCACGTCAAACCGGAAGCTCCGTTTTGTCGCCAGCGGCTGCGGGCTGCCGCTTCTACTGTTGCTCTTTCCGGCGGCGAGCCGGACGACGCTGCCTACGGCCGGATCTCCCCGCCGTTCGCCGTGAGCCGCGTCTCTGGGATGAACTCGCCCACGGGCGTGCGCGTCCACCAGACGCCGGTCGCGGCATGCTCCTCGAGGCTGCTGAAGCGGTACTGGTAGAGGATCGCGCGCACCGCGACAGGAGGCGCGTCGGGGAACGGGTTCGTCTCGAAGAGGGCGAGCACCGGCTTCGTCCCGAGCAGGAGGTGACGCAGCAGGCTCCACACCCAAGGCGATCGCTCGGGCGTCCCGAGCGCGGCGAACCACATCTGCCAGTCGAGACGCGGCATGTGCGGCCCGGTGAAGGCCGGGCGGCGGTCGAGGGGGCCGGGCTTCCAGCGGAAGACGTAGGACTCCCAGGTCTGCCCGTCGCGGCTGCCTTCGATCACGATCTCGGGACGCGTGGTGGTCATGCGCGCGAAGAGACCGTACGTGTGAACCGTGTCCATGCGCATGGCGCCGTCCACGAGGTCCTCGACCGGTCGGGGAAAGGAGCGGACGGTCCCGGACTGCGCGAGCACGAGCGGCGCGCTGGTCGCGAGCACGAACGCCGCGACGAGGGCGATGGCGACGCGCTGCGGCACGGGAGCCGGACGCAGCGCCGGCGTGGTCTGGCGCGGTAACGGCCGCGGCCAGCGCGCGTCGTCGACCAGCGTCGTGCACAGCACCAGCGTGAGCAGGTTAAAAAATCCATAGCTTCCGGTGGCGGCGATGAGGAGCTGGAGCAGCACGAACCCCGCGGTGGCGACGAGCCGCGGGATGCGTCCAAGCCAGATCAGGAACGGGAGGCCCAGCTCGATCACGAGCGTCACCGCCACGGCGAACCGGCTCGTGAAGTCGGGGAGCTTCGCCACGTACCAGGCCGTCCATGCGGGGAGCGGTTGCGTCCACCAGTGGTAGGAGAGGGCGGTGAGGTCCCACCAGCTCTCGTCCCCGCTCGCGAGCTTGACGAAGCCGGAGAAGAAGAAGAGCCGGAACACAAGCCACCAGCACAGGAGCCGCATCGTACGCGAGGCCTGCGTCTTGCGCGTCCCGCCAAGCCAGAGTGTCCACGGCGCGTAGAAGATCCCGAGGAATCCCGCCTCCAGCAGGAGCGTGTCCCACTGGAAGCCGAGGAAGGCCTGACCCACCGTGGCGAGCGAGCGGTAGAGGATCCATGCGACGGCGAGGGCGGGAGCGGGCAAGAAGCCTGCCAGGACGAGAAGCGCGCAGCCCACCCCACCCATCCAGAGGGACTCCAGCGCGCCATCGCGCGCATCGAAATACGCGAGCGTGGGTGCAGGCCAGAGCGCGCATGACCCCGGAAGCCGGTGGAGCTCCTCGACCAGCGCGGCGGCGGGGAGGATGCCCTGGGCGCCGATCAGCCCCGGCAGCTGCGCGCCGAAGGAGAGGAACGCCACGAGGTAGACGAGGCCTAGCCCGCGCACGAAGAAGTCCCGCGAGCGCTCCCAGCGCGCGGCGGGCGCCGGCCCCTCGCTAAACAAGGAACTGCTCTCGGGCGGCCTCGGGGAGGGCGAGCACGGCCGGATGCTTGGAATTCCGCTCGACCGAGAGCTCGTAGAAGCGCTCGCGCCCAGTGTCGGCGGATCCGATCGGCGGCACGCCGTCCTGCGGGACCTTCTCCTTCTCGAGGACGCGGGGGGCGCGCAAGAAGTCCTCTCCCAAGGCGTCGAGGACCTCTAGGAGCGCGCCGTCCTCGAATTCGCCCACGACGCGCAGGCGCGCGACCGCCGCCTCGAGCCAGCCGTCGACCGACCGACGCAGCCGGGTGTTGCGGGCGGGGAGCAGGGCCGACGCGCCCGAGAGCACAAGGTCGAGCTCGTGGACCGCGGGGCTCCCGAGGAGTCGCTCCGGCTTGTCTTCGTCAAAGACCATGCGCACGGGCCCCGGCAGCCGCGGCACGGGCTCTAGCGGTTGGTGCGCAATCCGCTTCGGCACCTGCTCGGTCACACCCTCCGTCAGCTCGAGCAAGCCTCCGGTCGGGCGTCCCTTCAGGATGTCGAGCAGCTCGCGGCTGAGGCCGAAGATCTCGCCGGCGTAGCGGTACACGACGTGCCCCACGTGGATGGGCACCCGGTTGCATCCCACGCGATCAAAGAGCCTCTGCCCCAGGGGTTCCTCGAGGCTCCGGAGCTGGCCGCTTAGGGTGGGCTGCGCGGGCAACCATGCCTTGCACGCCCGGGACGTGCTGCCCTCTCCGGCGACAGCCCAGAAGTCGAGCAGGTGGTAGTTGGGCCGTTCCACGGGGCGCCTCCGTCCATCCGCCGGATCGCATGCTAACGACCGAACTTCCCTCTTGTCGATGAATGGCGAGGACCCTGCGTCCACCTCTGCGCGGCGTGCGTACGGGCACGCGCGCCGCCACGCCTCAGCCGCGTGCCTCGAAGCGGCAGACGAGGTCATAGAGAGATCCGCCGAGAAAGCGTGCCACCGAGGCGTCCTTGATCATCGCGATCTTGAGGACATCGCAGCGCAGCCGCGTGCGCCAGTTGCTCTCGACCGACCGGCCCATGCCCTCGAGCACCACGAAATCCGGTGGATCTCGCTCGATCGTGCGGCGAAGCTCAGGACCGAGCGCACGCAGGTCGAGGAGCGGGGGCCGTTGCCGCTCGTGACGAGTGAGAGCTGGCTGCGGTCGAGAGCGTGGGCGAGCGTGGCGTCCCAGCCCGCGGCCTCTTGGACGAGCGTGACCAGCTCGTCGTGGGTCACGTCGTTCAGGGCGGGTGTGCGATTGGCCGACAACACGACGCGCGCACCCTGCCGCAGCAGCTCGCGGGCAAACGGCAGCATGCCGAGTACCACGTCGCTCCCGGCGTTGTCGACGAAGAGGAGGGCGCAGCCGACGCCGCGGACGATCCGTGCCCGCAGCGCATCGAGGTCATCCACCCGCCAGGGTCGGGGCCGGAGCCGTGCGCGCACGGCCTCGAAGGCGATCTCGCCCTTCTCGAAAAGCGTGGCCGTCTCGCGCGAGCCGAGGTCGAAGACGTCGCCCGCGAAGATGCCCTGCACGAGGAGGTCGAGACGCGCGCTTCCCGCCGCAGCGTCGATCTCCGTCAGCAGCGCCGGGAGCAGGGCGAGCGCTGCGCGGCCCTCGCGCTCCTTTGCGCAGCGAAAGGGATCCGCCACGCCGGCTGCTCGCAGCGCGCGCTCGCGTGCGGCGCAGAGCGTGAACGCGTCGAAGGGGCGCGCGCCGGGATCGGCGTCGAGCGCATCGAGGTGCGCCAGGAAGGCCGCCGCGGCGCGCTTCATGCGCGCCTGGACCGCCGGCTCCTCCGGGTGCTCGCGAGCCACGTGCGCCACGGCGTTCGCGATGTGGCTGCGGAAGAGGTCGAGCCAGTATCGGCGGAGTTCCGGATCACTGCAGACGTCGAGTGTCCCGGGAACGTAGGCCTGCGGCTCGGCGAGAAGCACCCCGCTACCGCCGAACCGGCGCCGCCGCGTCCCGCGGCGAAGCGCCCTCCGGCGAGAAGCCAGTGCGGACCCTCTCGAAGAGGGTCGCGGCCTCGGACCCCGCGAGCCACGGGTGGCCGGGCGCGAGCGCGAGGGTGGCGGCGCCGACCAGCACGGCGGCCACGAGCGCGCCCTCGACGGCGCCGAGGCATCCGCCCGCGATACGGTCCACGAGGCCGAGCCCCGCGAACTGGATGCTGCGCCGCACCACGCGGCCCACGACCGTGACCGCGAGAAGCGTGCCGAAGCCGAGCCCCCCCACGGCGAGCGCGTGCACGGCGGCGGGCGGGAGCGAGCCGGCCACATGCGGCGCCAGCAGTGCGCCGGCAGCGTCGCCGAACTGCCAGACGGCGAAGACGGCGCCGCCCACGCCGGCGAAGGAGAAGGCCTCGCGCACGAGCCCGATGGCCAGGCCGCGAGCGGCGCCCAGCGCGAGGATGCAGACGACCACGACGTCCAGGATCGGCAACGGCTCTCTCCCGGCCAGAACGATACACTGCGTCGTCTTGTCGGCCGACGCGATCGTCATCGGTGCCGGACACAACGGCCTCACCACCGCCGCCTACCTCGCGCGGGCCGGACTGCGGACCCTCGTCCTTGAGCGGCGTGCTGTGTTGGGCGGCGCCTGCGTGACGGAGGAGCTGTGGCCGGGTTTCAAGGTGTCGCGCGCGGCCTACGTCGCCGGGCTCTTGCGGCCGGCGGTGGTGCGAGAGCTCGGTCTCGAGGCGAGGGGCCTCCGGCTTCTTCCCCGGAACCCGTCCTCGTTCACGCCGCTGCCCTCCGATCCCGGACTGCTCCTCGGTCGCGACCTCGCACGCTCCTGCGAGGAGATCCGTCGCTTCTCGAGCCGCGACGCCGCGCGCTACCCGAGCTACGAGCACTTCCTCGATCGCACGGCGCGCGCGCTCGAGCCGCTCCTCGACGCGGCGCCTCCCGAGCTCCCGCGCATCCGCGCGCGCGATCTCAGGCCCCTGCTGCGCGCCGCCGTGCGCGGACGGCGCATCGGTGGCGATCTGCCGCGTGCGATCGCGCTGCTCCTCGGCGCCGCGCGGCCGACGCTGGAGACGTGGTTCGAGAGCGAGCCCCTGCGCTCGACGCTCGCGACCGACGCGGTGATCGGGGCATGGGCCTCGCCGTCGTCTCCGGGAACCGGCTACGTGCTCTTCCATCACGTGATGGGCGAGACGCTCGGTGCCCGCGGCGTGTGGGCCTACGTGGAGGGGGGCATGGGCGCGCTCTCGGCGGCGCTGGGGCGCGCGGCGGTGGACGCGGGCGCCGAGATCCGCTGCGAGGCAGCCGTGCGGGCGGTGCGGGTGGAGCACGGACGCGCCACCGGCGTCGTGCTCGAGGACGGGAGCGAGCTCGCTGCGCCGCTCGTGGTGTCGAACGCGGACCCGCAGCGCACGCTCCTCGGCCTCGTGGGTCGTGCGCATCTCTCTGCGGAGCTGGCGCGTGCGCTCGAGGCCCTCGACTTCCGCAGCCCTTCGCTCAAGATCAACCTCGCCCTCGACCGGCTCCCGCACTTCCCGGGTCGCACGCCGGCCGCGCCGGATCCGCCCCGGGCAGGACCAGAGCACGCCGGGACGATCCACGCGGGAGCCGCGGACCTCGACGCCCTCGATCGCTGCTTCGAGGAGGCGGAGGCGGGCCGGTTGCCGCAGCGCCCCATGATCGAGCTCACGCTGCCGTCGGCACTCGATCGCACGCTGGCGCCGGACGGACTACACGTGGCATCTCTGTTCGTGCAGCCCGTGCCCTGGGCGGTCGAAGGCGGCTGGGACGCGGCGCGCGACATCTTCGCCGATCGGGTGCTGCGGCTCCTCGACGAGGTGGCCCCGGGCTTTTCGGCGAGCGTTCTGCATCGCGAGGTGCTCGCCCCGCCCGACCTCGAACGCATCTTCGCGCTCACCGGCGGGAACATCTTCCACGGCGCCATGTCGATCGATCGGTTGCTTTTCCTGCGACCGCTTCCCGGCTACACGGGCTACCGCACGCCGGTCGCAGGTCTCTGGCTCTGCGGTGCGGGTACGCACCCGGGAGGCGGTGTCATGGGCGCCTGCGGCCGCAACGCCGCCGGAGAGATCCTGCTCGCGAACGGACGGAAACGGCGCTAGACGGGATTCGAGTGCAGGTAGGCGTGGAGGCCGTGGATTTCCTCCCGCTGCTCCTCGATCTCGTCGCGCATCAGGTCGCGCATCGAGAGCATGGCCACGGGCTGTCCGCTCTCGAGCACCGGGAGATGACGGAAGCGCTCTTCCTGCATCTTCTCGAGACACTCGGTACGCGAGTCCTCCATCTGCGCGGTTACCACGTCCCGCGTCATCACGTCGGCGACCAGCGTGCGCTGCGGGTCGCGGCCCGCGACCAGGACGCGGATCATGAGATCGCGCTCGGAGAAGATGCCGACGAGGCGGTCGGCCTCGAGGATGCAGAGTGCCCCCACGTGTGCGTCCGTCATGATCGCGGCCACCTCCATGACCGTGGCGGTGGGGGGGGCCCCGATGAGGCCGCGGCGCTGGATCACGCGTCGAAGGGTATGCATGGCTTCAGTCCTCCCGGCCGCGACGCGGCGGGGACGCCCCGGAGACCGACTCCATGGGGAGCGGAAGCTGTCGGGCGGGGCATGCCGCTTACGGCCTGACCATGAGAACACTCCACGTGTGCGGAAGCAAGCACGAAGTGGCTGCCCCGGGGGCATCGGGATGCGTTACGAGGCGGGCGTCGCAGAGGCTCCGCGGACGAGGCGCAGGTACCAGCGGGCGTCCTCGCGGGAGCCATCCCGGGACAGCACCTGCTGCCACTCGCGCTGGGCATCGTTGGTCCGTCCGAGGCTGTAATAGGTGACCCCCAGCTGCACGGAGGCGGCGAGGAAGTCGGGATTCGCGCGCTGGATCCTGCGGAATTCGTCGGCCGCCTGAGCCGGCAGCCCGGCCTCGCGCAAGGCCACCCCGAGGCGGTGCCGGATGTCGTGGAAACCCGGACAGAGGTCGAGAGCCTTGCGGTAGGCGTCGACGGCCTCGCGCAGGTGTCCGGCCTCGCGGTAGGCATCCGCGACGGTGGCCTGCAGGTTCGCGAGCTTGCCGCGGGTGGTGCTATCGCCCCCGTCCGGCGAGATCTGGGAGCGCGCCGCCGCCCGTGCGGCCACCTCGCGGGCGCGCTCGAAGTCCCCGAGCTGCTCGCAGACCATCACGAGGGCGAGCCGCGCCTCGACGTAACCGGGGTTGATGCGCAGCGCGCGCTCAAGCTCCAAGGCCGCGCCGTCGGGGTCGCCGCGCCGCTCGGCAAGGAGTCCCAGCATGTAGTGCACGTCGGCGAAGCCGTCACGCGTTGCGGCGAGCCTGGAGAGCCAGCGCTCGGCTTGGGCGTCGTCACCCTGCTCGAAACAGGCTCGGCCGAGGGCGTACGCCTGGCGCTCGTCCGTCGAGAGCTCCGCCGCTGCCCGCAGCAACTCAGTTCGCGGACGGAATCTGGTCGGACGGCTGCTCCGGCATCCGATTGGCCGCCGCCGCCGCGACGTCCGTCCCACGGTAGTTCTGCAGGATCACCTCGAAGATCTTGTGCGCCTCGTCCTCGAGGTTCATTTCTGTGTAGCAGACGCCGAGCTTGTAGAGCGCGTCGGCGTCGAGGCCGAGGCCCGGATACTTGTTGAGCACCGTGCGGTAGCGATCCGCCGCCGACTGGTACTCCTCCTTGTCCATATAGTAATCGGCGATCTGCATGTCGTGCTGCGCAAGCTTGGTGCGCAGCTCCTTCCACATCTCCTCGGCTTCCTGTGCCTCGGCGGTGTGTGGATGCCGGGTGATGAGTTGGTCGAGGTACTTGAGCGACTCGACAGTGGCCGTCTGGTCGCGGTCAGCCGTCTTGGACTGCTTGTAGTGGCAGGCCGCCGCACGCTTCAGCGTGTAGGGCACCGACTCGTGCTGGGGATGGAGCTCGGAGAAGTCACGGTAATAGGAGAGGGCCTCGTCGTACTTGCCCTGGTCGAAGTACGTGTCGGCGATCTTCAGCTCCGCCAGCACGGCGTATTCGCTGTAGGGATAGTTGTCGATGATCTGCTGGAAGGTTTCGATCGCCTTGGCCTGATCGCCGGCCGGGACCACCCAGAGGATCTTCTTGCTTTCCATCTGCGTGAGGCCGCGTTGGTAGAGAACCTCTGCGGCCGGCACTTCTCCCTGCTCGGTGGGGGCGCTCGCGCAGGACACGACGCCAGCGGACAGGGCTCCTAGGAACAGGACACCCAAGGCTCGACCGATCACGGTGAAACGCGACATCGCCCCCCCCTCCACGCGTGAAACCGACCCCGGGGAGCGTACCGGAGCTCTTCCTCGAGTGTCAATTTGCTAGGCTCACCCGTCGGCAATCAGTAAGGAGAACCTGAATGGTACACGAGCATTTGAAGGGGCTGCGGCTCGACCGCCGGGCCCTGCGGCGCAAGAACTGGATCTCGGGCGAGGAGCTTCGCAAGGAGCTCGATTCGCTGCCCGACGCGACGTCCAAGATCGACGACGCGGCCCCCGACACGGCGGCCGGCAGCGAGAATCCCGCCGAGGAATCGAAGAGTTAGGAGGCCGGCGTGATCAAGGCCCGGCTGGGCGGCCGCTTGGACGCCTGGCTCAAGGCCGCGCTCCCCTTCCTGTTCCGCAGGCCCCTCGACCCCAACGCCCTCACGGTGATGGGGACGGTGGTTTCCCTGGGGGCGAGCGTGGCATTCGGCCTCGGCGAGTTCGCTTGGGCCGGCGTGCTGATGCTGACGGGGGGCGCCTTCGACCTGCTGGACGGTGTCATCGCCCGGCACTTCGGGACGACCTCGGCCTTCGGCGCCTTCCTCGACTCGACCCTCGACCGTCTTGCGGACATGACCCTCTTGGTCGGAATCGCCGTGCATTACGCGACGCAGGGGGAGATCGTGCTCGTACTCCTCGTCTCCTGGGCGCTGGTCGCTACCGTGCTCGTGTCCTACGCCAAGGCGCGGGCCGAATTCTGGTTGCCTCAGGTCGAGGGGGGCCTGCTGGAGCGCGGCGAGCGGATCGGGCTCCTTGCGATCGGCGCCATCCTCAACCTGATGGTGCCCGTGCTCTGGGTGATCGGCGTGCTCGGGACGTACACCGTGGTGCAGCGGATGATCGAGGCACACCGGCAGATGTCACGGATGGCGGCCGACAGCCGGCGCATCCCGATGCCGGACGCGACACAGCCTTTGCCGCCGTCGTCGAACGGCGGAAACGGGGCGGCATATCATGACTAGCGACACGAAGGACGCGCGCGAGGAGCTCCCGAAGATCGACTTCTCGACCTTCGTCCTATCGCTGTCCACCTCGGCCTTCTATCACCTCGGGCTCGTTCCCGACCCGGAGTCGGGAACGACCGCGATGCCCAACCTCGCGCTTGCGCGGCAGACCATCGATACGCTCGAGGTGCTGCAGGAGAAAACGCGCGGGAACCTCGACGCACAGGAGTCGCACCTGCTCGAGAGCCTCCTCTACGAGCTCCGCATGCGATTCGTGGACGCCACCAAGTGAAGCAGGCTGCGGGGCTCGACCTCGAGGCCCCGGCGAAGGTGAACCTGGGGCTTCGAATCCGCGGTCGGCGCGCCGACGGATACCACCTCCTCGAGAGCCTCTTCGTCCCGCTCGACTTGGCGGACCGGGTGAGGGTGAGGCTGCGGGACGCCGGCGCCGGGCGTGCGCGTGTGCGGCTCGAGGTCATGGGCGAGCGGGCCGCCGG
>Ga0209048_10007027_pt1 | contig 10452 bp, 11 predicted proteins | sample FrelakmetCRP12CR_FD_187146 | JGI IMG/M metagenome (GOLD analysis project Ga0209048, IMG submission 187146) | Freshwater lake sediment microbial communities from the University of Notre Dame, USA, for methane emissions studies - CRP12 CR (SPAdes)... | ecosystem: Environmental > Aquatic >... | reverse complement strand
CTCCTGTTGGAGAACCCGATGACCCGGTTCCCGTTCCTGTTCCCGTTCCCGTTCCTGTTCTGGATTCGGAGGCAATCGCCCCCTGCGATGTTTGAGTGGCTGAGGCCTCCTTGGTCTGTTCCTTCTCCAATGTCTCACGACGGACTACTTTTTTCTTAATCTCTTCGAGGGCTGCTTTCTTACGAATATCCTCCAGCTCCTCGTGAAGGGTTTTTAGAGATTTTTTCTGCTTTTCAGAGAGATCTTCCTTCTCAGCCATTGCCACTTTCTTTTCTGATTTTTTTTGAGGCGATTTTAGGCCTTCAACCATTTTACGCCCTTTTTGATTTTCAACAGGTTTTGTTTTTTCAACTATTGTTTTTTGAATCGGCAGGGGAGCAGGCGGTGTGATCGCAGGTCCTGGACGCTCCAAAAGTGGGCTGCCCAGGGGGGAACCATCCCCCTGGGGTGAAAAAGGTCGGATGGTCACCCGATAAACAGATGGCTTCATTTTTGTCATCGTAGGCTTGAGGCCGACGGTCAGGATGGTGACGAGGGTGATATGAAGCAACAGTGAGAAAATCCCCGCTGCCCATAATCCACCCTTTTCAGGAGAAGCAGGGTGATGCAAAAGATGAGGCCGTTGAATGCCTCCTTTTCGCCTTCTCATTTCTTCAACTCTATCCCCAAGCCCGGGTTCTTTACTCCCGATTGGGTTAAGACATCCATCACCTGTATCACGGCATCATATCTGACGTCTTTATCCCCGTTAATAATCACAGAGGCGTCCGGTTTATTTTTCACCCTAGCCGTCAGCTTATACTTGAGTGTCTCTAAATCAAGTTTCGTATCGTCTAAGAAAATCTCGCCTTGAGCATTAATATTGATCATGATGTCTCGCGATGACTCTTCCGATTTGGAGGCCTTGGGCAGCTGGACTTTCACGCTTGATTGGTAGATAAAGGGGGTCGCGATCATGAAGATAATCAATAACACCAACACCACGTCCGTAAAGGGGGTGATATTAATTTCTGCCATGAGTTTGGAACTTCTTCTTTCTCTCTTCATGCTATTTCCTTCCCCCGATCAGATCACTTAACTCGGAGGCACAAAGTTCCATATCATTGATAAAACGGTCAACCCTTTTCATGAAATAATTGTAGGCAATCACTGCCGGGATGGCCACCAATAGCCCCATGGCAGTACAGACCAGTGCCTCGGCCACGCCTCCGATGACAATGCTCATGCCGCCAGCGCCGGCGCCGGCAATGTCATGAAATGCCCTGATGATTCCCAGGACTGTCCCAAAGAGACCGATATAGACAGCCGTGTTTCCGATGGTTCCCACAATACTGGTAAAGCGTTCCAATCTTATTGTTTCGATCGTGATCTCGCGATCCATCGCGTTGGATATCTCTGCTTCAAGGCGGCCATGGAGCCCCAGTCCGGAAAAGACCACTCTGGAGAAGGGAGCATTCGATGTCCTGCAGATTTCCCTGGCCATTTCAATATTGCCGCCATTCAATGACCTTTTGATCCTTGTCATAAATTCCGTCCTTTTTGTTTTGGAGCGTTTTCTGTAATAAATGATCCGTTCCAAAAGAATGGTGATGGACAAGAAAGAGCAGAAGAGTAAGATATACATCGTAAAACCGCCTAAGTGAATTATCTCCCAGATTGTTTTTCCTGCAAACATCTCGTTCCTCCTTTGGAAATGCTGCATTTCTCGGGTCGAGGGGACATGAAAGGTTCTTCTCAACCAATATTACTTATCTATTGGGATTTGGCAAGAATTATTGCCGGTGTCATTTCCAGGGGGTTCAGGATGGCCTCATGAACCGTTGAGTCTTTTCCAGGGTGGGAATCCCTCTTCTTCCGCCGAGGTCAAGACATTTGAGGGCCGCCACGGCATTGGCAAACCTCAACATTTTTTCGACCTCCCAATTCTGGAGAAGACCGTAAATGAATCCTCCATGGAAGACATCGCCTGCGCCGGTGGTATCTGCAGCCTTTACTTTGAATCCTTCAGCGTGGAAGAATTCTCCGTTGACCAAGGCCATGGCGCCTGAATGACCCAAAGTGGTGCAGAGAAATCCACGGGTGTGTTTTTGAAGTTCAACAAGAGCCTCCTTTTGATCTGAAATTCCAGTGTAGAGCGCCGGAAACCGTGAAGAGGTGATCAGGAAATCAATCTCTTTAATCAACTCAGAAGTGAGAGGTTCTACTTTATCAAGGTCAACGACGGTGAAAATCCCTTCCTCCTTTGCCCACCTCACACATTGGATGGCAGCGTGGATATCGTGCCCATCCAGATGGAGGAGCTTCCCACAGCAGACCTCTTCTTTCCGAAGTTCTCCTTCGCGATACATCAATCGATCATCTCGATTCCAGAGGATGGTGCGGTCTCCGGTTGAGCCGTCCACAATGATCGTGGCAAACTGGTTTGTGGCGATGGGCTCGATCGCCACGGAAGAGACATCCACTCCTTCCTGACGAATGGAATGGAGAGAAAATTGACCCAATTCATCCGCTCCCACTTTTCCAATATATTTTGTTTTTACACCCCATCGACTCAGGGCCACCATGGCTGTGGCCACCTGCCCTCCTCCTTGTTTGGAGAATTGGAGCATTTTCATTTTTGAATTCGGAGCGGGAAATTCTGGAACCAATGTTAGGAAATCGACAGAATTGAGACCCATCCCCACCACATCAAAAGGTTTGTCTTTCGGAAAAGAGAGATTAAATCGCATGTTAATCATTTACAGAGTTTCTTGGGATTTTTCAGGGTTCTTAGCAAGAGGATTCGGAGGTAATCCAATTCATCGGGCAAGAGCTTCCAGGGTACTGCCGTGTTCCTCAATCGAACGTCTTGTGAGCTCCTCAATTTTCTTAATGCGCTCGCGATCCAAGGGGGCAGGAAGAAGTAAGATATCTCCCCCCACCTGAATTGCCTCATAGGTACCGGGAGCTGTCGCTTTCCGAAAAGCCTCTGGCACGGTCAAATTGCCGTTTTCTCTTTTTACGATACCTAAATATTTCATTTGGTTTCACCTCCACCTAAACTTATTAAATATACACCGAAATGGAGTGAAAAGTAAATTCTTATTTAGATTTCGACCCATTTCGCCAATATCTTGCCTAAGATTTTCTCTTTCTTATTGACTTTTTTCTCACAGACCACTATATTCCAAACATAACAGCGGCCATTCGTCAACATCTCCTAACCCTTTAACCACGTAGTTAGGCTGGACATATGGTCTGAGGATGAACTGATACCCATTTCTAAAAAGGAATGGTTTTTTTTGTCTGATTAGCCCCATTAGAAAAAAGACTGCAAAGGTCCCCACAAGCTTTCTAACAGAGTTTAGCTGGCGGAATTAAATAGATCAGATAAATCGGAAAAGGGGTGAGTCCGGGAAATGAAGAGAATTCTTACTTTCTTATTTTAGAGGAGCCGTTAGACAATGGCTCGTAAGTTTATATTTAATTTGCCCGGTTGATCTATCATGTCATAGCTTGTGGTGGCTTAAGGATACCCTTCACAAAAATAATGAGAACTATGCCAGGTAGGGTTTTGGCTTGTAAGGAAAACCTTTGAACGGGCAGATCGGTAAGACAAATTCCTTAATTCCTGAAGTGCCCCCTATACTTCTGTACTTCTGTATACTTCTGGGCCTCCAAAGATCAATCATCTTGAGCTTTGGAGGCCCTTTTTTGAGTCACATGAAAGGCCGGTTTATCTCGTCACAACAATTTCTTCAATTCCTCTATCGAAATATCCACATCCCTTAATATTTTTCTCAGAAGACCTCTCCCTATGTCTTCTCCCTTATGGACAGGAACTGTTGTCTTTCTTCCATCCGTATGTTTGTACCGAAAATGACTTCCTTTTGATTTTTTTGTGCAGGAGAATCCGAGTTTTTCTAATGCCTTTATTAACTCCCCTGGCTTAACGATGGGCAGTTTGACGTCATTCATATCGTCACCTCGACCCATTTCAAGCCAATGACCTCAGGGTATTTAGGGTCGAGTTTCTTTCTCTCCGCTTTCAATTCCTCCAGACACATTTGAATAACATCTTTGATGTTTCTCATGGCCTCTTCGTAGGTGTCTCCCTGAGTATAACATCCCTCCAAAGCCGGACAATGAGCCACGTAAATGCCATCTTCATCTTGCTCTATCACGACTTGCAGCATATATTTTTTCATTTAGATCCACCTTTCCACAAAAGTAAGGTCCAGCTTGTCTCTATTTGTTTTTTACCATGAAACTCCCGAAAAAACAATAATGATACCAGATCACGTTGGTCCAAAAAGGGGGAAAATAGGTTGTTCTGTTTCAAGGATGCACGCAACGGCAGATCACACAGGCCAAAAACGTTTCATGCAAATGTTTTTGCGCTTCTTTCTTTTAGGTTTAAACGTTAGCTGAAACGTGTTACAGATAGGAAAAAGAGAGGATTATAAAATATCCTCTAAATTGCGTGAGCCGTAAACGACACGGTGAATCTCAACGGTTTTGAAACGGACGATATAGAATACAAGATAGGATTCAATAACGAGGACGCGATAACCTGAGCTCTTGAGCCTATCGTCTCTCGGTATTCGACCAAGAAAGGGATGAGTTTCGAGGTTCCCAATGCGCTGATCAAGTTTATCGATTAAGACTGTGGCGTTAGATGGATTTTCACTTGCAATCCAGTGAAAAATTGAGATAAGGCCTTCGACAGCAAAAGGAACGAACGGAGGCTTTATTTATTTGCCATGCAAGCGTTGTCGAAGTTTTTTCATGACCTGGGTATGGGTCAACCCTTTTTCTCCAGCCGCTGCTTGGGCCTGCGCGACTGCGAGTTTCCCAAAAAGCTCGACCCTTGCCTTGAGTCTTTCGTAATGCTCGATGCTCATGATAACGAGGTCACCTTAAAGAGATAAAATATGCCTTATGAAACTAAGGGCCAATTTTTGAAGATGAAATCTCCTGGATAAAGCTGTCAGGATAGTTTTTGAGAATCTTTTTGTCTTTCTGAAACTGGGCCGCTTCATTTCTATCCATAAATTGTCCTACAAAGACCTTGTATAAGGCGCCACTCTTTTTGCCTTTCGAAGTGATCCAATAGGCATCCAACCCTTCCTTCTTGAGGACTCCTACAAGGTCGCGAACGTTTTCCATTTCGCGAAATGACCCAATCTGTATGGCAAAATATTTTCCCTGAGGAACAGGTTTATTGGGTTTCACAATCTCTTGAGGTATGGGTTTTGGTTTTTCCGCCCCTTCCTGAGGGCCTTTCACCGCTTCCTGTTTCGTCTGAGCTGGAAACGATTCAGAAGGGGGTTTGGGGCCCGCTGGGGAGGTGGCGACCGCGGGAGGGGTTGGGAGGGCTGGAGGAGTGACGACAGCAGGGGGTTTTCGAGGTGCAGGACGAGGAGGAACAGTTGGCTGCTCTACATCGCCTATTTTCAAAAGCTGGAGGATGGCCATTGGCTTCCAGAAAGTAATCCCCAAGATCAAGGCAAATAGGATAGCGATTGTTCCTAGGATCATAGGGCGGAAGGATCGGTTTTTATTCCGCCCTGATTTTTTCCTTAATGGCTTTTCAGGGACCACTCGGGTTCCATGCGTGGAGGATGAAGCGTCTTCTTCGTGGGTTAAGATTTCTGTTGCCTCCTCTTTTTCGATATCGGCGACGCGCTGATACATCGCATCCAGTTCATCGAATAGTTCTTCTTCGGGTATCTGCTTGTCTTTCTTTTTTTTATCCTCTTCATTTTCCATTGGATGGCTCCGCGCTTTCTTCTCTGTTTTTTAGTTGTTGATTCTTTTTAGATAACGACTTGCCACCATGTCCGCATCCAATCCTATGTATTGTGCATAAGCCCTCACGAAACCCTTGAGGAATATCCTGGAAGGCGCTTTTTCAAACTGGTCTTCTTCGATAGCACGTAAATAGGCCATCCGAACCTTCACCGTTTCTGCGATCTCCTCAAGAGAAACTCCCAATTCATCCCTGATCTTTTTCAAATCGTTTCCTGATAAGACATCGTGGGCGAGAATCTCCTGGATCATAGCGTTTGAGGATACCATCATTTTCAATCGGTCTCTTATCCGTAATGCCGTATCGGCGCCGGGACGTTTAGAATGAGGCAAGAGACTCAACTTTTTCCGGTCCCTCTGGTATGGCATCTCCTCTTCAAGGAAACCCTGTTCGATGAGTATTTGATCATACTGGGATCTTTTCTTTTCATCCATCAGGGTGGAATACGCCTCATTCAGTTTTGCCAGTATTTCCTCTCGTTCTCCTCTGGGGAAAAAAGAATAGCTTGCCAGAGAATCCTCATGGTAGAGTTGACACATCTCTCTATAGGCGTGATGGATCTCGAAAGGGGAGGCATCGAATGCTACCTCCAAAAGTTCATAGAAGTTCAGGGCGTTGAGTTTCTTCATACGGTTTTATGCGAACGCCGGAATTTATAAAGCCACCGCTTGCTCGTCTGTCATCCCCGTGATGCCTTTGAGGACGAGTCTAAGATCCAGAGTGGCCTGGGAGTAGGAGTATTTGTCGACAAAGGACTCTCTCCGACACACCGCCTCGTGGACGCGGTCATCAAAACTGACATTGCCTAAGAATTGAATTTTCATGCCGAGGTGTTTCTCCACAATCTTACAGATCAGCCCCCCGATCTTCGGATTGTCCTGTCTTCTCACCTGATTAAGAACCAGCTTAAATTGGAAAGCCTTCAAAATCTTTTCGACGGCGCTGCCTTCCTCCGGATCTATCTCTTTCAACATATCGAGAAGGTATTCCGGATGGTGGATGATGGCATCTTCGTGCTGAGCTTCCGCTTTCTCAGCTAAGCTCCTGAAACGATCAATCTTAAGGACCTGACGAATCTTACGAACATAAACGGAGCGAACGAGCCTATAGACATTTTCGATCGATGTGGGTTCTGGAATGCAAATAAAAATTCCGGAGTCCGATAAGGTGAAAAAATCGATGGTATTGAAAGAGGTGCCTGTGCCAAGATCGAGCAGAATATAGTCATAAGCCAGTCTCGATATAGCACGCAGCGTTTTCGTCTTCTGTTCGTGAGCGAGATTGGCGATTTCCAGCTTATTTTTGGCTCCGCTGATCAGAAAAAGATTATGGATCGGCATTTCGAGGACGGTTTCCTGAAGCGTCGCCACTTTTTTACTGAGAAAATCGGAAAGGCCGATCGCCGGATTGGGCAGACCGACGATCGTGTGAAGGTTGGGTCCGCCGAGGTCGGCATCGATAAGAAGGGTCTTGAATCCTTGCCTGGCCAATAGAATTCCGGTATTACAAGTGAAAAAACTCTTACCGGTTCCTCCCTTTCCTCCACCGATGGGCCATATATGCGGCATAACGTCTACACTACCCCAATTTACATTATTTATTATTCAAACGAATGTAATTATAGCACAATCAAGAGGTATTTGCGGTACGGGCACGTTTAATAAGGATGGGGACATCCTAAATTGCTCCTGGCCCTCTCGTCCTAAAATGAAAACTACGGCCATGATGTTGTCCTTCAGATCTTACCTCCCCAATATGATTTCCGTGTGGTTGCTATGAATCGTAACCCATAAGCGTGAGTGAGCCTGATGGCTTAGTTCAATGGTCCATCAATCCCCTATTTCGTAAATTAATCTACACTCCTGAAGGGTTGTTGTCAATTATTCTCCAGAAAAAACTTCATACCGTACTTGGCCTGTCTGTCAGGTAAAGCTTTAATGACCACAAATTATACCATTGATATTCGGTCTCTGTCGGAGCCCAGGGTTGACGAAAAGGTCCCTCCGTAGTATAAGGAAGATTATATTCACCTAAGAAGGATAGAGGATTGGAAGGGATTGCCGCCATCATTCTTGCCGCAGGAAAAGGGACCCGGATGAAGTCAGAAGTGGTAAAAGTCCTTCATCCCATCCTGGGACTTCCGATGCTCTCTTATCCCATCGCCCTCTCCTTAAATGGGATCAAGGCCGAGAAGACGATCGTGGTGGTAGGCTACCAGGCGGACCAAATCAAAGAGAGGTTTAAAAACCCTCAGATTCAGTTCGTCCTCCAAGAAGAGCAGCTGGGCACAGGTCATGCGGCCTTGCAAGCCATTCCACTTCTGAAGACATTCACCGGTACGGCTCTCATTCTCTGCGGAGATGTTCCGTTGGTGAAAGCAGATACCCTTCGCACATTTATCGGTGCTTTTGGGGAAAGTCATTCCATCCTCTCTGTGTTAACCACTGTTGTGGAGGATCCGTTTGGGTATGGTCGGATCCTCCGAAATCCAGAGGGCTGGCTTGAAAAGATTGTGGAGGAGAAGGATGCCTCTGAGAGGGAAAGATCCATCCGAGAGATTAATACAGGGATCTATTGTGTGAAGGCTTCCTTTTTGATTGAAGGGTTGGGAGAGATTGGAAAGGATAACGCTCAAGGCGAATATTATCTGACGGACCTGGTGGAGATTGCAAAGAAGAAAGGTTTGAGATGTTCTGCTCATATCGTTTCCGATCCGGTGGAGGTGATGGGGATCAATACACGCGTCGATCTTGCCATGGCCAATGAAGTTCTCCAGCAGGCCAAGTTAAAAGATCTGATGCTTTCTGGTGTAACGATGGTGGACCCCAAAACCACTTATGTCGATCAAACCGTTGAAGTGGGAAAAGACACCATTCTCTATCCAAATTGTCATCTGCAAGGAAGGACGAAAATTGGAGAACGGTGTATCATCGAACCCAACTCAAAGGTTTTAGATTCGATCGTCGGCAATGAGGTGACCATCCGCTCAAATTCCGTGATCACGGAAAGCAAAATTGAAGAGGGGGCTTCCATTGGCCCTTTTTCCCATCTGCGGCCCTTGAGCGAGGTGAAAGCCAAGGCGAAGATCGGAAATTTTGTGGAGGTGAAAAAGTCGGTCATCGGCAGAGGTTCGAAAGCGAACCACCTTACCTATATCGGAGATTCCATGGTTGGAGAAGATGTCAACATTGGTGCCGGGACCATTACCTGCAATTACGATGGATTCGAGAAGCATCCGACCATCATCGGCAACCGGGTCTTCGTGGGATCGAATGTGGAGTTGGTGGCCCCGGTCAAAGTGGGAAACGGCTCTTCGATCGGTGCAGGCACCACGGTCACGAAAGATATTCCAGAGGGGGCCCTGGCGATCAGCCGGACGAAGCAAAAGAACATCAAGGGTTGGAGTAAGAAGATAGAGTATCGTCGCAAAAAAATGAAAAATAAGAAGGGTTGAGACATGTGTGGCATTGTCGGATATATCGGTCCCAGGGAGACGGCAAAGGTTCTCATTGACGGGCTCAAACGACTCGAATATCGAGGATATGACTCTGCAGGCATCGCGGTCTTCCATCGAGGCAAGATCGAGATCCGCAGGAAACAGGGGAAATTAGCAAGATTGGAGGAATTGATCGGAGGGGAGACCTTTGATGGAAAGGGTGGGATCGGTCATACGCGATGGGCTACCCACGGAAGGCCATCCGATGAGAATGCCCATCCCCATAAAGCAGGCAAGGTCGCTGTCGTTCATAATGGTATCATCGAAAACTATCTTCCTCTCAAAGAAATTCTCAAAAGCAAGGGTCATGTTTTCACCTCCGAAACAGATACGGAGATTATTTCCCATCTGATCGACGAATTCGTTCGGGAAGGATATTCCTCTCTGGAGGCCGTTCGGATCGCGTTAGATAAGATCAAAGGCTCTTATGCATTGGGCATCCTTCTTGAAGGAGAGGAGCAGTCCTTGATCGCCGCCCGTAAGGAGAGTCCACTGGTGATCGGTCTTGGGAAGGGAGAATATTTTATCGCCTCGGATATCCCTCCGGTTCTTCCCTATACCCGAGAATTTATTTTCATGGAAGACGGCGAAATGGCACTTCTTTCCCCTCAGGGAGTGAAATTCTTCGATGCCAAGGGAGGCGAAGTCTCAAAGGAACCGAAGCAAGTGAACTGGAATCCCTTGATGGCAGAGAAGGGTGGGTATAAACATTTTATGCTCAAGGAGATCTTCGAGCAGCCCAGAGCGGTGATCGATACCATCCGGGGGCGACTCTCAGAGGAGAAGGGCGATGCCGTTCTCGAAGACGTCCACTTTGACACAAAGTTTCTGAAGAAGATGCGACGGATCCATCTGATTGCCTGCGGCACCTCTTATCATGCCGCCCTCGTGGGAAAATTTCTCATCGAAGAGTTCTGTCGAATCCCAGTGGAGGCCGATATCGGCTCTGAGTTCCGATATCGGAATCCAATTGTTGAAGAGGATCATCTCCTTGTCGCCATCTCCCAATCCGGAGAGACGGCCGATACCTTGGCGGCTTTGAGAGAAGCGAAACGAAAAGGAGCGATGACCTTAGCCATCTGCAATGTGGTGGAGTCGAGCCTAGCAAGAGAGGCGGACCATGTGATCTACACCCATGCAGGCCCTGAGATTGGCGTAGCCTCCA
>Ga0209048_10007026_pt1 | contig 10452 bp, 13 predicted proteins | sample FrelakmetCRP12CR_FD_187146 | JGI IMG/M metagenome (GOLD analysis project Ga0209048, IMG submission 187146) | Freshwater lake sediment microbial communities from the University of Notre Dame, USA, for methane emissions studies - CRP12 CR (SPAdes)... | ecosystem: Environmental > Aquatic >... | reverse complement strand
CTCCGAGCAGCCGAATCCCGGAAGGTCCACGGCGATGGCCGGGCGGCCGGCCGACGCGGGCGCGAGGACCTCGTGCCACGTAGCCGACGAGGCGAGGAGGCCGTGGACGAAGACGACCGGGTCGCCATTCCCGGCGACTTCGCGGGAGCGCCAGCGCACTCCCGCGACCAGCGTGTCGCGTTGTCCGGGGCCGGGAGGAGGAATGACGCCGCGCTGTGTCACCGCGACGATTATTGACGATCCCGATACACTCCGCCCGTGCCGACCTGGAAAGTCACGCTCGAGTACGACGGAACGCGCTATCGCGGCTGGCAGTCGCAGAAGAACACGGATCGAACCGTGCAGGGCATGCTGCTGCGCGCGGCGCACGAGCTCCTCGGCGCGGATGCTGCGCTGGGCGGGGCCGGACGAACGGACGCGGGAGTCCATGCCATCGCCCAGGTTGCGCATCTGAAGGCGCAAAAGGCGATGCCGGAGGCCGACGTCGCCTGGGGCCTGAACGAGCGCCTGCCGTCCGACATCCACGTGCTCGCCGTCGAGAAGGCTCCGCCCCGCTTTCACGCGCGCCACGACGCGAAGAGCCGGACCTACCTCTACCGCATCTCGCGGCGCCGCACCGCCTTCGGCAAGCCGTACGTCTGGTGGGTGAAGGACCGGCTCGACGCCGCCGCGATGCGCCGCGCCGCGAGGCTCTTCGAGGGGCGGCAGGATTTCGCGTCGTTCTGCGAGAACCCCGAGGGCCAGGAGTCGACGATCGTCGTCGTCGAGAAGAGCGAGGTCGTCGAATCCGGCGACGAGATCCACTTTCGCATCACCGCCTCGCACTATCTCTGGAAGATGGTCCGGCGGCTTGCCGGCACGCTCGTCGAAGTCGGCCGGGGCAAGCTCGACGCGGCGGGCGTCGAAAAGCTCCTCCACGAGAAATCGACCGCGCCCGCAAAATGGACCGCCCCGCCGTCGGGGCTCTTTCTGGAGAAAGTCCTCTATTGAGCTCCGACACCTGGGACCCGGAGCAATACGCCCGCTTCGCCGCCGAGCGCAGCCGCCCGTTCTTCGATCTCCTCGATCTCGTGGCGCCACTCCCCGGCGGACGCGCGGTCGCGATCAGGCTGGCGAGCGGCCGTCCGACACGAACGTCCCGGGCCAGAGCTCTTCGTGGATCTCGTTCTTCGAAAGGACCTTCGGGCGATTCAGAATCAACAGCCCGAGGATCTGGAAGGCCTTCGGCCGAAGATGAACTTCCTCGCCCCGAAGGAAGAGCTGCCGGGTCTCCGAATCGAGCACCGCGTCTTCGAAGCGATCCCGCATCACCACCCCCGCTTCAAGGATAGCGTTGGTGGCCGCCCGCGACAGCTCGAGCCGGTCTCGTCAGCCCCGGGGCACGAGCTCGAACCCCGCGTCCGCGAAGTGCCGGTCGAACGTGAAGGCTCGCCCCAGCCGATGGCGGCGCATAAGGGCGAAGGAGACACAGTCCGTGAAGCTGACCTTCTGGTCCGCGAACTTCGCGAACAGGTCGGCGGCCCTCGCCTCGTCGTCGGAGTCGGGCCGCAGGATGGTCAGCGCCGCCGAAGCTAGGAGCGCCCGCGCCCGGTCCGCGGCAAAGGAGTAGGACGCCCGCCGGCCGAGCAGGGTGAAGGTCTCGTCGAGAACGAAGCTGCTCGTGAAGCATCGGCTGCGGCTTCGTTCGATCTCCGCCCAGACGCGCCGGGCCTTGCGGTGATGGTCGTCCTGGCGCACGTACCGGGCGACGAAGGCGCCCGTATCGATGAAGATCACTTCTCTTCGTCGTAGATGTATTCGTCGTGCCTGCCCGACAGGTCGGCGGGCGCCGGCCCATCGAAGATGACGTCTTCAAAGAGAGGATCCGGCTGGTCCCCGTAGAGCTCTCCGGGGAGGGCCGCGCCGAGGGAATCCCGAATCAATTCGCCAAGGGAGACGCCCTTCTGCTTCGCGCGAAATAGCGCGCGACGGCGCAGGGCCTCGGGCAGCATGATCGTGGTCCTCTTCATCGCCGAAGCCTTCATGACGCCGCCATATTATGGTGCCATATTCGTTCTGTCAAACCGACGTCGTGGGGCAGCTCGTCCGTCACGGACTCGCCGCTCATGGGAGCAGGCACAGCGTCTTGAGGCGCTCGGTCTCGGCCCGAACAGCCGGACTCCCGTTACAGGACGTCGGCCGATTCGAGGGCGTGGGCGAAGGCGGTGCGCCAGAGGTCGGTCAGAGCGGCGACGGGCTCGTCGATGAGTTGGTTACCGCGGGCCTCGATCCGGAGCGTGTCGCCGCCGACCCATCCGGCGGCCGAGAACGGGACGCCCTTTTCTCCCGCGAGCGCGCGGACCGCCGCCTCGTGCTCCGGCGCGAAGGAGATGACGGCGCGGCCGGTCGACTCGCCGAAGAGCTGGGCGCTCTTGCGGACCGCGGCGTCGAGGGCGATCGAGGCGCCGACTCCCCCCTGCATCGCGCATTCCGCCAACGCGACGGCGAGGCCGCCATCGGAGACGTCGTGCGCGGACGCGACGAGGCCGCGCTCGGAAAGCGTCGCGAGCAGGTCCACGAGGCGCTTCTCGGCGTCGAGGTCCACTGCGGGGCACGGCCCTTCGTCGCGGGCGCGGATCGTGCGCAGGAACTCCGAGGCGCCGAGCTCGTCGCGGGTGGTGCCGAGGATCGCGACGAGGTCGCCCGCTTTCCGGAACGCGACGCGGACATGTTTCTCGACGTCCTCCATCAGGCCGACCATGCCGACCGTTGGCGTGGGCGGGATCGCGCGGCCGTCGGTCTCGTTGTAGAGCGACACGTTGCCGGAGACGACGGGCACCTCGAGCGTGCGGCAGGCGTCGGCGATGCCGCGGACGGCCGCCTCGAACTGCGCCATGACCTCGGGCTTTTCGGGATTGCCGAAGTTCAGGCAGTCGGTGATCGCAAGGGGCCTCGCGCCGGTCGCGGCGATCGACCGCGCCGCTTCCGCGACGGCGATCGCGCCGCCCTTGTAGGCGTCGAAAGAGCAGAAGAAGGGATTGACGTCGCTCTTCATCGCGATCCCCTTCTTCGTGCCCTTGACACGCATCACGGCGGCGTCGCCGCCGGGGCGCTGCACGGTGTTCGACTGGACCATGTGGTCGTACTGCGTCCAGATCCAGGACTTCTCGGCCACGTTGGGGGATGCGAGCAGGCGCTTCAGGCAGTCGCCGTAGTCGCCGGGCTCGCGCTCCTGCTCCCAGAGGAACGGGCCCGCCGCGGGAGGCAGCGCCGCGCGTGGGCGGTCGTACATCGGCGCTCGGTCCGCGAGCGGCGCCGCCGGAAGGTCCGCGACGATCTTGCCCTCGAAGAAGAGAACCACGCGCCCCGAGTCCGTGACGCGACCGATCTCGACCGCGTCGAGCTCCCATTTGTGAAAGATCGCGAGGACCTCGTCGAGCCGGTCGCGGCGCGCGACGAGAAGCATGCGCTCCTGCGACTCGGACAGCATGATTTCGTAGGGGGTCATTCCGGTTTCCCGGACGGGGACCTTGGAGAGGTCGAGCTCGACGCCGCTGCCCGCACGCCCGGCCATCTCGAAGGACGACGACGTCAGGCCCGCAGCGCCCATGTCCTGGATGCCGGTGATCGCGTCGGTCCGGAAGAGCTCCATGCAGGCTTCCATGAGGAGCTTCTCGGTGAACGGGTCGCCGACCTGCACGGTCGGGCGCTTCTGGTTCGCCTCGTCGGCGGCAAACTCCTCGGACGCCATCGTGGCGCCGTGGATCCCATCGCGCCCGGTCTTCGAGCCCACGTACACGACCGGATTGCCGGCGCCCTCGGCGCGGCCGAGGAAGATGCGGTCGCTCGGCACCAGCCCAAGGTTGAACACGTTCACGAGGATGTTGCCGTCGTAGCCCTTGTGGAACGTCGTCTCGCCGCCGAGCGTCGGGATGCCGATGCAGTTGCCGTAGCCCGCGATCCCGCGCACGACGCCGTCCACGAGGTGCTTCATGCGCGGCGCGTCGAGCCGGCCGAAGCGCAGGGAGTTCAACGACGCCATCGGCCGCGCGCCCATCGTGAAGACGTCGCGCAGGATGCCGCCGACTCCCGTCGCCGCCCCCTGGTAGGGCTCGATGAAGGACGGGTGGTTGTGCGACTCCATCTTGAAGGCGACGGCGAGCCCGCCGCCGATGTCCACGACGCCCGCGTTCTCGCCGGGACCCTGGAGGACGCGCGGCCCCGTGGTCGGGAACTTCTTCAGATGCACGCGCGAGGACTTGTAGGAGCAGTGCTCGCTCCACATCGCCGAGAAGATCCCGAGCTCCACGAGATTGGGCTCGCGTCCGAGGATCTCGAGGATGCGGCCGTACTCCTCTTCGGAGAGGTTGTGCTCCTTGATGAGCGCTTCGGTGATCATCGGGCTTCTCTTTCGCCGCGCGTCATCGCGCGGCCGCGAGCGCCGCCACCGCGGACTCGAACATCCGGATGCCGGCGTCGTTGCCGAGCAGCGCCTCCGAGCAGCGGTCGGGGTGAGGCATGAGGCCGACGACGTTGCCCTCGCGGTTGCAGATACCGGCGATGCCATCGGTCGCCCCGTTCGGGTTGGCCGCGTCCGTGACGCGGCCTTCCGGGTCGCAGTAGCGGAAGACGATCCGCCCTTCGCGCTCGAGCTGCGCCAGCGTCTCCGGCGGCGCGGTGTAGTTGCCTTCCATGTGGCCGATCGGCATCTTGACGACGCTGCCCCTGGGATACAGCGACGTGAAGGGGGTGGCGTCGTTCTCGACGCGCATGTGGACGTCGCGGCAGACGTAACGCAGGCCCCGGTTGATCTGCATCGCGCCCGGCAGCAGACCCGCCTCGAGGAGCACCTGAAAGCCGTTGCAGATGCCGAGCACGGGGCCGCCTTTCTTCGCGAAGGCGGCAACGCTCTCCATGACCGGCGAAAATCGAGCGAGCGCGCCGGCGCGCAGGTAGTCGCCGTAGGCGAAGCCGCCCGGCAGGATCACGGCGTCCGACCCCTTCAAATCCCGATCGCGGTGCCAGATGAGCTCGGCTTCGCAGCCGAGCAGGTCCTTCGCGACGTGATAGCAGTCCTCATCGCAGTTGGAGCCCGGGAAAACGACGATGCCGAACTTCACTGGGCTCCTCTCCTCTGGCGCCTCTTCACGACACGACCCGGATGTCGAAGCCCTCGATCACGGTGTTGGCGAGCAGCTCCTCGGCCATCTTCCGCGCGTCGGCTTCGACCGCCTTCGCGTCGCTGCCGGAGACGTCGATGAAGAAGACCTTGCCGGCGCGCACGTCGCGCACCGTTGCGTGGCCGAGCCGCCCGAGTGCGGCGGCGATCGCCTTGCCCTGCGGGTCGAGGACGCCCTCTTTGGGATAAACCCGGACTTCCACTTTCATGCGTCGAATGCCTCCACCCCGGTGATCTGGTCCGCGATGTCGAACGGCACGTCCCGGCCCGAACGCTCGAGCGCGCGCCCGAGGACCGCGCTCACGATCTCGGGCGTGTTGTTGGTGCGCGAGAGGTGTGTGGCCACGACGCGCCTCAACCGCGGCCCCGCCGCCCGGAAGATCGCGCCCGCCGATTGCGCGTTCGAAAGATGCCCGAGCCCTCCCGAAATCCGCTTCTTCAGGGGCCAAGTATATGGCCCGTCGCGCAGCATGTCTTCGTCGTGGTTCATCTCGACCATGAGGGTCGTGGCGCCCCGCAGGAAGTCCACGAAATCCTCCTCGGCGCGGCCGAGGTCGGACGCAATGACCAGGCGCGCGTCTTCGGACTCGAAGGCGTAGGCGACCGATTCGGCCGCGTCGTGCGGCGTCGCGAAGGCCCGGAATCCGAGGCTTCCGACGCGCCCGTCGCGTGCCGGCAGGACGCGGACGAAGGGCGTGAAGAGGTCCCCCTCGAGGCCGATCGCGGAGGCCGTGCCGGAGGTCGCGTAGATCGGGCAGTCCCAGCGCCGCACCCAGACCGCGGCGCCGCTCGAGTGGTCGTTGTGCTCGTGGGTGACGAAGAGCGCGGCGATCGTATCGGCCGCGATGCCCCGCTTTTCCATGCGGCGCTCGATCTCCCTGGCGGACAGGCCCGCGTCCACGAGCACCCGCGTCCCGCCCGCCTCGACGACACACGCGTTGCCGCCGGAGCCGGACGCGAGGACCGTGACACGCACCGAGTTAGCTTAACAAATCCGAGTCACTCGCGTCCGGTCGACCCGAACCCGCCGGTGTGTCGCGATGTCGCAGGCAGTTCGCCGGTCTTCTCGAGGCAGACGCGCGCAACGGGTGCGATCACGAGCTGCGCGATCCGGTCGCCGCGCGCAAGCGTGACGGGCTCGGAGCCGAGATTAGCGAGAATGACGCCGATCTCGCCGCGGTAGTCGCTGTCGATCGTTCCGGGGCCGTTCAGGAGTGTGAGGCCGTGGCGCAGGGCGAGGCCGCTGCGCATCCGGACCTGTCCCTCGTATCCGGCCGGAATCGCGACCGCAATGCCGGTCGGGACGAGCGCGCGACCGCCCGGCAGGAGCGTGAGGGATTCCCCGACGGCAGCGCGCAGGTCGCAGCCGGCCGAGCCCGGCGTCGCGTACGACGGCAGCTCGAGGCCCTCGCCGTGAGGCAGGACGGTGACGGGAAGAACGAGGTCCGGCATCGCGAGGCGTATGGAATCACATTCGGAGAGTTGCCGCCGCGATGGCCGGCGCCATGCTACAGCGCGCCGGCCACGTCCGCGCGGGTCAACGCGAGCTTTCCGACGCCGCCCACGACCGAGACCGACAGGGACCGGCCGTCGAGCACGCGCCCGGCCTCCTCGCCGATCTCGTCCACGGTGACGGCTTCGACCCTCGCGATCTGCTCTTCGGGGCTCATGACGCGGCCGAAGTAGAATTCCTGGCGCGCCGCCGAGGACATCCGCGACACGGTCGACTCGAGCGCGAGAACCATGTTGCCGGTCAGGTTCTCCTTGGCCCGGGCGAGCTCGCCCGGGCGCACGCCCGCGCGCTTCAACTTTCGCAGCTCCCCGAACGTCACGTCGAGCACGCGCGAGAGGTTCTTCGGCGCGCAGGCGGCCGAGATCGACTCGTAGGCTCCGAGGCGATAGGCGGAGAGCGACGAACCGATCGTGTATACGAGGCCGCGGCGCTCACGCACCTCCTGGAAGAGGCGCGACGACATTCCGCCGCCGAGCACCACGTCGAAGAGCGCCGCCGCGTACCGCCGCCCGCTCGTCTGCGGGCTCGCCGCCATGCCGACACAGAGATGAGCCTGCTCGAGACCGCGGCGGGGCCGCACGAGGACGTGGGAGTGCGGACGGGGGGCGCGTTGCGCCGGGGCGGGCCCCTTTCGCGCGCGGGCCGGCCGCCGCCGGAACAGGCGCTCGATCGCGGCGATGACCGCGGGAGGCTCGACGCGGCCGGCGACGGCCACGATCAGGTTCGGCGGCGCGTAGCGCGACCGGTAATAGCGGTAGAGATCGTCCTTCCCGGTCGAGCGGACCGTCTCCGGCGTGCCGAGGATCGGCGCGCCGAGGGGGTGGCCCTTCCAGAACGCGCGGACGAAGTTCTCGTGGGCGAGGTCCTCGGGGTTGTCGTTGGCCTCGCCGATCTCCTCGAGGATCACGCCGCGCTCGACCTCCACGTCCGCCGCGGCGAAGGCCGGCGCGAGGACCACGTCCGCGAGAAGGTCGAGCGCCTCCGCAAATCGCGTGTCGAGGGTCCGGCAGTAGAAGCCGGTGTACTCCTTCGTGGTGAATGCGTCGACGTCGCCGCCGAGCCGATCGATCGCCCGGGCGATCTCCCTGTTGGACCGCCGCCGTGTCCGCTTGAAGAGCAGGTGCTCGAGGAAGTGCGAGACCCCCTGCCGCGCCGCCGGCTCCCCGCCCGAGCCCGCGCGCACGAAGAAGCCGAGGGAGAAGGAGCGCACATCCGTCATCCGGTCCACGAGGACCGTGACGCCGCTGTCGAGGATCTCGCGCACGATCAAGGCTTCCCTCAGGGCGTCGGCCGCGGCGTGAAGTTGCGCCCGCGGACCGAGTTCGGATCGACCTGGGTCTGGTTGTCGTTGTCGGCGTCTCCGGCCAGGAAACGCCACTCGTCGGTGTAATCGCGCTCCCGCCACTTGCGCAGCGCCTTGCGATGGACCTTGGTGCGAACGCCGAGGATGGGCCCGACCTTCTTGCCGGGGGTCCCGAAAATCGAAGTGGGCGTCGGGGTTCGCCGGGTGCTGCCGCTGCCGCCCAGAAACGGAGGCGCCGTCGGAGTGAGATCGCTGTCCGAGGGGGGCGGGGAACCGAAGCCCGGCGTCCGGCGCGCTCCGGGCGTCCTGGGAAGGCCGCCGCCCGGGAGCTGGCCCTGCCCCATCGGCACCGCCTCGGGGGTTCCCGCGATCAGAATCTCCCAGTCGTCGCAGTCGCACATCGGGTCCTTCCACAGCTGCCGGATCGAGCGCGGCTTCAACTTGAAGAGCTCCTTCAACTCGTTCGGAAGCCGCCCGTAGCGCTTCTGGAAGGCCTGGATCGCGCGCCCGTACTGCTTGCCCCGGAAGATCAGCTCGGCCTCGCGGTCGCGCTCGATGATCGTCGAGATCGTGGGCCCGACCGCCGCGAGCAGGATCGTGATGATCGCGATGGCGACGACGACGGCGACGAGGGTGAAGCCGGAGTCCCTTTTCACCACTCGCTGTACAGCGTCCCGTCCAGCGCCTTGTCCTTCGAGGCGCTGTGGACGTCGATGACTCCGGGGGACGCCTGCACGTTCGGATCGTCGGGCTGGTTGGGGTCCGGCTCCTCCATCGTCAGCGCCCAGTCGGCGGCTTTGGTCATCGGGTCGAGCGGGATCTTGCGCATGTACCCGTCCTTGACGAGCACCTCGAGGTCGACCGGGTAGTTGCCCTTGTCGCCCTTGTATTGGTCGATGACGCTGCGGAAAGTGAAGAGGTCGCCACGGAGCGTGGCCTCGCGCGCGCGCCTGGGCGAGTCGCGCAGCGCCGGCACCGCGATCGCGGCGAGGATGCCGATGATCGTCATGACGACGAGGAGCTCGAGAAGCGTAAAGCCGGACTCGCGGGCTGAAACTTCGGTTCTCATCACCAGTCCTTGTAGTACGTCCCGTCCAGCGCCCGCGACTCCGAAAGCGAGTACACGTCGTAGACGTTCTGTCCGCCCCACGAAAAGGAGTCGAACTCGTCCTGGTAGGAGCGCAGACCCCACTCCGCCTTGTTCGTCATGGGGTCGATCGGGATGCGGCGCAGAAACCGCTGCTTCTTGTCGAGCTGGCCGACGAGCTCGACACCCTTGACGAGAGTCTCGAGGTCGGGCGGGTAGCCTTCGCCGCCGATCTTCATCGGAATCAAGCCTGAATCCGAGAGCTTCTTGTACTGGTCGATCGTTTCGCGCATCAGGCGAAGCTCGTACCGCAGCTCGAGCTCCTTCTGGCGGCGCAGGGAGTAGCGGGCCACGGGCACCGCCATGGCGGCCAGGATCGCGATCATCGCCGCCACGACCGCGACCTCCACCATGGTGAAGCCCGCCTCGCCGCGAAGGCGGGCCACCCGCCGGGCACGCTCGATCACTTGACGTCCACCACCGCCTGCGACGGGGTGACCGAAGCGCCGGCGAGTTCGAGCGGCTCCCAGGCCAGCGTCGAGCGGCCGGCCGCGACGCCGAGCAACGTGATTTCCGCCAGCGCCCGCGTGCCGGAAAGGCTCTCGACTCCCGGGAAGGCGAGGACGATCCGCCCGGTCTCGATCCGGCCCTCCGCCATGCCGGAGTCGCTGCCGAGGATCGGGCGCGCTGCGACCGCGGCCACGACGGCCGGGTCGAACTTGATCACGGCCGTCCCGGCGGGAAGCCCGGCGGCGCTCGTGGCGCGAACGAGGATCGTCTGCCGGGCCCCGGGCGCGAGCGTCACGTATGCCGGGTCGAAATCGAGCAGAACTGCGGTTGAAGCGGCCGAGGCTTCGGCCGCCGCTTTCGCGGCGACCGTGGCGGACGTCTCGGGCGAAGACGAGAGCGACGCCTGCGGCGGCACCTGCTGCTGCGGAGAACCAGGAGGCGGCGCCGGAACCGGGGCGGGGGCCGGCTTGAAGATGTCGGACGGCCCTGCCCCTGGCGCCAGGTTGACGGGCGGCGTGCCGATCGAGGATGGCGGCATGGCGCGCGGTGGAGGGGGCTGCCCCTTGGCGCCCGGCTGCTGCTCGAACGGGCCCTGGTCGCGCGTCGGGTTCTCGACGCGCGGGCCACCCTGGTAGGAGATGTTGGCGTCGGTGCCGACGAAGTATGGCGTCACGTCCTCCTCGGTCACGTCGGGGATGCGGATGATGTGCGGCGTGAGGGTGAGCACGAGGTCGGTCGTCTTCTTGTCCGTGTTCTGGTGCGTGAAGAGCAGTCCGATGACAGGGATGTCGCCGATGAAGGGGATCGTGTTGCGCGTGGCGGTCTTGTCGGTGCGGTACAGGCCGGCCAGGAAGTTCGTCTCGCCGTCCTTGAGGCGGATG
>Ga0209048_10007025_pt1 | contig 10453 bp, 5 predicted proteins | sample FrelakmetCRP12CR_FD_187146 | JGI IMG/M metagenome (GOLD analysis project Ga0209048, IMG submission 187146) | Freshwater lake sediment microbial communities from the University of Notre Dame, USA, for methane emissions studies - CRP12 CR (SPAdes)... | ecosystem: Environmental > Aquatic >... | reverse complement strand
ACCGGCTACTGGACCCCGGCTGCTGCCGCCAAGGATCCGGCTGGCTGCCAGTGCGACAAGGACCTGCTGCCGAAGGAAGTCTGCGAGCCGCCCGCTCCGCCGGCCCCGGTCGCCGCACCGAAGCCCACCGGTGAGAAGATCACCGTCGCCGCCGACGCCCTCTTCGACTTCAACAAGTCTGTGCTGCGTCCCGAAGGCAAGGCCAAGCTCGACGAACTGGTCTCCAAGGCTGGTGCCATCAAGCTCGAAGTGATCCTGGTCGTCGGCCACACCGACCGCATCGGCTCTGCAGCTTACAACCTGAAGCTGTCCGACCGTCGTGCTGCCGCCGTGAAGTCCTACCTGGTCTCCAAGGGCATCGAAGCCAACCGCGTCTATACCGAAGGCAAGGGTCTGACCCAGCCGGTCACCGGTGACAAGTGCAAGGGCAACAAGGCAACCAAAGCCCTCATCGAGTGCCTGCAGCCGGATCGCCGCGCCGACATCGAAGTCATCGGCACCAAGTAAGCCGCCGCGCTTCATCAAAAACCCCGCTTGCGCGGGGTTTTTTTTCGCTTATCTCCTCAGGAAAGCCGCCATGGTCCCGTTCATACGCTTTCTCGCCGCTGTCTCGCTGGCAATGACAATGAGCACGCAGGCCATGGCCGACGCAAACCGCCCGAAGGTCGGACTCGTGCTCGGCGGCGGCGGTGCGCGCGGTGCGGCGCATATCGGGGTGCTGGAAGTTCTCGAGGAACTGAAGATACCGGTCGACTGCATCGCCGGCACCAGCATGGGCGCGCTGATCGCCGGCGCCTATGCCTCCGGCCTGACGCCGGCGGAAATGCGCGAGGAGATGGCCAAAGCGGACTGGAACGACATGTTCACCGACATTCCGGATTTTTCGGATGTCAATTACCGCCACAAGCAGGTCATGCGCAGCTTCATTCCTGCTTCCGAAATCGGCGTGACCAGCGACGGCGTCAGATTCCCGCCGGGCGTCGTCGATGGCGTCAAGATCAAGCTGTTCTTCAACCGTCTGGTCGGCGCTGGCAAGAACGAACGCGTCATCGAGAAACTGCCGCTGCCGCTGTCGATCATCGCCACCAACATCGGCACCGGCCAACGCGTCGTCCTGCGCGAAGGCAGCCTGACCTCGGCGATGCGCGCCAGCATGTCGGTGCCGGGTCTGCTGTCGCCGATCACGCTGGACGGCCGCAAACTGGTCGATGGCGGCCTCGTCGACAACGTGCCGATCGCGGAAGCGCGCGAACGCTGCAACGCCGACATCGTGATCGCGGTCAACGTCGGCTCGCCCCTGATGGACGCCGACCGGGTCGGCTCGTTGCTCACCATATCGGCACAGATGGTCAATATCCTCACCGAGCAGAACGTGACCCGCTCCCTGGCCACCCTGAAGCCGACGGACATCTTGATCCAGCCCGAACTCGGCACGATCTCGTCCACCGATTTCAGCCGCAATGGCGAAGCCGCCGACCGCGGGCGGGCAGCGGCCGATGCCGCCCGTGCCCAACTGGTCAGACTCGGCATCGACGAAACGCGATATGCCGAGTGGCGTAAACCGATCAATCGTCGCAACAAGCCGGCATTGACCGTAGACGAAATCGAAATTGCCGGCCTCAAGCGCGTCAACCCGGCGATGGTCGAGCGCCAGTTGACCGTCAGGACCGGCGAACCATTGGCCAACTCCAACATCGACAACGATGTTCTGCGCATCTATGGCGACGGCTTTTACCAGGGCGTCGATTACCGACTGGTCAATTACCGCGACCGCAACATCCTGCGCGCCCTGCCCGTCGAGAAGAGTTGGGGACCCGACTACCTGCGCTTCGCCCTCAATCTGGAAACCGACAGCAATCAGGGATCAAGCTTCAGTTTGCGGGCCGCCTATCAAAAGACGCTGATCAACGAACTCGGCGCTGAATTTCTGGCCACCGTCGGCATCGGCAATAACGTGATCGGCGGACTGAATTTCTATCAGCCGCTGGATCCGGCACAGCGTTTCTTCGTCGAGGCTGGACTGAATTACAACCGGGGACCACTGAACATTTATCAGGACAATTCCCGCATCGCCCAATATACGAATTCGGTTACCGAGTTCGGTGTCTGGGCCGGCACCAACATCGGGATCCTGGGCCAGGCGAAAATCGGCTGGATCGAGCAGAAGCGCAGTTTCGAGCGGGATATCGGCCCATTGGCGCTGCCCAATTTCGACACCAGCTATTCCGGCTGGAAGGCGTCGCTTTCCCTTGACCAGATGAACCGGCTCCACTTCGCCACCCGGGGCTGGGCGACAAAATTCGATTATTTCGATTCGAGCGAGGCGGGCTACTCGCGGGTCGACGCCGATCTGCGCGGTGCGTTCTCGCTGGGCAAGACGGTGTTCACCGGCCGCGCCACCTACGCCGGCTCGGTCGACGGTCCCCTCCCATTTTACGACGCTGCCACGCTGGGCGGCTTCCTGCACATGAGCGCATTCGCCAGAGGTCAGATTCTCGGCGACGACATCAGCTATGCCAGCATCCGCGCCGAGCAGATCATCGGAACCTTCCCGATCGGCCTGCGCGGCGATATGCGGCTCGGCGTGGTCGTCGAAGGCGCGCATGTCGGCAAGTTCTACACCGAAACCAACCTCGCCGGCACCAGCATTCTCAATTCCGCCGCCCTCTACATGGGTGGCGAAACCCCGTTTGGACCGGCCTATCTCGGCTTTGGCTATTCAACCAGCGGCGCCTCGAATTTATTCCTGTCGATCGGCATCCAGTAGCCGATGCGGCGCAGGCAGTTCGCTGGCATAATCGCTTCTTTCCGAAGGAGAAACCCGTGATGAAAACCCGTTCCCTGCTGCTCGCCACGCTGATTGCCGCAATCCCGGCCCTGGCTGAAGCCCAGCAAGCGCCACAGACCGCCACTGTCATCGAGAAGGAAAAAGGCGCCGTTACCATCGGTGAGGCCGTCGAACTCCAGGGCCTCATCACCGCCATCGACAAGAACACGCGCGAGGTGACCATCAAGGGCGGTTCCGGCAACGCGATGACCGTGACCGCCGGGCCGCAGGTCAAGAATTTCAAGCAGATCAAGGTAGGCGACCTGGTGACGCTGAGTTACGTCGCGGCGCTTGGCCTCGAACTGAAAAAAGGCGGCGGCCGGCTGCGCGAGCGCATCGAATCGGAGCAGACCGCTACCGCCAAGCCTGGTGAAAAGCCGGGCGCCGGCAAGAGCAGGACGGTCAAGATCATCGCCGACGTCACGGCGGTCGATGCCAAGGCCGGCACGATCACCTTGCGCGGCCCGCAGCGCAGCGTCGACCTGGTCGTCAAGGACAGGGAGTTGCTCAAGGACATCCGGGTCGGTGACCAGATTTTCGCGACCTTCGAGGAAGCGACCGTCGTTTCCATCACCCCGACGCCGCCCCCGGCACCCGAACCTGCACCCGCCCCCGCAGCCCAATAATTTCCTTGATTAGGTGACCGCCATGACCAGAAAGCTCCTTCTCGCAATTGCTGGCTGGCTGCTGTTTGCCGGGCTCGCATTCGCCCAGATCAACATCAATACCGCAAGCAAGGACGAACTCGACAGCCTCAAGGGCATCGGCCCGACCAAGGCCCAAGCGATTGTCGACTACCGGCACAAGAACGGCCCGTTCAAGTCGGTCGACGATCTGGAGAATGTTCCCGGAATCGGCCCGGCGACGCTCAAGGACATCCGGGGCAACGTCATGGTCAGCGGCGTATCGCGCCCCGCATCCGTCGCCCAGCCCGCTGCGCAGGGCAAGACACCGGCCCACCCCGCAGCCCCGGCCAGCGCGCCAATGGCCACCCCGACGCGTCCGGCAACAGCCGCAACCCCGTCGGCAAAACCGGCCGAGCGCGCGCAACCGGGCATGCCGGCGAATCCTGCGAAGCCGGTACCCGCTGCAACAGGCAGCACCGCAACTCCCGCTGCGCCTGCGGTCCCTGCCCGCCCGGCACTGTCCACCGCTGCAAAGCCGGCCACCCCAACGACCACCCCGGCAGCAGCATCCCACCCAGCCGAGCCTGTAAAAGCCACGACGCCGGCCAGCCCGGCCAAACCGGCGACGCCTGCCGCTGCAATGCCGCCAGCGACGCCTGCCAAGCCCGCTCAACCAGCACAACCAGCCCGGCCACCTGCCAACTGACCTGGCCGGCTTGAGCGATCGCCTGACCCTCTGCGCCACCACCCGCCTCGCCCAAACTCTACGCGGCGAGGCGCCGGATGGCGTTGAAGTCTGGCAGACGCGGCGGGCGCTGACCGTCGGGCAGTGGCTGGGCAACCTGGCCGACGAGGTGCTGCTCGGCGGCATTGCCGACCTGCCGACCGCGCTCGATCCATTTGCCGAACGCCTGCTTTGGGAAAAGATTATTGCCGGGTCGCTGACCGAGGCGGCGCCACTCTTCGACATTCAGGGCATGGCTGCATCGGCTAACGAGGCCCATGCGCTATCGCGTTTGTGGAACATCCACCCGGCGGGCGCCCAGCTTGCCGACGAAGCCAGACTCTTTGCCGGCTGGCAGGCCGAATTCGACAAACGTTGCCGGGCCGCCGGCTGGATCGACACGATCAGTCTGCAGCGGCAGTTGATCGACCTGATCGCCGCCGGTCACTTTACCTTGCCGCCCGCCGTGACTTTTGCCGGCTTCGACCGCTTGACACCGCTTGAGCAGGGACTGATGGCAGTACTGAACGGGCGTGGCGTCCGCGTAGAAAACGAGCCCGAAAGCGCAGTCGACCGCGCCCCGCAGGACGCACCCTTGGGGTGTAGCAATCGCCAGGTACTGCCATGCGCCGACGTCGCGGCCGAATGCTCGGCCATTGCGGCCTGGGCCAGCGCGCATCTGGCGGCCGACCCGGCTTGCCGGCTCGGCATCGTCGCCCCCGACCTGGCCGGCGTCCGCGACCGGCTGGAATTCATGCTCGACGATGCGCTGCACCCGGCGCTGATCCGGCCTGATGCTGCCGAGGTGCCGCGCTGTTTCAACTTCTCGCTCGGCCGCGGGTTGGCCGAACTGCCATTGATCCGCGTCGCGCTTGATCTGCTGGCGCTGGGAAGTGGTCGGGCCAAGGTCGAGCAAAGCCGGCTCTCCGCCCTGTTGCTCGCCGGCGGCTGGTCGGCGGCGAGTGGCGAGGCTGACGGCCGCGCCCGGCTCGACGCCGCGCTGCGCGGCGACCTGCCCTATTTCACGACCTTGCCGGCGCTGATCCGGCTGGCCGAACGCCTGGCCGAAAGCGAGCCGCCGCTCTGCCCGCAGACGGTGGCGGCGCTGGAAGGTTTTGTCGACGCAATGGCGCGCACGCCGAAGGCGCTCCGTCCCGGCGAATGGGCCGACATTTTCCGCAAGGCGCTGAAGGCTGCCGGCTGGCCCGGCGACCGCGAACTTTCCAGTCACGAATACCAGGCCCGTCGGGCTTTTGGCGAGGTACTCGACGGCTTCGGCCAGTTCGACGCGCTCCTTGGCCCGCTGTCGCTCAACGAGGCGGTGCGCCGCTTGTCGCAACTCTGCCGGCAGCGCATCTTCCAGCCGGAAACCCGCGGCCGACCGACCATCCAGGTGCTCGGCGTGCTCGAAAGCGCCGGCCTCGGTTTCGACGCGCTGTGGGTGATGGGCATGAACGACGATCTCTGGCCGCCACCGCCGCGTCCCAACCCGTTGCTGCCGGCCGAATTGCTGCGCGCGGCCGGGGCGGCGCACGCCAGCGCCGAGGTCGAGCTCGATTTCGCGCAGCGGGTGCATGCCCGCTTGTCGCAGGCCGCGCCGGAAGTCACATTTTCCCACGCAGAGGCTGACGGCAACCGCGTCCTGCGGCCGAGCCCGCTGATTGCCGGCATCCCGTTGGCTGAAGAAATGCCGGGTAATGTTTTCACGTTGGCGCAGCGACTTGGCACAGAGGCCGGCGCTGCCTGCCATCTGCTTGATGACGCCCTTGCGCCGCCAGTCGGCGAAGGCGAGAAGGTCTCCGGCGGTAGCTGGCTGCTGCGTGCCCAGGCGATCTGCCCGGCCTGGGCTTACTATCAGTTCCGGCTTGGCTGCAAGGCGCTGGACGAGCCGGTCGAGGGCCTCGACCCAGCCGCCCGCGGCACGCTGGTCCATGAGGCGCTGGAAGCTTTCTGGACGGCAGTTCGGAACTCGCCGGCACTCGCTGCCATGAGCGAGGCAGCTCGCCGGCAGGCCATCACCGAGGCTGCTACCCAGGCACTGCAGCACTTCGAGCTGGATCGCCGCATCACGCTGCCGGCGCGTTTCCGCGAACTGGAAGCGGCGCGTCTGGAAAAGCTGCTCGATATCTGGCTGCAGGTCGAAGGCAAGCGTGGTTTAGCTTTCGAGGTGATCGCCTGCGAACAGTCGGCCGAAGTCGAGATCGAGGAAATCAAGGTCAAAATGGTCGTCGACCGCATCGATCAACTGGCCGATGGCCGGCAGGTCATCATCGACTACAAAACCGGTGCCGCCATCGATATCAAGAACTGGGCCGATGCCCGCATCACCGAGCCGCAGTTGCCGATCTACGCCGCGCTGGTCAACGACGGGGTGGCGGCCGTCGTCTTCGCCAAGGTGCTGCTCGACAAACCGGCCTTCGCCGGTGTCGCCGACGAAAAGGACATCCTGCCCGGCGTCCAGGGCATTGGCGATGACAAGCAGAAGGTCTTCGACCCCGCCGAATTTCCTGACTGGATCGCCGTCATCACCCACTGGCGCGAGCGGCTGCATGCGGTAGCAAAAGAGGTCAAGGTCGGGCAGGCTGGTGTGATGTTCGCCGACGAGAAGTCGCTGCAGTATTGCGAAGTCCTGCCGCTATTGAGATTGCCGGAGCGGCGGCGTCTGCTGGCGGCGGCGCTGGCTGGAAAAATAGCGTGATTCCCAAGGTCGACCACCTCGAAGAAGACAAACTCGCCCGTCAGCGGGCGCTGGATGTCGCCTCGTTCATTGTCGAAGCTCCCGCCGGCGCCGGCAAGACGGAGTTGCTGACGCAGCGCTACCTGCGCCTGCTGGCCGTCGTCGAACATCCGGAAGAGGTCCTGGCGCTGACCTTTACCAACAAGGCAGCGACCGAGATGCGCGACCGCATTCTTGGCAGTCTGGAGCGTGCAGCCAGCGGCGAGATGCCTTCCGAACCCCACAAGCAACTGACCTTCGATCTGGCGAACAAGGTACTGGCGCACGATGCCGAAGCCAACTGGGGCCTGCTCGGCCACCCCGGCCGCTTGCGCATCACGACGCTCGACGCGCTGTGCGCCAGCCTCGCCCGGCAGATGCCCTACCTGAGTCGTTTCGGTGCCCAGCCCGGCGTCACCGAGGATGCCGAGGCGCATTACGCGACGGCGGCCCGGCGCACGCTGGAAATGGTCGAATCGGGGTCGGATGATGCTGAAGTGGTGGCCGAAGCGCTGGCCTTCATGGACAACAACGCGGGCCGACTGGAAAAGTTGCTGATCACCATGCTCGGCCGCCGCGACCAGTGGCTGCACCACGCCTCGCGCATCGAGAGCGGGGCGATGAAGTGCGAGGTCGAAGCCGGTTTTGTCGCATTGATCGAGCGCGATCTGGCGGTCGTCGCCGGCCTGCTCGATGGCCGGATCCAGTCGCTGCTGATGCCGCTGGCCCGCTTCGCCGCCGCCAACGTACCCGGAACGCTCGATTCCATTTTCGACTGGAATTCGCCGTTGACCGAGGCGATCACCGATCTGGCGCAATGGCAGGCGGTCGCCGGCCTGCTACTGACCGGTAGCGGCACGCTGCGCAAGACGGTCGACAAGCGCCTCGGTTTTCCTGCGGACAAGGAATTCGCCGATCAGAAAAAAGCCATGCTCGACCTGCTCGGCGAACTGCGCGGCGTCGCCGGGCTAGAGGAGGCGCTGGCCATGCTGGTCAGGCTGCCGCAGCCGGAATTGAGCGACGGCGAGTGGGCCACGGTCGAGTGTTTTTCCCGCCTGTTGCGTCTGGCCGCCGGGCAGTTGTGGCTGGCCTTTCAGGAAGCCGGCGAGGTCGACTTCATCGAAATCGCCGCCCGCGCCGGCTTGGCGCTCGGCGATGACGAAGCGCCGACCGATCTGGCCCAGGCACTCGATTACCGCATCCGTCACCTGCTGGTCGATGAATTCCAGGACACCAGTCCGAGCCAGGTTAGCCTGATCGAAAAACTGACGCGCGGCTGGATGCCGGACGACGGCCGGACGCTGTTCGTGGTCGGCGACCCGATGCAGTCGATCTACCGCTTCCGCAAGGCCGACGTCGGTCTCTTTTTGCGTGTCCGCGAGCGCGGCATCGGCGACATCAGCCTCGGCCACCTGCGCCTGTTCCGCAACAACCGCTCCTACCCAGGCATTGTCGATTGGGTCAATATGGCGTTCCCGAGCATTTTCCCGGCCGACGATAGCCCGGAAGCCGGCGCCGTGCGCTATGCGGAGTCCGCGGCAACCCGGCCGTTGCGTGAAGACAGTGGCGTGGTCGTGCATCCGGTGATCGAACTCGACGGTTCGGATTCGGCTAGCGAAGAAGCACGACGCGTCCTGGCCATCATTCGCCAGGCCTGGGCCGAGGCGCCGGAAGAACGCATTGCCGTGCTGGTGCGCGCGCGCAGCCACCTCGACGCGCTGGTCGCCGAAATCCGCCACAGCGCGCCGGATCTGCGCTTTCAGGCGGTCGACATCGAAGGCCTGGACGGACGCCAGCATGTCCAGGATTTGCTGACCCTGTTCCGCGCCCTGCACCACCGCGCCGACCGCATGCATTGGCTGGCGCTTTTGCGCGCGCCGTGGTGTGGCCTGAAGCTCGCCGACCTGCACGCGCTGGCCGCCGATGACAAGAAATCCACGATCTGGCAATTGATGCAGGACGAAGCCCGCCTTACTAACCTTTCGGAAGATGGCCGGCAACGGCTGATCCATATCCGTGGCGTGCTGCAACTGGCCTTCGCCGGTCGCGGCCGCCAGCACCCGCGGCGCTGGCTGGAAGGCGTCTGGCTGATGCTCGGCGGGCCGCGCTGCCTGGAAGCGCCGGAGGCTCAGAACGACGTCGAGGCCTTCTTCATGCTGCTCGACCAGCTGGTCGCCGCCCGCAATCTGAGCGCCGAAACGCTGGCCGCCCACGCTGCCGAACTGTTCGCCCCGGCCGACCCGCTGGGCAACGCGGTGCAGATGATGACCATTCACAAATCCAAGGGTCTAGAATTCGACACCGTGATTCTGCCCGGCCTGCACCGCGCGACTGGCGGCAACGACAGCAGCCTGCTGCTGTGGGACGAAGTGGCCGGCGCCGATGGCGACGAGCACCTGCTGGTCGCGCCGATGAAACAAAAGGGCGCCCCCCAAGGGGACTTCCTTCGGGGCGCCGGCTACGGCGAAGCGACGGCCTACGATTACCTGAAAAAGCTCGAAGACGAGCGCGCCGCGCACGAAGACGAGCGCCTGCTCTACGTCGCCGCCACCCGCGCCATCCGCGCGCTGCATCTGGTCGGCGTCGCCGTGGCCGATGACCAGAAGGACGACGGCCTGAAGCCACCGGCCGCTGGGACGCTGCTCAAGCTGCTCTGGCCCGGCATCGCGCAGCCGGTTTTCGCTGCCGCGCTGGGCGATGCCAAGATACCGGAAGCGACTGTCGGCGCCTTCGACCCGGCGAGCTTCGTGCCGCCCCTGGTTCGCCTCGCCGAGGTCGCCGTGCCCGAAGCACTCCGCCAAATTCCGGGCGGCCCGCGCCCGCCTGCCAATCCGCTCGACCTTGATGCTACGGAGAGCGGCCTCTCGCTCGAAGCGTCGGTCGGCACGCTGGTTCACCGCTGCCTTGAACTGGTGGCGAAAAATGGCCTGGAAAACTGGGCGACCCTGGGGCCAGCCGCTGTTTCTATGGTCTCAAGAATCGCCGCCTTGCAGCCGGCTTGGCGGCGCTGGCTGCGGGCGCAGGGGCACGGCGAGGCCGAGGCTGAAATCGGCGCCGCCGAAGCGGTCGCCGCCCTGTCGCGCACCCTCGACTCGGCGACCGGCCGCTGGCTGCTGGCCGCTCACCCCGAAGCGGCCGCCGAACAGGCTTGGAGCAGCCGCGACGGCAATGCCACGGTCAACCACGTGATCGACCGCATTTTCGTCGCCGAGGGCGCCCGCTGGATCATCGACTACAAGACGGTGCGCCTGCCGGACAGCGAACTGGCAGCGCGTGCCGAAACCTACCGGCCACAACTCGAGCGCTATGCCTGCCTGTTTTCCGGCGACCCGTGGCCGCTCAGGATGGCGATCTTCTTCCCGTTGCAGGGAATTCTGGTCGAACTTCCCGGAAAATAGCCCCATCCGGTCGGTATGGACAGAACGTTTTTTATATGGGCTATACTGCGCCGAAAATACCAATATTAACCCGGCAATCAAATAGCCGATTGTGATATAATGCTGGGCATGGAAAAGTTCGATGCCCGTAAGTTGCCCCGCGATGCCCAGGACGAAATGCGT
>Ga0209048_10007024_pt1 | contig 10453 bp, 3 predicted proteins | sample FrelakmetCRP12CR_FD_187146 | JGI IMG/M metagenome (GOLD analysis project Ga0209048, IMG submission 187146) | Freshwater lake sediment microbial communities from the University of Notre Dame, USA, for methane emissions studies - CRP12 CR (SPAdes)... | ecosystem: Environmental > Aquatic >... | reverse complement strand
ATTCCCGCCAAGTCTGATGACAATATCTATTATCTTTTCACGCCTAAAAACACCGTGCCAAAGACCTGCTTTATCATACTGCCGGGAGGCAATTGCGATCCCCGGTCGTATGCCCCTGCTGCTCATGCCATTGCTGCTAAAGGATTTATGACCTGTATCGTGCCGATGCCGAACTGCGTTGCAATGCCTACCGGGTATAACAGGGCAGACAGAGTAGTCAAAGACCATCCAGAGATTGAAAAATGGGTCATAGGCGGGCACTCAGTCGGAGGTACCGCGGCTGGTTTTTACGCCAAGCAAAACAGCAGTATAAGGGGGGTGGTTATTTGGGCATCTCTGGCATGGCCTGATGAATCAAAGGCCTTGGCAAATTCAAGCATAAAGGTTCTTTCCGTGTATGGCTCAGAAGACGGCAGGGCAACGCCTGACGCCGGCCGGCACGACATTCGCCCCGGCGAGGCGGCACGGGAGCTGCTGACTCGCCCGCTCAGGCGCGTACTTCGCGCCCTGATCGTCGGCGAGTGCGAACTGCTGCGCGGGCTGCAGTTCGAGACCGGCACCGGTCTTCAGGCTCTCCACCACGTAGTCCACCACGAGATGCTCGACCCCCTCCGGGGCCGGTGGGAGGCCAGCCGGGGGTGTGCTCGTGCCGACGACGTGCACGCGCAGCACCGTGCCGTCGTCGTGCGTCGCCATGAAAGGCGGCTTGCGCATCGTGCCGTCGCCGAGCGCGGTGAGTTCGATCGGACCGGCGCCGCTCGCGCGAAGCATGAGCACGGCCGCCCGGGTGTCGGCCGGCACCGTGAACGCGAGCTGCCCTTCGCGGGGCACGAACGGCAGGAACCGGCCCACCGGTGCCAGCGGTCGAACGGCAGACGGAGCGTTGGCGTCAGGTTGGGCGACGCACCCCAAGTCGGTCTGCAGGAATCCGAAGTCGCCGAACGGGATGTCAGCGATCGCTTCCTTGCGGCTGATGCCTCTCAGGGTCACGACCAGCGTCTTCGAGCCCTGCGCCGGGGACTCGGCCCACGACGTGCCCGCCATCGCCAACTCGACCAGCTCGTTCGACCGGCCTGCGCCGCCCAGGCTTGAGACAAGCGCCGGCGCCGCGCCCTTGATCGGGATCAACAAGTGCCCGTTCTTCGAGTCGAGCACGAGGAGCGACAGCGCCTGGGCGTTGGCGGGCGCCTCGAACGCGATGCCCCCGGCCACGACCTTCTCGAACCCGGGGATCGTGAGCGTGCCGGTGGAGACGTGGCCATCGACCGCCTGCGTGGCCGCGACGGCAATCGCTTCGGTGTCACGGCCGTCCGTGATGAGCCACACGTGATTCGTCATCGGGCCGATGGCGAACGGCACGTCCTCGATCGTCGTGTTCGCCTCATCGCCGGCCTTGTCCTGCGCGGTCGCGCCGCCGCCGAAGCCCAGCCCGCCCATGCCCGCCGTGCGATCCTGAGCCTTCTTCCGATTGACCTTCTGCGGCGGGACCAGGCTCTTCCACGCCGTGTCGACGATCACGAACTCGCGGCCTGCGCCGGCGGACTGGCCGCCGATCGATGGTGCGGTGCGCTGGCCTGTCACGCGCAGCTCGATGGCCTTGTTCGAGACGGCCTCACCCGGCCGGGCGACCGCCACAAGGCCGGCCGCGATGGGCGTGCCTCCTCCAGCGGGCGGGACGGCGGCACCACTGGCCGGCGACTCCGTCCCCGCGGCGTGAGCACTGCCCGGGGGCTGCGTGCCGCCCGCCGCGTCAGCCGGTGGCGGTGCTCCCGGCGCCGCGACACTCGACGCGGAGGTCCCCGTCGGCGAGGGGGCCGAGAACCGCTCCACGAGGCCGAGCCGGTACGCGGCATAGCCCGCACCCGCGAGGAAGATGAGGCTGGCGATGGCGCCGAGAAGTCTCTTCATGGTGGGTGCTCCCTGTCGGTCCGGCCGTCATTTCCGCCCGCGCAGGTCGATGACGTGCACGCGTTCACTGTCGACCGCGATGGCCGTGCCGACGACGTTCAGAATCTCGATGGTGAAGAGGAGCCCGAGCGCGACCCCGTGTATGCCGACGAACGCGAAGGTGACGCCCACAGTAGTGAGTGCAAGACACGACGCCGCGCCCCAGGTTCGAGCGGCCGACGGGTGATGAGCCCAGTGGCTGACCTCCAATCCACAGAACGAACCTGCGACGATCTTGAGGATGATCGCCTCGTGCTCCGTCAGTCCCTGGCCCCATCCACCGCTCACGCGCAGCACGCTCGTGCCGTCCGGGCCGACGCTCCACCATGCGGCAGGCCCGGAACCGGTGGCCGTCACGACGAGGCGTCCGGCCGGTTCTTCGTTCTGCCTGATCCATTCGATATCCGGCTCCCGCAGCCCGGCCTGGCGCAAGGCCCCGACGTCGCTGGCGCTGACGACGGCCACGGGCCGGCCCTCGCGCTGGGCGCGCTCGAAGACGCTGGCGCCGGACTCGGCCGGATCCTCCGGGTAGCTCTGCTGCAGGAACTGCGACTCGAGGGCGGCGTCCGCCACGCCGACGCGCAAGGCGACGTCGTAGGCGGCCTGATTCGCGCTTCCATCGTTGCCGACGAAGCTCACCGCGTTTGTCACGATGTCGATGCTGCGTCGGAATCGAATGGCGCCCGTCTCCGCATCCAACCCCGACAGTTGCTGATTGGCCATGGTCAGCAGCGGCGCGTCGACCAGCGCCCGAACGCCGGGCTGCGCCTGGAGAATGCCGGCCGCCGCACGCTGTCTCAACAAGGCCAGGGGAAGCAGGTGCTGCGGAAAGGACGGAACCGCCTGCGGCGGCACGCGGACAGCCCGGTCTTCGCGGCTCGCCGCGATGGCATCGGTCACCAGCCCGCGAGAGGCGACCAGGGATTGCAGCGTCTGATACGCCGCAAGCTCCGCCGGAATCCACTGCGGCTGCACGAGGATCTCCGACCAGAACAGGGGCGGCGCAAAGCCGGCGGCCTTGACGTCCTCGGCCCGCAGCAGCGTGCGCGTCTGCGTGAGCGGGCGTCGCCCGGGTCCGCTGATGCCGAGCACGAGTTGAAGTTCGGTGAACCGGGCGGGCGCGGCAGCCCCGCCGCCCTCGCCGCCGAAGAACCCGGTCATCAGGTCGGCCGCGCCTGTCCTTGGCTGTGAATCCGGGGCCGTGCCGTACGTGTTTCCGTCGAGGTCGAACACGCGGCCCGGCGTCACCCGCGATCCCACCTGGAGGATGCCCTGGAATCGCTTCAGCCTCGTCAGGACGCCGACCTTCTCTGCGGCCTTCATGCCGGCCAGCGCACCCGCATCGGGAGTCGGCTCCGCGGGCTGGATCTGGAACGCCATCGGCGCAAACAAGGCATCCGCTGACGCGATGTCGCCCTTCAGCAGCACCTCGTGCTTCCGTTCGGTTCCGGCCATCGAGTGATACACGAGGCTGATGGTGACGTGATGGAGGGCTTCACGCGGAATATCGCCGACCGGCACCGCGTTCGCGGCGTACGCGATGCCGGGCTGAGCGTCCTGGAAACTCGGGTCGAACTCCGTCCACGCCCCGCCGGCACCCCGCACCTGAACCCAATAGTGCGTCGACAGCCGCCGCGTGAGCTCCCGCGCAGAAACACCCCGATCGCCCGGGGGCTTCACGCCAGCCTTCCGCAGCTGCCCGCTGAGGAAGTCCAGCCCGGCGCGGCGTTTCGTATCGGTGGCCCGCCAGAACGCGTCAGCCTGTTCGGAGGCACGGTGGAGGACTTCCTGCGCCTTCTCGGGCGACAGACCAAGCCTCGCCGCGACCTCCTTCGACGAGGCGTCCAGCGCCGCCCGGTCCGGTGTGGCCGCCACCGTGGCCAGGGCCCCCCCGAGCGGATCGGCCGCGAGGAAACGGTTCAGAAGGGCCTGAGCCCGCTCGTCCGGGAGCGTGCCAGCCATGAGGCGGCTTCCAGTGCCGCTGGCCTTGAGGAGCGCCTGCGCCAGCAGCGCGCGGTCGAGGGCGTTCCCGGCACCAGCCGCCAGCGTCCCGCGCGCCCCTCGCAGCATGCCCACGTAGGGCTCCGTGACAACGCGGTCGCGGAGAAACGCGAAGATCTTCTCGGAATCGTGCCCCAACACGACGGCGATGGCGTCGACGTCAGACGGATCGGCCCCGGGCGTTCGCAACTCCGCCTCGGCTGCCGCGAAGAGCCGCTCAGCGAACTGGGCCGGGTCCTGTCCGCCGGTCCACTGTGTCCGGAGCACATCGATGGGCACAGGCGACGCGATCGCAGCCCCTCCCGGCGCCACGCCCAACGGCGCCGCGCCCGCGACTGAGGGCAGCGGTCCTGGCCCTTGGACGACTACCGGGAGGGTCATTCCCGACAGCACCATGACCAGTGCCATCACCAGCGCCGTGGCCTGGTGGAACAGCACCCTGACCGGCTGCTTCCGGCGGAGGTGGTCGACGACCCGAACGGCCTGACCCAGCAGCGCGAGCGGCAGGAGCGCGAACGCGCCGACAAACGCACCCTGGAGCCACCGGGGCAGACGCTGCCAGGCGGCGCCGCCGTGGAACAGCGCCGCGAACGGCGCCCTGTCGTGCAGAGCGAGTCCAAGCGAGACCGCGGCGTAGACCGCAAGTGCGACGACGATGGCGCGCGCGACGAGCCGCGCCGTCCCCGGCAGCAACCCCGTCGCACGAACGAGCACGAAGGCTGCCAGGACGACCGACGCCATGGCCGCCGCGGTGAGCACCGTCGCGGTCGGCTGCATCAGCATCCGCACACCGCTCGTCTGTCCCTGGGGCATCCACGCCGTGACGGCCAGCATCAGGAGGAACCCGGCGAGCGACCACGCCGCAGCGCCGGGCCAGCCCCACCGCTTCGCCGCCGACTCGCCCGGCTTCCAGAGCCAGACGCTGAGCGCGACGAAGACCAGCGCGGGTGGCGAGACCCACCACCGGAGCGGCGACCCGCCCCAGAACGTCTCGATGGCGGCGTCCGTGAGCGCCAGGAGCGCCACGACGGCCGTGACAGCGCCCACCGCGGCAGCCAGTCCCGACCCCGGAGTTGAGCGGGTGGCACTCGATCCGATCGTTGCTTCGCCTGCCATAATCCGTCTCCTCGCCCGGTGACCTGTGCCTGCTCCGCCCCGCTACTCCAATGCGAGGTGGTCGGCCTTCAACACGATCTTCAGCGTCGTCGCCTGGCCGAGCGCGACGTGCACGCGCGGCGCGACGATTTCCTTGGCGCCTGCCTTCACCACCACCCGGTAGTCGCCGGCTGGCAGTTCCTCGGGCGGGCCGCCAGCCTCGCCGGCGGTCACCTGCTTGCCGGCTTCGTCGAACACGGCGTACGGGAACCTCTCGATCGCCGCGATGAGCAGCGCATCGCCCAGTGCCTGACCGCTCTGCGCCGCGTAGAAGCTGCCATTGGTCCCCTGCGAGAATCCCGCCAGGTCCTTCTGCACCTTCGGATCCGTGACCGCGAATCCGACGATGTTCAGGCGGATGTCGAGGCCGGACGCCTTGAGTTCGGCCGCCGCCTTCACCGGGTCGCCCTTGCAGCTCTCCTGGCCGTCGGTGATGAGAATGACCGTGCCGCCGCCCACGGCCTTCAGATCAGCGGGCGCCTGCAGCGCCGAGTACACGAGCGGGGTCTCGCCCTTCGGCCTGAATGCCTTCGCCGCATTGAGAATCCCGGCGCGATCGAGCTTCCGGATCGGGACCACGAGTTCGCTGTCAGTGCAGGTCTTCGGCGACGTCGACGGCTCGCGATGCCCGTAGATGCGCAGGCCGACGTTGAAGTCGTCCGGCAGCTTCGCGAGCACCTCCTGCAGCGTGGCGAGCGCCGTGTCCCAGCGGCTCTTCTTGCCCATCAGCGTCTTCATCGAACCCGACGCGTCGAGGATGATCTCGAGGTTCTTGCGCGTCTTGGACGGCGGCGAGAGGGCGCTGACGATGGAGAGTTCGCCACTTCTCGCGGGGCCCAACTGCAGGCACAACGCGTTGGTCTTTCCGGCAGCGTCCGTGCCCTTGATCTCGACCGCCACCGGCGGAGGAGCCGCACCCCCGGGCATGGTGAGGGTCAGCGTGGACTGACCCTCGCCAGCCAGCGTGACCGATGCCGGCTCGAGGCGGGCCTGGAGACCCGGCACGCCGGGCGTCGAAGTCACCGAGAGGTTCACCGTGCCCTTGTATCCCTGGTTCGAGAGCAGCGTGAGCGGGTAGGTGTAGGTGCGGTCAGGGGCCGCCGCGCGGTAGAGCAGCCACGAATCCGTGCTGAGCACGAAATCGCCGAGACGCGCACCGCACGGCAGGTTGTCTGGGTCGAATCCCTGGAGCAGCTCTCTGGTCAGCACCGTGTCATAGCCCCATCCGCGTGCCTGATCGTTGTCGTACCCGTCGTAGATGATCAGGCCGCGCCCGTAGTGCGCGTAGGACAGCACGAAGCCGAACACGTTGTTCACGTTGCGGACGGCCATGTGGCCGCACCAGTTTCCGTCCCAGGCGACGACCGTATTCGCATCCCCGAGCTCGTTCCCATAGGGAGGCACACCTCCCTCCCAGGACTTCTTGTCGAGGTACCCGGGCCGTCCGGGCCGCCCGTGCAGCATGCTGTTGAACTCGATGAACCGGAGGTCGCTTCCCTCAGCGCCCCTCGCGCCCGGGTTGTCGGACTTGAACGCATAGGGCAGGAAGCCGTAATCGGGCCCCGGGTTCACGCAGTCGTCCGAGTCCTGGATGATGAGCTTGTGGCCGGCAGCCACCCAGGTCATCAGCGCCTGCTTGAACGCGGGCGACACCGACTTCATCAAGCTACCGCACAGCTGCGCCAGGACGACCGTGTCGACGCCGAGGTCCGGCGCGAGCATTGCCGGACGCGCAGCAAGCGGATCGGACTGCGTTACAGGAAGCTGCTCAAGGTAGCTGAGATCGGCCTCGGACAGGCCGTCGCTGAGCCTGCCGTTCCGTTTGTCGCCGAGAATGCGCCTGAAGCCATAGACGTCCGCGCCTTCTCCCACCACGAGCACCTTATTGCTCCGGGAATGGGCGGACGGCGGCGTCTGGGCGGCTTCCGGGTTCGGCTTGCACGGCGGCAGCATGGTCGAGGCCACCGGCAGGCCGCCGGTCAGGGTGACGGGACCGCCGGGGCGCGCCAACTCGGGATGCCGCGTCATGAGCGGGACGTATCCAGCCCGCCCCGCCTCGCGAACCTCGAGTTCGGCAATCCAGAAGCGTTCCTCGCCCTCGTTGTTCTTGAGCATCCTGAACTTCAGGTATCGAGCCTCGACGGGAGTGAGGGGCACCGAGGCCTCTTCGCCGCTCGGCAGCGCAGTCGCGGCGACCTTCGTAAACGGGCCGTCCGGCGCGGCGGCAGTCGATACCCACACCTCAACGTCGCGCGGGAATCCCCTCGGCTCACCGCCGACGATCGTGACGCGGTCAATCAGCATCGGTTCGCGGTTGAAGAACGACAGCACGACCTCGCCGACCCCCGGGTGGTTGCCGACGCTTCTCCAGGGCGTCGTACGATTACCGTCGATGATCGCGTGGTTGTTGACCGAGCCCCCGTAATTCTCCGACGTGAGTTCAACCGTCCCGCCGAAGTCGATGAGGGCGATGTTGCCATCGAACTTCGCGGGCGGAATCGGCGCCTGGGCGCCCGCGGCCTCGCCAGCCGGTGGCGGCGCGCCGGCGGCAGGCGGCTCGTTCGTCGCGGCTGCACCGGCTGGGGGCGGCGTTGCGCTGGCCGGATTCGACTCTGCGGCGGGCGCTCCGGCAGACGGCGCGGCGGCCCCGGATGCCTCCGGCGGCGTCGTCGGTGAGGATGCCGCTGGCTCGCTGGGGGCTGATCCACTGGTGGGGCCGAACCCGAGTGGCCGGAGCCATCCCAGGCGGAGAGCGGCGTATCCCGCGCCCGCCAGCACCGCGAGCACCACGACGAACAGCAGGAGCTTCTTCATGGCCGTCCTCGCAAAGACCTATTCCAGCACCGCCTGCCCGTTCTTCATCACGAGCCGCAGGGTGATTTCCTGGCCGAGCGCGATCTTCACCCGCGGCGCCACGATTTCCTTCGTCCCGGCCTTCACCACCACCTTGTAGTCTCCGGGCGGCAACTGCTGCGCCCCGTATCCCGCCTCCCCGGTCGCCACCTGCTTGCCCGCCGCGTCGATCACCGTGTACGGGAAGCGATCGGCAGCGGCGACGAGCAGCGCTTCGGCCAGCGCCTGGCCGCTCTGGGCGGAGTAGAACGATCCGCCGGTGCCCTGGGCAAACCCCGCCAGGTCGGCCTGCGTCTTCGGGTTGCTGAGCGCGAAACCGACGATGCTCAGCCTGATGTCGAGGCCGGAGGCCTTCAGCTCCGCGGCGGCCTTCACCGGATCGCCCTTGCAGCTCTCCTCGCCGTCGGTGATGAGAATCACCGTGCCGCCGCCGAGCGCCTTCAGGTCGGCCGGCGCCTGCAGGGCGGAGTAGACCAGCGGCGTCTCGCCCTTTGGCTTGAAGTTGCCCGCGGTCTTCATGATGCCGACGCGATCCAGCTTCTTGACCGGGACCAGCAGCTGGCTGTCGGTGCACGTCTTCGGCGAGGTGGACGGCTCGCGATGACCGTACATCCGCAAGCCGACGTTGAAATCGTCCGGCAGCTTGGCCAGGACCTCCTGCAGCGTGTCGAGCGCCGTCTGCCAGCGGCTCTTCTTGCCGAGCAGCGTCTTCATCGACCCGGAAGCGTCGAGGATGATCTCCAGGTTCTTGCGGGTCTTCGTCGGCGGCGCGAGGGCGCTCACGACCGTCAGTGCGCCCGTTTTCGCTGGCTCGAGCTGCAGGCAGAGCGTCGACGTCCTGCCCTCGGTATCGGTGCCCATCACTTCCAGCGCCGCCGCGCCGGGCTTGGCGCCGGCCGGCACGGTGACCGTCAGTGTCGCCTTCTGCTCTCCAGCCACGGTCACACTCGCCGGCTCGATGCGCACGTCGAGTCCCGCGGCCGGCGTCTTGCTGGACGCGCTGAGTTGGACGGTGCCCTTGTACTTCAGGTTCGGCAAGACGCTGAGGGGATAGGTGTAGGTCTGCCCGGGCAGCATGCCGCGCCGTTGCAGTTGCGGCTCCGTGACGACGACGAAGCTGCCGACCTTCACCCCGCACGGCAGGTTGTCCGTATTGAACCCCTGCGCGAGCTGCCGGGCCCGGACGATGTCGAGCCAGAGCGTGCCCGTGCTGTCCACGTCAAGGCCTTCCCAGATGATGAGGCCTTTACCGTGATGGGCGTACGCCTGTCCGAAGCCGAAGTCGCCGAGGACGTTCTTGACCGCGAACTGGCCGCACCACCCGGGCTCCCACTCGGTGATCACGTTGGTGTCGCCCAGTTCGTTGGCTGGCGGAATCAGCTTGACCCATGCATCGCCGTCCACGAACCCGGGCTTGCCCCTCAGGTCGTGGATCATCCAGGTGTTCTCGAGCAGGCGGAACGTCGATCCCGGCTTGCCCCAGGCGCCGGGCCGGCTCGTCTTGAACCGGTACGGCAGCCACGAGTAGTCCGGCGGGTCGCCGCACTTGTCGGCGTCGTGGACGATGAGCTTGTGGCCGGCCGCGACCCACGGCGCGAGCGATCGCAGGAAGCGCGGGGAGAACTGGCGCGCGTCGCAGGCCTGTTCGAACACCACGGTGTCGTAGTCGGCGAGCATCCACGGCTGCACCTGGTTGGTCATCACGACGTTCGTCTCCACGCGGTCGAAGATGCTGAACTCCTCACGCGTGGAGGTGTAGTTCTTCGGAAGCCGGTTCGCTTTCACGCTGAACGGCACGTAGACCGCCGCATAACCCAGGTAGTTGGACTGCACCAGCAGCACTCTGCGGCTCTCGCCCGTTCCCGGCTGCATCGTCGGCGCCGGCGACGCCGTGCATCCCGCAACAGGCGCGGCCTTGGCCGCCGTGACCGCGGCCGCGCCCTCAGCCACGAACACCGGCGTCGCGATTTCCGGGTGCCGCGTGAGCAGCGGCACATAACCCGGGGCCTGGGCCTCGAACACCCGGATGCGATGCAAGCTGAAGTACCCACGCTGGGCCACGTCAGGGTTGTAATTGCGGACGAGGCGGACCTTGACGAAACGCGCCTCCACCGGCGTGAAGGTCACCGTCGTCTCCGGCCTGTCGAACGCCCCTTTGCCGGAAGGGACCTTCCCGGACGCGACCTGCGCGAACCCGGTGTCCGGGCCGGCCGTCGACGTCCAGATCTCGAGGTCCTGCACGCCCGGGGGCCCGGAGAGACTCACGAGGTTGACCGAGCCGATGAGCACGGGTTCCCGCTTGAAGAACGAGATGACGATGTCCTTGGGATCCGGCCCTGGGTCCGACCTGAACCAGGTGTCGTTCTCGTTGATGAGGGACCTGGCCTGCCATGGGCCAGCGATCTTGCCTGTCACGGATTCGATATTGCCGCCCCAGGCGATGTTGGCGACGTTGCCGTCGAACGCCGGGGGCTCGAGCGGTCCGGACGGGGCAGCG
>Ga0209048_10007023_pt1 | contig 10454 bp, 9 predicted proteins | sample FrelakmetCRP12CR_FD_187146 | JGI IMG/M metagenome (GOLD analysis project Ga0209048, IMG submission 187146) | Freshwater lake sediment microbial communities from the University of Notre Dame, USA, for methane emissions studies - CRP12 CR (SPAdes)... | ecosystem: Environmental > Aquatic >... | reverse complement strand
AGGATATCATGCCGCGTATTCGATGCCACTACATCGATTGTGTTTTCTTAGACGATGGATATTGCGGGGCTGCTGCGGTGGAGATAGATCCAGATGCGGGTTGTATGACATTTTCGAGGGCGGATGACCTGGATGTTGGGGACGAATGGGAAGATGAAGAAGAGGAGGCGGATGAATGGGAAGATATTGAGATCGACGAGGAAGACGACGAGCTTTGGTTGGATGACGATGAAGAATACTAGTTATGTTCAACCGCTTACGACCGATCTGTTTGATTAGTATTTTCCTAATTCAAACCCTGGCGGGTCTTGGACTTTTCATTCACGGTGGTTCCGCCCAGGTCGGAACTACTTTTTTCCTGCCTCAAAAAGGCACGCCGGTTGGAATCCAAAACTTCGTTCAATTAGAAAAAGGCTGTAATTGGAGTGGGATTGGGGGTCAGGTATTCAGTCAGTCAGGCGCACCCATCACGGGATTGGTAATCAAGCTTACTGGTAAGATGGAAGGTCAGAATATACTTTATTACGCTATTACAGGTGGTTCGATTCAATTTGGACCGGGTGGTTTCTTGATTGAGCTTACCGATCACCCGGTTGCTTCCAAGAATACTGCGACTTTACAGGTTTTAGATATAACCGGGGTAGAGAAATCCGCCCCGATTCCTTTAACTACATATGGAGATTGCACCCGGAACTTGCTTCTGGTGAACATCATCGAGCTCCCCTTGCGTAATCCCATTTATTTCCCCACAATCAGAAGGTAAAGCTTACTTTTCCAGGCAAACCTTATCAACCGGTTAGCCAATGATGCCATTTCTCGATCATTTCAGCCTGATGGCTCCTTATTACGACCGCTGGTTTAAGTCTACCGAGCCGAACAAGTTGCGTTCGCTCTTAGATTTGCCAGTTACAGGAATGGTATTAGATGCAGGCGGAGGTACCGGTCGAGTGTCCAAATTGCTTGAAGGTTTAGCTTCGGTATTTGTAGTGGCTGACGAATCGCGAGGGATGCTCATACAGGCGCATCTCAAAGGCGCGCTCGCACCGGTCTGTACGTGTACAGAAAATTTGCCGTTTTCAGAAAGCCAGTTTGATCGGATTGTGATGGTTGATGCTTTACATCATGTTTTGAATAGCCGCAAGACAGCCGACGAATTATGGCGTTTGCTCAAATCTGGTGGGAAAATTGTTATCGAAGAGCCGGATATTCGTAAATTGGCGATCAAATTGGTCGCGTTCGTGGAGAAAATGGCGCTGATGCGCAGCCATTTTCTCCCAGCAGATGCAATCGAACGCCTATTTCTGCACCCGCAGGCAAAAACCAGGGTGGAGCGGGATAATCACACCGTCTGGGTGATTATCGAAAAGATGTAGAACGCCCTCCCGGTTAATTCTACAGAGGTTCCTGACCGGTCTCAGGCTCATCATTATAATCGATAGAGACTTGCATGGCCTCTTTGGCTGGCTGTGTTGATAATAGAAAAATAACCGTCATCAACAGGGCGCTGGTGATACACCAGACGCAGGTCGCGCCAATCACAAATGGCTCCAGAAATGTAAGATAAATAGTAAAGAATATCCCAAACCAGGCCATACCCCAGATTGCAATGGCAAAAATCTTGCGGGTTTTTTGAGGCCCGTACGTTTGCAGAAGCCAGCACAAAAGAATGCTGGCATATCCGACCAGACCTAATGCGCCGATTGGGATCAGTCCAAACAGGTGTGCATAAGAACTCTCTTGCACGCTGTTGCAGTTACCTACAGGCCCACAGACAGCTTTGGTATTGGAAATTTCGATATACGAGAGATAAAATGCTACGAATGCTCCAAGGATCGCCAGGACCGGCAAGATCCAGGCGGGCGCTGTGATGAACTTGTGTTCTGAACCTTGCAAGTAATTGATCAGAACGGCCAGGCAGCTGATCAACATTCCGATGAGCACGATTACTGCAATAGAATTCGCCAAGGGGTCTTTCATAAACCGATTGATAAACTCTGGTCTTCCATTGGGTGTTTGTGCTGTCTGCCCGGTTACGGAGATCGAAGATTGAGGCTCCCCATTTTGCTGGGCTGCCAACACCTGGCTCAAATCAGGTATGGCGGGCCAATCAATTCCTCCCGCAGCCAGCCCGGCCTGGATGATCGCCGGCAATTTTTCTGGAATCTCGACCGAGCCTACCAAAATATTATTGCCTACGATCAGAGTAGGTACTCCAAGACGGTCAGTGGGGATTTTGAATTGGGCAACTGCGGCTTGATACAGGCTGCTTCCCAAAGGATGGTCTACATCGATGCCAACGATATCCAGCTGACCTGGATATTGGTCAACCAGGGGCGGTAATACTTCATTCATTACTTTATGACAATTTGGGCAAGTAGGTGAAAAGAATAAAACAGCGCGGATGACAGGTTGTTGACCAGATGCCCAGGAAGTTGGGATAATAATGGCGATTAGGAGTAGAGCTAAAATACCCCAGGTAAGGTTTCGATGTCTCATAATTTTCTCCATAGAGCTGAGTTCACTGAGGATTGTAGGCTGATAAAGAACCACCTCCAATTAAGGAGGCGGTTTGTTCTCCAACTCTGCAAAATGGCTTAGAAGAACTTATTCTGGTTTGTCGGGTTCTTTTGATGAACTCTTCTCGTCAGCTTTTGGCTCGTCTGGGCCCTTTAATCCGTCTTTGAAGGCTTTGATTCCGCTGCCCAATTCACCGCCAATCTTCCCGATACGACCTACTCCGAATAAAACCAAGACAATCACCAGGATGATGATCAGTTCAGTCGGTCCTATACTCATGGCATGTTCTCCATTCCTGCTCTGTATCAATTAGCTAACATTCCCGACTCAACCGGATGGTTCGATTCGGGTCATTGTGATCAAGCGATTGAGATTATACTACTCTTTCTTGGTACAATAAGGCAAGAATATGGAAAATCTTAGCATTATTGGTGGTGGACTGTCTGGGTGTGAAGCAGCCTGGCAAGCTGCGCAACGAGGGTTAAAGGTAATACTCTTTGAAATGCGACCGCTGGTTTTAACCGGCGCGCATACCAGTTCCTATCTGGCTGAGTTGATTTGCTCAAATTCGTTAGGTTCAAATTTAATGGACCGGCCTTCGGGGTTGTTGAAGGAGGAAATCCGCCGGTTGAATTCGCTGCTATTGATCTGCGCTGAAGAAACTGCCATCCCCGCTGGCGGGGCTTTGGCTGTTGATCGAGAAGCATTTGCCAGATTAGTTACCGAAAGGATCACAGCGCACCCAAATATCAAAGTCATCCGCCGGGAGGTGACCGAGATCTCCGATGCTCCGGTGATAATTGCCTCCGGTCCGTTGACTTCGCCCAGCCTGTCAGTCGCGATCTCTAGACTTACTGGCTGCGATCATTTATTCTTTTATGATGCGATAGCGCCTGTTGTCACGCTCGACTCGATCGATATGTCGGTCGCTTTCAGGGCCTCCCGCTATGACCGCGGTAGTCTGGCAGGAGGCGATTACATAAATTGCCCCCTATCTAAGCAGCAATATGCTAATTTTCTTGGAGCGTTGCTCGCTGCAGAGCGCATCGAGCTAAAGGTATTCGAGTCTGATATTCAACGAGGGGTAAATGCCGGAGCGCCCGGATTTTTTGAAGGTTGTTTGCCGGTCGAGATTCTTGCTCGTAGGGACCCAGATGCGTTAACTTTCGGACCGATGCGCCCGGTAGGTCTGACTCATCACATGACTGCAGCCAATAGGCCGCACGCCATCGTTCAACTTCGCCAGGATAATGCCGCTGGCACATTGTATAATCTGGTCGGCTTTCAGACGAATCTGAAACACTCCGAACAATCACGTGTTTTCCGGATGATCCCCGGTTTGGAGAACGCCGAGTTTGTCCGTTTCGGACAGATGCATCGCAACACATTCATTTTCTCCCCTGCAGTTTTGCTGCCTACACTACAATTCAGGAAACGCGAAAATATCTTCTTCGCCGGTCAAATCACCGGGGTAGAAGGATATATGGGAAATATCGCCACTGGGCTTTTGGCTGGCATCAATGCAGCTCATTTGCTGCTGGGGGAGCCGCTGTTCCAGCTGCCGGATACCACCATGTTAGGCGCATTATGCCAGTATATTTGCTCCGCGAGCGAGCAGGATTTCCAACCAATGAAGGCGAATTTCGGCCTTCTGCCGGAATCACAAGATATCTGCAAACTTCGCAGCCGTCAGGAGCGTGCTAAAGCTCATTGCGACCGTGCTCTGAGAACCTTGGACGATTTTCTGGCTTCCCGGGAGGTTTTGAAGGACTAACTATGCCTATCCGGCGTGTCTTTATGGTTTTTTTCGGGTTTATTCTTGCAATTGGAATTGCCCTATTTATTCATTTTCGTGTTTCAGGCCCAGAGGATAAAATTCAACGGGAATTTAATCCTCAGCGAGCAATAGGTGATGTAGAATATCAATTATCGCTGGGACCTCGCATAGTTGGTAGCCAGGCGCATCAAAAGGCAGAAGATTGGATGGTTCAGGAGCTCCAGGCTGCTGGTTGGAAGACCGAAATCCAGGAAGGTCAAATGGACGGTCACCCTGTTCGAAATATCGTCGCCAAATGGGGTGAAGGCAGCCCGTGGGCGATTGTAGGCGCGCATTATGATTCCAGATTACTTGCCGATAGAGATCCGAACCCGGCTTATCGGACAACCCCGGTCCCCGCGGCAAACGATGGCGCCTCTGGAGTTGCGGTATTGTTGGAGCTGGCCAGGGTTATTCCTGGTAGAATGACCGATGCATCCAGATTCCATCAGGTATGGCTGGTACTTTTTGATACTGAAGATAACGGTGACATCCCCGGTTGGGATTGGATCTTGGGTTCCAGGATGTTTGCGGACAGCCTGCAAACATTCCCCGATGCCGTTGTGGTTTTAGATATGATCGGTGATGCCAACCTTAACATTTATGAGGAAGGAAATTCAGATAAACAATGGACCAGTCAAATCTGGCAAACCGCGGATCGGCTGGGATATAAGAAGGAATTTATACCCAAAATTGGTTATTCGATGTTGGATGATCACACACCCTTCTTGGATCGTGGAATTCGTGCAGTGGATATCATCGATTTCGATTATCCTTACTGGCATACCACGTCCGATACACTTGATAAAGTCTCACCTGATAGCTTGAATACTGTCGGTGATGTAGTTTTGGAATGGCTGATTGCGAATAATAAATAAGGCGTTGGATTATTTCACACCAATATTATGAGAGCTCAAGAGTCATTAGCAGAAATCTATAAACCCTGGATATCCCGGATATCCAAAAGTCTGGCGCGTGGCGAGGAATTGCGCGCGGATTTTGAACAACTGCTGGATGAATTTTACAACCGCATGTTGCAGGCGCTAAATTCGGGCGATCCAAATTGGATGGATGCGTTGCTGGATACCTGGGCCTCAGCTCGCACACAAACCGAGTTGGAGGCACGCGCCTCCAGCTTACCGGTAATACTCAACCAGATCCATTTGATCACTTTCGAGTTGGCGCGTGAAAAATTAACTGAAAGTGACGCACTATCGTTGATGGAAGCTTTGCTACCCATCTATCTGCATGCTTTCGAATATGCCACCCGCGTGGAAATGGATCAAAACATCGCACATATCTCGGGTAAGCTCGAGGAAGCCAATGCGAATCTGGAACGGCTGGATAAAAGCAAATCGGACTTTATTGCGGTTTCAGCCCACGAGCTTAAGACGCCGCTAACACTGATCGAGGGCTATACTACCATGTTGCGCGAGATCATGGTTACTAAACCGGATTATTCGGTGACCCAGATCCATTTGAAAGGAATCGATAACGGCACTCGTCGATTGCGTGAGATTATCGATGATTTGATCGATGTCTCCTTAATTGATATCAATCTACTCTCACTAAACTTTCAACCGGTCTGGCTCAATCGCTTAATGGATATTATCAAAGGTGAATTCGCCGAGGCTGTCCAGGAACGAAATATTAATTTTGATATCCACTCATTTCCGGGCAGCGATGAGATGATATTTGGAGATAACGAGCGGCTATATCAGGCATTCCGAAACTTAATTTCAAACGCCATAAAATACACACCGGATGGCGGGAAAGTCGAAATTGATGGCCGGAAATTGCCCGGTTTTATTGAGGTGACTATCTCGGATAACGGAATCGGGATTGATCCCGAGGATCATGCCCTGATTTTCGAGAAATTTGGACGTTTGGGAAATGTGTCATTACATTCTAGCGGAAAGACCAAGTTCAAGGGGGGTGGTCCGGGTTTGGGACTGCCAATTACCAAGGGGATCGTCGAAGCGCATGGGGGATCAATTTGGGTAGAATCACCTGGTTATAATGAAGTGGATTGCCCTGGCTCTATATTCCACGTCTTATTGCCGATACGCAAAACCCCTCCTGATTCAAAATCTGCCAAATTATTCTCTCCTTTGATTGACATGGAAAATATCGAGACACCTTGATTGCAGAGAAAGAGCATTGATGGCTAAGAAATCGCCAGAACTTACCAAACGCCTAAATGAACGGACATTCCTGGTCGGTGTTGAGATATTTGGTCGCGAAGAGCTTTTACCGCTTTTAGATTCATTAACCGAGCTCGCTCTTCTGGCTGATACAGCCGGGTTAGATGTTGTAGGGCAGGCTACCCAAAAACTTGAACATCCCAATGCACAGACTTTCATCGGCAAAGGTAAAGTGGAAGAGGTCCAGGCGCTGGCTGAAGAATTCCAGGCCGAAGTAATCCTTTTTGATGACGAGCTTTCGCCGAGGCATTTACGCGAATTGGAACGTATTTTTGGCGAGCAGTTCCGGATCCTGGATCGAACGGCTCTGATCCTGGATATTTTTGCCCAACATGCAAATACCCGCGAAGGTGCGTTACAGGTGGAGCTGGCTCAATATGAATATCGTTTGCCAAGACTCACCCGCGCCTGGACTCACCTGGCTCGCCAGGCAGGCGGCGGGGCAGGCCGATCGGGCAGTGTCGGTGGGGTAGGTTTACGGGGTCCCGGCGAGACGCAGCTTGAAGTTGACCGGCGTGATATTCGCCGGCGAATAGACCATCTTAAAGAAGAATTGGAGAAAGTCCGCGTTCACCGGAGACAATATCGTTCCAGGCGCCAGCGTTCCCGCATCCCTCTGGCAACTCTGGTAGGCTATACAAATGCAGGTAAATCGACTCTGTTGAATCGCCTGGCTAAGTCAGATGTTTATGTAGCGAACCAATTATTTGCCACCCTGGATCCTACGACGCGCCGTGTCGAGTTGCCGGGTGGGCATGTCGCCTTATTCACTGATACGGTTGGTTTTATCCAGAAACTTCCGACGGCGCTGGTGGCAGCTTTTCGTGCCACGCTGGAAGAGATTACCGAATCCGATCTTTTGATCCACGTGGTTGATATTACCCACGCCAGTGCTCAGGCTCAAGCTGAAGCGGTGCACAAAACACTCGACGATATTGGCGCAGCCCATATCCCGGTCCTCACAGTGTTGAATAAGATTGATCGGTTGGATAATCCTCAAAAGGCCCAGGCGTCTCTGGAAAGTTTTCCGAACGCACTGGCAGTATCTGCCCTGAAAGATATTGGAATTGAAAATCTTCTGGGTTTAGTGAACGAGCGTCTGTTTGACACATTTGACCAGATATCCGTTTATCTTCCATACCAACAAGGCAGCCTGATCGCTCTTTTCCATGAACAAGGACAGGTAGAGCGTGCAGAAAATAAACGTGGCGGCATAGAAATTCAGGGTCGGCTTCCTGGTCGCTTGTTGGCTCGCTTTCAACCGTTTGTTAAGAAAACCACCGAACCTGGTTACGAAAATAATACGATCCTCTGATTCTTTTTAGTTGGGTCATAAAACGGAGAGATGGTTATGGGACAAAAATTGAACGCACTGGTCGACTTTCTTTCTGAGTTTTTTGCAGCCAGGAAAGGTCTATTGATATTAGTTGGAATCATTCTGGTGATATGCAACGCTTTGTTGCAATTTTTCCCGAACATCGGATGGTTAGAAACGAGCAATTTGCTGTTACACCTGGGTATTGTAATTGCTTTGATCGGTGTACTGCTTGCCTGGGCTTTGTAGAATATCAAATGGGATTGAGAGTATAAGCTAATGGAGCCGCTCATGGAGCCGTTGATGGAGTCGCCTCCGCTTACTTCCAAACAGTTAGAGAAGCAGCTAGAGCAATCCCAGGCGCTTTTCGAGATCAGCCAAATGCTGGCTGGCACGATTGATCTGCAGACGACTCTGCAACAAATCGCTGATGCTGCAACCGCACTGATCAAAAAAGCCGAGCGAACCACTCTTCATATCCTGGACGAAAAAAAGAGCAGCCTTGAGCCAGCAGCTGTTTCTGGAGCTGGAAGAGCCCAGAAGGGAACTAGAATAAATTTCCGACCGGGAGATGGAATTGCAGGGCTGGTTCTGGCTACCGGACAGACAATCCTGGTTTCAGATGTCTTAACTGACCCACGCTATATTCCTATCAAAGATTCTCAAAATACTATTCGTTCGTTGTTAGTAGCGCCAGTAAAAACAGACCGGGTGAACCTTGGGACTCTGAGCGTGCAAAGCACCATCTCGGGGGTTTTCACAACCGATGACGAAAAATTGCTTACCATTCTGGGTTTGCAAGCCGCAGTAGCCATTGAAAAGGCTCGTATCATCCGGACGGAACGTGAACAGCGCGAGCTGGCTGAAGCGCTGAGTGAGATCAGTATCAATCTGAACAAAACCCTCGACATTGATCATATGCTGGATTTACTGGTTATACAAGTTGGACGTCTGGTCAATTTCGATAAAATCAGCATACTCTTAGTCAATAACGGAGACGTGTCAATAGTAAGGTCTCAAGAAATTGCGGGTGCGATTGAGAAGTACGAAAATAGCCAGATCGATATTGCCCGCATACCTGAATTTTCTGAAATAATTGAAACAGGCAAGCCCTTATTAGCCCAGAGCGCCTCGACCAGGCTCGCTCAATTAGATTTCTTTGGGAAAACCAAAACTCGCTCGTGGATTGGAGTCCCAGTTATCGCTTATGATCAAGTTATTGCGATCTTTTCGATCAGCAAATTCGAGTCGCAATTTTATCACCTGGATCATTTGAAGCGGTTGGAGGCGCTGGCAAATCAAGCCGCATTGGCTTTGCAAAACGCCAAACTATTCGCAACGCTTCAGAAAAGGTTGCAGGAAGTTAATATCCTTTACCGGATCAGTCAGGATATTTCCGGATCATTGGATTTGGATTTGATGCTTCGGCAGGTCGTACTGTTACTCAAAGAGCAATTTGGTTATTATCATGTGCAGGTGTTCCTGGTAGATCCCGAGACTGGGGACCTGGTATGCTCTCAACGAAGTGATTCGTCCGAAGGTGATCATCAACTCGGAGAGCGGCGTTATCGCCCAGGAGAAGGGATTATTGGCGGAGTGGCCAAAACCTTCCAGTCCAGTGTTGTCAGGAATGTAAATCTGGCCGGGAATTACGTCCGGGATCCACAGTTGCCCAAGACATTCGCTGAATTAGCCATACCCTTGAAGACTGGCAACCATTTTCTGGGTGTGTTGGATATCCGGCATAGCTTTCCCGATTCTTTTTCAGATCACGATGTCCAATTGATAGCAACTGTTGCCGATCAGATCGCTGTTGCGATTGAAAAGGCGCAGATCTACACAGATCTTCAAGCTTCGCTTCAACATGAAAAGTCTGTTCGAGCGCAGCTTGTTCAATCTGAAAAATTAGCTGCCTTGGGGAGGATCGTCGCCTCTGTGGCGCATGAATTGAATAATCCGCTGCAAGCGATCCAAAACGCTTTATATCTGGTGAAGATGGAAGAAACGTTATCTCCACAGGCTCAAGAAGATATGAGGACCATGTTGGCCGAAACGGAACGGATGACTAACCTCATCGCCCGCCTGCGCGAGATCTACCGCCCTGTTGTGAACGAGGATTTTAAACCAGGGTCAATTAATGCTTTGGTGTTGGAAGTCCAGACGCTTCTGAATACCCATTTGCGTCATAATAAGATAAATTTCGAATTTCTGCCTGATGAAAACTTGCTTTCCATCCCGATAATCCGAGACCAGATAAAACAGGTGATCCTAAACATTTGTCTGAATGCTGTAGAAGCGATGCCAGATGGGGGCTTGTTATCTGTGCAGACTGCTTACCATTCGAAAAATGGCGAAGTACATTTAAAAATATCAGACTCCGGTACCAGCATCAACCCGCATATCCTGCCTTATATTTTTGATCCCTTCGTTACAACAAAAGAAGGCGGTACCGGGCTGGGCTTGGCTATAACTTATGATATCATCCAACGTCATAACGGAAGGATTGAAGCTGAAAGCCAGGCGGGTAAGGGGACTACTATTAATATCTGGTTGCCGGTCCGCAGGCGGGTGGAGCGCAGGGTAAAGTGGGCTGAACGAAAGG
>Ga0209048_10007022_pt1 | contig 10454 bp, 8 predicted proteins | sample FrelakmetCRP12CR_FD_187146 | JGI IMG/M metagenome (GOLD analysis project Ga0209048, IMG submission 187146) | Freshwater lake sediment microbial communities from the University of Notre Dame, USA, for methane emissions studies - CRP12 CR (SPAdes)... | ecosystem: Environmental > Aquatic >... | reverse complement strand
CAGGCGGCGTTGATGACCGCCGCGAGGTCGTCAGGGTCGACAACGACCTGCGAAGGGAGCGTCACTACAACGCGCTTGCCGTCTGCGGCGCGCCGATGGCGATGGTTTCCCCGTGATGGAGCACCAGCACGCGGTGGCTCAACCCCATCACCACCCGCATAACGTGCTCCACCATGATGATGGTGACCCCCGTGTCCCGAATTTTCCGGATGACCTCCATCATGGCCAGGGCTTCGGTCGGCGTTGCCCCGGCCACCACCTCGTCGAGGAGAAGCAGTTCGGGGTCCGTCGCCAGGCAGCGGGCCAGCTCCAACCGTTTCCGGTCCACCACGGTCAGGTTATTGGCTTCGACCATCGCCAGGGGACTTATCCCCACAAACGCCAGAACCTCCTCCGCCTTGCCGCGCGCCGCGGCCCGGCTCCCCTGGTGGTGAAACCCACCGACCATCACATTCTCCAGGACCGTCAGATCCCCGAACGGCTTGGAGAGCTGAAAGGTTCGCGCGACCTTCCGATGCGAGATATCCCACGCCCGGAGACCCGCGATATTCTCTCCCTTGAAACGCACCTCGCCCGTATCCGGAGGAAAGTAGCCGGCGATCATGTTGAACGCGGTGGTCTTCCCCGCCCCGTTGGGACCGATCAGCCCCAGGATCTCCCCCGGCTCGACGGCGAAACTGAGGCCCCTCACCGCCTGCAGTCCTCCGAACGATTTGCTGATGTCCTTCACCTCGAGCAGTGGCATCGCGGGCTCCTTGCACGCCGGATCACGTCGTCGTCGGCTTGCTCGCACCGGAGCGCGCAGGCGCCCGGCCGAGGAGCCGTCGGAAGGGAGCGATCAGCCCCTTGGGGAGGAACAGCATGGCCACGATGAGGACCAGCCCGTAGATGACGAGGTGCAGGCCCGGGAACTTCCCGCCCAGCGTGGCGCGGGTAATCTCCCCCGCCGGGGTGAGGAGAAAGGCCCCCAGGACCGGCCCTAGGACGGTCCCCTGTCCGCCCACGATCCCCATGAGTGCCAGCTCGATGGAGAGGTCCAGGCCCATGTTCCGCTCCGGGTTGATGTAGCGGAAGAACTGGGCATAGAAGCTCCCGCCCAGGGCGGTGAGGAAGCTGCTCAGGGCCATGGCCGACAGGAGGTAGCGGGTGGAGTTGACCCCCAGGGCCTCCGCCGCATCCTGATCTCCCCGGATAGCCTTCAGGTAGAACCCCATGCGGGACCGCTCCATCCACCAGGTGACGGCCATCACCCCCACCAGCATGGCGAGGATGACGTAGTAGTAGGGCACCTTGCCGTCGAACTGGAAGAGGGCGGGGGCGTGCCCCTTGAGCGGCACGCTGAGGCCTTGCGCCCCCCGGAGCTCGATCCCGAAGATCTCCTCGGTGTTGTCGATCCAGATGCGCAGGATCTCGGCGAAGGCGATGGTGGTCAGGGCGAAGTACGGCCCGCGCAGCCGAAAGCAGGGCCAGCCGACCAGCACCCCCGCCCCCGTTGCGCAGACCGCCCCGATCCACATGCCGATCCACGGGCTGAGACCCGCGTTGATGAACAGGAGGGTCGAAATGTAGCCGCCGATGCCGCAAAGGGCCGAGTGCCCAAGGGAGAGCTGTCCCGTGTAGCCGCAGACGATATTCCAGGCCGACGCCATGTAGGCGAAGAACAGGATGCCGACCAGGACATGCAGGTAGTATTCATCCCGGATGAAGCCCGGTAGGACGAGCAACACGACGAGCGCGGCCGCGGGCGCCGCGATCAGCAAGCCGTTCCGGGGTCCCTGCTGTGTCACCATGGCTCCTCTGCCCCGCGGGACGTCAGACCTTCATGCCCAGGAGGCCCGTGGGCCGGAAGAATAGGACCAGGATGAAGATTACGAAGGAGAAGATGGAGGCCGAGGTGGCCGTGACGAACTGGGCCGCCACCGACTCCACCACGCCCAGGACCAGCCCGCCCAGGATGCAGCCCGGGATGCTCCCAATGCCGCCCAGCACCACCGTGATGAAGGAGCGGATGCCGAAGGCCAGACCGATGGAGGGGCTGACCAAGTAGAAGGGAATCATCAGGCAGCCCACCATGCCCAGGATCGCACAGCCCAACCCGAACGTCACGTTGTAGATCCGCATGACGTTGATTCCGCACAGCGAGGCGGCGTCGCGGTTCTGGGCGGTGGACCGGATGGCCCGGCCCATGTCGGTCCGGGCCAGGAACAGGCTGAGGATCACGGTGATGGCCAGGCTGGCCAGGAAGGCGATGAGTCGCGTGTAGTTGATGTTCAGCATGTCGCCGATCCACAGGGCCTTGGAGGCGAAGTCCAGGGTGATGCCGCGGAAGTCGGGCCCGAAGACCATGAAGGTCAGGTTGTCCATGATCAGCCCGACGCCCGCAGTCAGCATCAGGGCCGACAGAGGCTCCAGGACCATGGCCCGCTCCCGCTTGTACAGTGGGGCGATCAGGAACGCCTGGATGGCGTAGCCCAGTCCGAAGAGGGCCGGGGCGGCCACCAGGATGGAGACATAGGGATTGACACGGAAGAACTGCCAGAGCCAGTAGGGGATGAAGAGGCCGACCATCAGGAAGGAACCGTGGGCAAAGTTGATCACGCGCATGACGCCGAAGATCAGGCTGAGCCCGATGGCGATGGCCCCGTACAGCCCGCCCACCACGATGCCGTTGACGACCGCGATCCCCAGGATGATCGGGTCCATGCCGTCTCCTTAGCGCGCCACAAGGCCCGGCGGGAGAATCGCACGACCCTCCCGCCGGGCCAGACAGACGACAGGGCTACCGATCCTTCCAGGCAGGAATCGGCCAGACGGGCTTGATCCCCTTGGGCCGGTTGGCCACCGGCCAGATGGTGGTCCGCTTGCCCTTGAAGTTCTGGGAGATCACTCCGTGGGCGTCCACGTTCTGGCCGTCCTTGTCGAAGGCGATCTTCTGCCAGCCCATGATCCCCGGCGCCGGCCCGCTGGTGATGTTGGTCGCCACGAAGGCGGCGCGCACCTTCTCCTTGTCGATCGAGCCGGCCCGCTCGAAGACGTCGAGGATGGTGTAGACCGCCGAGTAGCCCTGTGCTCCGTAGCTGGTCAACTCGTACCCCAGCGCCTCCCTGAACTTCTTGTCGACGGGCTTGGCCCAGTCGTTCAGCTCCACCATGTCGATCTGGAAGTCTTCCTGCACGAACATGTATTCGATGGCCTGGACGGGCACCGCTTTGTAGAAGTTCGGATCCTCGGAGCCCGCCCCCACCGAGTGGATGCCGTAGGGGATGTCCAGCCTTCCCTCATAGCTCTGCTTGGTGAAGACGATGTGGTCCGGCGTGTACATGGCGAGGACCAGCGCCTCGGGCTTTCGGGACTTGATCTTCAGGATTTGCGCCGAGAAGTCCACGGTGCCGGGGGAATAGGCCTCGTCGAAGACGATCTCGTACTTCTTCTCCTTGGCCTGGATCCGCACGTTGGCGGCGTGGGACTTGCCCCAGTCGCTCCCCTCCACCAGGATGCCGATGGACTTGGGGCCCTTCCCCGTCTCCTTGATCAGCGTGGCGATGGCCTCGAGCTGTTCGTGGGCATCGTAGGTGGCCTTGTTGTTGGGGCGGAAGACATACTTGAATCCCCGCTCGGTGATCTTGTCGGCGACGGAGCCAGTGACCAACCAGGGCACCTTGTACCGCTCAGACACCTCGGTGGCCACCATGGTCACCGCACTCTGGTAGGCGCCGAACATCACCGGCACGTTCTCGCGCTGGATGATGCGCTCGGTCTCGGAAGCGCCCACATCCGGCTTGCTCTGGGAGTCGCCGAAGATCAGCTTGATCTTGGCCCCGCCCAGTGCGGGAATGCCGCCCTTGGCGTTGATCTCGTCGGCGGCGATGATCGCCCCGGTCTTCGTCTGCACCCCCTGGTTCGCCGCGCCGCCCGAAAGCGACAGCACCGCGCCGATCTTCAACTCGGCCAACTTCTCGCCCGCCAAGACCGTGGCCCCCCACAGCATCACGCCCACCGCAACAAACAGAGCGACGAGTGACATTCGTTTCATGGCGCATCCCTCCTTCATGTATGAAATGAATCTCGAACGAACCGAAACCGCGGCATCACGGCACTCGGTCTGTGCTGGATCCCCCCGCAGACACCGGATGCCTTCAGCGGCAGTCGCGCCTCGGCACCAAAACGACACCGGCGCGCTCTCACCTCCTTCCCCGCCCACGGCCTGCGACGGTTGTGGTCGCCGGCCCCCGACGGGCCCACCGAAGCGGCGTGTGTTCGTACACGGATACGTACCTTGTCCGCCAGGCCGCGTCCAGGGGGAAACACCCGCGGAGGAAGGTTCGTCCTATGTCTCCTGACGACGCAGCCGCGTGCCCCGCCCGCTCCGCCGCTCCCACGGGGAAGACGGCGTATCAGTCGGAGCCTGGACGTCCCTCGGCGCGCGGCGGCGGCGTCCCCGAGATGTACTCGGGGAAGCGGGTCCGCATCTCGTGGCGCAGCAACCCCTCCACCTCCTGCGCCGTGGCGCAGCCGAAGAGCCGATGCGCCAAGTCGGCGGCCTGTCGGTACGTGATGGACCGGACCATGCGCTTGACCAGCGGGATGGAGGCCGGCGTCATGGACAGTTCGTCGAATCCCAGCCCCACCAAGAGGAGGCTGTAGAGGGGATCTCCGGCCATCTCCCCGCACATGGAGACCCAGATTCCCTCGTCGTGGGCGGCGCTGACCACGCTCCGCAGCATCCGCAGTACTGCCGGGTGGAGCGGCTCGTACAAATAGGCCACCTGCTCGTTGATCCGGTCGATCGCCAGGGCGTACTGGATCAGGTCGTTGGTCCCGACGCTGAAGAAATCCACCTCGCGGGCCAGCAGATCGGCGATCACGGCGGCTGAGGGGATCTCGATCATGGCTCCAACCTGAATCTCGGGATCGAACGGGACGCCGGCCTTGGTCAGCTCCGCCTTCGCTTCGTCCAGCAGGGCGTTAGCGGCGCGGACCTCGGCCACTCCTGAGATCATGGGATACATGATCCGCAGCGGTCCGAAAGCGCTGGCCCGGAGGATGGCCCGAAGCTGCCCGCGGAACAACTCCGGCCGATGCAAGCACAGGCGGATGGCGCGGAGTCCCAGCGATGGGTTCTCCTCCGTCGCCAGGTGGATGGCCGAGGCCAGCTTGTCGCCGCCAAAATCCAGCGTGCGGATGATCGTCGGCCGCGGGTGCATCTCCGCCGCCACGGCGCGGTAGACTTCGAAATGCTCCTGCTCCGCCGGGAGATCGTGCCGGTTGAGGTAGAGAAACTCACTCCGGTACAACCCGATCCCTTCCGCCCCGTGGGTCTTGGCCTGGGGGAGCTCGGCGGGAAACTCGATGTTGGCCGTTACCCGGACCCGGTAGCCGTCCTGGGTCTCCGCCGGGAGGCTCCCCAGCTTGTGTAGCGCACGGCCGACGTACGCCAGATGCTGCTTGCGGGCGTGGTAGTGGCCGAGGATCTCCCGGTCGGGGGTCAGGATGACCAGTCCCTCGAGGCCGTCCAGGATCACCGTGTCGTGGTCTCGGACGTGGGCGCAGATATTCTCCACACCGACGACGGCGGGGATCTCCAGCGATCGCGCCATGATGGCGCTGTGCGAGGTGCGGCCGCCCGTCTCGGTGGCCACCCCCAGGACCGCGTCCCGCTGGAGCGTCGCCATGTCGGAGGGGGTCAGTTCATGGGCAAAGAGGATCGTCTCCCCGGGCCGCTCCACCTGGATGCTGGGCCGCTGGCCGAGGAGGTTTCGCAGGATCCGCTCGCCCACGTCGTCCACGTCGCTGCGGCGCTCGCGAAGATACCCGTCCTCGACCCGCGAGAAGGCCTGGCGCAACGGCTCCAGGACCTCCTGGACTGCGTATTCCGCGTTGACCCGTTGCGTCTGGATGTACGCGATCGCCTCTTCGGCAACCAGTCGGTCCTCCAGGATCAGCAGGTGGGCGTCGAAGATCCGGGCGTACTGGGCGCCCACCTCTTTGGCGATCCGTCCCTGCACCTCCAGGATCTGTTGGCGGGCGTCGCCCAGCGCCTTCCGCAGCCGAATCACCTCGGTGGGAACCCGGGCGGCGTCCAGCATCTCGCGCTTGGCGCGCGGCCGGCGCGCCTCGACCACCAGCGCCCGTCCGATGGCGACGCCCGGCGAGACCCCGATGCCCCGGAACACTTGCGGCGTCATGGGCGACCGCCCTCCATGTCCATCTCCCCCCGCTCCGGTGAACGCGGGAGGTCGACCGAAGCACTCGCGTCCATGAACACACAAAAACAACCGGTCAACGACCTGCCGGGCTGACCGGTTGTTCGTCGTCAGCCGTCCATGGTCACTTTCCGCCGGCCGTCTGATGCGCCAGCGATGCCCGGATGAATTCCCGGAACAACGGATGCGGACGGCGCGGCCGCGACTTGAACTCTGGGTGGAATTGTCCCCCCACGAACCAGGGATGGTCGGGCAGTTCCACCGTCTCCACCAGGTGTCCGTCGGGGGAGAAACCGCTCAGGAGAAGGCCGTGCCGAGTCAAGATGTCCCGGTACTCGTTATTGACCTCATACCGATGGCGGTGCCGCTCCGAGATCTCCGTCTCGCCGTAGGCCTGGCTGACCCGAGAGGACGGCGTGAGGCGGCAGGGATAGGCACCGAGGCGCATGGTCCCCCCCAGGTCGGCGATCCCTCGCTGATCGGGCAAGAGGTCGATCACCGCGTGCGGCGCGTGAGGATCGAACTCCCGGCTGTTGGCGCCGGTGAGCCCGCAGAGGTTACGGGCGAACTCGATCACGGCGCATTGCATCCCCAGGCAGATACCAAAGAAGGGAACCAGTTCCTCCCGGGCGTAGGTGATGGCCGCGATCTTCCCCTCGATCCCCCGCCCCCCGAACCCGCCCGGGACCAGCACGCCGGCCACCTCGGCGAGGTGTTCCTTGGGACCATCCCGCTCGATCTTCTCCGCGTCCACCGCCTTGATGGTCACCTGGCATTCGTTGGCGATCCCGCCATGGGTGATGGCTTCAAAGAGACTCTTGTAGGCATCGCGCAGGTCGAGATACTTGCCAACCACGGCGATGGTCACCTGCTGCGCCGGGTTCCGCACGGTCTGGACGATCCGTTCCCAGGGCGTCAGGTCCTGCTCGCGCTCGGGGAGTCCCAGCATCCGCATCACCAGCTCGTCGATCCCCTCCCGGTGCAGGTGCAACGGCACGTCGTAGATCGTGGTGACGTCCCGCGCCGTGATGACCGCCTTCTCGGACACGTTGCAGAACAGGGCGATCTTCTTCTTCATCTCCTTGGGTAGGTCGCGGTCCGCTCGGCACAACAGGATATCGGGCTGGATCCCGATCTCCAGGAGCTCCTTGACCGAGTGCTGGGTCGGCTTGGACTTCAGCTCTCCGGCGGCGTTGATATACGGCACCAGGGTGAGGTGCACGTACAGGACGTGCTCGCGCCCCACGTCCGCCTTGAGCTGACGGATGGCCTCCAGGAACGGCAGACTCTCGATGTCGCCGACGGTGCCGCCCACCTCGACCAGGACCACATCCACGTCCTTCGCCACGCGCAGAATGGCCCGCTTGATCTCGTCGGTGATGTGAGGAATCACCTGCACGGTGCCCCCGAGGTAATCGCCCCGCCGCTCCTTGGTGATCACGGAGAAGTAGATCTGCCCCGTGGTGATGTTGTTGGCCTTGGTCAGGCGCGCTTCCGTGAACCGTTCGTAGTGGCCGAGGTCTAGATCGGTTTCCGCCCCATCGTCGGTGACGAAGACCTCCCCGTGCTGGAAGGGACTCATGGTGCCAGGGTCCACATTGATGTACGGATCGCACTTGAGCAGCGTGACCTTGAATCCCCGGCTCTCCAGCAGGCTGCCGAGCGAGGCGGCGGCCAGCCCCTTCCCCAGGGACGACAGCACCCCGCCGGTCACGAAAATGAATTTGGTCGCCATGACACCTCCACGATGATATTGCCGATTGCCGAATGCCGATTGGCGATTGCCGCCGAAGATGCGGCCTGCCTCCTCAATCGGCAATCGACAATCTCAAATCGACAATTCCTTCATCATCCGCCGAACCCGCTCCAGGTCGGCGGGGGTATCTACCCCGAAACTCTGGTGTTCCGTGGTCACCACGCGGATGCGGATGCCATGCTCCAGGGCCCGGAGTTGTTCCAACCGTTCGCGCTCTTCCAGCGGGGTCGGGGCCAAGCCGGCCAGCCGGAGCAGCGTGTCCCGCCGGTACGCGTACAACCCGATGTGGAGCAGGTAGGGCCGCTCCGTCGCCGGCGGCGCGTCGTCCCGGATGTGCGGGATCCGGGCGCGCGAGAAGTACAGGGCGAACCCCTGGCGGTCGAGCACCACTTTGACCTTGCTGGGATCCGCGGCCTCGTCCACCCCCATGGGGCGCGCCAGGGTTCCCATGCCGATGGACGAATCCTCCACCAGCGGCGCCACCGCCTGGTCGATGACCGACGGCTCGATGAGTGGCTCGTCCCCTTGGATGTTCACGACCAGGTCGCAGTCCAGGTTCCGCACCACCTCGGCAATGCGATCGGTCCCGGACGGGTGCGTCGGCGCCGTCATGCACGCCGTGCCGCCGAACCGGCGCACCGCGTCGGCGATCCGCGGATCGTCGGTCGCCACCAGCACGTCGTCGAGGAGTGTGGCCCGGACGGCCCGCTCGACCACGTGCTGCACCATCGGTTTACCGGCAAGCTCCGCCAGCGCCTTGCCGGGAAATCGGCTGGAAGCATACCGCGCCGGAATCACCCCCACGATCCGTGGCTTCATCTCTCTCCGCCCTCGCGTGGTGGCGTGAACGTATCAATGCAAAACAGACAACGGACAATCAGAAACCGGTTAACGGATACCGCCCACCGATGGCCGGTTGTCCGTTGTCGGTTTCTCATTTTTCATTTTTATGGACGTGCTTTTCCCCATCCCGCAGCGCATCCGTCAGCTCGGCGCGGCTCACCGTGGCGGTGCCGCGCTTCCCGACCACCACGCCCGCCCCATAGTTCGCCAGCACCGCCGCGTCGCGCAGGGGCGCTCCGGCTGCCAGCGCCAGCGTCAGAACCGCCATCACCGTGTCCCCGGCCCCGGTCACGTCATAGACCTCGCGCGCGAAGGTCGGGATGTGGGTCACCGGGCGGCCCGCCTCGAAGAGCGACATGCCCTGCTCGCCCCGCGTGATCAACACGGCCCGCGCCTTCAGGAGCGTGAGCAGCCGTTGACCGACGCGCAAGAGGTCCGCCTCGTCCCGCACCAGGATCCGAGCCGCGGCGGCCGCTTCGTGATGATTCGGAGCGATCACCGTCGCGCCCCGGAACAGCGTCAGGTGTTGGACCTTGGGGTCCACCGTCACCGGCTTCTTGAGACGGGCGGCCAACGCCAGCACCTCGCGCACCAGACTCGCGCCGACCACCCCTTTGGCGTAATCGGAGATGAGCAGGACGTCCGCCTCGGGCAATCGCTCGCGGATCTGCTGGATGACCCGCCCCCGCACGGCACGGGCGAGCGGGGCGTCGCTTTCCCGATCAAACCGGACCACGTGCTGGCTGCCCGCGACGACACGACTCTTGATCGTGGTCGGTCGCGACCCGTCCGCAACCAGGCCATTCGCCTTAACGCCGGCCCGTTCCATCTCGTGGGTCAGCCGCGCCGCCGCCGCGTCGGTCCCCACCACGCCCACGATCTCCACCCGGCCCCCCAGCGCCGCGATGTTGGTCGCGACGTTGCCGGCGCCGCCGACCCTCAGGCTTTCCGACCGGACCGCGACCACCGGCACGGGGGCCTCTGGCGAGATCCGGGAAACCGCGCCCCAGACATACTCGTCCAGCATGACGTCGCCCAGCACGAGCACGCGAGATGCGCTGAAGTGATCCAGGTAGTGCTGCAGATTCTTGCCCGTCGTCATGCGCAAACCCCTCTTCGAAACACCGGTTACGCTATCGTACTTTTTCCGGAAATTCAACCGCCATCTCCCGCTCGGTGAGGTGCATTCCGGTCTCGATTGCGCCCCAACAGGTACGGCGGCGCCGCGCGTCTCGCCCGTGCCGCCGTCATGGTTGGGCCCGCCGCGGGTGCTGCGGCGCATTCAGCGGGGGTGCTCTGGAAGTACGCCAGCGTCTCCCGGAGCCCCGCCGCCAGGTCGACGGTCGGCGCCCACCCGAGCAGGGTCCGGGCCCGGGTGATGTCGGGCTGCCGCACCTGGGGGTCATCCGTGGGGAGGGGGTGAACGGTGACGGGCAGCGCCTGGCCCAGGAGGGTCTCGATGGTGGTGACCAGCTCCCGGATCGTCCACTCGGTGGGGTTGCCGAGGTTGACGGGGTCGACTTCGTTTGACAGGAGGAGCCGGACCAGGCCGTCGACGAGATCCGTCACATAGCAGAAGCTCCGGGTCTGCTGCCCGGTACCATAGATCGTGAGGGGCTGGCCCGCCAGGCCCTGGACCAGGAAGTTCGAGA
>Ga0209048_10007021_pt1 | contig 10458 bp, 10 predicted proteins | sample FrelakmetCRP12CR_FD_187146 | JGI IMG/M metagenome (GOLD analysis project Ga0209048, IMG submission 187146) | Freshwater lake sediment microbial communities from the University of Notre Dame, USA, for methane emissions studies - CRP12 CR (SPAdes)... | ecosystem: Environmental > Aquatic >... | reverse complement strand
CGGCAAAGGCGGCAAAGGCGGCAAAGGTGGCGAAGGCGGCAAAGGTGGCGAAGGCGGCAAAGGTGGCGAAGGCGGCAAAGGTGGCGAAGGCGGCGAAGGCGGCGAAGGCGGGCTGACGCGCGCAGCGGCGGGCCGGGGGACCACGACGTCACGTGCCGCGCCGGTCCGCGGCCGCTTAGGCGCACGACGCCGGCCGGAGTCGGAAAGACCGCTCGCGGCTACAGCGTTCCCAGCCAGCGCAGCAGATGTCGCGCCGGCGTCTCCCACTTCCGCTCCAGCATCAACATGTGCGCGAGCCCGGGCGCGATCACCGCTTCGACGCCGTGATGGCTCGCCGTCGCCCGCACGTCGTCCGCAGTCGCGATGCGGTCGCCGTCGGCGCCGAGCACGAACAGCGGAACGCCGCGGCGCTCGGGGAGCTGCCAGTGCAGGCGCAGCGAAAGATCGAGCAGCACCCGCGGCGACTCGGCGCAGAGATGCGCGGTGGCCTCGGCGAGGATCTCCGGCGCCACGTCGTCGCTGAAATAGAATGGGCGCAGTGCGTCGAGCACGTGCGCGGTCATCCGCGCCGGATCGAATTGCGACAGGCGGAACAGGTGATCCGGGCGCTCGGCCGCGAGCCGGGCCGCCATCGGCAGGAGACCCGCGGGCGCGACCGGGGATATCAGCGCGGCGGCGCGCACCGGTCGCGTGGCGAGCAACCGCTCGACGATCGCGGCCCCCATCGAGTGGCCGATCAGCACAGGGGGCGCCGCGAGGCCCGCGGCGACCTGCTCGACATCGGCGGCGAAATCGTCGATTCCCGTCACGAACAGGGTCTCGTGGCCGCCCGAGCCGCCGTGCCCCCGGAGCGACAGCGCGTGCGCCGGATAGCCTCGCTCCGCGAACCATGGCAGGAAATACGGCGCCCAGCACCAGGCGTCGCAATAGCCGCCGTGGACGAACAGCAGCGGAGCCTTGCGGCCGGTGCTGTTCGTCCGCGCGGGCAGGCACGAGCGAAGCTCTAGATTCGGCTCGGTGGGGAGCATCGGGATCGGAGGTCGGGCAGCGGGTGAAAGCCAAACGGCATCCGGACGGCGCGCGGGTCGCAACTGCGGCCGGCGGCGTCGGCCAGCGGGAAGCGGCCACCCTCGGTCATGCTAGGATGCGCGCCCATCCCATGCCCGCCACGAAACGAGCCGCCATTCTGCCAGAACCCTCCGCGGGGAGCGTGTACGACGCGGGCTGCCGGCACTGCGCACGGCTCGTCGCGCACCTCGAATGCGTGCGCACGGCCAATCCGGGGTACTTCTGCCGCCCGGTGCCGCCGTTCGGTGCACGCGACGCCGCGCTCGTCATCGTGGGTCTCGCCCCCGGACTGCACGGCGCGAACGCCAGCGGCAGGCCGTTCACCGGCGACCATGCCGGGATCATCCTGTACGAGACGCTGCATGCGTACGGCTTCGCGTCGCAGCCGGTCGCGACCGCGCGCCACGACGGCCTCGTCCTGAACGATTGCCGCATCACGAACGCGGTGAAATGCCTGCCGCCGGACAACCGGCCGGCACCGGCCGAGATTCGCGCGTGCAACGGCTTCCTCGCCGCCGACCTCGCCGTCGTCCCGGACGGCGGCGCGATCCTGGCGCTGGGCCGCATCGCGCACGACGCGACGCTGCGGGCGCTCGGCATGAAGGCGTCGGCGCACGCCTTCGCGCATGGAGCCCGGCACGCGCTCGCGCGCGGGGTCGCGCTCTTCGACTGCTACCACTGCAGCCGCTACAACACGAACACCGGGCGGCTTACTCCGCCGATGTTCCGCGCGGTATTCGACGGGGTCGCCGTGCATCTCGGCCGCGAAGGGGCGCGCCGGGCGGCGTAGCGGCCCGCGACCGCTGAACCGGGAGTGCACGACTTGCGTCCCGCACCGGAGCCCCCGCCGCCGTTCGACGCGCGCGACCTCCTCGCCTCGCTGCCGCATCGGCCCGGCGTCTACCGGATGCTCGACGCGGCGGGCGAGACGCTCTACGTCGGCAAGGCGCGCGACCTGAAGAAGCGCGTGTCGAGCTACTTCCAGAAGGGCGCGCACCAGACGCGGATCGCGCTGATGCTCACGCAGGTCGCCCGCGTCGAAACGACGGTCACGCGCTCGGAGGGAGAGGCCCTGCTCCTGGAAAACAACCTGATCAAGGCCGACGAACCGCGCTACAACATCCTCTTCCGCGACGACAAGAGCTATCCGTACGTCTGCCTGACCGGCGAGCCGTACCCGCAGCTGCGCTTCCATCGCGGCAGGCTCGACCGCCAGCACCGCTACTTCGGACCGTTCCCGAGCGCCGGGGCCGTCCGCGGCGGGATGGCGCTGCTGCAGAAGGTCTTCCAGCTGCGCACCTGCGAGAACACCGTGTTCGCGAACCGCTCGCGCCCGTGCATGCTCCACCAGATCCAGCGCTGCACCGCGCCCTGCGTCGGGCTCGTCAGCGAGGCCGACTACGCGGAAGACGTGCAGAGCGCGGTGCTGTTCCTGCAGGGGAAGACGACCGAGGTGCTCGCGCAGTTGAAGGCGCAGATGGCGTCGGCGAGCGCCGCGCTGGCGTTCGAGCGCGCCGCGCGGATCCGCGACAAGATCACGCGGCTCACGCAGCTGCAGGCGCGGCAGTTCGTCGAGAGCGCGACCGCCGGCGACATCGACGTCGTCGCCGCGGCGGCGGAGCAGGGGCAGGTCGCCGTCAATGTCGTGATGATCCGCGGTGGGCGGCACGTCGGCGACCGCACGTTCTTCCCGCGGCACGCCGACGCCGGCGCGCTCGCCGAGGTGGTGCCGGCGTTTCTCGCGCAGCACTACGTCGATCGGCCGGTGCCGCCGACGATCATCGCCGCGGGTGCGGACGGCGAGACCGCGCTGGCCGACGTGTTGTCCGCTCAGGCGGGCCAGCGCGTGCAGATCGTCGGCAGGCCGGGCGGCGAGCGCCGGGTGTGGCTCGCGATGGCGACGCAGAACGCCGAGTTCGCGATCCGGCAGAAGCTCGCGCAGAAGGCGACGCAGGAGGACCGGCTCGCGGCGCTGCAGTCCGCGCTGGGACTTCCGGCGGGCGCGCAGCGGATCGAGTGCTTCGACGTCTCGCACACGATGGGCGAGCGCGCGGTCGCATCGTGCGTAATCTTCGACCGTCTGGCGATGCAGACGGGCGAATACCGGCGGTTCAACGTCGCTCCGCCGTCGGGCGGCGACGACTACGCGGCGATGCGCGAGGCGCTTGCGCGGCGCTGTGCGCGGATCGTCGCGGGCGAGTTCCCGGCGCCAGACCTCCTCGTCGTCGACGGCGGCAAGGGCCAGGTCGCGGTCGCCGCGGACGTGCTGGCCGAACAGGGGCTGCACGACACGCGACTCATCGGGATCGCGAAGGGTCCGGAGCGCAAGGCGGGGGACGAGGACATCGTGTTCCCGGACCGCGGAGACGTCCTCCATCTTCCGTCCGATCATCCGGGTCTGCACCTGCTGCAGCAGATCCGCGACGAGGCGCACCGCTTCGCGATCCAGGGCCACCGCGCCCGCCGCGGCAAGGCGCGCACGACGTCGTCACTGCAGGAGATCGCCGGCATCGGCGTGAAGAAGCGGCAGGCGCTGCTCGCGCATTTCGGCGGGCTGAAGGGCGTCCAGGCAGCGGGCGTCGACGACCTCGCGCGCGTGCCGGGCGTGAGCCGTGCGCTGGCCGAGAAGATCTTCACCCAGCTGCACTGACGGCCACACGCGATTCCGCCGCCGCGAGTCCATCGGAAAGGCGCGCGGCGGTCGCCCGCCAGTGCTCGGGGTCCGGCCGCTCGCAAAGCGCGGCGAGCTGCCGCCATGCTGCCTCGATGTGGACGCGCGCCGCGGGGCTCGGATCCTCGCCCAGCGCGAACCGCTCGCCGCGCACGCACAGCACGAACGCCGGCGGCGGGTCCTCGCCCGTGACCTGCCGGTAGACGCCGAGCACGGCCGCGGGACCGAGCGCGTGCGAGCTGTGGCTGCCGCCGGGCGCTGCCGCTCCTATCGTGCGAAAGTCGTAGGGAGCGGGGGTGCCGGTGCCGGCATCGACGAACAGCGCGAGCCGACGGCCCGCGAGGTCGAGCGCGTGCTCGATCTGCAGCTGGAAGTCCTCGATCAGCGCGAAGTCGGCGCCGCGGTCTACGCCCGCGAGCCACGCTTCGAGGCGCTCCAGCAGCAGCGGTCCGATCGCATCGTCGCCGCGGCTGCGGTTGCCGACCGCGAACACGACGACGCCCGCGCTCGCGCCGCTCATGGGCGCCCCTCGCGGCGCAGAGCGCCGTCACCGTCGCGCGACAGCGCGTCCACGAGCGCGCCCTGCGCGTCGACGAGCTCGACGGCGAGCGGCATCTTGCCCAGCGCGTGCGTGGCGCAGGACAGGCACGGGTCGAAGGCGCGGATCGCCACCTCGATGTGATTGAGCAGCCCTTCGGTGATCTCGTGCCCGCGGAGGTAGCGCTGCGCGACATTGCGGATCGCCTCGTTCATCGCCTGGTTGTTGTGCGTGGTCGACACGATCAGGTTGCACATCGTCACGAGGTCGTCTTCGCCGACCCGGTAGTGGTGGATCAGCGTGCCGCGCGGCGCCTCGATCACGCCGACGCCCTCCTGCGCCCGCGTGCCGGTGACCGTGAGCTCGCCGCCCAGGATGTCGTCGTCATGCAGCAGGTCCTTGATGGTCTCGACCGCGTGCAGCATCTCGATCATCCGCGCCCAGTGATACGCGAGAGGCGCGTGCGTCGGTGTTCCGCCCGAGTAGTCGACGAATTCGCGCCGTTCGGCCTCCGCGAGGGGCGTCGGGATGAAATCGCAGTTCTGCACGCGCGACAACGGCCCGACCCGGTACCAGCCCTTCTCCTTGCCGAGCGCGGTGAAGAACGGGAACTTCATGTAGCTCCACGGCTTGACCTCCTCGTGGATCAGGTCCGCGTAGCCGCGGTAGTCGACGCCGTCGAAAAGGAGGTCGCCGTTCTCGCTGCGGGCCCGCAGCCTGCCGTGGTAGAAGTCGAGCGCGCCGCCGGCGCCGGCGAGCGACATGAGGTTCGAACGGAAAGAGCCGAAGCTGTTGTAGAGGGCCGGGTTCTGCGCGTGCAGATCCTTGATGAGGCGCACGGCGCCGCGGCTCCACGCGATCATCTGATAGGCGTCGGCGAGCAGCAGGTCGCGCTCCTCCCGCGTGACGGCCTTGTTGACGCCGCCCGGGACCGAGCCGGTCCCGTGCACGCGCTTGCCGGCGGTCACCCGGATGATCTCCTGCCCGTACCTGCGCAGCAGCACGCCCTGCCGCGCGATTTCCGGATGGGCCTGCGCGACCGCGACGATGTTGCGCCGCGAGGCGTCGCTGTCGAAGCCGAACAGGAGGTCGGGCGAGCACAGATGGAAGAAATGCACAGCGTGCGACTGCATGATCTGGCCGTAGTGCATCAGCCGGCGGATCTTTTCGGCGGTCGGCGTGAGCCGCGCAGCGCCGACGACGACGTCGAGCGCCTTCGAGGCGGCGAGGTGGTGGCTCACGGGGCAGATGCCGCACAGCCGCTGGACCATCACCGGCACTTCCCAGTAGGGGCGGCCCTGGATGAACTTCTCGAAACCGCGGAACTCCACGATGTGCAACCGGACCTGCTGCACGCGCCCCCGGTCGTCGAGCAGCAGCGTCACCTTGCCGTGGCCCTCGACTCGTGAGACGGGGTCGATGGCCACGCGCCGGAGCTTCTCCGGGTTCGCGGCGGTTTCCAGCGGGAAGGCCATGGGCGGACGAATGTCTAGTCGTATTGGATGAGCCCGTGCCCGAGGGTCGGCGCGCGGCCCGCGAGGAGGTCGGTCAGCGCCTTCCAGATCGCGTCCGCCGACGGCGGGCAGCCCGGGATGAACCAGTCGATCTCGACAACCTCGTGCAGCGGGTGCACCTTGTTGAGCGGCAGCGGAAGCTCGGGATCGTTCGGAATGAGCCCGTTCGCGAGGCCGGGGCCCGACTGGTAGACTTCCTGCAGGATCAGCGGCAGCCGCAGGTGGTTGCGCTGCGCGGGCAGGCCGCCGTTGATTGCGCAGGCGCCGATGGCGATGAGGGTCCTGCAGCGGGCGCGAAACTCGCGCAGAACATGGACGTTCTCCGCGTTGCAGAGCCCGCCCTCGATGATGCCGACGTCGCACTCGCCGATCGTCTTGATGTCGGTGAACGGCGAGCGGTCGAACTCGATCAGCTCGAACAGCGGGAACAGCCGCTCGTCGAGGTCGAGGAACGACATGTGGCAGCCGAAGCACCCGGCGAGCGAGGTCGTCGCGACCCTGATCTTGCGCTTCACCGGGGCGTCCACGTCAGTTCCCGTCGATCTTCTTCGACGTGTCGGCGTACGCGGAGATCGGCTTCAGGTCGAATACCCGTTGCCCGAGCGGCACTTCGAACCCCCTGCGCTTGCGCAGGATGACCCCGACGGGGCAGACGTGCACCGCCTTGTCGTCCACCGCGATGTCGGTGTCGGCGAGACGCCCCGACTTCGCATTGACGATGAGGCGGGTCCTGATGCCGCGGCCGGACAGCGCAAAGACGCTCTTGCCGTCGACGTCGCGGCTCGCGCGCACGCAGAGCGAGCACAGGATGCAGCGGTTGAAGTCGAGCAGCAACTCGGGGTGCGACGCGTCGACCGGCCGGTCCGGAAAGAAGTGGTCGTAATGCGGCGACAGCATGCCGAGGTCGTAGGCGGTTGCCTGCAGCTTGCAGTCGCCGCTCTTCTCGCAGGAGGGGCAGAAGTGGTTGCCCTCGACGAAGAGCATCTGCGTCAGCGCGCGGCGCTCGTCGTTGAGCTCCGCGGTGTCGCTCTCGACGACCATGCCCGTTTCCGCGCGCAGCGTGCACGACGCCATCTGGCGCCCGTTCACCGCCACCGTGCAGAGCTTGCACGACCCGTGCGGCTTGAATTCCGGGTGATAGCAGAGATGCGGAACATAGACGCCGGCGGCGATGGCCGCTTCGATGATCGTCTGCCCATCGGTGAACGGGATCTCCCTGGCATCCAGTGTGAAGGTCGCGCTCATTGGCGCGCCCCCATGCTTCCGGCTGGCGCCGCTGCGCCGCGCTCCAAGGGGGAGCACCCGCTCCCCGGCCGCGCTGAACTCATGGCCGGTTCTCCACCGATGCGTCGAAGTGAGCCTCGGCGTCGTCGCGCCCCGTCATCTGTCGCGCGGCGGTCAGCGCGCGGTCGAGGTCGAAGGCGGGCCTGAACTCCGCGTGCTCGAGTCGTCGCTCGTAGGCGGGGCGGAACTTCGCGACGGTGTCGAGCACCGGATTGCAGGCGGAATGGCCGAGGCCGCAATGGCTCATCGCCTGCAGGATTCCGTTCATCTTCTCGATTTCGGCGAAGTCGTAGGGCGAGCCGTGGCCGTTCGCCAGCTTGTCCATCATGTTGCGCAGCAGCGACGTTCCGACCCGGCACGGCGTGCAGAAGCCGCAGCTCTCGTGGGCGAAGAAGTGCACGAAGTTGCGCGCGACCTCGAACAGGTCGCGGCTATGGTCGAAGATCATGAAGGCGCCGGCGGTCGGCAGGTCCTCGAACGCGATCCGGCGGTCGAATTCGGTCGCTGGAACGCAGATCCCCGAGGGGCCGCTGATCTGCACGGCCTGCGTATCGGCAGCACCGCAATCGGCGAGCACGTCGCGCACCGTAACGCCGAACGGATACTCGTAGATGCCGGGGTGGCTGCAGTCGCCCGAGACGCAGAGGATCTTGGTGCCGGCCGATTTGGCCGTGCCGATCCGGGAATACCAGGCGCCGCCGTTGCGCGCGATGAGCGCGGAGGCGGCGAAGGTCTCGACATTGTTGACGACCGTCGGCTGCCCGAGGTAGCCGTGCGTCACCGGGTACGGAGGCCGGTTGCGGGGCGTCCCCCGCTTGCCTTCGAGCGATTCGATCAGCGCCGACTCCTCGCCGCAGACGTACGCGCCGGCTCCCAGGTGGATTTCGATGTCGAAATCGAATCCGGCCCGGCCCAGAATGCGCTCGCCGAGAAGATTGCGACGGCGCCGGCGGGCGAGGATCGCGTGCAGGGGTTCGAGCAGGTAGCGGTACTCGCCGCGGAGGTACAGAAAGCCACGCTTCGCGCCGACGACGAAGGCGCAGAGTGTCATTCCCGCGAGGACGCGGTCGGCGTACGAGGTGAGCAGCACGCGGTCCTTGAACGTGCCGGGCTCGCCTTCATCGGCATTGCAGACGACATAGTGCGCGTCGCCCGGCGCATTGCGGCAGGCTTCCCATTTCTGACCCGTCGCGAAGCCGGCGCCGCCGCGGCCGCGCAGGTTGGACGCCTGGATTTCGGCCAGCAGGCCGTCGGCCCCGCGCGCCAGCGCCGCGGTGAGCGCGCTGCCGGGATCGGGCTCCGAGGCCAGCATGACGTCCTCGCGGCGGACATTGTCCTCGACGCGGAAGAATTCGCGAGGCCACGCGGCGAGTGGCGCCGCATTGCGGATCAGCTCGCAGATCGCGTCGATGCGCGGCTTCGACAGCCGCGTGACTGCATGGTTGTTGACGAGCAGCGCCGGCCCCTGGTCGCACATCCCCGTGCACGATGTCGTGTCAATGCTGACAAGTCCATCCTCGGAGGTCTTGCCGCGCTCGATCCAGAGCTGCCCGCACATGTACTCCAGGAGCTCCATGTTGCCCTGCATGCGGTCGGTGACGTTGTCGCTGAACAGCACCCGGTAACGTCCGCGCGGCTGTGTGTAGAAAAACGAATAGAAGCCGGCGACGCCTTCGATCTTGGTGCGCGGCAGGCGCATGGCCTCCTGCATCCGGTCGACGGCGTCCGGCGAGACCCAGTCGCATGCCTCCTGCACTTCGCGCAGGATCTGCACCAGATAGCGTGGGTTCCGCTGGTAGCGCTCGAGAACTGCATCGACCGCCGCCCGGGTCGCATTCGTCATGGCAATCATGCTGCCCGGTTGGGGCCGCGGCGTCTTGACACAAGTCAATCGCGCGGGGAGGCGATCGTCATCGGCGGGACGAATGGCCTTCATTGGTCCCGGTGATGGCGCGCGTGCGGGGAGGCGCCACGGCGCGTCCTTTGTCGGCGCGGTAGAATTACGAGTTGCCTCTGCCGTGAGTCGATCAGAGGTCGCCCGTGCGATGTTTTCGACCATTCCCATCCTGCTCACCTGGCTCCGGATCCTGCTGATCCCGGTGTTCGTGGTCGTCTATTACCTGCCCGACGCCTGGCTCGGGCCCGTCGCGAAGAACTGGACGGCGATGACCGTCTTCGCGGTCGCGGCCATCACGGACTGGCTCGACGGTTACCTCGCGCGGCGATGGGGCGAGGTGAGCGCGTTCGGCGCTTTTCTCGATCCTGTGGCCGACAAGCTGATGGTCGCGGCCGCGCTGATCGTGCTCGTCTGGCTGGGCCGCGCGGAGTCCTACCTGGCAATCATCATCATCGGTCGCGAGATCGCCATCTCGGCGCTGCGCGAGTGGATGGCGCAGCTCGGGCAGACGAAGAGCATCGCGGTCGCCTTCATCGGCAAGGTGAAGACGGTCGCGCAGATGACGGCGATCATCGCGCTGCTGCTCTGGGAGGACGTCATCCCCTTCGTGTCGACGCCGCTGCTCGGCAAGTTCGCCCTGTGGGTCGCCGCGATCCTGACTCTGTGGTCGATGTTCCATTACCTGAAGCTCGCCGCGCCGCACATCGAGGGGCGCGGCGAATGACCAACGTAGCCGACATGAACCTATGTCCCCGCCAGCGCCCGAAACGGCGACCCGGGGCCGGGATGCCCGGGCAACATGACCATGTCCGCAGCGGCTTCGCCGCAACATGAGCAACCCGGCCAAGCCCGCTGTGGCAAGTGGCCCGCGCCGGCCCGCGTCATGGTGGGACCGTGTGGGCCTCTGGCAGGGATTCGCGTTCGCGTGCTTCGTGGTCGCGTTCGCGTTCGGCGTGACGCTGTTCGGCCCGAGGACGGAACGCCCTGCCGAACCCGTCGTCGTCGTGCTCGCGGGCCAGGACGCGAAGCCGGTGATCATCGCTTCCGCCGAACGCGGCAGTCGCTACCTCACGTTGAAAGCCGTCGCGCCGGTCGCGCTTGCGCCCGATCGGGCACTGGAGCTGTGGATGCTGCCCGAAGGCGGGCATCCGCGCTCCCTAGGGCTGATCCCCGCGTCAGGAGTCGGACGCATCGCCCTCCAGGCGCCGGTCGGCATCGCGTTGCAGAACATCCCGGCACTCGCGGTCAGTCTCGAGCCTGCGGGAGGCTCACGGACCCGAGAGCCGACGGGCCCCGTTCTCTACAGCGGCGCGGTGCAGCTGCTGTACTGATCGCCGGCGACCCGAACGCTCGGGAAGGATGGTGCTGTCGTCCGCGCTCGTCCGCAACAGCAGGTTGACCCGGGGAATGCGGAAAAAGTAAAATAGTCAGCTTGTTCCCCGATAGCTCAGTTGGTAGAGCGACGGACTGTTAATCCGCAGGTCCC
>Ga0209048_10007020_pt1 | contig 10458 bp, 11 predicted proteins | sample FrelakmetCRP12CR_FD_187146 | JGI IMG/M metagenome (GOLD analysis project Ga0209048, IMG submission 187146) | Freshwater lake sediment microbial communities from the University of Notre Dame, USA, for methane emissions studies - CRP12 CR (SPAdes)... | ecosystem: Environmental > Aquatic >... | reverse complement strand
CGCCGCGCTTCGCGCCCCGTGCCGCCGCGACCTCGATCGCGCGCTCGACGGCGGCCCTGTGGCCCGCGATCACGACCTGCTCGGGGGCGTTGAAATTGACGGGCTCGACAACCTGTCCCGCACCGGATTGCGCCGCCGCCTCCGCGCACGCGGCGCCGACGGCCGCCGCATCCAGACCGAGGATCGCGGCCATCGCGCCCGCGCCGGCCGGCACCGCGTCCTGCATCGCCTGGGCGCGGAAGCGCACGAGCGGCAGCGCGTCCTCGAAGGCGAGCGCGCCGGATGCGACCAGCGCCGTGTATTCGCCGAGGCTGTGTCCGGCGACGATCGCCGGGAGAGGCCCCCCGGCAGCCAGCCACGCGCGCCACACCGCGACGCCGGCGGTCAGCATCACGGGCTGCGTGTTCACGGTCTGGTTGAGATCGGCGTCGGGACCGGCGGTCACGAGCGCCCACAGATCCTGGGCCAGCAGATCCGACGCCTCGGCGAAGGTCGCGCGGATGGCCGGGTGGGCGTCGAAGCCCGCCATCATCCCGACCGACTGCGAGCCCTGACCCGGAAACGTGAATGCGATCTTCATCGTCGTTTCACCACGTCAGGAAGACGGAGCCCCAGGTGAACCCGCCGCCGACACCGATCAGCAGCACGCGGTTCCCCTCGACGATGCGCCCGTCGCGCACCGCCTCGTCCAGCGCCAGCGGAACCGACGCCGCCGACGTGTTGGCGTGTCGATCGACCGTCACGACCATGCGCTCCGCGGGCACGCCGAGCTTCCTCGCCGTCGCATCCATGATCCTGATGTTGGCCTGATGCGGGATCAGCCAGTCCACCGCGCCTGCGTCGACGCCATTGGCGGCGAGCGCCTCCGCGCCGACCTGCGCCATCACGTTGACGGCGAACTTGAAGACTGCCTGGCCGTCCATGTGCACGAACGGGGAGCCGGCGATGGCGCCCGCGTTCAGCGCGCCCGGCACGCAGAGGATCCCGTGCTGGCTGCCGTCCGCGTGCAGGTGCGCGGACAGGATGCCCGGCACGCGCGACGGCACGAGCACCACCGCGCCGGCGCCGTCGCCGAACAGCACGCAGGTGCCGCGGTCGTTCCAGTCGAGGATGCGCGAATAGATCTCGGCGCCGACGACCAGCGCGTTGCGCGCGCTGCCCGTGGCGACCATGCGGTCGGCCACCGCCAGCGCATAGACGAAACCGCTGCAGACTGCCTGCACGTCGAACGCCGGCCCGCCGCGCGTGCCGAGCTTCGCCTGCAGAATGCACGCGGTCGACGGGAAGACCATGTCCGGCGTCGTCGTCGCGACGACGATGAGATCGACGTCGGCCGGCGCGATGCGGGCGGCCGCGAGCGCGGCCCGGCCCGCGTGCAGCGCGAGATCGCTGGTCTGCTCCGCCGGCGCCGCGATCCGGCGCTCGCGAATGCCGGTGCGCGTGCGTATCCACGCGTCGCTCGTCTCGAGGCGCCGTGCGAGATCCTGGTTGGTGAGGATCTGCGCCGGCAGGTAGCTGCCGGTTCCCGCGATGCGACTATGCATCGCTGGTCGATGCTTCCGCGGCGGCGGCGGGCGTGGCGGACGCAGGCGCCGTCGCGGGCATCGCCGCCACCCGCTGCGCGATCTTGTCGAGCACGCCGTGCGCGGCCTCCGTGTAGGCCTTGCGCAGCGCATGCCTGAACGCCAGCGCGTCCGCCGACCCGTGGCTCTTGACGACCACGCCCTTCAGCCCGATCAGCGTCGCCCCGTTCAAGCGGCGCGGGTCGACACGATGCTTGAACGAGAGGAGCACCGGATACGCGAAAAGCGCGGCGAGCCGCGTGAACACGTTCCGCGTGAATTCCGCCTTCAGCATCTCGTAGAGCATCGTCGCGAGCCCCTCGGATGCCTTCAGCACGACATTGCCGACGAAGCCGTCGCAGACCACGACGTCGGTAACGCCCTTGTAGATGTCGTCGCCCTCGATATTGCCGAAGAAATTGAGGCCGGACACCCGCAGGAGCTCGCCGGTCTCCTTCGCGAGGTCGTTGCCCTTGATTTCCTCCTCACCCACGTTGAGGAGCCCAACGGTGGGACGCTCGATACCCTCGACAGCGGCGGCCAGCGCGGTGCCCATCACGGCGAACTGCACGAGCTGCTCGGGCGAGCAGTTGACGTTCGCGCCGAGGTCGAGGACCGTGACGACGCCGCCGCCACGCGTGGGCAGCTGCGATGCAATCGCGGGGCGATCGATGCCCGGCAGCGTCTTCAGCACGAAGCGCGAGATCGCCATCAGCGCGCCGGTGTTGCCGGCCGAGATGCAGGCCTGCGCGACCTCGTCCTTGACGAGATTGATCGCGACCCGCATCGACGAGTCCTTCTTCTTCCGCAGCGCGTCGGCCGGCGGCTCGTGCATCTCGACGACTTCGCTCGCGGCGTGCAGCGAAAGCCGCGACAGCGCGGGCGACCGGAGCTTTGCGAGCGCCGCCTTCATGGGGGCTTCGACGCCGACGGCGATCACGCGCGCGTCCGGCGTCTCCTCGAGGAACTGCAGCGCCGCGGGCAGCGTGACGGACGGGCCGTGGTCGCCCCCCATCGCGTCAACGGCTACCGTGACCGGCATGTGGGAATGGGTTGGTCGCGCGGGATCGGTGGGACGCGCGCGCGGCTTGCCGCGGGCGCGCGAACGTGCAGTGTACCTGTCCCGGGCGCAGGCCGCGCAGCGCCGGAAACCGGTGCCTTCGCCGGAACCGGGCGCAGGCCTGCCGTCGCCCCGCCTACTCGTCGGCCTTGGTGGTGACGACCTTCTTGCCGCGGTAGAAGCCCTTCGGGCTGATGTGGTGGCGCAGGTGCGCCTCGCCCGTGACCGGCTCGACCGCCAGCGGGGGATTCGTCAGGGAGTCGTGCGCGCGGTGCATGCCGCGCTTCGACGGCGATTTCTTGTTCTGCTGGACAGCCATGCGTTTCTCCTATCGTGGTTCGCGCGGCGCGCATGCGGCCCGCGCGCCCTCATTTTTCCGCCTTCTTCGCCTTCTTCCCGGACCCGGTCTTCAATGCAGCGAGCGCGGCGAACGCCGACGGCGCGGCAGCATCCGCGGCTTCTCCCGCGGCGAATCCGGACCCCGCACACCCGGCGCGCTCGCACCGCGGTGCGAAGGGCAACGTCAACAGCAATTCGTCCTCGGCGAGCGTCGCCGGGTCCAGCGGCGCCGCCGCCAGCACGACTTCGTGCTCGTCCTCGGCGTCGAGCACCGCGAGCTCCCGCTCGTTGCGCGCGAGCAGCACCAGCGTGCGCTGCGCCACCGGCCAGGGGAACGCCTGCAGGCAGCGCTGGCAGACCAGCGGTACGACACCGTCCAGGGCGATCTCCAGTGCCGGGCGCCCGAGGGCATCGGCCTTGCCCGTGATGCGCCAGGACACTTCGGCACGTCCGCCCTCGGGCGCCAGCCGATCCGCAGCGCGCGGCAGCGAGCCACCGTCCAGCGTCCCGGCGACGCTCGCGCCGCGCAGCGCAAGGTCGAATGCATCGAACGAGCCGCCGCGACGTCCTGCCGTTTCGTGCCGCCGGGCCATGCCTGCCTCCGTCCCCGCCCTGCCGGTTCTGCCGTGCCAGCCGTTGCGCGATGGGTCCCGGCCCGACCAATCGAAAACGTTGGATAATAGCGTGATTGCCGATGCCTGTCAAAAAAGTGCCTGCAAAAACAACAATCAAACCGAACGCTACCGCTGCGGCCCGGCCGCGGCGGCGCCTGGTGCTCGCGTCTACGTCGCGGTACCGCCGGATGCTGCTCGAGCGCCTCGGCCTCCCCTTCGTTGCGATCGCGCCCGTCGCCGACGAAGCCCCGCTTCCGGGCGAGACCCCCGCGGCCACGGCATTCCGGCTGGCGGAAGCCAAGGCGCGAAGCATCGCCGCGGCGCATCCGGGCGCGCTCATCATCGGATCGGACCAGGTTGCCGACTGCGGCGGGCGCCCGGTCGGCAAGCCCGGTTCGCACGAGCGAGCGGTGGCGCAGCTCACCGAGCTCTCCGGCCAGACGGTCGTCTTTCACACCGGCATCGCGCTGCTCGACACCTCGACGGGGCAATGCCAGGCCGCGCTCGTCGACGTGCGCAGCACGTTCCGTTTCCTCACGCCGGCGGACATCGATGCGTACCTGCGCCGCGAGCGCCCCTACGACTGTGCCGGCAGCGTCCGCTCCGAGGGCCTGGGCATCGCGCTCTTCGAACGCATCGAGAGCGATGACCCGACCGCGCTGATCGGCCTGCCGCTGATCCGGCTCGCGAGCATGCTGCAGGCCGCCGGAGTCAACGTGCTCGCGCAACCGGCATGAGCGCGTCGGGCCGTCCCAAGCGCGAATTGCTCCCTCCCGGAGGGATGGCGCGCAGCGCCGAGGGCGCACTGCCAACCAGGGGCCGCCTGTTCCTCGTGCCGAGCCTGCTCGGGGCGATCGCCCCGGAACAGGTGCTGCCGGCGCACACGATCGCGGTCGCGCGCCGGCTCGCCCACTTCGTCGTCGAGAACGCCAAGCCGGCGCGGGCCTTCCTGAAGTCGCTCGCGCCGGAACTTCCGCTGCAGCAGATCGGCATCGAGGAGCTGGGCGACGCGCCCGACGCGCAATACTGCGCCGCGCTGCTCGCGCCGGCCCGCGCGGGTCACGACCTCGGGCTCCTGTCCGATGCCGGCTGCCCGGGAATCGCCGATCCCGGCGCCCTTCTCGTCGGAGCGGCGCATCGCGAGGGGATCGTCGTGGTGCCGCTGGTCGGACCCTCGTCGATCGCGCTTGCACTGATGGCGTCGGGAATGAACGGCCAGGGATTCACCTTTCACGGCTATCTGCCGGTGAAGGCAGACGCCCGCACGCGGGCAATCCACCGGCTCGAGGCCGACTCGCAGCGCACCGCGCACGCGCAGATCTTCATCGAGACGCCGTACCGGAATGCCGCGCTGCTCGAATCGCTGGTGGCGGCCTGCAAGCCGGCAACGCGGCTGTGCGTCGCCGCCGACCTCACGCTTCCGACCGAATCGGTCGCGTCGCGCCCGATCCGCGAATGGCGCGGCACGGACTTTGAGCGCTACGCGAAGCGGCCGGCGATCTTCATCATGCAGGCCTGAGGCCCCGCGGTCCGCAGGCGAATCGCCGGATTAGCGCCCGCGGAATTACCCGGGCGAGTCCTTGATGTAGCTCATCAGCATCCGGTTTTCGAAGCTCTGGTCTTCGTAGACCGCCTTCGCGACGTCGTGGAACGAGACGACGCCGAGGAGCGTCGTGCCGTCCATGACGGGCACGTACCGCGCGTGCCTCTCCAGCATCATCCGCCGCAGCTCCATCACGTCGATCGTCGGCGACGCGGTCAGCGGCTCGCGCTCGACGATCGCGCTCACCTTCAGGTCACCGAGCGTACCGGCGCGCTCTGCCAGCGCCCGCAGCACTTCGGCAAAGGTCACGATGCCGGCCATCCGCCCGTGCTCCATCACGACCAGCGACCCGATGTCGAGATCCGCCATCACGTTGACGGCATCCAGCACCGGCGCGTCGGGCGGCGTCGTGTACAGCGCGTTGCCTTTGATGCGCAGGATCTCGCTGACCAGCATGGCTTCCTCCCGTGGTCTCGTTCGGGGGCATGGCGCAAGCCGGTCAGGGTACTCCCGGCGCGCGGTGCGGCGCAACGGCACGGCGTGGCGAACGCAAACCTAGCCATTTGCCGTTTGGGAGTTGCCGCAGTAGCATGCTCGGGCGATCCGGCTGCCGACTGCCCGCCGCAAAAAATGGTCCCCTGCGGGGCATTCGTTCCGGCCAAGGGGTGCGGGTAGCCGGCTCAACCAATAGGGGGGATTCATGTTCCAGCAGACCTACGACCCGATGGGGAACGTGTTCTTGTCCACCATCGTCGCCGCGATCCCGATCCTGACGCTGCTTTACTTCATCGCGTTGCACCGGTACCGCGATGCCCAGGGCAACGTGCACATGGGCATCTCCGCGCCCTACGCGGCGTTCTTCGGCGTCATCGCCGCGTTCCTCGTTTCCTGCATTGCCTTCAGGATGCCGGTCACTTCGGCCGTCTCGGCCTTCGCGCTGGGCACGCTGTCGGGGTTCCTGGGCATCATCTGGATCGTGCTGGCGGCGATGTTCCTGTACACGATGAGCGTCGTCACCGGAAAGTTCGAGATCGTGAAGGAGTCGATCGTCCACATCTCGTTCGACCGGCGGCTGCAGGCCGTGCTGATTGCCTTTTCGTTCGGCGCGATCATCGAAGGCACGTCCGGGTTCGGGACGCCGGTGGCCATCGCCGGCGCCGTGATGGTCGGGCTGGGCTTCAAGCCGTTCCAGTCCGCCGTCCTGAACCTGCTCGCCAACACCGCGCCGGTCGCGTGGGGCGCGATCGGCACCCCGATCGTCACGCTGGCGGCCGTGAGCGGCCTCGATCAGCTCACGCTGTCCGCGATGGCGGGCCGCCAGCTTCCCTTCGTGTCGATCCTGGTTCCGTTCTGGCTGGTCGCCACGTTCGTGAAGATGGAAGGCGGGACCTGGAAGGAGGTCTTCGAGGTGTGGCCGGCGACGTTGTGCGCCGGCGGGTCGTTCGCACTGATGCAGTTCTTCGCGTCCGGGACCAACGAGCTGCACCTGATGACCGACGTCGTGTCCGGCGTGTTCTCGGTGATCTGCACGGCGCTCTTCCTGCGCTTCGTCTGGCACCCGAAGACGCGCTTCCTGCTCAAGTCCGAGCGCGACGAGCTCGCCAAGGCCGGCAAGAGCACCGCAACGGCGACCACCGACCGCCACGATTGGGAATACAAGTACACGGCCGCGCAAACCGCCTATGCATGGATGCCGTGGGTGATCCTGATCGCCTGTTGCGCGCTGTGGGGCGTGCCGGAGTTCAAGAAGTTCCTCAACAGCCTGTTCTCCGGGATCACCTTCACCACGACGCTGTTCGGCTCGACGTTCGGCGGCACGCTGTCGCTGCCGGTCTGGGACATGCCTTCGCTGCACAACCTCGTCCAGCGGATGCCGCCGGTGGCGCCGGTCAACGCGAAACCCGAGGTCGCACGGTTCACCATCAACTGGCTGTCCGCCGCCGGCACGGGCGTCTTCGTGGCGGCAATCCTTTCCGGGCTCGTCCTCAAGCTGAACGCAACGCAATGGAAGGAGGCCTTCATGCAGACCATGCACCGGATGAAGATACCGGTGCTGGTGATCGCGCAGGTGCTGGGCCTGGGGTTCCTGACCCGGTACTCCGGAACCGACGCGGTGCTGGGGCTCGCGTTCACCGGAGCGGGATGGTACTACCCGTTCTTTGCCGCGTACCTTGGCTGGCTGGGGGTGTTCCTCACCGGCTCCGACACGGCGTCCAACGCGCTGTTCGGCAGCCTGCAGCGCATCACCGCGCAGCAACTCCACCTCAATGAGATTCTCATCGTGGCGACCAACTCGACCGGCGGTGTGATGGGCAAGATGATCGACGCCCAATCCATCATGGTCGCGTGCGCGGCCTGCTACAACGATCCGAAGGAGCGGTCGTTCGCACTTGGCCCGATCTTCCGGACAGTGTTCTGGCATTCGATCGCCGGCGCGGCGGTGATCGGCATCATCGCGATGCTGCAGGCGTACGTATTCCCGGGGGTGATTCCGATACCGCCCCTGAAGTAGCGGGGTCCGCGGGGCTGGCGCCTACGCGGACAGCGTCCGCCGCTCGCGCAGCGCCTGCGCGAGCGTGCCGCTGTCGACGTATTCGAGCTCGCCGCCGACCGGCACGCCGCGGGCAAGGCGGCTGACCTGCAGGCCTCGCGCCGAAAGCAATTCGCCGATGTAGTGGGCGGTGGCCTCGCCTTCGTTGGTGAAGTTGGTGGCGAGCACGACCTCCTTCACGGTGCCGTCGGTCGCGCGCCTGATCAGCCGCTCCAGGCGGATCTCCTTCGGCCCGATGCCATCCAGCGGAGAGAGCCGCCCCATCAGCACGTAGTAGAGACCGGAATAGGCCTGCGTCTGCTCGACCATCAACAGGTCGGCAGGCGTCTCGACCACGCACAGCAGCGAGGCGTCGCGCTTGCCCGATCGGCAGAGCGCGCACACGGCGTCCTCGGTGAAGGTGTTGCAGCGCTCGCAATGGCGAACGGTCTCGGCCGCGTGCAGCAGCGCGTGCGCGAGCCGCACCGCGCCTTCGCGGTCGTGCTGCAACAGGTGCAGCGCCATCCGCTGCGCCGCCTTGGGTCCGACGCCCGGCAGGCTGCGCAGCGCGCGCGCCAACTCGTCCATGCCGGACAGCGCCTCGGCGGCGGGCGGGGTGCGCGCAGCCGGCGTCCGGTCCATCGACGCCCCTAGAAGGGGAGCTTGAAGCCCGGCGGCATCGGCATCCCCATCGTGAGGCCGGCCATCTTCTCCTGCGTGGTCGCCTCGACGCGGCGCACGGCGTCGTTGATCGCGGCCGTGACGAGGTCCTCCAGCATGTCCTTGTCCTCGCCGAGGAGCGACGGGTCGATGGTCACCCGCTTCACGTCGTGACGGCACGTCATCACGACCTTCACGAGCCCGGCGCCGGACTGGCCCTCGACCTCGGTCTGCGCGAGCTCGTCCTGCGCCTTCTTCAGGTTGTCCTGCATCTGCTGCGCCTGCTTCATGAGGCCGGCGAGCTGGTTCTTCATCATCGGATTGGGTTCCTCGTCGTCGTGCGCCCCGCCCCGTGGCGCGGCGGCTGGCATCGCTCAAGACACCGGCTTGATCGAATCCGGCTTGATTTTCGCATCAAAACGGGCGAGCACGTCCTGCACGAAGGGCTCTCTGCGAAACGACTCCTCGGTCTTCGCCTTCTGCTCGGCCTGCTCGCGCGTCTTCAGGGCGGCGAGCGACGCGTCGGCGGGCGCGCCGACCTCGAACGCGAGCATCAGCCGCCGTCCCGTTGCCTGGTCGAGCGCCGCCTTGAGCTTGTCGGCATACGTTCTGTCGGCGAGGTGCTTGTGCGCGGCCGGCAATGCCAGCGTCACCAGGTTGCCTGCAACCGACTTGAGCTCGGTCTGCGCCGCGAGCTGCGCCGCCATCGGCGCCAGCCGAAGGCCCGCGACGAAGGCCGGCCAGAGCGCGGCATCCGTCGGCAGCGGGACGTGCGCGACGGCATCCGTTGCCGTTGCCTCCGCTCGCGCGGCAGGTGCATCGTCGGCTGCGGGCGCGGCGATCGGCCGTATCGAAGCGACGCTCGCGGCCACCGGCGCGGGACTCGCCGCCGGCTTCCCGGGCGCCGCGCGCCGCGGCGCCGCACCAGGCACGACGGCCGCCGTGGCCGCGGGGACGACCGGCTCGAACGCGAGCAGGCGCAGCAGCGTCATCGAAAAGCCGGTCGCCTCGTCCGGCGCCAGCGGAAGGTCGGCACGGCCCTGCACGCAGATCTGATACGCAAGCTGCACCATTTCCGGCGCGAGCTTCGCCGCGAGCGCCGCCACCTGGACGGAATCGTCCATCGTCGCCGCAGCCCCGGGGACCGCCTGCGCGATCGCGACCCGGTGGAACAGCGACGCGAGCTCCTCGAGCGCCGACGCGAACGCGATGCTGCGCGCCGCCATCGCGTCGACCTCGGCGAGCAGCGCCTGTCCGTCGTTCGCGCCGAGCGCGCCGACGATCCGGTACACGTATTCGGTGTCGACCGCGCCCAGCATCGTGCGCACGACCTCGTCGCGCACCTCGCCGTTGCCGTAGGCGATCGCCTGGTCGAGCAGCGAGAGGGCGTCGCGCATCGAACCGTGCGCGGCGCGCGCGACGAGCGCCAGCGCCGGCGGGTCGGCGGCGATGCTCTCGGCCACGAGGATCGCCGCGAGCCGCTCGGCGATCAGCGAGCGCGGCAGCTGCTTCAGGTTGAACTGCAGGCAGCGCGACAGCACCGTGACCGGGATCTTCTGCGGATCGGTCGTCGCCAGCACGAACTTCACGTGCTCCGGCGGCTCCTCGAGCGTCTTCAGCATCGAGTTGAACGCGGCCTTCGACAGCATGTGCACTTCGTCGATCAGGTAGACCTTGTAGCGGCCGACCGTCGGTGCGTAGCGCGCGTTGTCGAGGATCTCGCGCATGTTGTCGATGCCCGTGTTCGACGCGGCGTCGAGCTCGAGCAGGTCGACAAAGCGGCCGGCGTCGATGTCGGTGCACGCCGCGCAGGTGCCGCACGGCGTGGCGGTGACGCCGTTCGTGATGCAGTTGAGGCTCTTCGCGAGGATGCGGGCGATGGTCGTCTTGCCGACGCCGCGCGTTCCCGTGAGCAGGTACGCGTGGTGCAGCCGGCCCCGGGTCAGCGCGTTGGTCAGCGCCGTCACGACGTGCTCCTGTCCGGCGAGCTCCGAGAACGTCTTCGGCCGCCACTTGCGGGCGAGAACCTGATAGCTCATCGGCGGATCATGCCGCGGGTTCCGGAAGGCGCCGGTAGACCTTTTTCGTCAGTTCGGCGTCAGGCGAGGCGCTGCTATCAGCTGGACGGATCGCCGGACGATTTGCCGCCA